>Ga0180007_10000075_pt1 | contig 169493 bp, 141 predicted proteins | sample MM_PC_MetaG_FD_121122 | JGI IMG/M metagenome (GOLD analysis project Ga0180007, IMG submission 121122) | Groundwater microbial communities from the Aspo Hard Rock Laboratory (HRL) deep subsurface site, Sweden - MM_PC_MetaG | ecosystem: Environmental > Aquatic > Deep subsurface > Groundwater...
AGGGGGTGAGCCATGATTTGAGATGCTTCACCTCTTTTAAAACCTTTACTCAAAAGCACTTCACGACCCTGACACTTCAATTATCTTGATTTAAACTCCATTATTTATTTTGACGCCTCTCACGAGGATGGCTTTTTTCTCCTCGGACAGGCTGTCGCGGTCATCGGCAATGGGTTCGACACCCAGTGCCTTTTGGTGTTCTGTCTTCACAAACCGGCTGGCCGATTCAGTCTTATGGCCGACCGGTGTCGACCTGAAAGGCGGTGATTCATCTGCTATTGATTCAATCGGAAGGTAGATCGTAAAGACGGATCCGGTTCCCTTCTCACTGATCAGCTGCAGTTCTCCTTTCAGTAGACGAGAAAGTTCCCTGGAAATGGAAAGCCCCAGGCCGGTCCCGCCGTATTGTCTTGCTGTCCCGCCTTCCACTTGCTGAAAAGCTTCAAAAACAATTTTCTGGTCTGCCGGCGAAATACCAATGCCCGTATCCCTAACGGAAATGGCAATCGTGTTCTTTGGGTCCAGTCCGCTTCTGGACAGATCCGTATTTTTCGCCGGGCGACTGAAATCGACGGTGACACTTCCTTTTTCTGTAAATTTGATCGCGTTTGACACCAGGTTTTTAATAATCTGCTCAATGCGTTTTCGGTCCACATGCAGAATTGCCGGCACATTATCATTGATATTGATTATCAGTCGCAACCCTTTTTGATCCATCATGTGTTGGAAGTTAGCGGATATTCTATCAGCGATATCCCGGATCAATATGTCTTCAGACTGAAGTTCCATCTTGCCGGATTCAATTTTAGACAGGTCCAGAATTTCATTGATAAGAGAAAGAAGATCGTTTCCACTCTGGTAAATGACCTGGGCTGACTCCAGTTGATCCTCTGTGAGATTTCCCTCTTTATTCTCTCCAAGGATGCTTGAAAGAAGAAGCAGACTATTCAAAGGTGTCCGCAATTCATGGGACATGTTGGCCAGGAACTCGGATTTGTATTTGCCGGAGATCACCAGTTCTTCTGCCTTCTCTTCTATCACTTTTCTTGTTTTTTCAATTTCTTTCTTCTGATATTCCAGGGATTCATTCTTTTCTCTCAGTTCCTCGTTGGCAACTTCGAGTTCCTCCTGTTGCGTCTTCAGTTTTTGTTCCGACTCCTCCAGTGCTTGTGTCTGTTCTTCCAATTCTTCATTGGTTGTCCTGAGTTCCTCCTGCTGGGTTTCAAGTTCTTCTGCGAGTGTCTGGGATTCAGCCAGCGCTTTTCCCAATTTTTCCCTGGCCTGAATGGTTTCGCAGTTAATGGCTATTGTGGACATCGCCTGATCCAGGTAGGCTGTCTGCACATCTGAAGGTTGGTCCAGAAAACCGATTTCGACCACGCCCGTAACCTGGTTTTCATAAAGGAACGGAATCACGGATATAAACCTCGGGCTCGATTCTCCAAGACCGGAAACCACCTTAATGTGATCTTTCGGGACGTTGCTGACAAGAATCTGCTTTTTCTCCAGGGCGGCCTGCCCCACCAGCCCTTCGCCGAATTTGAACGTATTGGAAAGGTTCTTTCTCTTTGTATAGGCGTAGCTGCCCATCAGCGAGAGAAGAGGTTCCTTTTGCCTGTCATCCGTTAAATAAAACGCCCCGACCTTTGCATCAAGATAGGTTGCTATTTCCGTGATCACATTATTGCCCAGGCTTGCCAGCGCCGTTTCACCGAGCATCACCTCGTTTAGCCTGACGGTACCTGTCTTTAGCCAGTTCTGATCCTCGCTTTCATCGCGTGATTTTTTCAGTGCCTTTTGCATATCTGAAATGGAAACGGACAGCTTTCCGATTTCATCTTTGCCTCCGATTTCAATGGGCGTCTCCAGGTCACCGCGGGCAATGGCATCTGCCACGCCCATCATCCTGTTCATTCCGTTTGCAATCGACCGTGATACCAGAAGTGCAGAAATCAATCCGATGGCGATACTGAAAACGGCCAGCAAGACGACTGCAGCCAATGCTGTTTGAAAGCTCCAATCATTCAAAACCTTGCTTGCGTCAAGACCGGCTTCGGTCCTGTCGACCAACATCTGCACGGCTTCAGAAGCCCGGTCATAGGCTTCCCTGCCTTTTCCCTGTGACAGTGTGACCGCTTCCAAAGACTGCAGATCCGGAGAAGCAGCGGAATGTTCAAGTTCGGCGTGGGGCAGCAATACGAATTCATGAAAAACCAGGGATTCGATTTTACTGTTGATTCTAATGAATTCCTGGTAGTTCATGGAAAATTTGACGAGCAGGGCCTGATCTTGGGTATCAAGCAATTTTTTTAGCTCGATGATGCGATTTTCGAGTTGGCTCTTATATGTCGAAATCTCATGTGAGTATCGCTCGATAGCTTCTTTAGTATCCGACAGGAGCATGTTTTTTTCAGCCCTGTGGATTTCCACAAGGGTTCGGTTGGTATGGGCAGCCAGCTTTATCTTCTCTGCATCCACATCAACGATGGTATCCAGGTTCCTGTTTGCACGGTTTAAAAAGTAGGTGCTTGATAAAGCGATGAGCGCTTCCAGAACAAGGATGACCAACACAACCGAAATAAATTTTCCGGATATGGACAAATTTTTGAAAACGTTCATCAGATGCCTCCACGGTCTTGCTGATTCTTTATAATATAAAATTTTTCCCGCAATACGCGCATGCTTTCCAGTCAGGTTCTGCAGTGTTTCCGCAACCCGGGCACACTTTAGAAAGCTCCATCGAACAATAGGGGCAGAACCTGAAACGTTCTTTCATAATCGCATTGCAAAAAGCGCATTCGTACTCCTGGGTGATTTGTGGGCCTAAAACGCGCATGATCTCTTCCAAACTGGTCAAGCCTCTACGGACCTTATCAATACCGTCTTCGTAAAGGGTTGTCATACCATTTTCCTGTGCTGTTTTTCTTACTTCCGCTTCAGTTGCGTCTTTATGGATCAGCCGTTTGATTTCTTCGGTAACTGCAAAAACTTCAAAAATGCCGATTCTTTTTGAATAACCGGATAAATTGCAGGCATCACACCCTTTTCCTTTTTGGGGTTTAAAATCGGGGTCAGCCGGAAATATGCCCAGGCTTTTCAATGTTTTTTCATCAGGGGTGTCATCGGTGAGGCAATGGGGGCACAAGCTTCTGACAAGCCTCTGTGCAATGATTCCGGTTAACGCGTCGCTGATCACATAAGGTTTGATCCCCATATCGCGCAAGCGGGTGATCGTTGCCGTGCTGTTGTTCGTATGGAGTGTGCTTAAAACCATGTGGCCGGTCAACGCAGCATGAAAGGCGACTTCAGCGGTTTCAAAATCCCTGATTTCACCCAGCATGATAATATCCGGGTCCTGGCGCATCAGTGTCCGCAATACAAGCGGAAAGGTCAGGCCGATTTTTTCCTTTATCATGACCTGTTCCGCCTGTCCCATAAAATATTCCACGGGGTCTTCAATGGTTGTATAGTTCTTTGTAATGGTCGCATTTTTTTCCATCAGGGAATAGAGTGTGCTGGTTTTACCGCTTCCGGTTGGACCGGTTGTCAACAAACATCCCTGAGGTTTGCTCATAAAGGTCAGGACCATCTCCAGCTGCTTCGGATTAAACCCAATCTCACTGATATCCTTTATGGAGGCGTTCCTGTCCAGAATTCTCAGCACTATTTTTTCACCATTGATGGTCGGCAGGGTCGACAATCTCATATCCACCATTTTTGTGGGAGTTTTTACGGTTACCCGCCCGTCCTGAGGCCGTCTTCGTTCTGCAATGTCAAGCTCCGCCATGACCTTGATACGGGATACAATAACCGGATGCATGGCAATCGGAATATGGATTTTGTCCTGAAGCAAACCATTTATCCGATATCTGACCATGACGTACTTTGTTTTCGGTTCAATATGAACATCCGACGCTTCATGCCTTAACGCGTCTGAAATAATGGCATTCACGATTCTTATGGCAGGCGGTTTGTCCTTGGCAAGCATGAGTTCCTCAAGGTCGGAATCCGCATCCTCTTCATCCAGTATAATTTCGATGCTTTCAGTGGGGTCTGTTATCTCGAACTCTGTCATGGCCGAGTCGATATCTGTCCCTTCCCCGTAAATGTCTATAATTTTCTGACTGATTTCACCTTGCGTGGCAAGAACCGGTTCAACCTGAAGACCTGAAATAAATTTCAGGTCATCCACTTTCATGTAATCCGTGGGATCGGCCATGGCGACCGTTATTTTACCGGCATCGATTTTAAGCGGCACAAGTACATTTTTCAGACAGATTTCTTTGGGAACAATCGTGACCATGGCTTTTGAAACCGGAAATTCCGCCGGATACACCCGGTTGATGCCCAGTTCCTTCTGAACAACGCTGATAATCGTTTTTTCGTCTGTTGTCCCTGCGTCGCATAATATGACCGGCAGGATCTTGCCGGTAGACGTCTGAAGCTTTATAGCCTTGTCGAGTTTTTCCTGCGTAATTTTATTGTATTTCAAAAGCATCCTGCCGATCTGGCTTCTGTGCGTGCTGACGAACTTGTTTAACTGGCTGATTTTTTTCTTCTGATGCTCCTGGTCCTTTTTAAGTTTCTGATTCTCTTTTATCAGATCAAACTGTTCAAGCGCAAGGCTGATCGTCAACCGGAGATCGTCATCATTCCATGGCTTTGTGATGAACTTGTATACGGCGCCTTCATTAATGGCTCCCATGACGGCATTCACATCCGCATACCCTGTGAGCATGATGCGGATGGTTTCCGGGTTGAGTTCCTTGACGGACTTCAAAAATTCAGCGCCGTTCATTCCCGGCATTTTAAAGTCCGATACCACGACCTGAGCAGGTTGATCTGTTAACAGAGAGAGTCCTTTTTCACCGGATTCAGCCAGAAATATGTCATAGTTTTCATGTCTGAAAATCCGTTTCAACGCGTTTAATACATGGGGTTCGTCATCAACGAATAGGATGGCATATTTCGATTTGGAGGCACCGGAATCTGTTTTGCTTCCGGATTCACCCGGTTTCTGCTGTTTTCCTACAAATAATGAAGATAGTCGTGGCATGGAGTTACCTGAAATTTGAAAAATTATTGACGACCTTTTTTTCTACAAAATACGACATATTTAATCTCATATTGCCTATTTTTCCAAAGCATCCCTGACTTTCGTATTAAATGCCAATTTTGAAAATGGCTTTTGAATAAAGTTGGTTCCCAGAGGCAATACACCCCGGTTCGTCACAACATTATACGGATAGCCTGACATAAAAACCGTTTTAATGTCCGGCCTGAGTTTTTCAATTGCCTGCCTGAGCTCTTCTCCGTTCATTCCGGGCATGACGACATCGCTGATCAGCAAATGGATAGGATGGTCGGCCTGGGCGACGTAGTGAACGGCCTCTTCAGGGGAAGAAAATCCAATAAAGGCATATCCGGCACTTTCAAGTATCTCTTTGCAGAGTTTCAATATTTTCAGTTCATCTTCCACGACCAGTATGGTTTCCGTTCCTGTGAAATAATCGTCTGTCCGTGATGTTTTTACCCCATCTTCCCCGCCATGATAGCGCGGAAGATAGATTTTAAACGTCGTTCCTTTACCGGGCTCACTGTACACATTGATCATACCCTTATTTTGTTTGAGGATACCAAAAATGGTAGACAGCCCAAGCCCTGTGCCCTCGCCTTGTTTTTTCGTTGTGTAAAACGGTTCGAAAATACGTGACTGTATTTCCTGATCCATGCCAGAACCATTGTCGCTGAACGTGATCATGACATATGATCCGGGTGTGGCGTGAATATGGGGCTTGCAGTAGACATCATCCAACATGGTATTTTTCGTTTCAATAATAATTTGCCCCACGCCTGATATCGCGTCCCTTGCATTCACGGCAAGATTGGTCACAATCTGATCGATCTGGGAGGGGTCGATCTTTACAGGCCACAAGTCTGTTGCAGGAAAAAATTGAATGACAATATCCTCACCTACCAGCCGTTTAAGCATTTTTTCACTGCTCTGGATAATGTCATTGCAGTTGACGACACTGGGCGTGATGGTCTGTTTCCGGGCAAATGCCAGCAGATGCCTCACAAGATCAGACGATTTTTTTGCTGCCAAAAGAATTTCATCGATATTTCCGGCTATGGGACTGTCTTCACAGAGTTGATCCCTTGTCAGCTCGGAAAATCCGGTAATCACGGTAAGCATATTGTTAAAATCATGGGCCACGCCACCGGCCAGCTGGCCTATGGCTTCCATTTTCTGGGCTTGCCGGAATTGCTCCTCAACAGCCACGTGCTCCGTAATATCCTCACGGATTTCGACCACGCTGATCACGTCGCCTTTCTGGTTTCGTACCGGGCATCCCATGACCTCCCACGTCTTTCCGTCAGATGTTGTCCGGGTTTCTGTTGCGGGCTTCCCCTGTTGAACGGCAATCCTGATAGCACATTCCTCACAGGGCTTATCCTGATCCGGCCAGAGATTAAAACACCGTTTGCCAATCAATTCATCACGGCTTGATTGAGCAAACCTGCACGCCTCTTGATTGCCCCATATGATATGGTAATCCAGATCAAGAAACAGCACCTGTTTTGTCAGGGCATCCAGAATCATCCTCATTTTTATTTCCGAATCCCTTACCGCCTGCTCAGCCAGTTTCCGTTTTGTAATATTTTCATGGGAAATCACCACACACGGTGAACCACTTTGTACAAAGGGTGTAATCGTACAGTAAAACCATCTTTTCTCTTCCGGACTGTGGCAGGGGTATTCCAACCTGAAATCTGGTTTTTTGCCTGAAAAGACGTCACGCGCCCCTTCCATGAAATCGATAGCTTCCTTAACATTTTCTTCTATTGCGTTTTCGCATACGTCAAAATAGTTCGCCCCTTCGGACACGCGTAAAGGATCGATTTCATTTTGCCGGGCAAACTGTTTCCAGGCTCTGTTCACCGCAAGGAGATTACCCCTTTTATCTATGATGGCAATATGAGACGAAAGTGCGTCCAGGGTAGCCCGTAAAAAATTTTTTGTGTCGCTCAACGCTTTATTCTTTTGCTGCCGTTCAATAGCATAATCAATGACACGACAGATCAAATGAATAGGAATCTGGCCTTTTACCAGAAAGTCCTGGGCGCCGGCCTGAACGGCTGCGATGCCTGTTTTTTCATCCTGATCGCCGGTCAACACCACAATCGCCAGATAAGGCGCCTTTTTTCGAATCGAATAAACGGTTTCAATGCCATTGCTGTCCGGCAGGTTCAGGTCAAGGAGAACCACATCGGTATCATCAAAACTTTGCTGAAGAACATGAACGGCATCTGATAACCGGGATACGGTTTTGACGGCATAGGATGCGGATGTATTCCGTGCCAGCATTTCTTCAATCAGTAATGAATCGCCCGGATTATCTTCCACCAGTAAAAGCTTTCGTTGCAGGCTCATGTTCAGTCTCCATTTGAAGGTAATACGACAATACTCATCCAGAACTCCTTGATCGATTTGACTACTTTAAAAAACTGTTTGACATCAAGCGGTTTGGTCACATAACAATTGGCGTGAAGGTTATATGATCTAAGGATATCCTCCTCTGCCTGGGAGGTGGTCAAAATCACCACAGGTATCATTTTCAAGTCATCATTCTGTTTGATTTCCGCCAGGACTTCCCTGCCGTCCTTTCTGGGAAGGTTCAGATCAAGGAGAATCAGATCCGGCCGGGTTGCATCTACATATTCCCCTTCCTTTTTTAAAAACCGCATGGCTTCTTCGCCGTCTGCGGCCACTTGGATTTCATTGTTGAATTTTCCATTGGCAAACGCCTCTCTTGCCAGATCCACATCTCCCGGATTATCTTCGACAATCAGGATTTCAATCGGTCTGATATTATTTCTCCTGTGCATCTATCAGTTCTCCTTTTTCGATCGTAAAATAAAACACGGTTCCTTTTCCGATAGCCGATTCAAACCATATGTTCCCTCCATGGCGTTCGACTATCCGTTTGCAGATGGCAAGCCCGATGCCGGTGCCGGGATATTCCTGCCGGGTATGAAGGCGCTGAAATATGATAAATATTTTGTCCTTATAGGTTGAATCAATGCCGATACCGTTGTCTTTGACGGTAAACCGCCAAAAATGCCCGTCTTCTTCTGCCGAAACTTCGATCCTTGGCGAGTCCTGGCCCCGGAATTTGATGGCATTTGAAATCAGATTCTGAAAAAGCAGCGCCATCTGTGTTTTATCGGCCTTTACCTGAGGAAGCGGATCATTTGCCACAGTTGCGCCTGATTCAATGATCGCACTGGACAGATTCAAAAGGGCCATGTCCAGCGCTTCCTGGGAAGATGTGATATTGAAGGGCTGACCCCGGGTGGTCACTCTCGAAAAATCCAGCAGATCGTTGATCAGCTTCTGCATCCTGGCCGCACCGTCCACGGCATAATAAATGTATTTTTTCCCCTTTTCGTCCAGAAGGGAATCGTATCTCTCCTGTAAAAGCTGTGTATAGCTTGATACCATTCTAAGCGGTTCCTGAAGGTCATGAGAAGCGACATAGGCGAACTGCTCAAGACTTTTGTTCGATTGCCCAAGTTCCCGAAGGGCCTCTTGCAATTCAAAATTCACCTTTTTTCGTTCTTCCACTTCCTTTTCAAGATCATGTTTGGACACAAGCGTGTCCTTGAGTTGCCCGGCCATCAAAACAAAAGCGTCTGATAATTCACCAATTTCATCCTTTGTCCGGATGTCAGCCTTAAAATCGAGGTTACCCCGTCCGATTTCCTGAGTGCAACGAATCAATCGGTCCAGGGAATGTTTAAGCCCTCTTGAGCTGGCCCAGGATACCAGGATCAATGCAAAACAAACGACAGCACCAAGTCCCATCGTATTTCGTTTAAGCGTCAGGATAGGCTCAAACGCTTCCTGCTGGTCGATCTCTGTCATCAGGCAAAATTCCCTCTCAGGAATCCACTCATATGCGCCGATCACTGGAACATCTCTATAATCGTTATAAAAATCGACACCGCTTTTTTGAGCCATGGCCAAATCGACACCTTTTGTATGAACCGATTTCCGGAGTGCATAATGATCTCCGAATCGGGGTTCGGTCACAAAAAAATTAAAGCTGTTCACCAGATATGTATCCAGGCTTTGGCTGAGTTCTGACGTACTTTCCATTATCTTTGACAAGGGGGATAAGTTTACCCGTCCCCCCAGAATGGCTATCAATTGACCGTGATGATCTTTTAAAGGCGTGCTGATATTCATGGCAGGCTCTCTGAGCGTCATTGAGTAATTGACGCTTGAAACAAAAGTACCTTCTTTCCCTTTTAAAAAAAAAGGCCTGTTATCCAGATACTTCCTTTCCTGCCGACTGTCTGTGGATATGAGCACCTGACCGGTGTCTTTGTCTAAAATAAAGATTTCCAGAAAATGACCTGCATTGACCACCGGCATCAGGCATTTTACAAACGGGATTGACACATATTCCAGATCTGCATTTTCCTTATGGTCTTTTACACGGATGTAACGGGTAAATTCATTGATAAGAAAAGGATTACCCGAAAGAATTTCAAGTGTGGTGCAATTCACATGTATCCAGTTTTCAATCTCCATTTTTTTCAGTTGGTTGATGGAAAGCAGATGATTAATAGTTCTTTTGTAGATGGCATCTCTGGCCTGGCTGTAGGATAGAAAGCTCATGATCACCACAGGCAAAAGGGAAATGACAAACAAGACCAGCAATAATTTGGACATCAGTCTCATATTTAATTGTTACCATAGATTTTTTTTAAAAAAGTCATCGTATAGTAATCATCCGTATCCGGTATGGTCGCAGGAATGATGTTTTGATTTAAAAGCAGGTTGACCATGCCATGCCAGTCATCGCCTTTCATCCATCCGATCTGATCTTCACCGGTATTGACCAGAGGAAGCATGGCATCCGTCATGGCTGTCTGAAGTTTACGGTCTTTTACTTCGGCATATTTCATGGTGATATCGACCGCGTTTGCCGGACCACCAACTGCATCACGCCAGCCTTTAAGCGTAGCTTTTAAAAACCTGAAAACCAAATCCGGCTTTTGTTCAGTCATTTCCCGGGTCGTCACAATCGTATCCGAATAGAAGTTGACACCATAATCCCCAGGCCAGATCAGATTCAAGGCCCTGCCTTGTTTTTCCAGAAGGATAACACCCCCTGTGAGGTAAGAGGCGGTCACATCAACGCTGCCATCTATAAAGCCTTTATATTCGGGATCATATGGGACCAGACTGATGGTTGTCATATCAATATCAAGATGCGTCATCATTGCTTTAAACTGTAACTCAAAATCACGTACCGCCCCCCCTGCACCCAAAGTCGCAATGGTCTTACCTTTAAAATCAGATGGCCGGACGATACCGGAATCCCCATGGGAAATAAACACAACCGCACTCCTTCGGTAGATCACGCCAATTGCAAGTAACGGATAATTTTCACCTCTTTTGATAAGGACATCTTCAGGCGCAATGACCGCGAATTGGGCCTGGGTTGATATGAGTGCAGAAGCACAGTCTATGTCGCTGCCGCCTTCCAGAAATTGAACCGCAATATTTTCATTCCGGTAGTAGCCCTTTTCTTCGGCCACATAAAAACCGGAAAACTGTGCCTGATGTTTCCATTTGAGTTGCACGATGACATGATCGGGGGGCGGCACATCCTTTTTAGGGGAGGAACAGGCAGGAAAGGTCATCGCTATCATGATCAAAAAAATAAATCTGGATTGCATACCTGGCACGGTACTTTTCCTTTCTCGTCAAGAGGGATCATTGCATGACTATACCATACAGAATGTCAACCTAAAGATGATTTTCATAAGGAAGTTTTATGATAAACGTGGTTCCTTTGTTCAACCGGCTTTCAACACGGATATCGCCCATATGTTTCTTTACAATGTTATAACTGAGATTAAGCCCCAGTCCGGTCCCCTTCCCAACATCCTTGGTCGTAAAAAAGGGGTCGAATATTCTCGAAATGTGCTCTTCGGAAATACCGGAACCTGTGTCGCTAATTAGAATTTCCTGATGGTTTTCATAGGCCTTGGTAATGATTTTGATTTCTCCTTTTTTCTCTATGGCATGGGCGGCATTAATGCAAATATTCATAAATACCTGATTGAGCTGCCTGGGATAGCAATAGAGCATGGGCAGGTTGCCATATTCCTTAACGAGAGTCACTTTGTATTTCAGTTCATTCCATATGATGTTAAGCGTGGAATCGATGCATTCATTGATATTGGCATGTGTGGGGGTATCTTCACCAGGATGGGCAAAATCTTTCAGGTCACTTACGATTTTTTTAATGCGCTCGGTTCCTTCGATAGACTCTTTAATGAGATCCATGGAATCTTCCATCAGATAATCAGGATCGATGGTTTGTTCCATCTGTTTAATTTCCTCAAATTCATTCTCAAGCGCTTTGTTTTGATCTTTGCTTATTGAGGTGGCATAAAAATCATGAATGAATTGACGATATCCTTTAATCAGTTTTGTGAATTCAGCGCAATATTCGTTCATGGTGGAAAGGTTGCTTTTTACAAAGCCCACGGGATTGTTGATTTCATGGGCAACACCTGCGGCAAGCTGGCCAATGGACGCCATTTTGTCCTGGTGCATCAACTGGGTGTTTGCATCTTTGATTTCTTCCGCTTTTTTCCTGACTTCTTCATCCAGGGATTTGACCAGTTCCTGATATTGCTTTTCAGATTTTTTAAGGAGGTCATTTTGCCGTTGAAGTTCTTCATAGGTGTCTTCAACCACCAGTGTGTGAATACTTGATGTCAGATTCATCTTATACGTTGAACTGATATAAAAATTGACTATTTTAAGCAACAGATTGCCCATATGAAAGAGTGTTTCGACATTGTCCGATACCTCTTTTTTCATTCCGGCAATGAGATACCCGATGATTTCAAAATCATGAATCACAGGTGATATTCTGATGATCATATCATCTATAGTTAAAGTTTTATCATAAGAATCGACTATACCGGGAAATTTGGCAACCAGTTCAGTCACACGCCTGTCACCTGAAAAGTCCGATATAAAATAGAGTTTGCCATCCGGATAGGTCATGCTTAAAAAGACAATGCCCAACCCGGATAAATCTAAAGAGATGTCTTTTAATATATTATGCTTAAGTAATTTATCAAGCCCCGGAGAATCATTCAAATGGTCGGCGATTTCTGGCATCAACGTTTGATTAAATTTTTCTTTTTCTTCCAAATTGATTGTGCTCCATGGCAAAGATGTTAAATTTAATTACATATTGGCTACACTTAAAAACTCATCTTCTGTGATCTTCAAACCACTTTCCATATTCAATTTTTGATTAAGATTACGATATACTTCTTTTAAAACAGAGACAAAGGTCTCTTTCACACCTTGCCCATGTATTGCGGTGCTAAATTGAACAGGAATATGCGTTTGCTTCCAAAGGCCGCGAACCTCTTTTTCATCGATGATATCTTTCAGGTCTCTTTTGTTGTATTGCACAACCAGAGGCAATGTGTCGAAATCAATGCCGACCCTGCCGGCATTTTTTTCAAGATTTTCAAAGCTGATCGAATTGTTGACAGATTGTGTGAGCTGGGAGTCAGCGACAAACACCACACCATCTGTCCGGGAGAGAACCGCCTTTCGTGTGGCATCATGCGCCACCTGTCCGGGAACTGTGAACAGTTTGATTTTTATCTTGTATCCTTCGCTGGTTTTGCCCATCAGCGGCAATAGATCGAAAAACAGCGTTCTGTCCCCACTGGTTTCAAGGGTCATCAGTTCTCCCCGTTTACGGGGCAGAATAATATCGTGAAGTTGCATGAGATTGGTTGTCTTGCCACTTAGGGCCGGGCCGTAATAGACTATTTTAACCGTCAGCTTTTTTTCACTTGTCTGCAGTTCTGCCATGACTGATCAATTCAATTTAATGGTTGACTGTATTCAGGACAATAATGGCGCCCTGATAGATAAACCGGCCGGTCATCGGTAAAATATCCATCCGGTAATGGTTTCCTGACAATTGAACACCATCGATTTTTACATGCTCCTGGTCGGATATGGCGTTCAAAGCTTTATTTTCGATTTCCGAATCAAAAAATGTACAGAGATGTTCACCTATTAGAATGCTGCCATTCTTCCTTATGATTTTTTCGGCCCTTTGGTTTACCAGAACGATAAAACCCTCATTATCAATACCAACAACCGGATAGGGCAGCTGATCAAGTATGGTTCGGGAGACTTCAAGGGCCTGGTTTCTCAATTCAAGTTCCCGTGTGCGTTCTTCCACTTTTTGTTCGAGGGTATCGTTAACACGCATAAGCGCCTCGTTCTGCTCTTTGACTTTTTCGGTGAGTTCCTTATTGATTTTAATCAGATCGTATTGATCCAGCGCCTTTCTTATTTCAAGCTTGAGCGTTTCATCGTTCCAGGGTTTTAAAAAAAATTTATAAATATTCCCCTGGTTAATTGCACCGGTGATGGCATCAATCTCCGTATATCCGGTCAAAATAATCCGGATGATTTCCGGATATCTTTCCTTGACTTTTTCAAACAGTTCCGTACCGCTCATCTCCGGCATCCGCTGATCGGACATCACCAGTTGAACGGTGTTTTCATCCAGTATTTTTAATGCCTCCTCACCATTTGACGCGGTCAGCAATTCATAATCTTCCTTGCGCAACAGGCGTTTTAAAGCACTTAAAATATTTTTCTCATCATCCACACACAACACCGTATGCGGCTTGTCCATCGGTTTGTCTCCTTTGCTATGCATTTTGCGCAAAAAAACGATTTGCTTCTTTTATATTTTCCGAAAGTTCAGGATACCAGTACCCCACTTTTTTCAGATGAGGTCCCAAGGCTTTGTCGTTAAGAACAGTTTCATTCATTCTGCTTCTGATTTTATTAAATGCATCCTGGTCGAAAAGGTCCTGATCCAGGGTCAGGGCATGGGCGATGACATCGGCCGCATGAACGATTTTAACCAGGTTCATGTTGGATGCCCGTTGACTGATTGTATGGTGAAATCTGACCACATCAACCAGGTGAACCGGCAATTTCCATTTCGCAGAAAGAAACCCGCCTGCTTTTTCATGACCAAAGGAGGTGAGCGTTTTTTCCGAGGCAGTAAAGGATATATTTTCACTTAAGACTTTCATCATAATGGATTCAAACAAGCCTGAAAAATGCTGGGATAAAATAATCTTTCCGGAATCGTGCAGCAAACCGCTTGTAAAACAACATTCCGGCTCTTCAGTTTTTGACAATTCAGATAGTTTTTTGCTCGTCATGGCCACATTAATGGAATGTCGCCAGAAATCGGCGATATCGAATCCATTTTGGGACAGTGCACCGGAAAAAGCCTTCACAAGGGAAACAGACAGCACGATATTTCTGACAGAATCAAAGCCCAGCAAAACAACCGCATCCCGAATCCGGGTTACCTTTGAACGCACCCCGAAAAAGGAAGAGTTGACAAGGCGCAATACTTTTGACGCAATGGCCTGGTCTTTTTCTATGGCAGTACTTAATTTCTCAATGGAGGTATCATAGCTTTCAAGCATCCTGTTGATTTCCATGGCAATGATGGGAAGGGTCGGGATATCCTTTATTTCATTGAGCCGTTTGATGATCGAGTTTGAATCCTTATAATCCATAGGTCACCTTTTATTGTTTTGTACAGGGCGATTGCCCTGCATAATCGATATAATACGAGTTAAAAATTTTCACAGCACACCTTTTCCAAAAAGGCGTTCAGAATGGCTGTGTCAAATTTTTTACCTCCCATATTTTTCATTTCAGACAGGGCATCTTCCTTTGACCAGGCTTTTTTATAAGGCCTTTTGTGCGTCAGGGCATCGTATACATCTGCTACGGATACTATCCTGGCCGACACCGGAATATCCAGCCCTGACAGGCCGTCCGGGTAACCGCTGCCATCCCAGTTTTCATGATGGCTTCTGGCGATCTCCCTGGCTATCCTGTAGAAGGAAAGGTTGCTGATAATCCGTTCACCTGCAAGGGTATGATGTTTCATTATATCCCATTCCTTTTCATCAAGTTTCCCCGGCTTGTTTAATATATGATCCGGAATATGTATTTTCCCCACATCATGAATCCTGCTGAAGGAGGCAATCTGGGCCGATTCTTCAGGAGAGAGATCAAGTGTGTGGCATAATTCACTGGTAAGGGTCATAATTCTGTTTATATGATCACCTGTTTCCTGGTCTTTTTCTTCAGCAGCCTTGGCAAGCATCAGAATGCCAGCTGTTAAGGCTTCCTCCAGAAGAAACGTTCTTTCACGGACTTTTTCTTCAAGTGAAACATTTATTTTCTTTAACCGGACATTCTGGTCTTGGGTGAGTGCCTGCAGGTGTTTGTTTTCAACAATCAAATGGTGATAATCAAATGCTCGGGAAATCACATGGTTCAGCTCGTCATTATTCCAGGGCTTGGTAAAATAGCCGAATAACTGAAGCCGGTTAATGGCGTCTATGGCATTATTCAATGACGGGTTGCCGGTAAGAATAATCTGCACAATGTCCGGTTTTTTCTTTTTGATACAGGCGCAAAGTGAAAAGCCGTCTATGCCGGGCATATTCATATCGGACATAATGACGCCGATATCATGCTGGTCCATGATGGCCATGGCTTCAAGACCTGAATTCGCCGTAAAAAAATGATAGTCAAGATGCTGGAATTGGCGTTTCAGACTCTTGATAATATAGGGATCGTCATCGACCACCAGAAAATTTTTGTTTCTCTCCATTGACCTGACCCCTTTTATTTTTTAATGACGCAATGATATGAATTATTCATTAGACTGCTCATCTTCCTGTGTCGGGATAACGATCGTGAACCGGGTACCCTTCCCCAATTCACTCTCCACACGAATCGTTCCCTTATGTTTCTGTATGATATTATAGGCGACATTCATGCCAAGCCCTGTACCCTTGCCAACCGCTTTGGTCGTAAAAAAGGGATCGAATATTCTGGCCAGGTTTTCAGGCGGGATACCGGATCCATTGTCTTCAATAACAATCTCAACCTGTTTTTCCAGTGACCGGGTGGAAATTGTAATATCCCCCTTGGTTTCAATGGCCTGGGCTGCGTTCACGATGATGTTCAGAAAAACCTGATTCAGTTGCTGGGGATAGCACTGTACGGTGGGGAGTTCCCCGAAATTTTTATGAACCGTTGCCTTATATTTGATTTCATTTGAAATGACATTCAGTGTGGATTCTATACCGTCGTTGATATTGGCGGGTTTAAGTTTGTCTTCTCCGGGATGGGCGAAATCCTTCAGGTCAATGACTATTTTTTTGATTCGCTCTGCGCCTTCCCCGCAATCTTTCACCAAATCGATAATATCCGTCCTCAGATAGTCAATGTCAATTTCTGCTTCAAAATTTTTGACACTGTTCAATAAATCAAGGACCGGTTTGGGCAGGGTCTGGCTGTTATTTTGAAGTTCAGCGATCAGTGACTGATAGAGGCCGTATAATTTAAACAAATCTCTATTGTATTCAGTGAGTGTTTTGAGGTTGCTGCTGACAAATCCGGTCGGATTGTTTATTTCATGTGCCACGCCTGCAGCAAGCTGACCGATGGAAGCCATTTTTTCACTTTGCAGCAGCTGAAAATTGGCATTCTTATGATCATCTTCGAGCTGTATAATACGCTTGCCTGATCGCAATCTTGCCAGAAGCTCACTGGGTGAAAACGGTTTTGTGATAAAATCATCTGCGCCGGCTTCAAGCCCTTTCACTGCATCTGAAGAATGGCCTTTGGCTGTCAACAGCATAATGTATACATAATTTTTCAGGGCTGCTTCCCGTATCTTCCGGCAAAGTTCAAGACCATCCATCTGAGGCATGACCCAGTCTGTAATCACCATGCGAACAGGCTGTTTATTCAGTATTTCCCATGCCTCCACGCCATTCTGGACGATGATGGGCAGATACCCTGCCTTTTTTAAAATAGTTTCCATGAACGATCGTGAACTTTCGTCATCGTCTGCAACAAGAATTTTCATGATTCGCCTCGTTTTTAATTTTAGACAAAAATGTGCCCTATTTTTCAGAAGGTTTGACTTTGAGCAGGTCGCTGCCCTCACCGCGCATAATTTTCAGGAGTTCGTCCCGGGCTGTCTGTGCTGCGAAACCATTGTTTGTCAGCCGGTTTAACAGTTCTTCAAATTTTTGTCTGCGTTTCAGGCCTGCAGGGGACAAATCCCTTCGGTTATTAAATACATCCATTAATGTCGAACCGCAGACACAGTTGCGAAAGAGCTCCACCAGAGGTTTGTCATCGTCATCCAGGGATTCCTTAAGACCGCTGCTCCGGCCAATGGCCTTTGTCAGAGCCAGATAGTCATGGACATTGTCATATATCTTTCCGCACGTGGAACATTTCTTGGGAAATGACGAGTCTGACAGCGCCTGAAGCCCTTTATAGAAATCCTTATCTATTGTTTCAAGGTCCGCCATGTCATCCCCTTGTCATTTAAACAGTCTTTCAATAAATGCAGTCATACCGGATGTTTCCGTTTTCCCGTCATTTCATTTATTTGCCGTCACTTCCGAAAAAACGCGCGTGACTTCCGGATCAAACTTTATTCCGGCCTGTGCATTAATATACTCTGACACGGACGGGCTGCCGTCTTCTCCCTCGCCGGGGCTGACCGTTTCATTCATTTTTTTTATCCGGTCATAGGCATCTGCCACGGCAATGATCTTTGCGCCCAGGGGAATATCCGTGTCGCCGATACCATCCGGCCACCCGCTGCCGTCAAAATGTTCATGATGATGCCGGATGATTTTTCCGGCGTTTTCCAGGCGCGGGCTGAATAAAACCATATTCTGGCCCTCCTCCGGATGTTTTTTGTACATGTCCATGTCTTCTTCAGTAAACTGGTCTTTTGACTTTTGCCACATCCCTTCAGCCAGTTTCAATTTGCCAATATCATGGGCCAGAGAAGCCAGCTCGATATCTGCCAGGTCTTTTTCCGATACGCCCATTTTGGCTGCCATTTCACGGCAAAGGAGACTGACACGGCTGCCGTGACCTTCTGTTGAAGGCATAAGGCTTTCGACAAGTGATAGAAAGGCGTTTACCGTATTCAGATGATTGTCTTTCAATTCCTTATCCAGGCTTTTCAGGCTGGTTTTCAGTTTGGCAATGGCTTTCCCGTGCTCCTGAACCTTTTGCTTCATAATAATGCCGAATTTGAATAACTGGCGCGTATGTTTGGCAGTCAGCTTCAGGAGCCGCTTGTTTTCATTGATCAGCTCATATTGCTTTAAAGACTCTTTTACCTGACTGATCAATTCATCATTATCCCATGGTTTTTTCAGGTACCGATGAATTTGCCCCTTGTTTACGGCGTCTACGACAGCGTCCATATCAGAAAAACCGGTCAAAAGGAACCGGATGGCATCCGGGCAGACTGCCCGTGATTTTTCAAGAAATTCCGCACCATTGATTCCCGGCATTCTCTGATCGGAGATGATCAGCGTAACAGGCTCTTTCCGGGTCGAAAGCATTTCCAGTGCGTCGTCACACCCGGCTGCAGAAATAACAGGAATGTCAAGTTTGTTGAAAAGCCTTGCCAATGAGAATCGTATCGATTCTTCGTCGTCCACGATGAGAATGGTGTGCTGGGTAGTTGTCATGTGAGCCCCCTGAATAGTTTATAGAATGTTGAACGTTCACTTAAGACTCTTCATTTATAGAAACACGGTTATCGAAACAATCTGGCAATGTGTTCTACCGGTCCAGTATAGATGCAATGATATCGTTTACGGTCTTTTTTAATAAAGGGACTTTGCTTGCATTCCGGCCGGCCACATGAAGTATCTTTATCCTGGATTGTGACAACCAGTTTTTAACGGTCTGAACAGGATTTTTGTCAACCTCGAGATCCACATGAAGATATGGCTTTTTGTAGGCCTGACCAAATTTCAATGCCTTTTCTGCATTGGTGGTCAGCTTGCCAAATGAAAACACAAGCGTACCGTCGGCATCCTGGACATTTTTTTCAATATTTTTATCATCACTTTCTTTTGATATTTCGAGAATCTCCGTAATCTGGGCATTGAATTCATCAATTTTATCAAAGCCGCCAATACCCATTTTAACACCGGAACCGGAAAGCGTGGCGGTCAGAATTTCAATGGCCATTGTCAGTTTATCAATTTTTTCTCCCAGCATCTCAAATTGCGCCATAGCCATGGGTGCGGCAGAAACAGCAACCGGTTGCGACGCTGAAACAGCGGGTTCTGAATCCAGTGCAGCCTCTCCGCCCAGCTTTATTCGTATTTCCTCTTTGGTCAGACCGCTTGACTGATAATACGTATAGATTTTGGATATCAATTCCGATGTTTCCGGGGGATATTCCTTGACCCCTTCATGCTCGACCGGGTCAGCAAAAAATTCTTTGAAACTTTTGAGATATTCCCGGATCGTGCTTGTGGAGATATCGAGGTCTTCAGCCATCTGTGGAATTGATTTCATAAGCTTACGGAAAAAAAGTCTTTTGGTTTTATAAATCCAACAAAATAAAGCGTATTATTATTTTTTGAGGTATCGTGTGAAATGACCACGGTGTGAGTTTCTGCCTCATGACGAAGATTTGTTTAATTTATAATGCAAACGATCATTTATTTCAATAAATAGTTTTAATTAATTGCAAATTCCCCATTTGCATCCAGATGCAGTATCCTCACAGACACCGCAAAACGTCTCCCTGCCCAATTATCGTCCAGGGTATCCGTATATAAAAAAAACACCTTGAAAAACCGTATGGAACAGAGTAGATTTGAGGCAATTGATGAACCGGTTTTTATATAGTAACTTTTCCATTTTTATCTTTTATGTAAGCAAGTGTATCGACGAGACACATAATCACATAGCGTTGATAACAATCATATTCCAAAAAACATAAATGGCTATCCATAAAGCGAGCAGGAGGACAGATGCCAGAGAAATTTGACCACACCGTGCTGATCGTCGACGATGAAGAACAAATCGGAAAGTCGATAGGAAGGCTCTTGAGAAGCATAGACGTCAAATATGTTTATATGGAATCCGGGGATGCCGGACTCAAAAGACTGAAAAGTGCGACTGCGCCATTTTCCCTGATACTTTCCGATCAGCGGATGCCGGGAATGAAAGGATCGGAATTCCTGGAAAAAGCCAAAGAAGTGTCGCCGGATACCATCCGTTTTCTCATTACCGGCTATGCAGATGTGGATGCAGTTACAGATGCGGTCAACAAGGGCTCCATTCACAGATATATTGCAAAGCCGTGGGACAACACTGATTTTATTGAGGCCGTGAAATACGGGTTGGAGCAGCATGAAATGATCATGGAGAATCAAAAGCTTTTCAGGCTTGCCAAAGAGCAGAATGCAAAGCTGTATGCCCTGAATACCAAACTCAAGGAAAGCACGGATACCCATAAAAAAACAATTACAAAACTCGACCAGGAAATTGAATTGTTAAATAAAAAGCTGGATCAGGGATTTGTAAACAGGGATTATGTGAAAGAAATAGAAGCTGCCCTCAAAAATAAAAAGATGTTGAACACGGATAGCCTGAATTCTCTGTATGCGGCATTGATCAGTGAACTGTTTGAACAGTTTCAGGAGATTGCCGTTCGAAATGGGTTTGAAATGCCGGCAGGCCTGAAAGGAGAATAAAATGGCTGAAATGGATGATTATGGCATTCTGGTGGTAGACGATGACGAATCAACCGTAAAAAGCATGCGGCGCGTGTTAAAGCGAAAAGGGTTTTCCAAAATCATTTCCGCCTTGAGCGGGGAGCAGGGAATCAAATTACTGGAAAGCGCCCAGGATAAATTTTTTCTGATCATTTCAGATTATCGCATGCCCGGCATGGGAGGAAGCGAATTCCTGGAAAGAAGCATTTTGCTGAGCCCTGAATCAAGACGAATGCTCATCACCGGTCTTTCGAAACTGGAGGCAATTGTCGAGGCGATCAATAAAGGGGCCATACATCAGTATATTCCCAAACCCTGGAACAATGACGACCTTTTGCTGACCATCGTAAATGAGCTTGAACATTACAAACAATTCCAGGAAAGGAAGCGCCTCTTTAACGTGACCAAAAAACAGAATGCAAAACTGTTTGAACTTGCAGCAGGACAGAAGAAAAACGATGAGGCATTTCAAGATAATATTGCCAAAAAAAAAGAGGAGGCAGACCTTCTGAGACAGGAAGTGGAAAAAGCAAAACATGAGGCTGAATTCAAGGAAGCATTTTTAGGTCTTGACGAACTTTTATCACGAACCATTACGATTAACAAAAATAACCTGGCCGCAGCTTTTGCCATGTCAAAGAATGAAATTGTCTCAATGATGAAAACAATTTCACAGAACAATAAGGTCCCTTTTCAGTCAGATCAAACTGGCAGCCATCATGATGCTGCCGAACTGGATGACGAAACATTTGAAATTATTGACCTGATTATTGAAAATGTGGTCCAGGCTGTGGAATCCGATATTTGTGGCATTGGTTCAGAACCCAGCACAGGCGTGGTCATCGATGATTATAAAGAAATCCCGGATTTTGGGACCCTGGCTTTTAACGATGGGTATATCACCAAAGGGGAACTTGAAAAGGCTGGAGAAGAGCTGGCGGAAAAGGAAGCAGAACAACCCACAGGCCTTACCATTGATAAAGTGATGATCTCAAAAGGATTTATCGAAAGAAAGGATTTAAGCCGTATTTTTGCCAAATTGGCCCTGATTGAAACCCGATTGCTGGACCGTGAATTTGCAAACCACCTTATAAAACGTGAAATCGCAACCAAAAAAGATGTGGACAGGGCTTTCCGAAAACAGCTTAACAATTTTGAAGACAGCGGCGTTACGGTCCTTTTGGGAGATCTCCTGATTGAATCGGATGTCATTGCCCCGGAACTCCGTGATGAAGTCATGGCGGAACTGGGCAGAACCGGTGACAAAAAAAGCCGCGTCGATCAGTCTTCCGCATTCTCTTCAGAATTCGGTGCGGCTGTTGACCTGGTGGTTTCAGATAACAAACTGGAAGCGTTTGTGAGAGTGCCTGTCAATTTACATGGCACAACTGATATTGAACCCGTCAAAAAGCTGATCAAAAAACGGGGCATCAAATTCGGCATTGTGGATGATGCGGCCATCAGAAAATTCATTGAACACTGCAAGGATCCGGTAGAACAATTTATCGTCGCCAAAGGCGTACCGGCACGTGTGGGTAAACCTGCAGAGATTGTATACCATTTTAACACTACGCATGAAACCGGGGGAGTGATCGCAGAAGATGGCTCCATTGATTTTCATTCAACAGGAGATTCTCCCTTTGTCAAAAAAGGCGATTTGGTTGCTGAAAAAAAGCCCATGGAGAATCCCAAACCCGGTAAAGATATTTTTGGTGAAACACTGCCCGTAGGCGGTGTGGAAGATGCAGCTCTGTTGTTCGGCGATGGTGTGGCTTTATCGGAGGACGGATTTAAATTATTTGCGACGATTCAGGGCCAACCCGTCGTAGATCTGAAAGGTACCGTGTCGGTCCTTGAGCAATTCACTGTCAAGGGGGATGTGGATTTCAGGACCGGAAATATCGACTATAAAGGAAATGTGATTGTGTATGGTGCAGTGAAGCACGGATTTACCGTCAAATGCGAAGAATTGACAGTCAATGAAATAGACGGCGGGATCATCAGGATTACCGGAAACCTGAATGTATCAAACGGCATCATTAATTCAGACGTAGAAACCCAGGGCAGTGTTCAGTGCCGGTTTGTAAATAATTCAAAAATTTATGGGTATCGCAATATGATGGTAACCCGTGAAATCATGGAATCCCATATTGCCATCAGTGGTGAATTTAACAATGAAACCGGCCGGATCACCTCTTCCGTTGTCGCAGCCAGAAAAGGACTGAGCGTCAAGCAGATCGGAACGGAAAAAGCAACCTATTCCACGGTTAAAGCGGGCTCTGATGATCATATCCGGTGGGTAACCGAAACGTATGATATCCAGATGGAAAGAATCCAGTCAGAACTGGATCAGGCAATCAGGGAAAAAATGACCTATGATGAAGAGAACAACCGTTTGCATGTGGAAGTTGCAAACCAGACATTCGCCCAGGAGAAAATAACAAAAAAAATCGATTTCACTGAAAAAAAAATAGGCGAGGCAAAGGACAATAAGGAAGAAAAGCTGAAGCTTGTCAATGAACTTAAGGAACTTGAAAAGAATTTGACCCTTGCTGATGAAAGAATAAAGGGTATTTTTGAAGAACAGGATAAATTTTTAAACAAGATAGACGCCTGCGATGAGAAAATCAAGGAATGCAATACAAACCTTTCTGAAATAAAAAAAGAGAAGGAGACATTGGTAGAACTGCTGACCAAAGAAGACCCGGTTCCGGTGCTTAAAGTGAACAAGAAAATTTTCTCAGGTACGAGAATCGAAGGAACAATGGCCTCATTGATTGTTGATACAGATCTTGGCATGTCAAAATTCTCTGAAATCGACACCAATGACCCGGATAATCCGAAACAAATTGTGCTTCAGAATGTGTAATACGACTTGAGTAATGGACAAAAACCAAAAACACAAGATCCTCATCGTTGATCACCGGAACGGATTAAGAAACCGGATGCAATCGCTACTGGAATCAGACGGCTATGATGTGTGTTGCCTGAATTCTTCTGCTGACGCCATTTCTGAAATCGAAAATCCGGAGACCCTTTCGTTCTCGTTAATCATTTCAAGTTACAGAATGCCCGAAAAAAAAGGGGATGAAATTCTTCAAAAAGCGCGAAAGTGTTTTCCGGATACGCCAAGAATGCTTATTGCTGATGCGTCCGATATCTATTCGATGATAAGTTCGATCAATGAAGCCGGTATCCAATTCTGCATATCCGTACCATTTAAAGATAACGAATTTATTGATCAGGTTGACCAGGGCATCAAACAGTTCCAGGCTATCCGCAAACTGAAAAACCTGAAAAGTGTCACTGAAAGCCAGAACAGTCAAATGTTCAAACTGGCGAACACACTTAAACAAAAAGAGGCGGATCATCTTGCCCAGATAAAAAGCAGAAACCAGAAAATCCGTATTCTTCAATCGAAAACAAGTCTTATAAAGGACAAAACCATCTGCCTTGACGATGTGATAGCTAAAAAGCCCCTCGTCTCTCCCAACATGTTTTACAGCAAATTCGTTCAAATGAAGGACCAGATTCAGGAAATGCTTGAACTGGCATCCTCAGACTATTCAATAAACATTCAAACCATACCCTATGAGGATGTCTGGCTGAACCATTCTCCAAAAAATGAATACAGGGAGGAGATAAAACAATTACTTTCCATTTTTTTTTCAAAAATAGACAATAACACTCTTACAGCCCCGGAAAAATCAGAAGCATCAAAGCCAATCAGGCTTGAAGATTATCTGGAATTGACTTTTTCTGAAGATAAGACAAGTGCGTTTGTGAGGACCAGAGTACGTGATCCCCAAGGATTGGATGTAGATCAAATCAAAGAGTTTCTGCGTCAGAAGGGTATAAACTCGGGGATCAAGAATGATCATTTAATTGAATTCTGGATCTCTCAAACCACCCCGGATGCGGAAAAATTTATCATCGCAGAGGGTCAGAAACCCAAACATTCCCGTGACGCTGAAATCACCTATCACTTTCCGGTTGATTTTCTCATGGCCGGAAAATTAAAATCAGACGGAAGCATCGATTTCAGAGAACGGGGAGAGACACCCTTTGTGGGGAAAGACATGCTTCTTGCCGAAAAAAAACCGCCTGTTTATGGCATGACCGGCCTTGATGTATCAGGAGAGATTGTCCATGTCAGTGAACCCAGGGATCTTTCGTTCGGGGCTGGCACAGGAACGCGGACATCGGCAGACGGTCTTAGAATCTATGCGGATATCGATGGACAGCCCTACCTCGATGCTATGGGAAATGTTTCTGTATATCCGGAATTGAGAATCAAGGGAGATGTCTGTTATGAAACAGGCAACATCCAGTTTGATGGCAATATCTATGTAGAGGGGACCATCAGGCAGGGGTTCAGTGTCAAAGGCGCATCGCTTGCAGCAGACCAGGTTGAGGGTGCTGGAAAAATCGAACTTACCGGAGATCTCAATGTCACCTCGGGAATCGTGGATGCCTCGCTCATTCAGGTGATGGGGTCAGTCCATGCCAGATATGTGAATCGTTCAAAAATTGATGCATTTGGAGATCTCATTGTCCAAAAAGAAATCATTGATTCAACAATACGCTTAAGCGGGGCATGCATCAATGAAACCGGTATCATCATGTCTTCTGATATTTCAGCCAAACTGGGGGTATCTGCCGGAATCATCGGGACGGAGGTATCATCACCTTCCACCATTTCGGTTGGTGTGGACGCATATATCAATTCTCTTGTTGCCGATATTGACGCCAGGCTGAATAAAAATATGAATGACAGTGCAAAACTGAAAAATGACATTTCCACTCTGGAAACAGAATATCATAAACTTCATGAGGTCATAGCCAAACACTCCCTTGTTCAGGACAGGTGTCAGGCGGAGCTGGAAAATTTCGAAAAAAAGATACCTGATCTGCGGGCGTCAGGAAATACCGTTGCATTGCAAAGATATACCCACGCCATCAAGCAGCTTCAAAATCAGACAAAACAGGAGGAGGCGGAAATCAATCGTGGTTTTGAACGTCAGGATGCCATTGACACGGAAATTACAAGGAAGAAAGAGCTTGTCAATCATTTTGAGACACTCACTGCGTCCCTGTCAGATGAAAAAAAAAGACTCGTCGAATTCACTGAAAAAGATAATCCCCTGCCTGAGTTGAGAGTTGCCAAAAAAATTATGGCCGGCACCCGAATTGAAGCGATCCATTCATCCTTGACGTTAAGGGAATCTGCGTCGCGGTGTCGGATTATGGAAACCAATCGAATCGAAGCCGGTGACAAAAAAGCATCGGAGCCTGAATTGAAAATCCTGTCATACTAGTCATGGATATTACCGATTTTGATGAATCTCAGCATCTCTCTATCATTCCAATACATCGCCATCTGTGTGCTAAAACACATTTGCGGTATCTTTGATGATATCCTTGGCATCCTCTCCGATCCGGACCAGCGTATCGATATCAATGCCAAGTTTTTTAAATGATTCGAGGTTTTCAATATCTGACCCCTTATCCTCAATCACCTTGTCTTCTTCTTCTTCTTCCTCATCCATACTTTGCATGCTGATACGATCCATATCATAAAAACCATACCCGATCTTATAGGAGAGCACATCTGCCAGCTGGATCATAAGAAGTTCCTTTGCCGTCTCTTTGGGAAAATCATTCCAGTGATGATTTTCAACAATATTGACAAATTCTTCAGAAAATCCCCATTTTTTGATCAGCACAGCCCCAAACACGGTATGAATCTGATGAATGGCAATTTGGACACCGATGCTTTCAAATGCCTCGGCCGGGGAAATGGTTTCAATGGCCTGGATCAGCAGTACTTTACCAATATCGTGAATGATTCCCATTAAAAAAATATTTTCCAGATTGCCAGCCCCCAGTTCTCTGGCGATCAATTTGCCGCACACAGCGCATGCAAATGAATGCAGCCAGAGCTTTGTCAGTAATTCCTGGGAGCATTTATTGTCCGATTGATAAAGGTTTTTGTTGACGATTGCGGATACAATGCTTTGGGTTTCCTCCATCCCCAGTCTGAGCAATGCCCCATTCACATTGGTCACTTTATCTGATCCCATAAATAAAGGAGCGTTCGCGACAGATATCAATTTGGTGCTCATAACGGCGTCTTTTTCAATAATGATGGCCAGATCTTCAATGGAAGGCTGGGAGCTATCCAATAAATCCCGTATTTCCTGAACAATGTGGGGCAGCACAGGTATCTCGATTTTCCCGCCGTTAAATCGGTGAATGAGCTCTTTCATCACATATGAATGTTATACTTACACAGGATATCAGATGCGTCAAGATCGATTGAAATCAATTATAACAGTAGCCATCCCGGTGACCTGATTGAGATAAAAAACGCCGAACCTCATACGACAAATCATAAAGTTGGGTTAAAATTAACCCAGCACTTTCCGGATTGTCCTTGCAAGTTCAATCCGGTTCACCGGCTTCATGAGAATTTCATTTATACCAAAAGAGGACTTGTTTTCAGGTGTGACCTTTGAGTTAAAACCAGTGCAGAGAATCACGGGGATATCAGGCCTATTCTTTTTTAATTTTTTTATGAGTTCAGTGCCCGGAAGGTGTGGCATCGCCTGGTCTGTAAGGGCCAGGTCAAAGGCATCCGGGTCTCTGATAAAAACAGCCAGGGCTTCGGGACTGCTTGAGATGGATGTGACATGGTAGCCCAAATTTTCAAGCATTCTTGTTGTAATCCGTGACACCTGAACATCATCGTCAACAAAAAGTATCCGCTCCGTTCCAATTGGCAAAACATGCTCTGAGGGAATCACGTCTTCCAGTATATCAGGCTCAACCGTTGGCAGGAAAACATCGAAGATTGTCCCCTTCCCCAATTTGCTTGACACTTCGATATGGCCGTTCAAACTTTCTACAATGCCATGGACAACCGCAAGCCCCAGGCCTGTCCCTTTATCTTTTTCCTTTGTTGTAAAATAAGGATCAAAAATTCGTTTCATATTTTCATCGGAGATACCCTGCCCTGAATCCCGTACGGATAGCCGGATGTGTTTCCCGGTCATCAAAGCATTCAGGTTCAGTTTTATTCCGTCATCAACGACCATCGGCTTCAGGGAAATTTCAATCATGCCGCCTTCTTCAGGAATAGCCTGAAAGGCATTGGTACAAAGGTTCATCACTATCTGGTGAATCTGCGTCGGGTCGCAAAAAACATAACCGCTATCCGGATCTATATCCAGCCTGAATTCAACTGTTGACGGGATGGATGATCGTAAAAAACGAACGGATTCCTTAATTATCGGATTGAGCTGTAATGCTGCAATTTCATCTTGACCTTTCCGGCTAAACGTCAGTATCTGCTGCACCAGGCTTTTTGCGCGTCTTGCGGCTGATAATACTTCCTTCAGATCCGAAGCCATCTGGCTGTCCTCAGGCAATTCGAGCATGGCAAGCTCGGTATATCCCAGAATGGGTGAAAGAATATTGTTGAAATCATGGGCGATGCCGCCGGCAAGCGTACCAATGGCTTCCATTTTCTGGGCCTGCCTTAACTGCTCTTCAACATTTTTGAATTCGGTGATATCCCGGAAAACGAACTGAATTATTTTTTTCCCCTCTATCTCCAAAGTATTTGCGTTAATTTGAACGGGAATATGCTGGCCTTTGCGATTAACCACAAAGAGGTTTTCGGTATTGATCTTTCCTGTTTTAATGTGGTTTCTGAAAATATCCTGGTATCGTTCTTTTTCTGTTTCCGGGTGAAGCTCGGATTGATGCATGCCGATAATGCCATTCAATGGTCTGTCAATCAGTTTCCCAGCTGCCCTGTTGGCATCGATGATGATCCCGGTTTCTGCATCAGCGATAAATATGGCGTCATTGGCTGTTTCAATCAACATACGGTATTGCGTTTCCGATGTCTTTAATGCCTTTAATGCTTCAGCATGCGCCTGTCCGGTTCTAAAGGCCACTAATCCGAATGTGAGATCTTCTGAAAGCTCTTCAAGAAGACCGATTTCATTTTCATCAAATCCATTGATTTCAGGAGAATAAAGATTAAGGACGCCTATGCATTGTTTACCCGTTTTTAAGGGGAGTGCGATTGACGACGCAAATCCCCTTTGGGACGCGTGTTCAAGCCAGGATTTATATCGCGGACTTTTTGTGAAATCCTGACATACAGATGGTTTTCCACTCCGAATGGCCTTGCCGGTTGGCCCCTGACCTGCCGGACCTTCACCCCAGCTGATCGTTATCTTTTCAAGATAACCTTCTTCTATGCCGGAAAAGGCAGCCGGTTGAACTGTTCTTTCCGCATCATCCAAAGGAAAGCCAATCCATGCCAGTCGATATCCTCCGGAACGTACGAGGATTTCACAAAATCGAAAAAGTAATTTTTTTTCATCCTTAATGCGAACAAGGGCTTTATGACACTCCCTGATCGCAGATAAAATGCGATTTCTTTTTCTCAGTCCTTCCTCATCCTTTTTTCGACGCGTGATATCTTTGGCAATATAGATGAACTGATGAACATTTCCGGATGGGTCCAGAACAGGCACAACGGAAACCATAAAAATGCCGCCAAAAGTTTCCAGTTCGATATCTGCGGTTTCAACGATTTTTGATTCAAGGGTACGCAGACAAGGGCATGTTTCAGGTGCATGATCTGAACAATGAAACACATCATGGCATTTGCTTCCGACAAGTTCCGCCTGTTTCATGCCGGTCATTTTTTCAATAACTGAGTTTACGGCAAGTATGGTTTGAGTGCTATCAAGAATCATGGCCATATCGCTCAATGCATTAAAAGCGTTCATCCACTCAAAACTGACATCAATTTTTGTATTCAACGTAAAGGTCATAGGGTTCTCTTCAGTATTGACAACAACCGGGTTATGCAAGCTTAAGCAAGTTCACAAGAATCCAAACCTCAAATATAATCAAATCGGGAGTTACGTTCAAAAAATGAGTGCAAAACGATGATTCAAATCACTTAGCACATTCGTATATGAATATCAAAGAAATATCTTTTTCAAAGAATTGAACGGCTGTCTGAAAAGCAATATCATCCATGTACGGATTTGCCTTGACACGCGTCTGACGGTTCAGTATAGATATCGTTATAAAAATTAAGGCGTTATCCTATAATATAAAAACAAATATCAGCGACGAGTCAGAAAATGCCATGAAATTTACAGCCGCAGCAACTCTTTCAGAGCAAATCACCGATTATTTATCCGAAAAGATTATCAAACTTGAATTGAAACCCGGTGAAAGAATTATTGAAACCAAATTGGCGGAAGAGCTGGGAACCAGCAAGGCTCCGGTTCGCGAGGCATTGAGGATACTTGAAAAAAAGAAACTGGTGAAAATTACACCCAGAAAAGGCGCAAGTGTCACAGAAATTACCCTGGATCATATTGAATGGATCGCAGATATTTTTATCGAACTTCTGGGGCTTGCCGGTTACAAATGTGTTGAGAACGGAACCAGGGAAGATTTCAGGAATATTGACGCCTTTGTCAGCAAGGGAGAAATTTGTGCGAAAAACAAGGACGTTCCCGGATATTTTGATACGCTTTTAAGTTTTGCCCTCACCTGCCTGAAAACAGCCAGAAATCCTATCCTCGAAGAACTCATATATGATCTGATGCCTGTGCCTTTACGAATTTTATTTGCCTCTGCAACGATGCGCGCCGATGAACTGTCTGACAATTTTGAAATTGTAAAAACAGGCAATCAGCATATTCAGGCCGGCAATGCAAAAATGGCTGCAAAAACCGCAAAAAAATGGGCCATTCAGGAAAAAAACATCGCACTCAAGATTGTCGGTCAGATGGTAGCAAAGGATTCTTCCAAATAAATATCAATTGTCAGGCGAAGATACACCCAAGAAGACAAATGCAAAATGACTATTGTAATGCTCAACCCCATTGCATCACAAGAACGTATGATAATCCTTTTTTTACTTGACAAAAAACCTAAACCCAATCTATTGTCGCATCAGGATATATTAATGGCCATTCATTAATACTTTTTAACATAAGGAGACTGCCAAAATGAATGACGTTGTTATTGTCGCTGCATGCAGAACAGCAATCGGAAAATTCGGCGGGGCATTCAAAACGGTCAGCGCACTGAATTTAACCATACCTGTCATGAAAAATTTAATCCAAAAATCCGGAATTGATCCATCGTTGATCGATGATGTTGTCTGGGGGTGCAACTATCAGAGAACAAACGGAGAGAACAATATTGCCCGTGTTGCCGCAGTGAAAGCAGGCATTCCGGTTTCCGTTCCGGGAATTACCGTTCACAGAAATTGCACATCCTCCATGTCTGCCGTTCAGATGGCATATTACCAGATCAAGGCCGGTGAAGCCGATGTCATCATGGCCGGCGGGACAGACAGCATGACCAATGCCCAGTACACCATCGATAAACTTCGCTATGGTACAAACATCGGCCATACTGAAATCAGGGATTCCATGTGGGATTCACTGACCAATCTTGGCATCGGTCCTGCCATGGGGATTACCGCTGAAAATCTGGCTGAAAAATATGACATTTCCAGGAAGGAACAGGATGAACTGGCGCTCCAGAGCAATATGAGGGCCGTTGACGCCATTGACAGCGGAAAGTTTAAAGATGAAATCGTTCCTGTAGAGATAAAAACCCGTAAAGAAACGATTGTCGTGGATACAGATGAACATCCCCGGCGGAACACCAGCATGGAAACCCTGTCAATCCTCAAACCCAGTTTTAAGGAAAACGGCACGGTGACGGCTGGAAATGCATCGGGAATCAATGACGGTTCATCTGGCGTCCTGTTGATGTCTGCGAAGAAAGCAGCGGAACTTGGTATTGCTGTTTTGGCGACGATCCTGTCAACGGCAACCACCGGCGTTGATCCTGAGATCATGGGAATCGGTCCGGTTTCATCCAGTCAAAAAGCCCTTGAAAAAGCAGGGCTCACGCTTAAGGATATCGAACTGATAGAAGTAAATGAAGCATTTGCCGCCCAATATCTCGCCTGTGAAAAAGCACTTGGCCTGGACAGAAACATTACAAATGTGAATGGCAGCGGTGTCGGACTGGGGCATCCTGTGGGAGCATCCGGAACAAGACTCATTACGACCCTTTTACATGAAATGAAAAGAAGAAATCTGACAAACGGTCTGGCAACACTTTGTGCAGGTGGCGGCATGGGTACGGCGATCATCGTTCAAAGGGCCTGAACATTTGAAAAAAACCTCTTAACAACAAAAACCGGAGATGGATAATCATGGATATGACCTACCTGAAACTGACCATTGAAAATCATGTCGCACTGATAACAATCAACAGACCGGATAAGGGAAACGCCCTCTCCCCGGAAGTCCTCAACGAGATTAACGTCATGTTCACGGACATCAGCAACCGGACAGACGTCAAGGTCGTCGTTTTTACGGGTGGAGAAAAAATGTTCTGCGCCGGCTTTGATCTTCATGTGATCCGGACTATCGAAAAAGCGAACAATGAGGAATTCACCGCCCTGTTTCACAGGGCCTACAGGGCAATACTCTTCTGCAGTCAGCCTGTGATTGCGGCAATAGGCGGTGCGGCCATTGCAGGTGGCTTTGACCTGACCATGATGTGTGATATCAGATATGCCTCTGAAAAGGCAAAATTCGGTCAGCGTGAGGTTTTGCTTGCGCTGCCGCCGATCATGGATCCGCTCTGGCGGATTATCGGACTGGGCCGGGCCAAGGAAGTGGCATTTACCGGAAGGATTTACGATGCCTATGAAGCGGAAAAAATGGGCTATGTCAGCAAGGTGTTTCCTCAAGGCAAGGTGGTAGAGAGTGTAATGGAAATCGCCCGTAACATGGCGACCTATGATGCGGCATGCCTTCGTGAATCAAAGGTTCTTTCAAATACACTTCTTGATGAAGACCTCGATGGCGCAATGAAACAACAGGAATGGCTTTTCAGAACCTATATCGGTGCCGAGGAAAACAAAAAACGGATTGATGAACTGCTGGCAAGCATCAAAAAAAAATAACCGGAAATGAATGAGGCTTATTTAAATAAGGATAAAAACCGGTGTGCGCTGGTCGTGGAAGGCGGAGGAATGCGCGGCATCTTTTCGTGCGGTGTTCTGAACGCGTTTGGAAAAGCCGGGTTTGATCCGTTTGATTTATACATCGGCGTGTCTGCAGGCGCCTGCAACCTGGCCTCCCACATTGCAGGACAAAACGAGCGGAATCTATATATTTTCGAACACTACTCAACAACGCCTCATTTTATCAACTTTCTCAAGTTTCTTAAAGGCGGGCATCTGATTGATCTGGACTGGCTGTGGGATATCACCATAAAAGAATACCGGCTTGATCTGGATACGATTTTCAGCAGGCAAAACAAGGAATTCATCATTGTTGTTACATCGGTGGAGACAGGTGAGCCGGTTTACCTCAAGCCGGACAAGGGCACGCTTGAACACTATCTGAAGGTTTCAAGCGCATTACCTGTTTTTTACAGAGAAAATCTGTTTGTAAACAACGACAGGATGACAGATGGCGGTATTGCAGACTCCATTCCGGTAATTGAAGCATACCGGCGAGGTGCAAGGGACATCATGGTTGTTCGATCCAGACATACGGATCACATCAGTGACAACACATTCATGACATTCATGGGTTCCCTTGCCCTAAAAGACTGCCCGTCCCTTGTAAACGCCATGAAGAATAGAGCCGATGCATACAAAAAGGCCATACAGTTTATTCACCATCCACCGGATGATGTAAAAATAATGGAAGTTATTCCGCCAAAAACATTTGAAACCCGGCGGCTGACCCGAAATATAGATATCCTCTTAAAGGATTTCGAATTGGGCCGTGAAATCGGATTTCAGGCCATTTCGACATACAGCAGTTCACACATGAATTGAATTCATGGATTTATTCACCAAAGAAAAAAGGAGACACCCCATGCCATTAAAAACACCTGAAGAATATATCAACAGTTTAAAAAAACTCAATCTTGTGGTGTACATGTTCGGAAAACGCGTGGAAAACGTCGTGGAAAACCCCATCATAAAACCGTCCATGAACGCTGTGGCCATGACTTACAAACTCGCCCAACAGCCGGAATATGAAGATTTGATGACGGCAAAATCCCACTTGACCGGTCATAAGGTCAACCGGTTCACCCACATCCATCAGAGTACGGGTGACCTGGTTAAAAAAAGCAAAATGGGCAGACTTCTGGGCTCACAGACCGGATGCTGTTTCCAGCGCTGCGTCGGCATGGATGCCCTGAATGCCCTGTCCATGGTGACCTATGATATGGATAAAAAACACAACACCCAATATAATAAAAGATTCCTGACCTATCTTGAATATGTTCAGGAAAATGATCTGGTCTGCGATGGCGCCATGACAGACCCAAAGGGTGACCGCTCCCTTGCCCCACACCAGCAGGAAGATCCGGACATGTTTCTACGGGTCGTGGAAGAAAAAAAGGACGGCATAATCGTAAGAGGCGCAAAGGCTCACCAGACAGGCGCCGTAAACTCCCATGAAATCATCGTCATGCCCACAATGACAATGAGAGAAGCTGACAAGGATTATGCCTTGTCATTTGCATTGCCAAGTGATACAAAAGGCATCACCTACATCATGGGCAGACAGTCATGTGATACCCGAAAACTGGAAGAAGGGAAAATGGACCAGGGGAACCTGATGTTTGGCGGCCATGAAGCCCTGGTTATTTTTGAGGATGTATTTGTACCATGGGATCGAATTTTCATGTACAAGGAATATGACTTTTCAGGACAGCTTGTGGAACAATTTGCATCCTATCACAGACAGAGCTACGCGTGTAAGGTGGGGGTCGGGGATGTTCTGATTGGTGCCACTCAAACGATAGCAGAATATAATGGTGCGGAAAAGGCGTCCCATGTAAAGGATAAAATCATTGAGATGAACCATTTGAATGAGACACTGTTCTGCGGCTGCATTGCATGCGCGTCTGAAGGTCACAAGGAACCTTCGGGAACTTTTTATGTCAATGCGCTTCTGGCCAATGTTCATAAACAGAATATTACACGGTTCCCCTATCAGATTGCAAGAATCGCCCAGGATATTGCCGGAGGGCTCATGGTCACCCTGCCATCTGAGCAAGATTTTAAATCTGAATTGACCGGGAAATGGGTCCAAAAATATCTGAAAGGCAAGAAAGATGTCTCAACCGAAAATCGGGTACGCATTTTGAGATTGATTGAAAATTTGACTTTAGGTACTGCAGCGGTGGGATATCTTACGGAATCCATGCATGGTGCCGGCTCTCCCCAGGCTCAGCGGATTATGATTTCAAGGCAGGTCAATATAAAAGAAAAGCAGAAAGTGGCTAAAAAATTGTGTGGAATTGACGAAAAATGATCATCATAAGGTGTTAAGACATGTCCTCTCAATCAAAAAATAAATCCCGCAAGGAAATGATTCTGGCAGAGTCGAGTGTCCTGTTCTGGCAGAAAGGTTATTCGGATACAAGCATGAAGGATATCGCCAATGCCTGCGGCTTCAGACCGGCCAATATCTATAATTTTTTTACAAACAAGGAAGAAGTCCTGTTTGAAATACTTTTTGAAGAAATGAGCGAGATTATATCTTCCCTGCTGATTATCGAACGATCTGAAATGAATGATCCTGTAAAAAAACTGAGCGAACTGATTGCAACGCACACCCGGTTAACGCTTAGCAACAGACGATCATCTGTCCTTTTGTTTGATGCCGGACTGAACAGTCTTTCTCCGGACAACAGAAAAAAGATTATTTCTCTGCGCGATGAATACGACAGGATCATAGCTGCTGCCATACGGGAGGGCATCGAGGCGGGCACATTCGAAAATATCGATGTCAAAATGGCCGTATTCAGTATTTCTTCAATGATTACCCGGACCAGAATCTGGTTTTCCGACAAAGGGCGTTTATCTGTTGATGAGGTGATTAATTTTATCATTCAATTTGCATTAAATGGTCTGGTTAAAAAAGAAAACAAGTAATTGTAATCGTACATATAAGGGAGGAGAATCCGGACATGACGAAATCATTCCGAACAATTGCGATGATGGTCTTTCTATTCTTCATGATGTCTTTATCTGTCCAGGCGAAAGTATCTAAGGAGGCGGCGGACAAGCTGGAGAAAGAATTGACCCCTATTGGTGCTGAAAAAGCAGGTAATGCAGACGGGACCATTCCTGAGTGGACCGGAGGATATAAGGACATACCAGAAGGATTTGTTGAATTTGAAAATGAGCCGGATCCTTTCAAGAATGATCCCATTCTTTTTACCATCACCCCTCAGAATCTCGGTCAGTATAAAGGCAAACTCACTCCCGGTCAGATCGCCATGTTTGAATCGTATCCGGACACCTACAAAATGAACATCTACCAGACCCGGCGAACAGCCTGCTACCCACAGTATGTTTATGATGCGGTTAAAAGAAATGCGGTCAATGCTGAAACCAATGAAACAGACTATTCTCTGAACAACTTTGAAGTATTCTGTCCGTTCCCCATCCCCAAAACAGGACTGGAAGTTCTGTGGAATTATATTTGCGGATATTTATCCCCAACAGGTGCCTATACCATTATCAATGGACAGGCGATCATGAATCGTGATGGTCAGTTCACCCTGTCCAGGATTGAGGATGCAGTATTAAGACCGTTTAATGCGGAAGGGACCAAGCCGGATAAGATACTCTCCTATTTCAAACAGCGGACAATCGCACCTCCCCGGCTGGCAGGCAATCTTCTACTGGTTTATGAAAATATCGATATATTCAGGAATCCCAGGCAGGCATTTCTCTACAACTCAGGTCAAAGACGTATCAGAAGAGCGCCTTCCGTCGCCTACGACGCACCTGGCACCGCAAGTGACGGGCTCACAACAGCTGACGATTATGCCATGTATAACGGGTCTCCGGATAAATACAGCATCAAACTTATAGGGAAACGAGAAATATATATCCCTTACAACTGCAGGCAAACAATAGACCGAAGCCTTTCCTACAAGGATATTTTAACCCCCTATCATATCAATCCGGACTACATCCGGTATGAACTGCACCGGGTCTGGGTCATCGAGATGGACCTCAAGGAAAATGAACGTCATATCTACAAGAAAAGAGTCTATTATTTTGACGAGGACAGCTATTCGATTGTCATCGGTGAAAAATACGACAAAAGAGATCAACTCTGGCGGGTCAGCCAAAATCACGTCTATCATCTCTACCAAATACCGATGATGCTGTCGATTGGCCTTATTACCCATTGTGATCTTCAATCCAGACGGTATCTGGCGTTCAGACTGGTGAATGAAGAAAAAGAACTGCCGTCTTTCCGGGTGAAGATGACATCGGACGACTTTACACCAAGCACGCTTTCACGGTGGGGAATCAGATAAAAGAAGGGTAACGGATTTAGGGCAAAAGGATTAAAAACCGGGTGGGGTCCACCCGGTTTTTTTATGTCGAATCAGAGGACAGTATTCGTCAAGGTTCCCAGTTTTTCGATCGTCAGTTCAAGATGATCTCCGGATTTTAAGAATACCGGCGGATTTCGGATGAATCCCACGCCACTGGGCGTGCCGGTCAAAATAACGGTACCGGGAAGCAGGGTTGTATCTTCGGATGCATATTCAATCAGACGCTCTATCGAAAAAATCATATCAGACGTATGTCCTTTCTGCATGACTTCGCCATTCAGCGTGCATTCAATGTCAAGGGAATTGGGATTGGTCAGTTCATCTGATGTCACCATGGCAGGCCCCAGAGGACAGAACGTATCAAAACTTTTTCCCCTGACCCACTGATGCCCACCGGCATTCATCTGCCAGATGCGCGCTGAAACATCATTGGCAATCGTATACCCGGCCACATATTGAAGGGCATTTTCTTTTGAAACATTCTTGGCCGGTTTTCCGATGATAACCGCAAGCTCAACTTCATAGTCAACCTGAAGCGGGTTGCGGCAGGAAACCGGCAGAATGATTTTTTCCTCCGGCCCAATGACCGAAGCGGGATTTTTCATGAAGATAACCGGAAGTTCAGGAAATTTCATCCCTGTTTCCTTGAAATGTTCCACGTAATTCAATCCGATACAGATAATAGCCGACGGCTTTATCGGTGATAAAATTTTCTGAACGTGCGCCCTCTTTCCGGTTTCTTTCACGCCCGAGAATAAATCGCCCTCAAGGCAGGAAACCGTTCTATCATCAAATCCCGTACCATAACCGATTTGGCCATTTTCTAAAAGACAACGGTAAATATGCATGACACCTCCTTTCGATAAACCTGTACGATATTTTAACCGACAAAGTATTCTGTTTTCGTCGTCACTGTGGTTTTAATCAGATCAAGGGTTTCTTTGAGGACATGGATGACATTTTCCCTGATATCTCCTGCGACGATCAGATACATCACATCATCGCCGACCTTCAAATCCCTGGTATCATCAATTTCCACGCGAATATCCACAATTCCGGGCAACGCTTTCTGGGTATTCACGATATTTTCCAGTTTACGGTAATCCACTTTAATTTTAAGGCCGGTCACCTTTCTCCCGTCCCTGGACGTGGATCGAACCACGCCATTATGCAAAAGCACCATACCGGCGTGGTCAAAGTCCGGATGGGATTTGACAGCAGCCATCAATTTTTTAGAATCCATTTTTTTTCCCTCACTATCGTCTGTTCTATTTTTATAGACCTGTCTGAAATTATTCATGTCATATGTCAATGAAGTGCTGAATTCAATATAAAATCCGATGCAGCCCAAATAACTGAATATTGAATTATGCTTGACATAAACCTTTTTATTATGCAAACAATGTTTGAAAAAAGGGTTTATTTTATACATAACATATGAAACGAGTAGCAGAAACATACTTAAATAAGTGGTTGAATAATCCATACAGAAAGCCACTGGTAATCCGGGGGGCAAGACAGGTGGGAAAATCCACCCTGATACGTCAATTTGCCCAAAATCAAAACCTGGTGTTAAACGAAATCAACCTGGAGCAGCATTTTGAATTAAATGACCTTTTTAAAACATTTAATATGGATATTATCCTGAAGGAATTGGAAGGGTTATTGGGAAAAAAAATCATTGCCCCGGATTCCATATTATTTTTGGATGAAATTCAGGCAACGCCTTATGTATTACCGGCGCTCCGGTATTTTTATGAGGAATTGCCCCAAGTTCCGGTAGTTGCTGCAGGTTCTCTACTTGAATTTGTCCTATCAAGTCACAATTTTTCCATGCCGGTAGGCAGAATCGAATACATGTACCTGGGGCCAATGACCTTTGAGGAGTATCTCAACGAGGTCGACCAGGGACTCTTGCGCACGGTGATGGAATTTGACTTTACAGATACCATTCCAATGACTGTTCATAACAGATTGCTTGATCGGCAGCGAGAGTTCCTGCTGATTGGAGGTATGCCTGAGGCAATCTATCATTATCTGAGAAGTAAACAATTTTCCGATATCATTCCGATTCAACGGTCGATTATATCGACATATCTTGAAGATTTCTCTAAATATGCGTCTCAAAACGCTCGCCTTCGATTGCAAAAAGTATTCAATTTCGTACCCAGAAGCATTGGTAAAAAAATGAAATACAGTAATATTTCAAGAGAAGAAGCATCCCGTGAGTTGAAAACCGCCATTGATTTATTATCAAAAGCCAGAATCATTTATCCAGTATTTCACAGCCACTGTTCCGGTCTGCCGCTTCAGGCTGAAATCGATGAGTTGACCTATAAGGCGCTTTTTTTGGATATCGGCCTGATGAATCGTGTTTGCGGCTTGGACTGGCTGGCTATATCTTCTCTGGATGATCGCCAGTTAATCAATGAAGGCGCCATCGCCGAACAATTTATCGGCCAGCATCTTCTTTTTTTTCGAGGGTTGAATGAGCCACCGGAATTATGTTACTGGCTAAGACAGCAAAAATCTGCGAATGCAGAAGTGGATTACGTGATTTCACAGGGAAATTTAATCACTCCCATCGAGGTTAAGGCCGGGAAAAGCGGGACACTCAAATCGCTGCTTCAGTTTGTATTTAGCAAAAATGCAGGAGCAGCTGTGCGTTTTGACCTCAGTCCCCCGTCCATTCAACATGTAGAACACGCGTTAAAGCAAGCGGACGGAAGCGAGACCGTCAAATTTGATTTGATCTCTCTTCCTCTATATATGGTAGGACAACTTTCACGAATCCTTGATCTATATCGGACCCTATAAATAATGAGTTTTATTGATTGAGATCGACTAACTTTAAAATGGATGACATATGCGATACGTAGGAAACATATTCAGACCTTTCAGTGAAGCAAACAGCTATCTGCTTCAATGCACCATTGGCTGCTCGCATAACCAGTGCACATTTTGCGGCATGTATAAAGACCGGAAATTCAGGATACGGACCCTGGAAGAACTCCGAGGGGACATTAAAATGGCAAAGGAATACTATGGTGATCTTGAAAAAGTCTTTTTGTGCGACGGCGACGCCATTAGCATCGACACGCCAGTTCTCCTTGAAATTCTCCATGACCTCTATCAAACCTTCCCATCACTTCGCCATGTGGGCACGTATGTGGGACCGCAAAGCACCTTGAAAAAAAATCGGGGTGAACTTACATCGCTTTGTGCGGCAGGTCTTACAAAAGCCTATCTGGGTGTGGAATCCGGCGATGACGCTGTTTTAAAATCCGTTAAAAAAGGCGTAACCGCAGAAGAAATGCTAAAGGCCGGTCAGCATCTTGTCACGGCCGGTATCAATCTGTCTGCCATGGTTCTTCTGGGTATAGCCGGTACCGGCCCTGATGCGGACAAACATGCGATCGCCACCGCTGAAATCACGAACAGGATGAAACCGCACTATCTGGCTGCCCTCACCTATACACCTGTTCCGGGTACGCTTTTGTTCAAAAAATATGAATCCGGTGAACTCACCCTGCCTGATCCCTTTGAAACCCTTCACGAGATGAAGTTGATGTTTGAGAATATAACCATGGACAACCTGAAGTTTATCGGCGCTCATGCATCAAACTATCTGCCGATAAGCGGCATGCTGCAGAAAGACAAGGCCAGTATGCTGAATAGGGTTAACAGGGTTCTTGAGACACGGGACATGAATTCGCTTCAAGCTGAATCCAGCCGGGGACTATAAGTTCTTCGTATTTTGAACGGACTGTAAAAAGTAACCTCTTCTGATGTGGGTGAACAAGGCAAATCCCCACCAGCAGGCAATGACCGCAAGAACGACCATGGTGATCATCAACATAAGCTGATCGATATCAGATCCCTGAAGTTCCACGCCATATGTGGCCAGGTTTTTGATCAGCCCGTCTTCAATGCCATCCCGATTCAGGACATATAGCAGCATGTCAAGTGAATAGAAGGCGGTTCCGCCATACACCGCTTTTGGCCCCCAGTTTTTTGCATACCAGAGGCCTACGCCCATTGATCCGAAAATACCGATATATATCAGATGTGAAATGATGGCCGGAATATGAGCCACGGACATCCCCAAAATGGTTGTCTCATTCAGGATGTTATAAAGCTCAAACGCCATTGAAATGAAAAAAAAGAAGGCGGCGGTCTTAAACGTAAATTTTCCTTTTGGTGTATTTTCCGTCATTCAGGCCTCTCCTACAAAACGGTTTACGAAAATTTTCATTCCCAGTATAAGCAATCACAAGTTGACATTAATGATAACGTCCCGTAAAATCAATAAAAATTTAAAATCTCCTTATCTTCAAAAAGGAATACCTCATGCGATTTATTAAAATCATAATTTTCATCATTATCGCTCTATTTGTCTCCCGTGCCGTCATATTATACATCGTGCCTGATCAGGTCGTGGAAATACTTCTGAATCTGGAACGTAAGCGCTGCGGACTCATCAAAAAAGAAATCACCCTTCCGGATGGCATACGATATGTATATCTGGAAGGGGGTGAAGGAGAGCCGTTGATGCTCCTTCATGGCTTCGGTGCCAACAAGGACAATTTTACGCGGATTGCAAAATACCTTACCCCTCACTATCGTGTGATTGCTGTTGATCATGCGGGGTTTGGTGAATCTTCACACCCGGAAGGTGCGGATTATTCCCCTCCGGCTCAGGTCGATCGGTTGAGACGACTTGCAAAAGCTCTGGGAATTAAAAAACTTCATCTTGGGGGCAGTTCAATGGGTGGCCACATTGCCATGACCTGGGCGGCATTTTACCAGGATGAAATTTCAAGTCTGTGGCTCCTTGCGCCCGGTGGCGTCTGGAGTGCCCCCAAAACTGAGCTGAATACCATCATTCAAAACACAGGTCGCAATCCGTTGATGGCGGAAAACGAGGACGAGTTCAGGCAATTGTTCGACCATGTCATGACCGATCCGCCCTATGTTCCCCAACTTTTCATCAACGTATTTGCAAAAGAGCGCATTAAAAATTTCAAACTCGAAGGTATCATTTTCAGGCAGTTGATAACAGACTCGGTTGAAAAGAGAGTAAAGGGTCTGGAAACCCCCACGCTGATTGTCTGGGGAGAAAAGGACCGGGTACTTCATATGGGGGCGGCAGATATTCTCGATCAGCTGATGCCGAATGCCAAAGTCATCGTTATGAAGGATACCGGCCACCTGCCCATGCTCGAAGCCGTCAGACAAACAGCCGATGATTATCTGTCGTTCAGAGAGGAGATAAACGCAAAAACCATTTTAAACTGAAATGTTACAACAAGTTCCCTGCCTGTCATGCGCCTATCGACAATTCGGTCAGCTGATTGGAAAGCTGAAGAAGCTCTTCGATATAGCTGGTCACACGTTTGTTTTTTTCAACAATCTGGGATGCGGACTGATTGACCTCTGATATGTCCAAAGAAATTTTTTCAATAAAGTCGGAGCTATGGGACATTTTCTCGTTGACGCCGCCGATTCTTTGGGAGTTATCCTGAATCAGGCCGGAAATCTCTTTTGCAGTCATGGCCTGCGCTTCAATAGACGAGGCAATTCGGGACACAAACACATCCACTTCTTTTGCAATATCGGAGATCAGGTTGATTTCTTTGACTGTTTCAGATGTTGAATTCTGAATTTCATTGATCTGGCTTTTAATTTTAAGCGTGGCTTCGGCTGTCTGCTTTGCCAGTTCCTTGATTTCATTTGCGACAACGGCAAACCCTTTTCCGGCTTCACCGGCACGGGCCGCTTCAATTGTGGCATTAAGCGCAAGAAGATTGGTTTGTTCGGAAATTTCGGTAATGGTTTCCGTTACCATTCCTATTTCCTGTGCGGCTCTTCCCAGCTTTTCCATTTTTGTGTGGGTGTTTTGGGCCTGATTTAAAGCATCCTTTGATATTTCTGATGCTTTGTCTGTATCGTCTTCAATCGTGTTGATCGTTGATGTCATCTCTTCTATGGCCTGGGCAACGGTGTTTATATTTGACGCGGCCTGTGCCATCTCGTCCGCCATCAGGCTTGCATTCGCATTCAGTTCTTCGGAGGAGGATGTCACCGTGTTTGATTTTGAAAACATATCATTTGCCCCGTCAGACACCTGACCCGAAAGCGTGGACAAGTCAATGGATGAGCCATGGAGGATTTTGGCGTGTTTGCCGATGGTTTCGACAAGATTCTGCAATTCAAGTTTATTGTTTTCCATGAGTACTGCGTTTTGCACTGTATCGCAAAAATTGATATAGTTGCCTTTGCATGAAGAATAGCAAAATGCAATAAAGAGGAAAATAAGCACGCTCAGGGCAAATCCAACCTGGGTGCCTATTATAATACTGGAGAAAAAAACAGGCAAGACCATGCAGAGGACATAGGCGAACGAAAGTTTGAAACTGGGTGCGAGCGTCGTGCTGGCGGCACTTGCATACCCTGCAGTACTTACGACCGCAAGAAATGTTATCCATTCAAATGCATAATAATGGAAAGTGATGCAAATAAAAAAAGCCCATGCGAGCGTGCCTATAATCGTCAAAAAGGAATATCTCAATCGTTGCATGGGATTTGACGCGAGATCCTCCTTTTTTAATTTCCGGCCTTCAATGACTCTGATGACGATAATTAACGTATATAAAATACCGAAAACGATAGCCATCATCTGGTGATCCTTGATATAGGGCGTGACAAAGACCAGAATCCAATATCCCACGGATGTTGCAAGCGCACCGGTGGAACGTTCCCCTAGAACCGCATTTCCCTTTTTCAATAATTCATCCGTGATCTTCAATTTGATTTCATCGGTTAATTGATTTGTGGGGCCTGATACTTGAGCCCTGTTTTTGTCAATTGTTTGTTTGGATGCCACGGTGTTTCTCCTTTATTCTCACACAAAATTTAATGAACAATAATTCATTAAAATCATCTAAAAATCAACAATTTATTGCATTTATGATCTTATGGCTGAAGAGATAACTACCTGGAAACGGAACTTGCCAGCCAGGCAGTGTAAAAGATATAGCTGCAAAGGAAGAACACGCCTTCCTTTCGTGAAATCCTGTGTCCGGTAAAAAAAACCGGGAGACACAAAACCGCCACAAGAATCATTATCGGGATATCAATTGACAGTGCCGGGGCTGGCACAGGGATTCCTCCAGGAGCCAAAAAACCGGATACCCCCAGCACCGCAAGAATATTAAAAAGATTGCTGCCAACCGCATTTCCGACAGCCATGTCCCGTTCGCCCTTTACAGCAGCCATAACAGATGCAGCCACTTCAGGCAAAGACGTCCCGGCAGACACAATGGTCAATCCGATAATCAGGTCGCTTATACCAAAAAAGCTGGCGAGGTCTACAGCGCCATTGACAAACCACCGGGAACCGGCAACAAGAAAACCGATACCGCCTAAAATAAATATGCTGTTACCGATTAACTGTCTGATACTGATATCCGGTTTTTCAATTGACCCGTTCTGGGATATCAGATTATTTTCTTTTGATTCTCTCCTGCTTTTCCGTATAACCCATACCGTATAAATAATGATTCCTGAAAAAAGCAGGATACCATCATTTCTTCCAATCAAACGGTCTGCAGACAAAAGCCACATCAGGCAGGAGACACCTATCATGACAGGGACTTCAAGCCTCACGACCTGCCTGGACACAACAAGCGGCGTAATGGAAGCGGAAATTCCCAGGACCACAAAAATATTAAAGATATTGCTCCCGACCACATTTCCTATGGCCACACCGGACTGGCCGTTTATTGCACTGACAACACTTACAACGGTTTCAGGCGCGCTTGTGCCAAAGGCAACCACGGTCAAGCCCACAACAAGCGGGGAAATTCCTAATGCGAGTGCTATAACTGAAGCACCTCTCACGAGGAGTTCAGCGCCTGCAATGAGAAGAATGAGACCTCCCAACAGAACAAGGATGGCAATGATCATACAAGTAACCTCTCCCGGCACGAAGACGACGTGTTATCATCTGAAGTATCTTCTGTTTTTGTTCTTTCCAGATGGTGTTTTTGATTAATATATTGGAGATACTTCCTCAATATCTCCTGTTCCAGTCTGCCACGTTTTTGCGATGGGACAGGTACCCTCAATATTAAATTCACATCGTCCGCACCGGAAAACTGAACATGAACACGGGGGTCAACCGTTGGTGCATCAAGACTGTGTTGAACCGCAAGTTTTCGCATGCTTTTTGATAACAGTTGTGCCATTATTCATCCTCAAAAAAAAGATATTTGAAACCGTATTAAAACCATTTTTTCCTGCGAAAATAAACAAACATGCCCAATACCATGAAACCGATAATCCCCCAGAACATGAGATACCCCCACCGCCAATCCAGCTCGGGCATGAATTTGAAATTCATGCCATACACGCCTGCCACAAAAGACAGGGGGATAAACAGGGTGGCAATAATGGTAAGGACTTTCATGACTTCATTCATGTGGTTGCTCTGAGTGGACAGATAAATATCGAGCATACCGGCAAGAAGATCCCGCATGGACTCAATGGTATCTATAATCTGGATGGCATGGTCATGGACATCCCGCAAATAGATATTGGTTTTATCGGTTATCTGGGAAATGTCATTTTTGGTCATCCGGCCCAGAACATCCCGTAAGGGCCATATCTGCTTTCGTAAAAAAATCATCTCCCGTTTCATGTGATGAAGTTCAGATATCGTATCCGGGTCCGGTTTATCCACAATCACCTCTTCAAGAGTTTCTATGGCCTCACCAAACTGTTCAAGAATCAGAAAATAATGATCCACGACTGCATCTATCAGGGTATAGCAAAGATAGTCGACGCCCATGCTTCTGACACGGCCCTTTGCTTTTCGGATTCGCTCACGGACCGGATTGAATATATCACCCGCCATTTCCTGAAACGAAATCAAAAATGTATCCCCAAGAACCAGGCTGAGCTGTTCAGATTTCACTTTTCCTGCTTCCTGATCATAGGTCAGCATTTTACACACAATAAAAAGATAGTCATCAAATTCCTCAATTTTGGGCCGTTGTCCTGTATTGACGATATCTTCAAGTGTCAATGGATGAATATTAAAATGCTGGCCGATCCTTTCCATCAGATGAATGTCATGGATACCGTCTATATTTATCCAGGTGACCGTTGGCTCATCTTTTAAGGGAAACACATCTGCGATGTTTTCAACCGGTGTTTCCTTCAGCCCGTCTTTGTCATAATCAATGAGTGAAATGGTCGTCTGACCGGTTTTTGTATCTCCGATGTGAACCATGGTGCCTGGCGGCAATCCGATTTTACCGGATGAACGGTTGTAGAATCTTGACATAATGGCTCAATCCTTTCTCGCAGGTTTTTAAGAAATAAATCACCCAAACTGTTTTTCATCAGACAGTTACCTGACAATCGCAAATCCGATACGAAGTACTTCAGAGCGGTCATAATAATTGATCAACCGTTCTGCCAGACTGTTTGTGTACTGGACATGAAAGTACATGTCCAGGTTATTAAAAATAAAATACTTGAGGGGATAGGTAAAATCGGTTCTTAACGATCCCCCCTTTTCTGCCCAGCGAACTGTATTGTCCAGAACGAATCCGTCTGCCTGGCCGAATTTCATGTTAAATTCAAAATATCCGCGATAATCAGAAAGGTCCGGATTTGTGTCAGTGTCGTTCCTTACATAAACCCATCCCTTTGTACTGATCTGCAGGCCCACTTTTTTACCTTCATGGTAATAGATGAAAATGGGTTTGATGTACAGGAAATTGGTGCTCCTTGAGGCGAGGTCCGCCTGGCCGTTGGATTCGTGCTGATAGCCTGTCTGGATAAACAGACGGAAGACCCGGTTTGTTGAAAAAAAAATATTGGGGGACAGGAAAAAGAGCTCAGGTTTATAACTCGTATCATCAAAAGGTGCGGAATCTGAGGATAAGTCCCAGAAAGAGGTCTGGGTGTAAGCTGCATGAAACCCTTTGACCCACGGATGGTTTTCCACAAGATTGCGGTTGGAATTAAACAACCGGTATTTCAAACTGAGCTGAAATGTGCTTTTCGACGGATCGGTTCCAATCAGAAAATAGATCGGCTCATACGCCTCAATATTAACCAGGTAAGGCTGATACAGTGTAAACAATGAATCCAGCGAACTGTACTTTTCCGGTCTGGTTTCAGGTGGGATGTCGGGTGCGCCATCAGTGGCACCTGCGGCAACAACCCGCAAAAAAAGTATCAGAAAGGCCAGGGATAGCGCTATGGGTCGTTTCATTTCATCTCCTTTATCCTACCAGACTCCGGGAATAACCGTTTTACAATATGAGCAGGCGCCGGATGTTATGTCAAACCTGCTGATGTAATACCCTTTGCGCTCTACGATGCGTTTTCCGCACTGGTGACAACAGGTGTGGTTTCCTTCATGGTTGGGGACATTTCCCAGATAGACATAATGCAATCCTTTTTTCATGGCAATATCCCTGAATGTGTCTAATGTTGACACCGGTGTGGGTGCAAGCCTGTCAAGTTTGTACTGCGGGAAAAATCGCAAGAAATGAAGGGGGTGGTCCGGTCCCAGATTTTCCAGAATCCAGTCACACATGGCGTTTACCAATTTTTCATTATCGTTGTAACCGGGCACGACAAGATTGGTGATTTCAAAATGAACCTTTTTTTCATGAAGGGTTTTAAAGGTTTCAAGAACAGGATTCAGCCTGCCCCCATTCAGTTTTCGGTAGACATCATCTGAAAAGGATTTCAGGTTGATGTTGGCGCCGTCAAGGACCTTCACCAGTTCCAGAAGCGGTTCCTGATTGATATATCCGTTTGAAATATAAAGATTGAACAGGCCATTTTCTTTGGCGAGCCTTGCAATATCAATCATATATTCAAAATAGGTTGTGGCCTCGGAATACGTATAGGCGATCGATTGGGTCTGTGAAGATATGGCCTCCTTTACCACACCATCAGGGAAAAGATCATAATGACGGACATCTTCAGGCCTGGCTTGGGAAATTTCCCAGTTCTGGCAATTGAGGCACCTGAAATTACAACCGGTTGTGGCAAGTGAAAATACACGTGTGCCCGGTTTGAAATGGAACAACGGTTTTTTTTCAACCGGGTCCACGTTCAGGCTGCAAGGGTTGCCATACGCAAGGGTGTAGAGTTTGCCATTCATGTTCACTTTGGACCGGCAAACGCTTCGGTCACCTTTGTCCAGGATGCAATGATTGGGGCAGATCCCGCACATGACCTTATCGCCAGCCAGTTTCCGGTAAAGAAATCCTTCATGAGACCATTTCCATAATTTATCCGGTGCATCATTTTTAAATATCTGACCATGAATATCCTGGGCCGGCAATGCCAATGCAGACAAAGCAAAAGGACCGGCCAATGCACATGATGAAATGGCCGCAAATGAACAGGTGACAAATGATCTTCTCGTCAATAGCGTTTTTTCGTTCATGGTTAACTGCTCCGGGCGGTGATCGCTATGCTCGTTAATTTAATCAGCAACAGACACACGATGGCGCCATAAATACCCGACCAGGGTATCAGGATAAGACTGGTCAGTATCGTTCCCAGGGATGCCCCCATCAGATCAGCGGAAAATGCGGCGGCAAGCGTCTCATTATTGTTATTTTTCATGCGCGATGCAAGTGGAAATTGAAATCCGCATAGAATTGAAAATATAAAGCCGCATGCCAGAAAAAAGGCATGATGCACATGCGCCCCCAAAAAGGAAATAGCGGCTACAAGGACGACCATCATTAAAATAATCAAGCCATCTGTTACGGCAAGAAGAACGTCCTTTTCCCGTTCTGTCTGAAATCGTTCCCCGTAAATGGCTCCGGGAAGCAGGCCGGAAAGGAAAAGGGTAATGATGATTCCTATCTTGAAATAAATGTAACCATAGAAAGTCTGATAGATAAAAATGATGATGATTTCACTGCCCATGGCCATTATGCCGGTAGTGAACAGCACGTATTCTCCCTTTGACAATCGCAGGATATAATACCCTACTGAAACTGTAAGCAGAATAACAAAAATGATCGGGGATGAATCAAACTTTTCAAACCACTGTCTGTACATGATGCGCATCAGCCTGGGCGACAGGTCTGAATTGACAGGTGCTTTTTCATCAATAAGACCGGAAAGATAATTCATGCGCATGGACGTGATATTGCCATAAAAGTAACTCTTTATATATTCGGTATCGATCCCTTTTTTTTCAAGACATTTTGGGATATCCGTATCGATTGGCTTTCTGCTGCCGAGAAAGAAAATTTTTTCTGCTGGAAGAACGGAGATATAGCTGAAGCATTCGGAAAGCGTATTATAGATCGTCGAAATTTTTTCGCGCTGAGGTTCTGTCATGTAATTGTCATATCCGTCTATATAAAAACTGAATATGCCATCTTCGTGAAGATGCGAACTCACTTCCCTGAAAAACCGGTCTGTATAGAACCGGTTTACCTGAAAGGTATCCGGTTCCGGCATGTTCATGATGACCGCATTGAATGTGAGCGGGGTTGCAGCAAGCCATTTTCCGGCATCCTCATGGATGACCTGCAATCCGGGAATGGGTGTTATCATGCCATATCGGAACATATTGCCTGAAACATCCGGGTCCATTTCCAGATAGAAGACATTTTCCGGTTTATATCGGGCAATCTCTCTCATGATCCCCCCCTGCCCTGAAATCACAAGGATATTTTCTGCTCTTTCAATCTGGGAAAGGGGAAAATGAACGATCTCTTCTGCGAGCAGTTCATTCTGGCTTGACACCACAGGCATGCCATCTAAAAAAAACGTGTATTGATCCTTGTTTTTGTGGACAGCTACGCGTCCATATCGAGACTCCTTGTATGTTTCAAGCATCCCTTCTAAAGGAGCAATGGAGGTCCATTCAAGAAAAATACCCGATAAGAGCACGGTAAAGGAGAGAATGCCGGAGATAATCCAGAATGGTTTCGATAATGACCAGGCATGGCAGAAATAGATCGTGGCAACAATCAAAACCGTCCCGCAAAAGAGGAATGCCTGCATGGGGGTAGCGACAAAGATCAACACAAAGGAAAAGAGAATGCCGCCTGAAATATCTCCGATATTATCGATAATATAGATGGATGTTCCAGAAAACGTTTTTCTTCCAAGCCGCAATATGAACAGACTGTAGGGAAGAACAAACCCTAAAGTCAAACAATAAGGGGCCATAAGGAGCATGGAGAACATTAAAGTCGGGTAGAAGCCGACAGATGTGCCGTGTGTAAAAAAAAAGTCTCTGAAAAACCTTATAAAAAAAAATTGGAGAACCGGAAGGCAGGCAAGCGTCAATGAACAAACCGTCAACGTGCAGGCCGAAGGCATATGTTTTTTTAAAATGGCTGTCCGTCTGGCAAACAATGTGCCGGTCCCCGACAGGACGAGCCAGTTGAAAAAAATCAGTGTAATGATAAATTCATTGCCTGAGAACTGGGCAAGAAACTCCCTGATGGTCAAAAGCTGAGTAACAACAGAAGACACGCCTGTTGCCAATATAAGGAGAATGATCGCGTGTTCAGTCTTCTTCAAAATATTGAACCTGATAGGTCAACAGTTCCATACCGGGTTCCTTCCATGCATCCCCTGAAAGCCCGGCCTTTCGGCAAAGATGAGACAGAAAATCTTCCGGGTCAGGCAACTGCTCCCATACCTGAGGCAAAAAGGTGGCGCTTGCGTGTCCTCTACGGATAATCACGCCGTCAATCCCGGGCGTGAGCTTGTCCAGAAGATCGGTTGCATTTTTAAACATCAGGGGTTGGGGATTTGAGAGAATACTCACTTCCACAGTAATGTGCTCAAGCTCTTCAACAGTCAGCGGAGGGAACCTGTGGTCATGAAATGCAGCGCCAATGGCATTATGTTTGACGCCCTCAACAATCGGCTCGGAAGCAGTCAGGTTGCCGATGCATCCCCTTAAATTTCCATTTTCCATCAGGGTGACAAACGTGCCGGCATTTTTCTTCAGCTCCCGGATTTCCAGGGCCTTATCCGGCGCATCATCTGTCTTGCCGCGATTTAACAGTTTGCGGGCAATGGTTTCTCTGGCAAGCCTTAAAAGGGCGTTTCCGCCTTCTTCACTAATCGGTTTATCAGGTTTCATGCTGACCTCAAAAATAGGCGATCGCAGCATAACCGACCACACGGTCTTTTTGTCCTGCTGTATCCCCACTGTTTGCATAATTTAAAAGAAACGGTTTCCAGCCTTTTTCCTGGGCGATCATGATCAGTGTCAATACAGGAATGATGCCGCATGCCCTGTTTTCTTCCTTGACAAGCGCATCTGTATCAGATGACAAAATCATCTGAATGGTTTCCTGATCTTTTTTTACAGCCTCATCATAGGTCAGGTAATGCGACAAATCCGAACTGGCAACCAGTAATGTGTTGCCGTCAATAATGGATATGATGGCATCTTTGTAATTCTTCACATTTGACGGCCCCAAAACGATCGGTATGATCGAAAACGTTTTTACATGATATTGAATAAATGGCAAGATCACTTCTATGGCATGTTCGGATTTGTCGGAATCCATAACCGTTGTAAAAAGGGGTTTCAACTCAAGCAGTTTTTTTGCATCCCCATGAACAGGAAGGTCCCCCAGAGGTGTCCGGTATGCACTGCAATTACTGACCGAGCCATTCCGAAATCCCATGCGGTGATCCGGAGCCATGACAATAACCTTGTCAAAATGCCTGTCTTTTAACACAAGTGAACCATGGGCGGCTATCGGCCCGGAATAGACATAACCGGCATGAGGCAGAATCAATGCCTTGACAGGGGTCTGGGAAATTCTTTGATCAGATAATGTGGCAGATGTCTTTTTTGCCTCATTTTCAAGTTTTTCAATCATATGCGTCAGGGACGAGTCTTCTGCAGGATAAAAACTGCCGGCACACACCGGTCGCCGTATGTCATCGCCAAGACTATTGACGGGATGACATATCGTTGATATCAGAACAGACATGATTGAATAGAGCATAATGTTTCGCGTCATGATATAAAACTCCGCAGATACGGATTGGTGTCGGGTTGAGAGTCCAGGTTACATTCAGTAATACGGAGAGTCAAATAAAAACAGGGAATTTTTTTAACATTTTTATAGAAATTTATAAAAATTATGACTAAAACAAATATATAATTTCGATTCAAAAATCAACCCTGGTCATCCTGAATTCTTCGAAAGAGAAAAGATAAATGAAGATTATAAAAGTCCTTCTGATCGTGATTCTGATAATAAGCCCTTTTCCCATCGGGTATATGTTGATTGAAAGATCATTTTTAACGTCCTTCAAACCCCACCTGTTTCACGGTGACATCCCTGTAAACGAAATTCCCGATAATTATTACCAGAAAAACAGAGGGTTCTATTTTGAAATACCGGATGGACCATCCAAAGGAAGCAGGCTGTTCTACCATGATACGGTCTACGGAGACGGCCCCCCGTTGAATACCATCATTTTCGTCCACGGCAACCCTGCGTCATCCTACATATTCACGGATACGATAACCCGGCTGGAAACAATGACGACACTGCCCGTTCGTGTCATTGCCATGGATCTGATCGGGTTCGGCCTGTCTGATCGGGCCTCTGCCCAACTGTCCCCATGGGACCATGCAGATAATCTGCTTCAATTGATCACCTATCTTGACCTGTCAAACATTACGCTTGTCGTCCATGACTGGGGAGGTCCTGTTGGCATTGGTGCGCTTCTTCATATACCTGAAACCGTTTCTGGCCTTGTTCTCATAAACACAACGGTTTTTAAACTCACATCGGTGGACATCATATTCAACCCATACAAGGTATCCGTATTCGGCAATTCACCTCTTGTTTCATTTATACCTGATTTCAGCTGGGGAAAATATAGCATGTATGCCATATTTACCCGACCGGGTTCGCCATTTCTGGACAGGCTTGGTTTTATCCGGAACCTTGTCTGGCCGTCGCAAAACAGGATGACGGAAATCAATCCAAAAGAAATCCAGTTTTATACCAACCATCTTAGGTCCAGGCAAAATATCATAAATTCACGGCTATTTTATAAAGATGCCCTTTATTTTTCAGCCTCTCACACGCTTCCTGATAGTGCCGCACAACGATCCATGGACGAATTCATCGGGTTTATCGACAGCCATCTTTCCGGGAAATGGGGGCCTGCAGGTGCCAACATCAGGGTATTTGGACTGTTCGGCGATCAGGATGTATTGTCAGACCCTGTTTTTACCGATAAATGGCTAACTGCCCTGCCCCAGTTAAACGGTCATTTAAAAATTATCGAAAAAGGCGGTCATTATCTTCAGAAAGAGCATCCTGAAATAGTTGCCGGTGCCATCATTAACGTTATCACACAGATCAACGCGGCCCATACCGGTGTGGATGGCCCATAAAAAAATCAAGCCATGACGGTTAAATGGCGTTAACCGAAAGATAACCTGAATTTGTTCAACAGACGTTTAAGGACAGTCTGAACTTCATCGAGCTTGAACACCCAGGCAAAACAAATCAAAAGAATCAGAAAAAGTCCGCCTGTCAGCAGGCAGATAAGCAGGTTCCCCCAGGGTGACGTGGGAATCATTACGGAAAACGCTTGCTTTCTTGCATATTCAAGAATGGCGCCGATCATTAAACTGATGGCAATCACCTTTAAATAAAATATCAGGATCCCGTTCCCGTTCCGGGGCGGATTCCTTTTTGTCCACAGATAATACAAGACTATCACCTGAATGATGGCAGAAACGGCAGCAGCCAGGGCAAGGCCGTTTAATCCGATATATGCCGTTCCCAGATAAAAGAGAGGGATACAGAGCACGACGGTTATGGTATTGATAACAGTCGGATATATGGTGCTTTGCATGGCATAAAATCCCCGGGTAACGACTGTCTGGGCGGCAAATGCAATCGCACCAATCAAAAGAAAGGCCAACGCATTGGCCGTCAAATGGGTATCCAGAGCATTAAATTTTCCATGCTGAAACAGAAGACCGATCAGTTCTGTTCTCAATACCATAAAAAGGGCTGAAAATGGTATGACAATGGCCATATATTTTAATGCGTTGGCCAGTAACTGTCCCATTTCAGCCTTTTTGCCTGACGAAACAAGCTGCGATAGAAAAGGATAAATGGCAACGCCGATCGACTGACCAAAAAATCCCACAAGAATCAACATCACCCTGAACGCATAATTGAGCCTGGCGATGCTTCCTTCCGGCAGTGAGGAACCGAAATATTTTAAAAAAAATTCTGTGGAAAACGTCATGGAAAGACCAATCATCAGAGGTATCGTCACTTTGATATAATTTTTCAGTTGCGGGTGACGCATATTTAATGAAGGGAAAAAAACCATACCTGCTTTTCTCGCACCCATATACTGAAGCAGAAAGTTACCCATAAACGCGCCACCAAGGACCCCCCATGAGAACCCTTCCATGCCAACATAAGGACTTAAAAAAATACCACCTGCTATGATACCCAGGTTGTAAACCAGGGGGGCAAGCGCTGGTAAGAAAAATTTCTCCTTTGCGAATTGAACCGCCATTAACAGACCACCTGCAAAAAAGAATATCTGGGCAGGCAAGATGATTCGTGTCATTCTTGCTGCGCTTGCGAGGACGTCCTTGTCTTCAATGCGGGGAGCAATCAGCCGGACAAGATCTTCGGCTGCCACCATCGAAATCAGAATCAATACAGTAAGCACACAACCAAATACAGTCATGACAATTGAAAATATTTTCCACCCCCCTTTTTCATCATTATCAGTCAGATATTTTGAAAAAATAGGGATAAACGTAATGGAAAGAAATCCGCTGGCAAGAATATGGTTCAAAATTTCCGGCAGGACAAATGCGATCTGATAGGCATCCACAGGTGCTTTTGCGCCACCGATGTAGGATATGACCATTTCTCTGAAAACGCCGATCACACGGCTTAAAAAAACAGAGGTCATCATTATCAGAGAAGCGATTCCAATTTTTTTCGCATGGGAGAAAGACATCGATATATTCCTTTTGCGACAGACAACAAATTCACTTCAGAAAAAAACGCCTGTCAGTAATATGAATACTTGTTCAAACTTGATTTTTTGCTTCATTCAGCGTAAAGGAAAATGTTACCAGGAGATATTATGGAATTGAAAGAAAAACAAGAACTGATACAAAAACTAACATTTAATTTATTTCGCAGCTACTCACAAAAAGGACTATCCGTTATCGAGTATAACCGTCTGATGAAAGACGTTCATGCCATGCTGAAAGATGGTGGCCGGTTTACCGTGGATGGGGTGAATACGGATCTCTGCCGCATCGGATGGCCCCAGGACATTATGGATAACTATTCATTTGAACTGATCATAACGCTGCTGGAAATTGAATATAATTACGAAGTCAGAGCAATTCCTGTGGTGGATTAATTTTTCCTCTAACGCCTTGTTTTATAGTCAATGAAGCCAGTAAAGCAGGAGCAGGCATGATTTCAAGACTCGACCATATTTCCATTGCAGTAAAGGACTACGATAAGGCCAATCGATTTTTCAAGGAGCTTCTCGGTGCGGTTTCAGGAACATCCGCAGAAGATCCCGGTATGCAATACCGTTGGGAACTCATGTCTGTTGGCGATTTGTCACGACTTGAATTGATTCATCCCACAGGCCCCAACAGTTTCCTGAATAATTTTCTAAAAGACAGGGCGTCCGGTGTTCATCACATTACGTTTGAAACACCGGATATTCAGAGAACAAAAACCCATCTGGAAAAAAATAATATCCCCTATTTCGGATTCCGGGAATACGGGAATTTATGGAAAGAGCTTTTCATTCATCCGCGCGACGCCTTTGGCGTACTGATTCAGATTGCCGAATTAAAACCGGATGACTGGCTGGATTCAACCGTAAAATTTCCGGCAAACCAGAAATGGGATATCAGGAAAAAAGCAGACGGACTTGAAATTGATTTCGCCCATCCAGGTGGCGGAAAAATGAAATTAAACCTGTCCATGGCAGATGCGGAAAAGCTTTTGGATGATCTTAAAAAATGCATCTGACAGGAGTAAATATCTTACGTTTAATTTTTTAAAAACCCGATAAAAAGGGTCGCAAAAACAAGATCCACTATCCCTGCACCCACAAAAATAAAATTGATCTGCCCTGAAATGCCTGCCCATAACAGTCCCGCAAAAACCAGCAATTTGCCGATTATCCCCATTTTCACGATGCCGCGATTGTGGGTCAAATCCGTCGAAACCCAGTAATACCCGATTCCAAAAACAAAACATAAACCCAAAAACATCAGAAAAAATACGGGGTATACGGGCAGCTCCATGCCAAACAACGGAAACACGACCCTGTATCCGACTGCAAAGGTAAGGGTTACCCCCCAGTTCCATATGGCGCTGATAAAAAATAATTTCCTGTAATAACTTTCTTTCGGCATTGACCGCCTCCTGAGGTTGATGATTGCCGGATATGTGACATTGACCCATATTCGATTTTCTTCAATCAGTAAATTTTTTCCCCTTTTTGAATATCTCCCAGCCATCGTTCAAAAGTCTGGTTGTAGAGCGTCCAGACCATGAAATTGGCTATTCCCCATTTGACCATTAGCGCATCTTCCGGACATCCGGTAAGACACCGGTAGCAGCGGAAACACGTTTTGGCAAAAACCGGTTGGGGATCAAGAATGATGCTGTTTGTCGGGCACTCTGCCACACACCAGCCACATGCCGTGCATTTGGCACTGTCAACTTTCGGTTTTGGCATCATTAAACGGATCAGGGAATCATTCATCAGGTCACCGATGATATGATAAAATCCAAGGCCGTGTTTCAGGGCATCCGGACGGCTTCCGGGCATGGGCCCGGAAATACCGGAGGAGACATGATCGATCACCGAACCGGCAAAGACTTTTGCATGTGCCAAATCCTCTTCATCCGGACGCTCAGGAAAGCGCCCGACCAGACAGGGAACCGGATAGAAGCATGTGCCGCGGCACAGAAACCCGCCAATAACGTCGGCCCCTTTTTTCATCAATGGCTTTGCCAGGTCATATAGAACCTTACCTGGCCCGCCGCCGGATGTGGAAAATACAAATGCCTTTTTTCCGGTGAGGTCCGGCAAATCCCACAACAGTTCTCTGACAGGTGAAGGTGCCTGGCTTTCAAAGCAAGGCGCCCCCACACCTATCAGGTCACAGTTGATAAAGACATCAGACACTGCTTTTTTAAAAGAAAGTGTCCTGACGTCATGTCCTTTGGATTGAAATACCTCTGCCATCGATTTGGCAACTTTCCGGGTATTACCGGTCTGTGAGAAATAAACGATGTTAATTTTCATGGTGCCTCCTGATGCTGATTCTTTAATATCACATGACGATAAAGTCAATTGGATACAAAAATGGGAGGTCAGAAAATAAGGATAATGGCGTCGACCATGTCCGTTATGGCAAGATTCACCTGTTCAATACCGCTGGCCTGTTCCTTGGATGCTTCTGCAATCTCTGCAACAATATCGCCGACCTTGGCTGAACGCTCTGCTACTTTTTTAAACGCGTCATTGGTGGTTGTCACAAGTTCCGATCCGTCTTTGACTTTTTTAACGGGTCCCTCTATCATGCTGGCAGTGTTTTTTGCCGCATCAGACGCTCTCATGGCAAGATTCCTGACTTCATCTGCCACAACGGCAAAACCGGCGCCTGCCTCTCCGGCACGGGCGGCTTCAACAGCGGCATTCAAGGCCAGAAGGTTGGTCTGAAAGGCGATTTCATCAATAGTCTTGATAATTTTTGAAGTTTCTTCACTGGCCCTGGAAATGTCGGCCATGGACTGGGTCAGTTGTTCCATTGATTGATTGGCAGTGACGACAACTGTGTTGGCTTCTTTCATAAGCCTGTCTGCATGGCCCGCATTCTCAGCATTTTTCTTGATCATGGCGGACATCTCTTCCATGGATGAGGAGGTTTCTTCTATGGCGGCTGCCTGTTCAGACGCCCCTTTGGCCAGGGATTGACTTGCCGAAGATACCTGGCCGGATGCGGAAGCGACCTGGTTTGCGCCTTCACTCATGCCGGCGGTAATTTTATTGATCGGTTTGGCAATGCTGTTGGCAATGAGAAAACCAAGGACAAGTCCAAGCACTGATGCGATGACGGCAATAATTAAAATCGTGTATTGTAACTTTGTCGCAGTTTTCTGATATCCCAACAAGGCTTCGTTGGCTTCGGCAGTAGTGGATTTAACCAGGATGCCTATTTTTTCCTGAATAATGGACAGAACAGTATCGGTTTCACCATCCAGCCGCTGAAGATCCTTTTTCAATTCCTTTTCCACTGCCGGAACAATATACTGTTTTACAGCCCATAATGCGCTATCGCTTATTTCCCTGGCATCTGTCAGGCGCTTTGTGGCATCATCTGCCGAAGCAACCAGGCTGAGGCTTGCATAGAAAGAGATCCCTCCCAAAAGGATCAATAAAGCCACCACCACAGATACGGTAACAAGAATTTTAGCTCGTAAACTAAGCTTCATTTCATCCCTCCATATAAAATTTAATTAGACTGTTATTCTATAGCTTTGGACAGTTCCAGAATCCGAGTCGATTTACGCCACAATAATACAGATACGGTCTGAATAAGAGATGCGTGCCATGACAAACTTGAGTCAAAGGCCAATCACCGGGATCACTTTTCCCCAGGATTGGAATGTGATAAATGGTTCTTCCAACTGGAAAGCTTAAAAGAAAGGAGGAGGAACCATGAAAGATACTGACACACTATCACATGTATAATGGGATTGTGAATGGGCATTTTCATACTGGCGTTGTCTTGAATAGTATAATCATTTGACGATTTTCAAAAAGTCTGTTTTGGTTGCGGAGCAAACTTTTTAAAATCCATCGCTTTTTCTTATTTTTTCAGGAGAGAAAAATGAAAACAGCTGTTACGGAACTATTTGGATGTAAATATCCCGTGTTGCTATCAGGCATGACCGGCATCAGTACGCCGGAACTGGTCGGTGCTGTCAACAATGCAGGGGGGCTGGGCATACTGGCGACTGCCGATCTCACACCTGACCAGACCAGAGAGGCGGTAAAAAAGGTCCGAAAGATAACGGACAAACCGTTTGGCGCCAATGTGCCGCTATTGATTCCGGGTTCTGCTGAAAAAGCCCAAATATTAATGCAGGAAAAGGTGGATATCATCAACTATACTTTGGGCAGCGGAGAATGGCTGATCGAAGCGGTTCATAAATATGGCGGCATTGCGGTGGCTACGGTGACCAATGAAAAGCACGCCCTGTCCGCAAAGAAATATGGCGTGGACGCACTGATCATCACCGGTCATGAAGCAGCCGCTCATGGTGGACTGGTGACATCCATGGTATTGATCCCCAGTATTGTTGATGTGGCAGGCATTCCGGTAATCGCTGCAGGTGGCTTTGCGGATGGCAGAGGGCTTGCTGCCGCAATGGCTCTAGGGGCAGACGGAGTTGCCATGGGAACCCGCTTTATGAATACAAAGGAGAGTCCGGCGCACAGCAACATGAAACAGATGAGCAATAAAAAATCTGTTCATGATACGCTCTATTCCGATCGAATCGACGGGCTTCCCTGCCGTGCAATTGACTCCAGTGGCGCCAGGAATATGATCAAGGACAGGCTTTATTTATTCAAAGCCCTGCTGAATTCACGCCTCGTCGCCAGGACATACGGATTCCCATGGATCAAGGCGCTGGCAGGAATTCTTTTTTCAGGTTACAGCAATGCCAAGCAACTCGCACGGATGTCAAATGCTTATAAAGCGATCAAACTGGCAATTGACAAGGGAGAATACGAAAACGGCGTGTTCCTCATGGGACAGGTCACCGGGCTTATCCATAACACGCCATCTGTGGCTGAAGTCATGGAATCGATTATAAAGGAAGCGCTTGCCTCTCAAAAAATGCTGACGGAAAAACTGCAGTAACGAACCGCCATTGCCTTTCAGCTTTGGCTGAGTCCGGTTAATCTGAAGGGATGGATTTTTAGATCGTCGGCATATAATCCGCGAGAAGACTTGAGGTCCGTCTCATGTTCAGACTCAGGATCCGGGTCATTCCTTTGAGCAGTTTGATGCCGATCTTGGGATGCTTGTCGAGCAAAATATTAAAGCTCTTTTCTGACAGTATCAGCAATGTGGCATCTGTTTTGGCCCTTGCCGAGGCAGACCGGCTGGTTTTATCGATGACAGACATCTCTCCCAGGGACGCGCCCTTGTGAATGGTTGCAATGGTTCTTGGCTCGCCGCTACCGGTTTTTTTGATGATGTCGATACCGCCTTTAACCACAAAACAGATAAAATTACCTTCATCCCCTTCCTTGAAAAGATAGCGGCCCTTGGTCAATTCAAAATAGTTCATATACCCGGAAATAATGCTTAATTCCTCACCGTCTATTTCATCAAACATGGGCAGTTTTAAAAGGAGACTGGAAACGGTTTCCTTGATATCATCTTTTAAACTCAGTTCTCTCATATTTGACATCCTTTTGGCATCACGCATGATGTATCCTGCATGATTGAAATATGGTTTACTTATACAACATCCATAAAGCCTTTCCAAGCGTTATCTTGAATTCAAATTGACAAGATTACGGGTTTCTGGTTTAACCCCGGCATGGTAAATAAACATACTGCTCCGAAAGGTCCTCCCCTCACTGCACTGAACATTCTGTTTTTTGCCATTATCATTTGTTTCTTTGCCATATATTCTCATGCAGAAGATAAAGAACCTGGCCGTTCCCCCTCCCGGTTTCATGAAATGGAGGTTCGGATTCTCAATTCGATCCTTACAAAAAACGTCCCGCGGAAATTTGATTTCAATCAGATGGATTTTTCATTGATAACCGGGATCGGCATCGACATCAATCAGTTAAAAATATCGGAAAATCAGGCATTTTGCGACCACCCCCTGAAGGACTATGACAATTTTTATACAGATGAAAAGATAACGATCAGTATCAAAGCCCTTTCCCTGTTGCTTGCAAAAATCAATATGAAGGAAGTCACCATCACCCGGCCAGTTGTTCACATCTTGCAGGATGAAAACGGGAACTTATCCATAGACGATCTTTTTAAGGGGAACAAAGGGCCGGTGTTGAGCTGGCTTAATGTGGATGATTTAACCCTGACAGACGGAAAATTGACATTTATTGATGCATCGCCGCCGAGAAAACCATACGTCGTTGTACTGGATGCTGTGAGAACCGAGGTAACAGGTTTTTCCATCAATGAAACCTTTAAAGTCAACATGTCACTAAGAGGGCCAGCTTCCGAAATCAACAATATTTTTTTTAATGGCATGGCAGGCCCTATCCGGGATGCCACCCACTTTATGCAAGTACCTGTAAATATGGATTTTATTTTGAACAAGACGCCTGTGGCACCATTTTCCGTATATTTCCCCTTTGGTTTCCCCACGCCCGTTTCCGGTCAGTTATCGATCAACAACCATGTAAATGGCAATTTATGGTCCGGGCTCCATATGAAAGGTTTCTCAAAAATAGAGAACATCGTGATATCATCTGACGATGGCAGGGAAAAAAGCATTCCGTTTATGCTGGGCATATCAATTGATAATGACATGATTTTGTCTCTGAAAGAAAACAGGCTTGCCATTGATGACGTCAAAATTTATCTGAACAAATCCATTTTTATTCTTGATGGTCAAATCGCGAATATTTCAAAAAATCCAACGTTTGATCTGGCCCTTTCCTCTCAGGGAATTGACTTCGACGATCTAAAACAGGTTCATCCCTTCCAGAAAGAATATATGCCGGACAACTTTATGTATTCCGGGCTCTCGGAATTGAATATCCATGTAACCGGAGACCAGAAAAAAATAAACCTGTCCGGTCAGATGGACTTTACAAATACGTTACTGGAAGTAAAGGATTTTTTCAAAAAGGAACCTTCAAGCAGGCACATTCTGACGTTTGAAGGAACCACTTTTCCTGAAACCAAAACGTTTGAGGCTCATGGAGAAATTGATTCCGGAACCCTGCAGATATTGACGCCTGAATGGTACAGTATGCTCCGACAGGAGCTGACCCGGTCTTTAAATATAAATCCAAACAAATCCTTTTTAGCTGTTTATCCTGATGCGCCTATCATCGCCGATTCCTTGAATGGCCATGTGGAATTAACAGATGATAAAATCAAATTTCAGAATATAAAGTTTATCAACTGCCATCAGAAAGAACGGGAAGGAATGGATGCCATGATATCCGGCGAAATCGATCTCTTGAACCTGACAATAGATCTCTTTGGCGATATTATTCTTTCCGAAAAGGATTCCATGGCCTGTTTGCACCTGGTATCATCAGAAAAAACGGCAAAGACATCTGCAAACAACAGAATGACTATTCCGATAGCCATTACTGGCCCTATGAGCAAACCGTCGATACGCCTCAATATTCCGGAAACGATATCTATAAAGGCCCGGCCCGTCAAGGCCAATGGATTATAACGTGTATTCGTCTGAAATTAAATGAAATATTCATCATTCAGTATCATTTTTTCCCTGATTTCAAGCAGATGGGTTGACTTATCCGCTGAAACCCTTACTATGTAGCCATTATTAAATTGAACCGAAAAGGAGTTTATAATGAGAAAAGTTGAAAACGGCATGTTTGTCAGTGTGGACTACACAGGAACACTTGAAAATGGAGAAATCTTCGATTCAAGCCAGGGGCGCAATCCTCTTGAGGTGGAGATGGGTGCAGGAAACCTGATCAAAGGTTTTGAAACCGAATTGATGGGCATGTCGTTGAATGAAAAAAAAACGTTCTCTCTTTCACCTGAAGATGCATATGGCGAAGTAAGTGATGACGCGGTGCATTCTTTTTCAAGAACGGAAATTCCACCTGAATTGAATCCTCAGGTTGGCCAGACTCTTGCACTGACCACGCCCAACGGCCAACAGATACCCGCAAAGGTAACCCACGTAGATGATGAAAAAGTCATTGTCGATCTGAATCATCCCCTGGCAGGACAAAAACTCACATTTGATATAGAAATTGTAGGCATCAGTGACACCCCGACCCAAGCACCCACAGGATGCAGCAGTTGTGATTCGGCATCTGAAGGTGGTTGTTCATCAGGATGCTGCTGAAATCAATCCCTAAAAAAATCAAGCGACAAATAATATGTCAGACGGAAGACAGATCATGGGTTTACCTTTCGTCTGCATTTATTTTTACCGCTGTTATATCACGCATATGATTTCGTATTTTATCCCATTAAATCTGCTTTTCCGACAGAGCTGTCAGCATCAGTGATACCGGACAGTTGAAAGTCGCAGAATCGCTTTTTCGATAAGCATTTTTTTCAAATCGCCTATTTCTGTCTGGGCGTTAAACAATTTCCAGCGTGACAAGGAATCCCAGTAAAGATCCTTTTCCGTAAATAATCTTGCCGAAATTCCATGAGCACCAATCGATACCTCACAGCGGTCCTGTTTGACAGGCTTTATTCTAAGGATATCCTGCTCCCACCATCGCTGAAGAACCCAGTCGTTGAAAAAAATCTGTTTGCCTGTTTCACTGATCCTTGAAAGAAGATGCATAAACGCTTCCAGTTGTTCGAGGGTCCTGCTGGCCTCAATTTCGACCAAAATGCTTGTATATGTCATATCTGCCAATCGATTCAGTTTCTCCTCATAGGGCAGTTCCAGATTAAATCGCATCAAAAATATATTTTGCTCACCGAGCCTTGAAACCGGTTTTTCAAATTGGTCTGCATCGACAATATGAAACAGATTGGCACTCTTTCTTCGAATCGCGTTTTCATTTCCCTGATGAAAATAATCCAGAGACATTAAAAACGGACAGGAATAGGTTTGAATATCATTATAAAGTTTTGTCTTCAGATAGTGTGTGGCCAACGTTGGAAACCCGTCCTGAATAAACAGATCCCATGCCATATGTTTGTTATGCAGCGCAATTTCATTCAACATGGCATGAACGATTTTGATATCGTTTGATGCGGTGTCCTGATTTAACAGGCGGATCAAAATTTTGGGATTGGCGCTCATTGTATGGGATAATACGGATATAATATCGGAATTCTCAATAGATGAACACGCATCCGGCAGGGTCAGAACAACAGAAGTTACTGGACCGTTTTGCCTGAGGGATGGTACTGTTGCGGAAATATAAGTTCCTGTATCTGAATTGCAGGACGTATTTGTCATTAAGGGCAGCCCAAGGTTACGGATTAAATTCAGGTCTGCTGAATACGCCTGATACTCATTCATGGCCTTTAGAATATCTTTTTGGGGAAATGTATGTGATTCCTCAATATAAAAAGGGGGCGAGGATTGCGATACCAACCCGAACAGATCCTTTTTCCGCTTCAAAAGGGCGCCATGGGTCAATGCCAAATTATGCACAATCGGCCTGAGCGTGTTTGTCGTTATAAAATCCATGTTTTGATGGAACGTATCCAGAGAATCGCCTGGCAGGCCCAAAATGGTCGCAACAGCCAAGGGTATATCATAGTTTTTCAATGTCTTAATGCCATTTGTGAAATCGTCAAGCCGATCTGGCCGATTCACATTTTTTAAAACATCAGGATGAATACTCGGCAGATCTATCTCTACAAGCTTGAAATCCGCCAGTTTCAATAATTTTGCCGAATATTCGTTGATCAGATCGGCCTGAATAAAACAGTGAAAGTCAAGAAAGTCCTCTGTGTTGATCTCATAGATGGCCTCACAGATTTCCCTGAAAACAGGAGACGTGTTAAATGCCGAATCACCGATAAAGACTGTTTTTTTCTGGCCGCTTGATTTTGCTTTCAGGTAAAGATAAGCCAGTTCATCCTTAAGCCTTTCGATATTGTATGCCCTGAGCCGTCCGGTTGCACTCCAGGAGCAGTAACTGCATCCCTGAAAGCATCCTCTCATGGTAAAAAGCATAATTTCCTGATAATCTTCTACATTCAAGTAATCGAGAAGCAGGGGGGATGGTGTATCGTTAATGGCGCAATAATGAACTGAAACCGGATTGAATTTCCATTTCCCGTTGACCCGCAGCCCCACACCCAGAATATTGTCCACCGCATAAGATGGCCGGTTAAAATGATGGAGCAACAGTTTTAAAGGCTGTTCCCCTTCACCGGTTATGGCATAGTCGATATCAATATTATTTAAAAATATAGGGGATTCAGGCGTGACTTCAGGTCCGCCTGCAACAATGATCGTCTGCGGAAGGCATGCTTTTATTTCTTTTATTAAATTAAGGGATCTGTCCACATTCCACAAATAGAGAGAAATACAGATCATATCCGGTTGTTCGGCTTTAACTTGCTGAATCATGGCGTGACAGCCCTGTTTGTCAAACTGACGGTTGTTGAGAATGATAACGTCTCTCGCGTCTATGAAATTCAGGCTGGAAATGCTGGCCTTGAGGATTGCAGATGCAAGGGGCAGATTTCTACCCGGATTGGCAGGATGAGGCAATTGCAGGAATAGTATTTTCATGGAACTCTCAAATATGCAACAAAAGGGCACAAAAGAACAGGACGTGTCCCTTGATAGTGTTAACATCAAATTCAGGCACAATTGTCAATCAGACGAACAGATCATCTTTCCTGTGTTTCTGGTATGGGAACCCTGTTTCCATCCATATATATATCTGTACAGGCATTGTCATTAATAAATCTGGTAATTCTTCCCGGTTTCGGCAAAATTTTTGGAGATGCAAGCTCTATGATGACCTGGTCCAGTGCGATTTCTGCCTCATCGATATTCGTGTTTGTGCGTTTTGAAATTTCTCTTATAAGTTCGAGCTTTTCCATTTATCTGTCCCCCATCACGATTGTATCAAGTCTAAATATATACTATACGGCCGGAATAAAAAAATGCGTCATGTAAAAATCATCGGTATTATCCGCCTGTCTTTAATTTTCCGAGTTTTCATAAAAAAATCAATCCCATCTTTAATCTGAACATGCTACCGCGATAAACGTTTCTTTGAAGTCATGCAGACAGGAGTGTGCGTGGTTACTCTTCAGCAATAGGTGTTATCAGGCGTTTGATTAATAGCAGGCACATGAAACTTTTAGAAAGCAATTAATATAATTTAAATAGAGTGTCTCTATTATCAAACAATAATCGTGTCAAGCGAAAATTTGGCGAAAACAACTTTTATTGTTTTATATCGATTTTATCAGAAATTTGGTTTATAGAGACGTTTAAAAAACGTTAACTTGAATATATATGATCTCTAAACTACTAAAGATAACCATTTACGCATTTATTTTCTGTATTGTCGCAGGAACCAGCGCATACTTTACCCTTTCCATTATCATCAAAGGTGAAGAAACCGTTGTGATACCCGATCTGGTCGGCAAGGATATTGTATATGCCCTTGAGGTTCTTACCGATCTTGGCGTGAATATTAAAGTCAAAGGTTCCGAATACAGCATTGACATTCCCAAAAACCATGTCGTTTCTCAAGATCCGGGGCCTGGCGCGATGATCAAGGAAGGCCGGGATGTGCGAATCGTATTTTCCAAAGGTGAAGAACAGATTCTCATGCCCAATCTTAAAGGATTATCCGTTCAGCAGGCCACAATTATCCTGGATGAAAATGATCTTAACGTGAATATGATTTCCAAGGTCAGTCATGAGAGTGTTGATGAAAATATGATTATAGCCCAATCCCCGGCTCCAGGCACACGGGTGAAACGAAAAATGAATGCAGACCTGCTGATAAGCACCGGCCCTTTGCCTGTTTTTTACAGCCAACCTGATTTTACAGGAATACGTCTCGAAGATGCGGTTCTCTTGATTGAACAGAAAGGTCTTGTCCCCGGCAACATCAGTTCGATCTACAAGCCGGATGTCCCCCAAAACGTTGTCGTTCGTCAGAACCCTTTGGCCGGTTATGCAGTAAAAATGAAGTCCCGTGTGGATCTTGTGATTAACCGTACACCTGACGCAAAACATAAATCCATAGATCTGAAAAGCATAAACGGCGTCAAATTGTTTCGGCACAAAACGGGTTTTGGATTTTTGAAAAAACATATCCGGATTGACCTGAATATCTACAATCAATCGTATTGCATTCTGGATCAATTCGTAAAACCCAATGAGGAACTGTGGGTTTCAGTTCCCAACCAGACAGAAGCCACGCTTCTGTTGTATGAGAATGATGAACTTGTCATAACCGAAATGTATGATTCATGGTAAGGTTGATACATATTACACATATTCTTTTTTAATAACCTGGAGAAAATGAATGAAACTGATTGCCCCTTCAATACTATCTGCGGATTTTACGAAACTTGGCGAGGACATGACTGCTGTGGAAAAAGCCGGCAGCGACTGGATCCATATTGATGTGATGGATGGCCATTTTGTGCCTAACATTTCATATGGCCCCATTATTGTGAAAGCGTGCAAAAAAATAACGTCTCTACCCCTGGATGTTCATTTGATGATAGATGCGCCAGATCGCTATATTCCTGAATTTGCCAATGCCGGTGCGGATTATATTTCTGTGCATGTGGAAGCATGCCCACATTTACACCGAACCATTCAGTTGATAAAAAGCACCGGTAAAAAAGCAGGTGTAGCTGTCAATCCGGCAACCTCCCTGTCAACGGTTGACTGGATTCTTGAAGAACTCGACTATATTCTACTCATGAGCGTTAATCCGGGATTTGGCGGTCAGTCTTTCATTGCCAGTTCCCTTGATAAAGTGAGACAGCTTAGCGCACAAATTAATGAAAAAAAACTGCGAACGCTCATTCAGATTGATGGCGGTGTGTGCCTTGAAAATATAGGTGAAATATCTGATGCCGGAACAGACGTCTTTGTGGCAGGCTCATCGATATTTGGCAGCAACGATTATGCGAAAACAATTGCGGCATTCAGGGGAAGAATCATTAAATAAGCGCCGATCAGGAGAAAAAAATGGCAAAAGCAAAAAAAATACTTGTGATTCACGGGCCGAATCTGAACATGCTGGGAAAAAGAGAACCGGAAATATATGGCAGGGCCACGCTTGATGAAATTAATAAGGATATAACCGGGAAAGGCGCCTCAAACGGCCTTGATGTTCAAACCTTCCAATCCAATCATGAAGGTGCGATCATCGATAAAATTCAGGAATGTTTCGGAAATATTAAAGGGATCATCATCAATCCCGGAGCATATACCCATACCAGTATCGGTATCAGGGATGCGATTCTTTCTGTTAATATTCCCGTTATTGAAATCCATCTGAGCAATATCTACAAAAGAGAAACGTTCCGCCATAAGTCCATGATTGCCGATATCGCGGTGGGACAGATTTCAGGGTTTGGTATCTATGGGTATATGCTTGCAATAGACGCCATGATGAATTTTCTTTCTTCTTCTTAGTAACACAGTCACAATACGATGACCGGAAGTCAGGTCAAAGAAGACGCTTCTGACTTCCGGTCATCCGGATCAGTCTTCCAAAACCAGCCTGAACCCCAATACTTCTCTAAAATCTATTGCGCCCGATGATGGCGAGTAGTCAGGTGGAAGTCCATCCCGGTTCGCTGATCGGCATGTTCGTGCGCTGTGGGCCCAATCTCCACCTCTTAGCGTCCGGTATGAACCTGAAGAAGGTCCTGTTGGGTCAGTGACATCAGCGCTATCGTAATCCATGCCATCATAATAATCATTACACCACTCGCGGATATTGCCATGCATGTCATAAAGTCCCCAGGCATTGGGTAATTTCTGGGCAACGATCTGGGGGCGATCTTCACTATTCTGACAATACCACCCGATCAAATCGAGATTGGTATCTTCCGAACAAAACTGGGTAGTCGCAAGAATATCTCCATTAGAATAAGCGGTAGTTGTTCTCGCCCTGGCCGCATATTCCCATTCGGCCTCGGTAGGCAGACGATATGTTCCCATTCCCATGGTATTAATAATAGAAATATAGTCTGCCACATCGTCCCAGGTGACATTTTCAACCGGACAATTATCACATTCTGAAAATACCGAAGGATCGGTTCCTTTTATCGTTCGCCATTGCTTTTGTGTCACTTCCGTGGTCTGCATGTAAAAAGGCGTTGAAATCGTAACATTATGTTGGGTTTCATTGACATACTCCGTGCCATCGCTGAGATTTTTGATACGCCCATACTCATCTTCGGGACTTCCCATGACAAATGTCCCTTTGGGGATAAAGTTAAACGTCATTCCCAATATATTGGTTTCCGGTTCAGGCCATTGAATGGTTATGTTAATGCTGGCATTATTTGTACTTACAGCTGAGTCGTCATCTGTCACTTTAAGCGTTACGGCAAATGTCCCTTGGGTATAGTAGGCATAATCAGGATTCTGTTCCGTACTGGTTGAACCGTCTCCAAAATCCCATTCATAAGATGATATCGTTCCACCGGTATCAATGCCGCTGCCCTGAAATTGAATCGTATTACCTGTGATAGTAGACGTACCATTAACAGGCTTATCAATAATAGCCACGGGTATGCAATTCAAATCAGCGCCGCTGCAATTCTGATCTGTACCATCGCCGCATATTTCCGTGGCTCCCGGATTAATCGCTGCAACATTGTCATTACAATCCGTATTGTCTGCCACATAGCCATCTGGCGGGTTTATGCCCTGGATCGTATCATTTTTATCGCCATATCCATCTGCATCTGCATCACGATAAAATGTTCTCAAGTCTGACCCGTCACAATCCTGATCAATGCCATCGCCATAGTCTTCTACCGCACCCGGATTAATTGCCGAATTGGTATCATCGCAATCGGTTTTATCTAAAACATAACCTGCGGGTTGGGTATTTGCTGTGATTGAATCATCCGGATCGCCGTAGGTATCGTTATCCGCGTCCTTATACCAGGTTTTCAAATCAAATCCGTCACAATCCTGGTCTATGGCGTCGTCAGCGATTTCACTCGCACCCGGATAAACCGTATTGTCAGTATCATTACAGTCCGAGCTGTCTGAGACATAGCCGTCGGGTTGTGACTTTTTTTTTATTGTCAGATTGATGTTTCCGTAGCCGTCGCCATCTGCATCCTGATACCAGGTCTGTTTTTTTGTGCTGCTTCCCCCGCCACCTGAACAGGAAGCCATAACTGCAACAGAAATAATCGCAAATAATATAAAAGTATATACAGCCCAATTCTCAGAATTTTTTTTCATTGATTATTCTCCAATAATTCTGGTTAGTGTGGATATCGGTGGTAAAACAGTCCCGAACAGTAATACATTATGCTTTTATTGTCAATTCAATTGGGTTCAGGATACCCGCAAGAATACCTGAGAAGACCATTACAAAACTCATAATCATAACTTAATCGCATTGATAATCTTCCATGGGCTCACTCAAAACCCTGATATTGGTTTCAATGCTGACCGGTTTCAACTGATATCGGTCCCTTTGAAATTTCAGAAGAAACCCCTTTTTTCGGCTTTTCACAGATAATCTAAGGCCAATTTTGCACCAAAACCAATAAGTGCTATTCCAGATAGACAAGTGGCAACAAACCGAATATACCGGCACTTAGAAAGGTCGTGCGCAACAGTGTTGCCAACGAGTACCAAACCTGTCTGAAATAAAAAACATGATGGCACTGGGATTGGTCAGGCTAACTGCCAAAGCCTGCCGGTTGACACACGAAGACCATATCTGATAAGGTTGCCAGTCTATGAACGGATTTATTTCAAAAAATCAAAAGGTCATCCGGCACTTTATCATCCTTGTGCTCTTGACCTTTTTTGCGGTCTTTATGAGGCATGTAGATATCCGGTCCTATTACCAGGAATCCGGGCTAATCAATTTTTCGTTTGGGTTTATTCTGCTGTTTGCCTATGCCTTCTCCCGGGTGTTAAAGATATTCAACCTGCCATTGATCACCGGTTATATTTTTGCGGGCATTATCGCAGGCCCTTCTTTAAGTGGATTTTTAAGCGCGGACATGCTTCAAAAATTCCGATTCATCGATGATCTGGCTTTAAGTTACATTGCCATGAACGCAGGTGGCGAACTCAAGTTAAATTCTCTTAAAATCCGGAAAAATGCCATTTTTATCAACATTTTCTTACAGGTGACGATCATTTTTATAGTCATCTATTTTTTTATAGGTTTCGGAAGCGACTACTTTGCATTTACAAAGGCACTTTTGCCTGTTCAGATTTCCGCTTTAGCGATACTTTTAGGCGTTATCGCCATCGCCAGATCACCTGCATCCACCATTGCCATTATAAATGAAACAAACGCATCCGGTAATTTCACAGATATGGTGCTGGGCGTAACCGTCATCAAGGATGTATTGATTATTATTTTTTTTACCATCGCCCTTTCCATAACCAAAATCACAATTACAGGCGATGGCGCCATTGACTATAATTTATTTTTAGCCTTGTTCGGTGAAATAGTGGCAGCCATTTTTATAGGTATGCTGCTCGGAAAAGCCATCTCCCATTATATCCTGAAAATTGGACGAGACAATATCGTATTCCTTATTCTGTTCGGTTTTGGAATTACAAAGCTGTCCTTATGGTTCTCCGGATTTTCGGAATCCTATTTTCATATATCCATACACCTTGAACCCCTTCTGATCTGCATCAGCACAGGTTTCACCATTCAGAATTTCAGCAAGGCAGGCCCCATATTCATGGAAAGTCTTCATAAAATTGCATTGCCCATATACATTCTGTTCTTCTCCCTTGCTGGTGCAACCCTCAATCTTGAAGCGCTCAAACTTTGTTGGCCCTTGGCCGTACTATATGTAATTTTCAGGATATGCGGCATTTTTATATCCACCTATCTCGCAGGCCGAATAAACAAGGACCCGGTTACTCATAACCAAGTAGCATGGATGGCATACATTACACAGGCTGGTGTGGCCATTGGTCTGGCCCAGTTAGCCGGACGTCAGTTCCCGGAAATTGGAAAATTTTTGATCACGGTCGTTCTTGCCGTAACCACAATCAATCAGATTATCGGCCCTGTTTTATTTAAAAAAGCCCTTCACCAGGTTGGTGAAGCAAAAGCCTGATATCCGGCAAACGGTCCGCTAATTCCCAAAACCGCTTCCTGTCCCGATTCCGGGAATCCCACAATCGGGATTTGTCCCGGTTTCTGGACATCTCGCCCGGATTTCAATTATGTACGGCCAGCCTATATTGGCTATAACAATTTGAAATAGAACAAAATATTTTTTTATTATCCTCCAAACAGAATATGGCACGAAGTATGCTTCAAGCAATATTGTTCAAACATTCAAATTCCAAAGAAAACATTAAATAGTTTAAATCCATCACAACATTTAAAAAAAGGGGGTAGGCATGAAAAACATGAAACTAGGGACAAAGATCGCCATGGGGTTTGGCATTCTGGTTTTGATTGCAACTGCTTTGGGAACGATGAGCATCTGGAACATGAAAAGCGTTTCCAGAAATTCGACCATCCTTGCCAAGGAATATGTGCCTGAAGTCGGCATGGCAAATGTTCTCAGAGGCGCCGCCAACCGGGTGATGTACGAAATGCGCGGGTTTGGGTTCACAGAAGAAAAACAATACTACGAGAATACATTGAAAGAGATCCAGGCTGTTGAAAAATCACTGGCGGATGGCAAAAAGCTGCAGGCAGAAGCAAAAAATCTCATAAGCCTGAAAGGCCAGCTTGAAGTGGCGGAAAACGCTCTTAACCAGTATAAGAACGTATCAAAACAGATGGCCGATGTCACCGCCAAAATGGCTGCGGAAAGGAACAATCTTTATGCGGCCGGTGAACAGTATATGATCAATTGCAATGATTTTCTTGCCTCCCAGAATGTGGCGTTCAAGAAAGACCTGGCCGACCGTCAGAATAAAATCAGGCTGGTATCTGAAGTCGTGAATATCGGAACATCCGTGCGCGTGCTTAATTTCAAATCCCAGGCCACTGGTGAACCCAGATTGCTGGAAGATGCCATTGAAAAACTGGGCGAGATCGATCCGGTGGTTGCCGATCTTCGGAAAGTCACCCGGTCGGACGTGAATATCAAGCAAATTGATGACATGGTAAAAGCAGCCACAAACTATAAAAGCGACATGAGAAATTTCCTGAAAGAGTTTCAAAGAGGGTCTCAGGCCAATCAGAATATGCTTGAAAATGTCAGAAAACAGATGGATGAAAATGCCGCGATATATGTAAAAAACTGCACAAATTTTCTGGAGGACCAGCAACGGGCTCTGGATAAGGAAATGAACGAACGCCATGAAAAAATTACCATGGTAAACGATATCATCGATATGGGAAATGCCACGCGCATCGCAGCCTGGAAATCCATGGCCAAAAGAGATCCTTCAATTATCAAGGATGTCCAGAAGAACTTCGACATCATGGGAAACAAGTTTGAAACGCTCCGGGCCATTACGAGGAATGAAGCAAACATCAAACAGATTGAAAGAACCAGGGAAGCGGCAAATGCGTATAAAACAGCCATGAACGATTTCCTGACCAACTGGATTCTGTTACAGGATTTGGGAACCAAAAACGAGGAAACAGGTAAAGGTCTGATTGCGGCGTGCGTCACCACCGCAGATGCCGGTATGGCAGGGACCACGACTATTGCAGAAAATGCCGTATCTGCCTTGAACAATTCAACAACCGTGATGATCATAGGACTTTTCATCGCCATCATTCTGGGCGTGGTCGTTGCGGTGTTTATCACAAAAAGCATCACCGGCCCCTTAAACCGGGTGATTGATGGTCTTCATGCCGGTGCAGAGCAGGTAACATCCGCTTCAAGCCAGGTGTCTTCAGCCAGCCAGTCTCTGGCAGAAGGATCATCCGAGCAGGCCGCAGCCATTGAAGAAACCTCCTCCTCCCTTGAAGAGATGTCCTCCATGACCAAGCAGAATGCCGAACATGCCAACCAGGCAGACAATCTCATGAAAGAAGCCAATCATATTGTAACCAAAGCCAACGCATCCATGAGTGAACTCACCACATCCATGAAAGATATCACAAAAGCCAGTGAAGAAACCTCAAAAATCATTAAAACGATAGATGAAATTGCGTTCCAGACCAATCTTCTGGCCTTGAATGCCGCAGTTGAAGCCGCCCGTGCCGGTGAAGCAGGCGCCGGTTTTGCGGTTGTTGCGGATGAAGTGAGAAATCTTGCCATGAGGGCAGCGGATGCCGCCAAAAATACCGCAAACCTCATTGAAGGCACTGTCAAAAAAATAAACGACGGATCAAACCTGGTAACCTCCACCAATGACGCATTCACCGAAGTGGCGGAAAGTGCCAGAAAAGTAGGCGCTTTGGTAGGAGAAATCGCAGCAGCATCCAAAGAACAGGCTCAGGGGATTGAACAGGTCAACAAGGCAGTGGTGGATATGGATAAAGTCACCCAGCAGAATGCCGCAAATGCCGAAGAATCCGCAAGTGCATCAGAAGAAATGAATGCCCAGGCCTCCCAGATGATGGGGTATGTGAACGAGATGCTCGCTTTAATCGGCGGCGATCTTCACAAAAATGAAATGGGCAGCACTTCCAGAAGAACGCATAAAGTCATTTCCGGCAGGACAACCACAAAAGCCGTTGCAACCCTGAAAACCAAAAATGACCATGAAAAAATAATCCCCCTTGACACGGAAGATGATTTTGCAGACTTTTAAACAATAATATTCTTCCAATAAACACAAGACCGGACGAAACCTGCCTGTTTCATCCGGTCTTTTTGATTTTAACCCGATCGTTTCTGGAAATCCTTTTCATAAAACAGCTTTTTCAGGCCTGTCCGTCCAAAGCATCGCCAATGGCCTTACAAAGGCTATATGTGGTGAATGGCTTTCTTAACACTTTTTTAATCTGCATCGCTGCCAGCTGTTTTTCACTGATCAATTCCGTGTATCCTGTGGAGAGAATGACGGGCATATCCTTTCTGACCTTTAAAATCTCAATCGCCAGCTTGTGGCCTGGCAAATCCGGCATTGAAATATCGGTTATCACCAGGTCGTATTTATCCGGATTTTTCCTGAATGCCGTCAACGCCGCTACTGGATCTGAAAAACTGTCGACCGTGTAACCCAGTTTATTCAATTTTCTTTTTGATATATGGACAAGCATGTCTTCATCATCGACAAACAAAATGGATTCACTTCCTTTTCTGATTTCTCCCTGATGGTCTTCCGGGTCATCATGTTTCGTTTCAACTGCCGGGAGATAAACCGTAAATGTGGTTCCCTGTGAAAGCTCGCTCTCAACCGTTATAAACCCGTTGTGGTCCCTGACAATACCGTGGGCAACCGACAGTCCCATGCCGGTGCCTTTGCCGATTTCCTTGGTCGTAAAATAGGGATCAAATATCCGGGGAATGATTTGCGGTGAAATGCCGCATCCGGTATCTCTGACAGCCAGTTTGACATAATCGCCGGCCTTCAGGTTATCTTCACCCGGGATATCGTTTTCGTTTAAAAAGATTTTCTGAAGTTCGATCCTTAAAATCCCCTCATTGTTCATTGCATGGGAAGCATTGGTGCACAGGTTTAAAATAACCTGATAGATCTGGGTGGCATTGCCGATAACAGAATCCTGAATCAACCGGATGTCTTCCAGTATGTCAACTGTTCGGGGAATCGTTGACCGAAGCAGTTTGACGGATTCTTTTACGATGGGGGCAATAGTTAATCGTTCCTTCTGGGGTTTGCTGCTGCGGCTGAAATCAAGGATCTGTGTAACCAGGTCTTTTGCCCGAAGGGATGCAACCCTCGCTTCATTCATGCACTCATAGGCATCCTTATCTTCCGAAACATCCTCTAACGCAAGCTCGATATTTCCGAGAACAATGCTCAGAATATTGTTGAAATCATGGGCAATACCGCCAGCCAGCGTGCCGATGGCCTCCATTTTCTGAGCCTGACGTAATTTTTCCTCAAGCAATTGATTCTGTGCTTCTGCGATTTTTTTTTCTGTAATATCCTGAAAGGACCCCCTGACCTTGATGACCGTATTGCCCTTTTGTACAGGAATCCCTACGGTTCTTACCCATTTATGCTTTCCTTTTGCAGAAATCATTTCCAGTTCCAGGTCGTAGGGTGTGCCCGATGCCATGGCCTCCTTCAGCGCAAGCTCAAGTCTTTTGCGATGCTCACCATGAAAAAATGACAGCCCTTTTTCCACGCTTGTCGGATCTTGGGGATCAAGATCATGAATGCGTGCAACTTCATCCGTCCATGTACCCTGTAATGTCTCCACATCAAACTCCCACCCCCCTATTTTGGCAATCCGCCCTGTTTCATTCAGCAACTCGCCGGTTTCTCTCAAAGCGGATTCAGCACGCTTAAGCTCGGTGATATCGATGTGTGAGCCGACCATCCGCCGGCTCTTTCCATCCGGGTCATTCATGAGGGTTCCGTTCGCCATGATCCAGCGATAACTCCCGTCCTTATGCCTGAAACGGAATTCAACCTGATAGTCCGGCAACTGGTTGTTGATGTATTTTTTGATGATTTCGAGTGTGTGTTCAATATCATCCGGATGGACGCGGCTTTGCCATTCGTCAAATTGGTCTGAAATTTCATTTTCCGCATACCCGATCTGATGTTTCCATTCCTTTGAAAACCATACCTGATGGGTTGAAAACTCCCAGTCCCACAACCCGATATTCCCTGATTTGACGGCGATTTCAAGCTGCTCCTTCTTTCTGACCAGTTCCTTTTCAGCCTGTTTCCGTTCGGTGATATCGGTTGATATGGCGCAAACACCCATCGGTTTTTTGTCATCTTCGTAGAGCGGAAATCTGATTGTCAGGTAGGTATGCCACGTGCCGTCCTTATGCTGAACCGTTTCTTCTGTTTTGACAGGGCCGCCTGTTTCCAGTGCGCGACGGTCATTTTCCCCTAAGGCAGATGCCGTTTTATCAGGGAATATATCAAAAACACCTTTTCCGAGATAACCTTCCGGAGGCGGATTATCCAAATCCTGAAATTTTTTATTGGCAAGCAGAATGACGCCTGTCGTATCTTTAATGGAAATCAATGCCGGAGAATGATCCATAATGGCTGAAAACTTGTGCTGCATCTGATGCAAATGGCGTTCGCTTTCTTCCCGCAGACGTGTCTGGCTGATCAGTTTTTTATTCAGATTCAGAATTGAAACATAATGCCAGAAAAACAGGATCAAGGAAACAATCAAAATGCCCATCCCCATGAATATCGCGACTCTTGCTGCTGTCCAGAACGGCTTTTTTTCCCCATACCATGTGACATAAATTCGTTCATACTCATGGGTGGCTATCAGGGCATGCATGGCGGCATCGAGTTTTTCGATCAGTGCGTGATTATCTTTGTGCGCTGCAATGCCGCGCTTTATTTCAGCAAGCGGTTCGCCGATTATCCGGACGTTGTCCTCCAGTCCAAGCTGCCTCAGCATGGCAATCAAAGGCAGGTCCGGATAAGCAAATGCATCTGAATTTCCCGACAATAATGACATCAGGGCTTCTTCAAGAGAGTCGTAAACTTTCAGATTTTGCCATCCCTTTTGTTCCAGAATAGAATGGCCCTGATTCGTTTTCACAACGCTTACAAGGCGATTTCTCAAATCCGCTTCGGTATTTATGCCTGTTGAATTTTTTCTGATAAAAAAATGAATTTTAAAGGTTTCATAGGGGATTGTGTAGAGAAAATCTTTTTTCCGTTCTTCCGTGATCCCCATATTCGGAACAATATCTATCTTTTTATCAAGAAGCGCCTGAAAAAGCGCCGGCCAGGTTTTAAATACACGATAACTTATTGTAATATGGCATATCCGGCCAATTTCGTCACTGATATCTATGGCCATTCCGGTTGGCTTTCCGGTTTTCTGATCCGTTAAATAATGGGGAGGCCAGTTTTCGAGAACACCGGCTGTAATGTGGTCCGCACCTGTTGTCTCTGCGTTTACGGTGCCCATGCTCAGGAAATGGCATAGCAGCATACCTGTGACTGCCATCAAAACAGCATATGCGCATTTGGGTTGTTTTGGTCTCATGGTTAACCATCCCTAAGATTCAAAACAGACAGGTATTTAGGATTGATCCGGTGTCGTACGCGTAAAGGTTTTATTCTCTGCCTAAAATCTCATGCACAACGTCAAGCAGTTGATCTGTCATGATCGGTTTGGCAAATGTATGCATGGCGCCCAGTATCCTGACCATATCCAGATAGCCTTCAGGCGCACTTTTCCCCCCGCCGGACATGGCGATAATTTTTATTTCCGGATAATCCCCTTTAAGTTCACGGATGGTTTCAATGCCCTCTTTTTCAGGCATGACAAGATCCATAATCACCAGATCAAAGGGGTTTTCATGATAAAGTCTGATACCTTCCCTGCCATCCTGGGCATCTGTCACGTCAAACCCTTCCCGCTCCAGCAATTTCCCGAGCATCTTTCGAACCTGAGGTTCATCATCAATCACAAGGACTCGTTTCATGAGTGTTTTCTCCCTGATTAAATGTGGTGAAAGGAGCCTGTTTCATATTTCTTGTCTGTTTATATTCTTACCCTTTTTTCAGAGTCAATGGAAATATATATCATGAACCTCCTGTTATGCGACGCCTTTTTTATCCAAAACCGTAAAGAGCGTTTCAGACACCTCTGTTAATAGAAGCGGTTTGTATACCAGAGCGTCAATGCCCAGTTTTTTAGCCTTTTCAGCAGTCATGCGGCTACTGTAACCGGTGCAGAGAACCACCGGAATATCAGGGCGGATATTTTTTATCTCTTTTGAGAGCCTGTCGCCGGTCATATTGGGCATGGTCATATCGGTGAAAACCACGTCAAAATCGTCAGGCCTGTTTTTAAACAGTTCCAGGGCTTCAATGCTGCTTGTGCGAACCGTTACCCGGTATCCCAGACGTTCCATGATCTGTTTCCCGATATTCGCGACCGGGAATTCATCATCGATGACAAGCACATGCGAATACCCCCTGAAAATATGCTGCGTGTCAGTCTTTTCAATAATTTTCTGATCGATGTCACATTCGGGGAAATAAATATCAAATTGTGTGCCGTTGCCCGCCTTGCTGGTGACCAGGATATGTCCACCAGATGCTTTTACAATACCATAGACAAGAGACAGGCCGAGCCCGGTCCCCTTTCCTTCTTCCTTTGTGGTGAAATAGGGATCGAAAATTTTCTCCAGGGTTTCAGAACTCATGCCCTGTCCGGTATCTGCTACGGTAATCACCGCATAATTTCCGGGTTCAAGGTGATGAAGCAATGCGGCACTGTCATCCATATGGCCACGCTTCAGCTGAATGGTGAGCACACCGCCGTTTTCTTCCATGGCATGATAGGCATTGGTGACCAGATTCATCAAAATCTGATGAATCCGTGTCGGATCGTTAAAAATCGCACCGCAGTCTGAATCGATAGACTGATTGATGGTGATTGTTGATGGAAAGGTTGACCGCACAAGCCTGATCACTTCTTTGATGATGATATGGGCTTTCATGGGTTGCAGAAGGCCCTCTTCCTGACGGCTGAACGTAAGGATCTGTTTAACCAGATCCCTAGCCCGCTTGGTGCCGTTTATGATTTCAAGGACGTGTTCCTTTATCGGGCTGCCTTCCGCCAGGTCATCCCGGATCATCTCGGCAAACCCTAAAATCGGGAACAGAATATTGTTGAAATCGTGGGCAATGCCCCCTGCCAGCACCCCAATGGCTTCTATCTTCTGAGCCTGCCTCAACTGGGTCTCAAGGACTATTTTTTCCTGTTCCGCTTTTTTCTGATGGGAAATATCTTCAAACGTGACGGCAAAGTGCATGGCCATCGGACAATATGCGGAAATCAGATACCAGTGATCCTGAGGCATAAAATACTGTTCAAATTGAATGGGTTCGCCGGTCAGGGCCACCTGGCCATAGATGCCGATCCAGTCAAAGGCGGATTTTTCAATGCCCGGATGGATCTCCGTCACACACTTTCCCAAAATGGCATTGCGGTTGAGACCGGTCAACCGTTCAAATGCCGGGTTCACATCCAGAAAACAATAATCGATGGGACTGCCGGCTTGATCGGTTATAATCCGGTGAAAGGCAAATCCGTTCAACATATGGTCAAAAAGGGCTTGGAGCTGATTTTTCTGCTTTGCCAGTTCATCTTCAATCCGCCTTCTGGGTGTAATATTGTCAAAAGACACCCCCATGCATTGATTGGGCAACGGAAACGCCTTTACCTGATACCAGGCTGCCTGAACCCTTTTATCTTCATAATAGAAGTCCCCCAGGTCTGCCGGTTTTCCGGAACGGACCACATCTGCATAGAACCTGGGGGTGTCCCTTTCCCGCAAAGCCGGAAAATTTTCATCAATGGTTTTCCCGATAATATCCCTGCAAAGAACCCCTGTCATATTTTCAGTGGCAGGATTGGCATCGATCAGAACCAGGGTACGATCATCGTCAAGGTCTTTCAGATGATAGACATATAATCCCACCTTGATATGATTCACGATATCAGATTCGAGCTTCAGTCTTTCAGCTGTTTTCCTGTGGGCCGCCACTTCGTCTTCAAGTTGTTTATGCCTGTCCGCCATTCCGATCAAAGCGGCTTCTACCTGGTTGTTCAGTTCGTTTTCATGCTGGTTGATACTTGCTGTCATGTCGTCAAATGCGGTTTTTAAAATGTGCCATTCTCCCCGCAAACCTGTCTCATGGTCCAGCTCCGGATGATATTTTTCTTTTCCAGCCACCGCTTCAGACCTTTTCTTGAAATACGTCAACGGTTTCATGAAAAAATGCCGGTTAAAAAAATGAATCCCGGCAAACAACACTGTGACCATCACTAAAAAACCAAACAGAATCTCACGGGTGACATGATCGGCATGTTGATAGGCATCTTCCATGGGAATTCTGATGGATGCAACAGATACCAGCTCTCCTTGGGTCCTTCCAAAACTCCGTGATGGCCCATACATGCGGACCAGATCTTCCGGCGCGTTTTTGGGGCTGCTATGGCACATTAAACAGCTTTCCGTTATGGTCTCGCTTCGGCGGATCAATACGAAATATTTGCCGTCCTTAAATTGCCGGATACCATCCCATTGTATTTTTTCAGGCGCTGTCTGTATCTTTTCAAATATCCCCCGTTCAAATTCATCTGCCTCATTTGAAGGATTTCTGGCATTAATGGCACACTCCTTATAGTAATAATTTCCATCTGTCAGCGCATTGAAATAATTCTCTATTTTATGAATGGCATAGGTGGACGACATCCATGCCGGGTCAAAATAGCCGTCAGGAAGAAAGGTGTTGGTGATTTTAAAAACAGACGGTTTGAGGTGATCGGCAAAATAGGCATGGGTTGCCAGATTCCTGTCAAGGATAATCCGGGCCTTCTCCTGTGCCTCTACCAGCGCCTGTTCTTTCATCTGGCAGTTGATCCAGAAGACCGTGCACGCGGCAAAACACACAAACATCAGGGTAACTCCCAGGATATAACAGTTTCTTATACTCAATCCCTGCATGTCTGATTGGCCTCCTGATTCATCCTTAAAAATTCAGGCAAAAAGAACGGGTGATTGTTATATCAGAACCTGATAGCGTAAAACAGTGAGAAGATGTTGACCTTATTGACCTCAACATGGGCAGTCGTTTTGAATTTGCTTAGTATATTACCAGATATGCGCTGAAACACAATACCTAAAATAGCCATTATGCGGAAGGATCAAACAAAGGGACATCCACCTGATGCATGAACAACGCAGAAAAAAGCCGTTATCTTTCCTGAAAAGCCGTTGTCTGTCTTTATCATTTTCTGTTCCAGTTCTTTTGCCGTCTGATGATGGAGAACCTGGAATCCCCTTTCAGATAAAAATGATTCTATCCTGCATTCTTCTATGGCAAAGCGGGACGGTTCTCCGGGGTTTTCAGACTGCATATAGCCAATCAGATCCTTCACCCCATACCCATCTAACAGGCTTTCTGAAATGGCCACATAATCAAACGCAATGCTGCTGCTTTTTGATGAGTGTGACTGAACAAATTTCAATGTGTGATCAACCGTTTGGGGAGCCAGGTAGTACGTCACCCCTTCCCAGAGAAAAAAGGTCTTCTGATTTTTGTCAAACCCTGCATTGAACAGCACGTCTTCAAGGGAGTCCCTGTTGAAATTTATTGGCACAAATAAAACCTGATCCGGTACAGAAATATTTGCCTGGGAAAGAACTTCCTTTTTTCGCTCCTGCGTGGTGGGGATATCGAGTTCGAATATACGGGCTTTTCCTGTCCGGTCTCTGAAACGGCAAGACCTTGTATCGTATCCCGCACCCAGAATCACAATCTGGGTGCACCCGTCTTTCAGCGCTTCATTGTAGTAGCGGTCAAATGACATGGTCCTCGCACACATATACTCATAGAGTCCGGATGGCGCCCTGTATTTTTTTGCCCATTTTCTCATTTCCGGGTATTCAAGAATTATCTTCATCTCTTTTGACAAAAAAAGCGCTGCCAGATAATCCGGTCCTATGGCCTTATCCTCTTCTATCGCTGCAATGGCTCGAAAAAAAGCGGCCCCCATAGCGGTTCGTGACGGTTTGGATTCGACAAGCCTGCCTTCCTTGTATATTTTATTTTCCATGATCCCGAATATATTGCCAAAAGGATCCCTGACAGAAACGGCTTTTTCACCAAAAGGCGTTACACTGAATTCAGAATGAACCTTGGCGCCTGACTTTAAAAGTTTTTCAAACATCCCGTCAATATCATCCACAAGCCAGTATTCGGCAGGTGACAAGCTGCTGTTTGCCTGTGACGGATTCCCCGACCGGATCGTCAGCCATGAATTCCCTGCATTAAAAACAACCTGCAGATGATGATCAACAATCGGTTCCTGTTCAAGAACAGCCGTGTACCATTTTTTAGCCTTATCCATGTCCGGAACGTTAAAACGGATACGATTTAAATGATCAATCATGAAATGACCTCATCATCCGGACTCTCCTTGGAATCATGATTATTCAGACTGGGTATGCGTCTCTGGTTCAGGAACGTTTGTGGTCTGCCAGGATGCGGTAATTGTGAACGATCGTTTTGTAACGATAAAATTGAATCATAATAAAATGAAAAAAGCAATGAATTAATTAATAGTCTTTCAAAACTTTCCATCAGGCAAAACAACAAGGTATTTTCAAAAGGCCCCCCCAGGATTCCATCCATAAATCATCTTGACAGGTGTCTATCAATGATGTTAGTTAAAAAAGTTTTTGATGCATACAAGGTGTATGCGTTTTTCATCCTTGCTCTGATTTATATAAATTTCAGGGCTTTACAGCCAAAGGGAGGTTGATTTGAGACAATACGAAACTACTTTTATCATTGATCCGGATCTGTCGGAAGACGGTCGAGGTCAAATTTTTGAAAAGATCAGAACCCTGATCGAAAAAGAAAAAGGACTCATTGTCGATTTTGACGAATGGGGACAAAGAAAACTGGCATATGAGATCCGTAAAAAAACTCGCGGATACTATGTTTGTGTCAATTTTTGCGGTTCAACCCAATTGGTCGACGAACTGGAAAGAACAAGCCGCCTTGACGACAAGGTCATGAAATACATGACCATTCTGCTTGAAGATGATGTTGATGTTGATAAAGTCAAAGCAAAAATGGCCGAAATAAAGAAAACCAAGGAAGAAGCAGAAAAAAAGGCATCTGAAAAAGACATGGACGCGTCCGATGATGATAGCGCTGATTTTGACGATACAACCGACGAAGAAGTAGAAAGCGACAAGGAGGAAGCGTAAATGATGGGTTCAAGATCACAATCACATTCACAATCCCAATCACAATCACGGTCAGGTGCCGGTTCCTTTAAGAAAAGGAAGAAGGTCTATCACAGAAGAAAAGTCTGCCGTTTTTGTGCGGATAAAGAACTTGAAATAAATTACAAAGATGTCAGGATGTTAAAATATTTTCTGTCTGAACGGGGAAAAATTATTCCAAGACGGATTACCGGGACATGCGCAAAGCATCAGCGTTCATTGACGGTTTCAATTAAAAGAGCCCGTACAATTGCGTTACTCCCATACGTAGGGTCAATAAAAGAATTATAAAGGTAAATTTTTATCAGGGGGAAAAAAACACCATTGTCCCGGACAGAAACGTGGGAGAAAACAAGAGATATAATGGCTGGAATAGCCATTACGGGAACGCTCTTTCTGGCATCCGTAACTATGCCGATTATCAGTTTTTTCAGCTCTCTCTTTATTCCGCTGCCTGTCATGCTTTACAGGCTGAAACTGGGCAGACAATCCGGTATGGTGGTTCCCTCTGCCATGCTTGTTTTAATTGCCCTGATTCTTGAGGCACTGTCACCGGATTTTTTTCTATTCTCCGGTCTGATGATTTTTGGTTTTTTTCTGGGGGAGTTCTCCGAATCCGGATACTCGATAGAAAAAACCATTTTGTTTGCCTGTGGACTCATTTTGGCCGCAGGGTTTGCAGGGTTGCTCTTTTACAGTATGGCCAGGCAAGTGGATATCATCCAGATGGTATCTGCCTATGTTGAGAGAAATCTCGTACTTACGGTATCCCTTTACGAAAAAATGGGAATGCCTGAAGAGAATATCAGTCTCCTGAACGATGCATTGCCTCGAATCCAGTATGCATTGGTCAGAATTCTGCCATCTCTTTTGATATCCACCGCATTGGTTGTGGGCTGGCTGAACCTTCTGATTGCGCGATCTATCCTGATGAAAAAAGGATTTGATCTTTTTCTGGGGAATGCCCCCTTGAACAAATGGCAGGCGCCGGAAAAACTGGTATGGGGTATTATCGGAAGCGGCCTTTTGCTCATTTTGACAGATGGTGCCCCCTGGCTTATAGGCATGAACGGGTTGATTACCTGTTTTACCGTTTATATGTTTCAGGGAATGGCGGTTACTTCTTTTATGTTTGAAAAAAAGAAGTTCCCTCTTGTTTTAAAGGTGTTATTATACGCAATCATTGCCCTGAATCAGATTCTTCTGATTCTTCTGGTAGGCATAGGCCTTTTTGATGTATGGCTGAATTTCAGGAAACTTTCGCCAGCCGGAAAAACAGAAGAGTGACACATAATTTGTTAACGAATTTAACTTTTTTAAGTTTTGCTTAAAAATTTTAGGAACTACAGGATATCCTGTAGGGGAGAATGTATAATGAAAGTAATTTTAACAGAAACCATAGACTCAATCGGGATTATCGGCGCAGAGGTCAATGTGGCCAAAGGCTTCGCAAGAAATTACCTGTTTCCGCAAAGCAAAGCCGTATTGGCCACACCACAGAATAAAAAAATGCTTGAGCATCAGAAGGCCAAATTTGAAATTCAGATTGCCAAAGAGCGTGAGATGGCTATGCAAATGGCAGAAAAAGTATCTGCAATTTATTGCAAAATTTCAGCCAAGGTCAGTGATGAAGACAGATTGTACGGATCAATAACAACCCGTGATATTGCGGATGCCATCGCCAGTCAGGACGTTACCATTGAAAAACGGATGATCCTTCTTGCGGAACCGATCAAAAATCTTGGCATTTACAAAGTGCCAATCCGGTTGTATAAAGGTGTAAAACCTGAAATTACTGTTGAAGTTGTACCGGAAGACAAACCCGTATAATGTTCTTTAAAAAATGCGTTAACGTATTTGCGGAATGCAAATTCCCTGTTTTGCCAGCTGGCCGGTTTTGCCGACATGATGGAATACCCACCTTCGTATAATCACCGGATGACGGTTCTCAGTGTACCGTCATCCGGCAATTCAGACCATGTGATATAAAATTAACAGACGACATAACCGGCACTGGTTGTGAAACCATCTGCGGGTGGTCGTTTATAAGGAACAGTTTTTTTTATTATGGCGTTACAAAAAAACGATACCGATTCTTTTTTAAATAAACTGCCGCCCCAGAATATCGAAGCGGAAGAATCCATTTTAAGTGCCATTCTCATCAATAATGACGTGTTGCTTGACGTGGTTGAAATTCTTTTGCCCGAACATTTCTACAAGGCCAGCCATCAGATAATCTATTCAGCGATCACGGATCTTTTTACCAAGAGTGAGCCTGTGGATCTGATCACCCTTGCCCATCATCTGAAAAATCAGGACAAACTTACGGATATCGGGGGCGCCGCTTATCTTTCAAGACTCGTCGATACGGTGCCGCTGTCGGTCAATCCGGTGTTTTACTCGAAAATCATCCGGGAAAAATCAGCCTTGCGGAAATTGATTCAGAACGCCTCACGGATTGTGACCCGCTGTTTTGAAGATCGGGGGGATGTGGATGATATTATCGATTTTGCTGAGAAAACCATTTTTGAAATTACAGAAGACAAACTGCAGCCCAGCTTTGCGCAACTCAAGCATCTGATTGACAAGAACATTGATCTCCTTGAAGAAAGACAGGGAAGCGACAACCAGTTTACCGGCTTTCCCACCGGATTCAGGCAGATAGATCATATCACCTCGGGGCTTCAGCGATCGGATCTGATCATCATCGCTGCCAGACCATCCATGGGAAAAACCGCTTTTGCCTTGAATATCGCGAGGAACATGGCCATTGAATCCCGGATTCCCGTTGCTGTATTTTCTCTTGAAATGTCAAAAGAGCAATTGTCCATGAGACTGCTTACGTCTGAAGCCCGTGTGGACTCCCACCGGTTGAAAAGCGGATTCCTTAGCAGTGACGACTGGTCAAAAATCACCAATTCAGCAGGCATTCTGGCCGAAGCCCCTATCTATATTGATGACTCCGCAGACGTTTCCCCCATGGATATCCGGGCCAAAGCAAGACGGCTTTCCATGAACGTCAACGGCCTGGGACTCATCATCATTGATTATCTTCAATTAATGAAAGGCCGGTCTACCATTGATCGTCATCTGGAAATCGCGGAAATATCACGATCTTTAAAATCCCTTGCAAAGGAATTGAATATTCCGATTATTGCCCTGTCCCAGCTTAATCGCATGCTGGAACAGCGAAGCGACAAACGCCCTGTTCTGTCGGACTTGAGAGAGTCAGGCGCACTCGAACAGGATGCGGATATTGTGGCATTTATTTACCGGGATGAAGTCTACAATAAAGAAGACACCAATCCCAACAAAGGCAAAGCGGAAATCATTATCGCCAAACACAGAAATGGGGCCACGGGCGCTGTGCCCTTGACATTTATCGGTAAATACACCCGTTTTGAAAATCCGGCTCCCAGTGAATTTGATCAGGTAATCACGTCATAACAAACGACTCATATGAAAACCATTTATGGAAACGTTGAAGGCCTCAAGGCCAACCAGATAAAACGAATTGAAAACCTCTACAGGCGCAGAACACCGCCGGAGTACATTCTCACTCCGGAATTGTGCCGGGAAATCGTTGATATCTCCCATGAAATCCGTCGCCAGATCGCCCTTCTGATCAACCGGTCCGGCAAAACCGTTGGTGTCATTGTGGGCACGCCGGACCAGATCGTCATTCCCAAATTAAATGAGTATCATGCGGCACCGGGCCGATTGAACGGACTGAAATGCATTCATACGCACCTTAAAAACGAAGCCCTCACCAAAGATGACCTGACAGATCTTTCGTTATTGAGACTTGATTTAATGGCTGCCGTGACCATTACAAATGACGGGCTGCCCCTTGAAATCCATGCCGGCCACATAGAACCCGGCAATGAAGAAAAACCATATGTGCTGCTCAAGCCCCTCATGCATACCCGTCTTGATATCGGGTGCATGGCACTGATACGTGAGACAGAAGCGTCCCTTTCGAAGCTCCAGGCACTTCTTGACACCGGTCAAACAGGTGAACGGGCCATTCTGGTCCATGTGACCACAGGCCCCAAGCCGCAAGCCCTGGACTCATTGGCTGAATTGAAAGAACTGGCACGGTCATCAGACATTCAGGTGATAGATACCGTTTTACAGCAGCGTAAACAGGTTGATCCCAAATTTATCATGGGCAAAGGAAAGCTTGCCGACCTGACCATCACTGCCCTGCAAAAAAACGTGAGCCTGATTGTATTCGATCAGGAACTTGATCCCGGACAGATACGGTTGGTCACCGACCAGCTCGATCTCAAAGTGATTGACCGGACACAGCTTATCCTGGATATCTTTGCCCAGCGTGCCAAATCAAGAGAAGGCAAACTCCAGGTCGAACTGGCCCAGCTAAAATATCTCATGCCCCGGCTCATTACAAAAAATACGGCCATGTCGAGACTCACCGGCGGCATCGGCGGCCGTGGGCCTGGGGAGACAAAACTGGAAATCCACAGAAGACGCGCCCGTGAACGCATCTTGAAACTTCAGAAAGAAGTTGAGGCCATTCAAAAAAACCGCAAACAGCAGAAATCGAAAAGAAATAAAAAAGGGGTTCCTGTTATTTCTATCGTCGGATACACGAATGCGGGTAAATCAACCCTGCTGAACACCATGACCAAAAGCAAGGTGTTTGCCGAAGACAAGCTTTTCGCGACCCTTGATCCGTCCAGCAGAAGACTCCGCTTTCCCCAGGATATTGAAGTAATCATCACAGATACCGTGGGGTTTATCAAAGACCTTCCCAAGGAACTCATTGCCGCATTTAAAGCCACCCTGGAAGAACTGGAAGGTGCAGACCTGCTGCTTCATGTGGTGGATATCAGCAATCCCCGCTATCGCGAACAGATTCAGTCGGTAGAAAAAATTATTGAAGACCTCAAGCTGGACAGAATCCCGGTTCTCTATGTATTCAACAAACAGGATCTTCTCTCTGATCCTGAAAATGAATCCCCGGAGCGATTCCGGGACGGCATAAGGATCTCCGCCACAGATGCCAAAACCCTTCTTCCCTTAATCGCCAGACTGGAAGACATGGTTTCCGGCATGACATTGAGAGACTCGGATATTTTTTTTGACGAAACCCTTTTAATCTGATTATATGGGTTGAATTTCCATGATACATAAGGAAAAACCTCACTTGAATACAAGGCAGGGATGAGCCCTCTAACAGATAAAGGAACACGGATGAAACCCACTACATATTTTTCAAAACTATCAAATTATATTTCAAATGCTTGCAGACAAACATATGATTTTCTGAAAACAGATATTCATATGGGCAGGAACCGCTCTTTTGACGGTGAAAACGCGATTGTGATCTTTCCTGTCAGGATGAATACCCTATTTTGCGGTCTTGCAGGTATTGTATCTTATGGAAAAGGCGTAAAACCGGCATTCGAGGTTGCAGGTGAATCACTGAACCTTTTATTTTCAGCTATCAGCGAAAAAACATTTTCATTATGCAAAGAAAACAATCACTCCCTGAAGGACCATTACCTTGCCGGGGAGTCCACCCTTTCCCAACTCAAAACGATAGTGCACCGTCACAAGAATGACGACCCGTTTATTGCTGTATTCAATACCAAAACCGCCCGGGAAATGCTTCAAGGCCTGTCCGCGGATTTGGGAAGACTTGTTGCCGGTGAAGAAAACGCTCTTGTCGAACAGACAGGCTTTCTTGATTCAGCTGAAACCGATATTGTCAGCAAACGGATTGAAGATTTAAAAGATATCCGATGGACACTCGAAGCGGAAATTCTCAAGAACATTGATAAAATCACCGGGCTCCTCTGTGCGAACGGGGATAAGCTGCCAGCGGATACAATAAGGGTTTATAAAAAAATCAATGCTGTACTGAATGCCATTGACCGTCTTGAGGTCAGAGGCAGGGATTCTGCCGGTATTTCGATCCTGTTTGTGTTTGAAAAAGAGACTTTCGACCAGTTCAAAAAAAAACTGGCCCCAAATGATCCAGAAAATACGCTCAGCCAGAGAACGAACAGGGATGTATTGAAAAACAATGGTATCAGCATCAACGAAAATGCAGAAAGCCAGCATGTGACCATGACCATGACATACAAAATTGCGGCTGAAATAGGCAGTCTGGGTGACAATGTCAGTTTCCTGAGACACCAGATTCAAAAGGATGGCATTCTTAAAAAAGCGGCCAGCACAAAGCATGTCCATAATACCGTAACCGCACATACCCGGTGGGCCTCTGTCGGAGAAATTTCCGAAGCGAACTGCCATCCTGTGGATAATGAAACCAGGGAATGCAAAACAAAAAAAACAGGCTTGATTCATGTATCACTGAACGGAGATATCGACAACTATCTCGAGCTTAAAAAAGAATACGAAAACCAGTACGGCACCCTTCAGGAAAACATTACCACCGATACCAAAATCATCCCCATGCAGATTGAAATGTATCTTAAAAAAGGCCACAGGATCAGTGAAGCTTTCCTGATGGCTGTCAATGATTTTGAAGGTTCCCACGCCATTGTCATGCATACAGATCTTTCCCCCGGAAAGCTGTTTCTGGCCCAGAAAGGAAGCGGACAGGCCATTTTTGTGGGCATTGCCGACGATCATTTCATGCCGACGTCTGAAATTTACGGGTTCATTGAAGAAACCAACCGTTACATCAAGATGGACGGGGAATCGATTTTTCATGGCAAAAATGGAGACACGCAAGGCCAGATTTTTGTTTTGAGCCATTCAGGAAAAAAGGGGTCCCCCATAAAAGACCCCACAGAATGTATCACCGCGATGTATTATGACGGCACCCCTATTCCCATCACGGAAAAAAACATCCAGCATACAAAGATCACATCAAGAGACATTGACCGCCAGGGATTCAGCCACTACTTCCTGAAAGAAATCACCGAGTCTCCGGTTTCTGTTGAAAAAACACTTCTGAACCGCTGGAAAGTGAAACCAGGCACCGGCAATGTCTACATGACCGCCCTTGATCAAAAAACCCTGCCAGATATCCTTTCGGATGCGCTTTCAAAAAATACCATCCGGCGGATATATTTCACCGGTCAGGGAACCGCAGGCGTTGCCGCGCTTGCGTGCGCCAACATCATGAACTATTATCTGAATGATCCGCTGATTCTTGTAAAAGCGCTAAAGGCATCTGAACTTTCAGGATTTATTTTGAATGACACTGACAAAACAGACGCCATGAAAGATGCGCTTGTAATTGCCATCAGCCAATCGGGAACCACAACTGACACCAACAGGGCTGTGGATATGGTAAAAACCAGAGGGGCCAGGACACTGGCGATTGTCAACCGAAGGGATTCCGATCTGACGTTCAAGGTGGATGGTATCATCTATACATCAAGCGGCAGAGACATTGAGATGTCTGTGGCATCTACAAAAGCCTTTTATTCACAGATCGTGGCTGGCGCCATTCTTTCACTTCACATTGCAGGCCTGAAAGGTGCAAGGGATGAGGCCTTTGTTTCAGAAGAGATCAAGTCCCTCCTGAAGCTTCCCGGTCATATGAGAAAAATCCTGGGCATGCGATCTGAAATTGAAACCTCCGCCCAAAAGCATGCGGTTAAAAAAACATACTGGGCTGTCGTGGGAAGTGGCCCCAACAAGGCATCCTCCGATGAAATCCGAATCAAATTAAGTGAACTCTGTTATAAAACCATATCATCGGACTATGTGGAAGATAAAAAGCACATTGACCTTTCTTCAGAACCGTTGATCATTGTTTGCGCTGCAGGAACACGTGAAAATGTGCTGGGTGATATTATCAAAGACACAGCCATTTTCAACGCCCATAAGGCCCTCCCCATTGTCATCACTGATGAAGGAGAAAACCGTTTTGCACCATACGCGGCAGACGTATTTCATGTACCCAAAGTCAGTGAACACCTGGCACCTGTATTAAATACGCTTGTGGGCCATCTCTGGGGATATTATGCCGCCCTTTCAATCAATGAAGGCTCGAAATTCATGTATGACCATAGCCGTGAGCTGAAATCCGCACTGGACGACTATGCCAGTCAGGGACTTAATGTCTATGAGGTTCTTGTTGAGAGAGGTTTCAGAGAACAAGCCGCCCAGTTTTATCAGGCATTCAGGGATAAAAAGAACACAAACGGGTTTCCGGCAATCATGGGATTCGATTCTGTGGCCAATCTCTCCATGTTATTGAAGTACCTCACAGGAAGACTGCCTGTGACCGATTTTGAATTTGACTTTGGCAAAAAAGGCACTGCCAACAATATTATTCAGATGCTTTTTGAAAGCATGAGCGACGCCATCAACTTCCTCGCCCGGCCGGTTGATGCCATCAAACATCAGGCCAAAACCGTTACCGTGGGAACCAGCAGAATCAGCGAAAAAATCGAAGGTCTCCTTTTTGAAGCCATTGCATACTATAAACTGTCAGTATCCCAGCTGACCAACAGCAACGTCATTGTTTTGAAAAACCTGCAGAATGTTGTTTCCGGAATAAACGGTTCTATCCTTTACCGCATTGGTGGTCTTAACCTCCTTGGCGAACCCACAGATGAGACAACGATTGATGTCCTTCAAAAGGATGGAATCCTGAAAGATATCCCTTCCCGAGTGGAATCAGATACCAGACTCAAAGGCACCAAACAGATCATCGTGAGGCAGGGAAACGTTTACATAGGCACCGGCAGAAAAGACAGCCGGTCAATCCTTGTCATCCCTGCTGTATCGACAGACCCGTCCAAGGTCAATGTGATTGAATACCTCCTGCTTCTCAATATTTCCTTCAGGGAGAATGTGCCGCTATTCAACACGATAAAAGCGTTGGGCGGCAAATATGAACATATTAAAAATATCGTTCAGGAGAACAGCATCAACTGGGATGACAGCTATCTTGAGACCATTGATCTGCAGGAACTCTTTGGAAAATCGGCGGAAAAAGTGGGAGAGAAAATCATTGCAGATGTCAATGGCAGGTGAACGCTATGCAACCGTCTGATCATATCCAGACCCCACCTGCTGAAAATTCCATCAACGTATCTGCCCCGTCTTCCTCTGGGGCAACAGCTTTCCTGATTTCTGCATCAGCATTAACCCATTTTTTTACCGACCGTAAATTTTTTAACATTCTACAACATATTATATTTATTTAACTTTACCATAATAAATCAAACCCCTCTCTCAATCAAGACGATTTTTTTCTTGACTTCTGGTCGATTTTATAATCAACATTGGTGAACCAACACCAGGTATATTGGTCAGTTCTTAAAACAAGGGCAAAAAAGGCTATATCGTATTTCCGGAACACCAGATGATCTCTCTGATGACTTATTCCATGCACCAGGCCGGAAATATAACGATATCCGTTATTTATACGTATTGGAAACATACATAGACACAGGAGGCAAAATGTTTAGTTTTTCGATGTCAAAACAACAAAAAATGGTCAAAAGTGAGGTCGCAAATCTCGTTAAAAAACTTGTGACTGACAATGCACTAGAAATGGATGAAAAAAAGGAAATACCTGCAGATGCCATCCAGAAAGCCTGGGAACTGGGTGCTTCCATTTCAAAAGTTCCGGAAGAATTCGGTGGTTTCGGCATGCAGGATTCTCCAATTGAATCCACAATTGTGCTGGAAGAACTGGCATATGGAGACATGGCGTTTACAATTGCCGTCATGCAGCCATCTCTCTTTATCAGCCCCATACTCGAGCTGGGTACGGATGAACAGAAGAAAAAATACCTTCCGCTCTATTGTAAGGAACAGTTCACCCCTTGCTCATGTGCCGTCAATGAACCGCATTTTGGTTTTGATGCCGCCAATATGAAAACCATTGCTGAAAAGAAAAACAACGCCTATGTTTTAAATGGTACAAAATGTGTTGTACCGCTTGCGTCAAAATCCAAGCACATGCTTGTTGCAGCAAACCTTGATGGTGCACCAAACCTTTTTATCGTCAGTGCAGACAATCCCGGCCTTAAAGTCGGTGAACGTGAACGGAACATCGGCCTCTATGCCCTGGAAACAAACAAAGTGACACTTGAGAACTGTGAAGTTTCGGCAGATGACCGTGTTGGCGGAGCAGAAGGATGCAATTTCTCAAGATTCCTTCAGAAATCACGAATTGCCATGTCCGCTATAGGTACCGGCGTTTCAAGGGCCTCATACGATTATGCCCGTGAATATGCAAAAGAAAGAGTCCAGTTTGGCGAACCGATTGCTCACAGACAGGCGGTGGCCTTCATGATTGCAGAAATGGCATATGAAGTTGACGCCATGCGTCTTCTCACCTGGCAGGCAGCATCGAAAATTGAAAATGGAAAAGATGCCAAAAGAGAAGCCTATCTTGCAAAAATTTACACCGGAGACAAAACCATGCATGTAACCGACTATGGGGTTCAGGTCATGGGCGGTCATGGCTACATCAGAGATTATCCGGTTGAAAGATATTACCGAAACGGCAGAGGCATCAGTACGCTTGAAGGCGTCGCCAGTATATAACGTTTGTATTTGCAAGAAAAAAAGAATTCCAGGAGGATATAATGATAAATTTAGAATTACCCAAACCACTAGTCGATGTAAACAATTCACTGAAAGGTGTTGCCGACGGCATCTTCAGGCCTGTATCCAGACAATATGATATCAATGAACATGTATACCCAAAAGAACTTGATATATTCAAGGGCGGCGCCAAAGGCGGCAGAAAGAAAAAAAAGGACGGTGACGACAAGCCCAAAAAGGACAAAGGTCCGGTAGAATTTGGCGCAAACATGACAACCGTTATTTCTGTTGAACAGATGTGTTATGGCGATGTGGGTTTTCTTCTGACCCTTCCCGGTGCCGGACTTGGAAACGCAGCAATCGATGCTGTTGCCACAGATGAACAGTATGAACGCTTTGGGCAGAAATGGACCGCCATGGCGATCACAGAAGCAAGCTCCGGTTCAGACTCCGGTTCAATCCAGACTACCGCCATCCTTGATGGTGACGAATATGTGCTCAATGGTGAAAAAATCTTCGTAACCACAGCTGACAGATGCGAACAGGTTGTCGTATGGGCCACAGTCGATCCGGAAGCAGGAAAAGCCGGCATCAAGTCTTTTGTTGTTGAAAAGGACCGACCGGGTTTCAAACTTGAAAAACTCGAACATAAACTCGGTATCCGCGCATCTGACACCGGAACATTTGTGCTAAAAGACTGCCGAATTCCCAAAGACAATCTCCTTGGCAGCCCTGAAGTCAAAACAAAAACGACCGAAGGCTTCAAAGGCGTCATGAAAACCTTTGACAATACCCGACCTTTTGTTGCAGCCATGTCTGTGGGTGTTGCCAAGGCATCTCTTGAACTTCTCAAAAAGAAACTGGAAGAACAGGGATCAACCATTGATTACGAAAAAAATATCAACAACGTCAGTGCTGTAGAAAAAGAATATCTGATGATGGAAGCAACCCTGGATGCCATGAGACTTCTCACGTGGAGAGCCGCATGGATGGCAGACAACAAAATTGCCAACAACCTTGAAGCATCCATGTCCAAAGCCAAATCCGGAAGAAGTGGCACGCTGATTACCCAGAAAACATGTGACCTTCTGGGCCCCATGGGTTTTGGAACGGACGAACTTGCCGAAAAATGGATGAGAGACAGTAAAATTCTCGATATCTTCGAAGGAACCGGCCAGATCCAGCACCTGATTATTGCACGAAATGTATTGAAACTCTCCAGAAACGAACTGAAGTAGTCGTTTCATAAAAACCGAAAAACGGGCAGGGTTGATTCAATGAACCCCGCCCGTTTTCTTTCCTATCTCCAGCTGTTCATCATATAATCAAGCTCATTCAACATCTTCTCATCTGCAACACCCATTTTTCTGACAGCCTCTGTTGTAAACGTGGCCGCCACGCACGTTGAACGGGCGCAGATTTCATTTTCACTGTTATAAATGCACCCTTCCAGAACAGATTCTTTTTCACTGCTGACAGATTTCAACCATCCTTCTGCCCGAATTTCTGTTCCCAGAATAACCGGTCTGATAAAATCAACCGTAATCGTTTTTGATAAAATAAACTTTCCTAGAATGGCCATGGACCCCCAGGCCATGATCTCGTCCAGAACGGTTGCGATAATGCCACCGTGTGCCAGATTGCTCCAGCCGCAGAAATGAGGGGGCAGATTCAGCCATGAATAGATTTTATCTGCTTTGGGGGAAGTATAAAAAACCATCTGAAGACCGGATATATTTTGCTGACTGCACCCAAAACAGGTGTTGTCATTGCTGGTCGGCAATTTGAAAAGAAGCGTTTATAAAATATGATATTGACAAGTGTTTATCAATTCATTTAAAATCTATGATAAAAAAATCAATTCTTTAAATTTTTTGTTTGTCATACACAGACATCAGCGTTTCTGATGCCTGATACGATATGGCACAACCAGTATTTATCTTGGGGCACCTGATATAGGAAAGGAGTGACGATCAAAATGGAAGTCAAACAGCTATTATTTTCACCTATCAGATATGTGAGTATCATATGTATCCTGGGTCTTGGCATATTCACAGTAACAGGATCAGGTGGCAGCAGCAGTGACTCTGGTGGCGGTAAGGATGCGAGTTCCTACAAATCTGCATCAAGCAGTTCTTTTTCACCGGTTCTGGCTGAAAATGAATCCGGTGAGACCGTTGAGCTGTTCTGGAAGTATGAGATCAATCAGGGAACCCCCCTTAATGTTTATCAGGACGGTGTGGCCCTCACGTTCCAGTTTGATCCTTTGATACTAGTTATCGATCCTGCTGATATGGAAAGGCGGGCGGAAATCGATGGTGAATTTAATGGAGACTCGCAAGGGAATTCGATAACAGGTAGTTATAACGTCGATGTTCTCGAATCTCTTGATTCTTTGGATGGTGCCACGATGGTTGATCTGACAGATATGAATATGAACATGAAAATTAAAGTGGCAGGAGCATCCATAAAAGTTGACGTGCTTGTGTCTGTTGCCTATGAAACGCCTTGCGAATGGTTTATCGACAGGGACAACCTGGACGAACTGCCTGTTGGATACGTCTATAATGAGAGAGGCGAAATTTATGGCACGGCTACAGGCGAAGTCTGGATTTCAGGTGCGTATGAAGATGAAATGCCCATCAATGAACAGGTTTCTTCTGCTGAAAAATGGGAAATCCTGGAAAAACTCGAATCCTATACCGTGAGAGGAACAACATACGAAAACGTGGTCAAGGTGAAACGCGAAACCTATGTGCCGGATTCAAGTCTTTCCGGGTACAGTTCGCAAGAAACGGAACTGACTTACTGGGTTGCCAAGGGAATAGGCATGATCAAGGGGGTGGGCCAGTTCAGTGTGATGGGTGAACCCCTTGAAATTGAACTGGTTGAGACCAATTTGACGGTATTGTCTGAATCCACTGAAACCGAATAAGAGCCATTCTGCACTTATCCGCAGCAGAATGGTTTAATAAACCTTCCTGAACCGGCTATTCTTTGATTTTTCAAAGAATAGCCGGTCTGATTTTAATCTCCATATACTATAAATAATCTGCTGCCCGTATGGCCAGCCAGTCATTCACGCCATTTTCAACAAGGCCTGTCTGTGCATCTCTGAATAATTTTTCCACCGGGTATTCCTTGGCCAGTCCATTTCCTCCGAAAATCTGTATCACCTCACTGCTGACTTCTGATGCTGTCTGGGTGGCCATGCATTTCAATGCTGCTGCGTGAACTTCCTGTGGTGGCAGTGGGTGATAAAATTGATAGTTGGCAATTCGCCGGGCATAGGCCCGGGAGGACTCCACCATCTGAAAAAGTTTGAACAGCTTCAGCTTGATATTTTTATGCTCGATAATGGGAACTCCCCCTTGTATTCTATCAATGGCATATTTTCGGGCTTCGTCCAATGCAGCCATGGCAAGGCCTGAATATAAAATACCGGTATCAAGCACAGACATGACGGCAATCGACTTTTTCATCTGATTCGCAACAACACGGTCATCTGTCAGTAAATATGCGGCAGAGATTCTTACATTTTTAAAGGTGATTGATCCCTGATTCAAGGACCGTTGTCCCATCTTGTTCAATGGCTCTCCCCTTTTTATTCCGGGTAGATCAAGAGGGATAACTGCGATAGCTGCGCCCGTTTCCTCTCCATTTTTTGAAAATTCATTATGAATCAGAGCATGCGTGGCAATATTCCCATTTGCAACGCGTTCCATGATACCATTCAGGAGAAAAGAATCCTTTTCCTTGACCGCATTCAAAGGTGAACCTGCATGAGGATGATCTTTCATTATCAGGCAACCGATCATCTTTGCGCCTCTGTCTTCACAATAACTTCCGGCCAGCTTTTGCAGTTCGGGAGAAAGGGCTTTGGCTGCGTAGATAAATGGTATATCTGAAACGAGAAGACTCATGGCCAACCCGACATCGGCATATCCCATTTGTTCCTTTATCAACAAGGGTGTCACACCTTCCAATCCATCCACGCCGCCCATGTCAGACGGGATATGCAGAAGATGAAGATCAAGTTCCCGATACGCCTTGAATACCTTCCATAATGACGAATCCTCTTTCGTAAGTTCCAGAAAGTTCTCAACCTTGTCCAGTTCGACCCCGGAAACCCGAAGCAGATCACCTGTAAATTTCGCAACTTCCTTTAACATGGCTTTTGTTTCTTTACTGATTTCAATGTCCAAATTCTGGGTGGCCATGTTCTTCTCCTCTATTTACCCGTAGATGGTTGTTTTAAAGGCCTTCAAAAGATGCCAAAGCGAGTGAATCATTTATACCATCCTCAATTGTGGAAGCCCGGGCATCCCTTAACATTTTTTCGATCGGGTAGTCTTTTACGTGTGCCTTTTCACCAAAAATTTCAAATGCTTCTTTAGCCACCTGATATGCGGTTTCTGTTGCATTGATTTTTGATCCCACCCCATATTTACCCCAATCCATCAATTCACCGGCATGCTCAGGATGTGTGAACCGTTTTGTAAAATTTCGGATGAATTCATGGTTCTCGTTTAAACTGGCGTATGTTTGAAGCGCTTTCCCTATCATCCAGAATGTCATTCGAAATGAGGTTCCTGCAGACATGAACGGTCCTGAAAATCTGGACAGGAAATGATTGGCCACTCTTAAGGAAAAAAGACGCGTTGATTCAACCTTGGCAAACATCCTGAACATCTTTATCTTTATATCCGGTTGTTCGGAAAGGGGTTTTCCGTCCCTTTCATTTGTTTTCACAAATTTCAATGCCTCGTCAAGTGATGCCTTGGCCTGACCGGAAAAAGTCGAGCCCATGGTGCTGTTGGCAATCCCCAGAAACGTATGGCCAAATGCATTGGCACCAAAAATACCGGGTATGTTCAGAAGCATATACTTTTTGTTCAGTTTCACCTCTTCAAAAATGATTTCGCCCTGGTTGAGCGCCCGCTGACCCATTTTATCCAAGGGCGCTCCTTTTGAAATACCCGGCAAATCAAGCGGGCAAAGGGCGATACCGGAACCATGAATGCCCATGGACTGTTCGATGCCCACATGAAGCAGTGCATGCGTTGCGATGGTGCCATTGCTGACCCATGCGGATTTCCAGCCATTTAGAATATACTCGTCACCTTTTTTGACAGCCGTAAGTGAGGGGGCAAGCCTGGGATCACCGCCAGCCTTGCTGACGCCCAAAATCCAGTCCGTGCCATGAGCAGGCTCTGTGATCGCCCAGCAACCGATCATGCTGGCGTTTTTGTCTGCCGCGTATGCTCTGGCCCAGTCGCGAATTTTAGCCTCAGGCGACATGAGTGCAAAAATAAAAGGCATGGATGAAACGAGGAGGCTGATGGCAAGCCCCCCATCTGCATATCCCATCTGCTCATTTACCATGGGAAGCGCGATGGAAGGATATCTCCCCATGGTCCCGCCAAATGCCCTGGGTATCATCAACTTGTGAAAATCATGTTCTCTGTATCCTCTGAAGACATCCCACAGGACGGAATTTTTATTGATAACATCAGAAGGATCTTGAAACTTGTCCAATGCAATCCCTGCAGGCCGGACCACTTCTTCACCAAAGGTTCTTGCAGCATCTCTCAGTTTATTCAGTCTGCGGCCAATGCGGGTATCGATATCCAAATATCCCATGTTGAGTCTCCTTCTTGAATACCAGGAATTAAACAATCAAACCGTGCTGCCTATCGTTTCAATAATAGTGGTAATATAATTTTTGATTTCCTGTTTGCTCAATATATCCGATTTTTTGAAAAACATGACAAGGCCCATCAGGGAGTAGAGTACGGCCTGTGCCTTAAAGGTGTTATTTCCTTTAATGCCTGCAGTGAACATCAATTTTTCAAAAAGAAGAATCACTTTGTCTTCAATCACTTCGAAATAGACTGCAACAGATTTATTCGATCCCAGCCCTATGAAAAAATACCACAAAACCTGAGAGATGAAATTATTCTCTATCAGATAATCAACCATCATATCCACGATCTGATCCATGGATGGATTTTTTCCATTACTGAATTCATCTATGAGTTCGCCAACCTTTTCGATTTCATTGATGATCATATTGCAAAGGAGATCATCTTTTGAATCGAAAAACCGATAAATCGTAGAAGGCTTTATTCCGGCTTCGGAAGAAATATCCTTGACTGTAATTTCATTCAGGCTTTTTTCATTTGCAACCCGTTCCACAGCGTCCACAATAATCTGTTTTCGCCTTTCTCTTTCCTCTTCTCTGAGTTTATGAAAACTGGATACCAACATGATAAAAAAAATTCTCCTTCTTTATATTTTGACAGGGACTCGCACTCATGCTGTCAAACACCTTTAAGCATCAGTTCACTGAGATAATTCAAGAGTCTTCTTGGAGTGAGGCGGATAGACACGGTAAATAAAAAGCGAAGCCGCCTGCCGGGTATAAAAGTCAGCTTGCCCTGCTTAAAAGCGTCTATTCCCTGTCTTGCAATCGTTGCCGGGTCACTTTTGCCAACAATTTTATAAAACCATAATGTTTCTGGAAAATTTTCCCCTTTAAGAAGAGGCGTGTCTGTATACCCCGGATTCAAGGTGAATATTTTTACCCCTGTATCTCTCAACTCACGATGAACAGCTTCACTCAGGCTTTGCACAAAGGCCTTTGTTGCACCATAAACAGCATGATTGGGTGTAGGTACAAATGCGGAAACAGAACTGACGTTAAAGATATGCCCCCTTTTTCTTTTTATCATGTCCGGCAGGAAAAGGCGCATCAGGGACATATATGCTCTCAAATTAACGGCAACGATCCTTTCATGAACCTCAAGTGGCCGTTCATGGAAATCGCCATAAGCAATAATGCCTGCGTTATTTACCAGAACATCAATATGAGGCACCATCGATTTTACCGATTCATAAACCGCTTCCGGCCCCCCTGGCGCTGCAAGATCACCTGTCAGCGTCCATATGTCTATATGATACCGCATTCGCAGTTCATTGGCCCAGGTTTCCAGAATTTCCTTTTCATGGGGTAATGATGCGATAACAAGATTGGCGCCTTCAAAGGCAAATCCGCGCGACAGTTCCTTTCCTATACCGGAGGATGCGCCTGTGATGAAAACCGTCTTCTTTTTCAGATCCATCTCATTCATAGCCGTTCCTTTGCTGATATCATGATTATCTTCATTGGGAAACCTCGATCACTCACACTTCAGACTGACCTTTATCTCCGATAAGATTCTTTTTTTCATCATCTTTGATGCTTTTCTTGAAATTCGTAATCGCTTTTCCAACACCGGAACCCAGTTCAGGAATTTTGCCTGCACCAAACACCATAAGTACAATCACCAGTATAATAGCCAGTTCGGCCATTCCAAATCCTCCAAACATATATCCTCCCAAATCGTGTTGTTTTTAATCTCAAATTGACGATGTTATTGAATGATGTAGAAAACTAACCCCCAATCGCCGACATGCTTCTCATTACATATTTGCCTGTCTCCAGTTTATGATCACTGGGTTTCAGAAATATATTTTTCCGGATAACCTCTTCCATCGCTATATTGTTTCTAAGGCACGCCTTTAAATCGATTTCCTGATCTGAATGAAGACAGGTTTTCATCTTGCCGTCTGCTGTAATCCTCACACGATTACACGAACTGCAGAATTTATGCGAGTTCGGGTTGATCAGCCCCACTTTTCCAAGATAACCGGGGACAGCATATTTCAAGGCGGTAGAAGACCTGTCCGAACAGGTAACCGGTATCAGTTCAGGATATCTTTCAATCACTTCCGTGTTGGCCATATAATGACTTTTATTATATTCCCAGTTGTTGAAAAGAGGCATCAGTTCAATAAACCGGACCTCGATGTCTTCATTCCGGGTCAAATCGATAAAATCGCCGATTTCATCGTCGTTGAATCCTTTAATCAGTACGGTGTTAATTTTTATCGGATGGAATCCCAGTTTTCGAACCTCGGCAATGCCATCCAATACATCTTTCAAATTTCCTCTTTGTGTTATGCGATGAAACTTGTCCGGCTTCATTGAATCCAGGCTGATATTAATTCTTGAAATACCGGCATCCATGATGTCTTTTGCTACCTGTTTTAAAAGGATGCCATTTGTGGTTATCGAAAAATCCCGTATCGTGTTTTCCCTTCGGATTGCGGCTATGAGATTCGGCAGTTTTTTTCTGACAAGCGGCTCTCCTCCTGTAAGCCTGATTTTATCAACACCTGTTTTTACGAATACCCTGACAATCTCACAAATCTCTTCAAAACTCAGAATATCACTGTGATTTTCCTTGAGAATTCCCTCAGACGGCATGCAGTAACGGCAGCGAAGGTTGCACCTGTCTGTTACGGATAGCCTGAGATAATTTATGCTTCGCCCATATCTGTCTTTCATGATGCCACAATATCATTGTTCAGATAATAAATTTTTACGATATCACCTTCTTTAACATATTTCACATCCTCATGAACTTCGAGAAGGACATCGGATTCTACCAAAGGTCTAAAGATGCCGGATTTCTGCTCAGACATGATAAAGACACCATTATGGCTGCTGCTGTTATCAAATTTCCCGCGCAAAAACTTTCTTCTTCCCGGTTTCAACAGGCAGTTATTTAAGACCCTGGCATATCCTTTTTTCAGGCCTGTAGACGCTTTGCCGGTCATTTTATCCATTACAGGAAGGATAAACATTAAAAAATTTGTCAATGCCGATACCGGATTCCCCGGCAGGCCAAAAATCAGGGAGGATTCCTTCTTCCCGAAAAAAAGCGGTTTTCCCGGCTTGATCCTGACACGCCAGAAAATCTCATCCACATCTAATTTTTGAAGGGCGTCATGCACAACATCATAGTCGCCAACAGAAACACCTCCGGATAATATGAGGATATCCCACTTGTAATACGATTCAATAAACCGGCTGACATCCTCGCAGTTGTCTTTTGCGATACCCAGATAAGAAACATCCGCACCATAATGTTTGGCAAGGCCGAAAAGCGAATAGCCGTTTATATCGAAGATCTGTCCTTCTTTAGGAATATCTCCAGGATTAACAAGCTCGTTTCCTGTTGAGAGGATGCCTATCCTCGGTCTTCGGGACACGTTGATGTGCGAGGCACCACAGTTGGCGATCATGCCCATGACTGCAGGTGTTATTTTTTCCCCTTTTTTAATGATGACCTGCCCGGGGATCATGTCTTTGCCTTTTTCAATGATAAAATGGTTATCTTTAAAGCAACCCAGAATATCCACTGAATCTTCACCGATCGAGATCGTATCTTCCAGGGCGATAACCGTATCCGCACCCGCAGGTACGGGCGCGCCAGTCATAATCCGAATGCTTTCGCCGGACTGGATGACTTTGGTGTTAAACGTCCCTGCGGGTGCATCACCGATAACTTTCAGCCGGACCGGGTCTTCCACGGACGCATTCTCAACATCTGCAAATTTGACGGCATAGCCATCCATCATCGATTTGTTGAAGGGCGGAATAAAATACTGACTGATAATATCTTCACGCAGGATTCTTCCCAGAGACGCCATTAATGACAATTGTTCGGTGGCAAGAGGATCTTTTACCTCCGAAAGACAAATCGCAAGCGCTTCTTCAAAAGGCAATAAGTTTCTTTTGATGTCCGGTGTCGACATTCTCTTTTGTGCATGTGTTGTCATTAGATGAGTTCCCATAAAATCATTAGCCTGTTCGTTGCCCATATGTATTTCCATATTATCGTTACCAACGCTAAAAATCAGCCTGAATCATTCTATATGAATATCTTTTCTTGATTTCACAAACGGCATGTACTCAACAACAGATAGATCCGTATCATCTTTGCCATCATAAATATATCCTTCTATTTTCTTTTCATCATCCGTTCCCCAATAACATCCCTGGGCTTCGAAGGGGTTTTCTGTAGAAGCGTTCAGATTATAAAGCTGAATGCCGGAATTATTGTTGATAATATTATTTTCAAATTCCATGGCACCATTCAGGCAGATACCACCGGTTCCATTTGTGACATTGGATATATTTTTTTCAACCACGTTTCTGCTGAAAATTTCATTTTTGATGCTCATGCCCCAAAAATTCAAATAAGCTGCACCGCCGAACTCTCGCCTTATCCGGTTGCCTGAAATGGTATTTCTTTCAAAGGAACTGTTGGTTTCCGCGTATGCACCGCCGCCCTGATCTGCCTGATTATTTTCAATCCTGTTATCATTGATCAGGGCAAAACTGACATAAAGGCCCCCACCATTTGAAGATGCCTGATTGTTCATAATTTTATTTTCCATAATGGAGGATCTGGATGCCCACACACCTCCGCCATCGCCCATACAAGTGTTTCCCTGAATCATATTGCCGATCAGATTCACGGCGGTATTGGAACGGTTCCCATATGCGAAAACGCCTCCGCCATCCTCTTCTGCCACATTATCCTTGATTTCATTTTCAAATACATTGACCAGTTTACTGCCGTAAATATAAATACCGCCGCCATTTGACGCACTCTTGTTCCCGTATATCTTGCAATTGGATATCTTTGCCTTCGCTTCCTTTATGGTTATGCCACTGTTCTGATTGTTTCTGACAGTAGAATAGGAAAGGTCGGCGCCCTTCCCGTCCATGATAATACCCTTGCTGTTTTCAACCAGACAAAAGGAAAGCAGACTGTTTTCGAGTTCATTGTCTATATTTTTTTCTTCACCAATGCTTCTGTTTTCAAATATAATGCTCTCCCATGAACCGCCATTTTTACCCGTAAAACATATTTTCTTTTTTTTCAGGCCTTCGGAAATGAGCCTTCCCCTTATTCGTAAAGACTTGTCGTCAAGAAAATTCAGGGTTGTGCCGGGGAGTATGGTCAGGGTGACACCGTCCTGAACCAGGATATTGTCTGTAATCTCAAATAGTGTGTTCTTATTTCCGCCAATGGTCAGATCTTTTTCAATGGTTCCCCAAAGCTGATGTTTTTCTCCGGTTTTTATATCGACATTGATATCCTGAAACTCATTTTCAGGCAGGGTATAAGCACCTTTAACAGGACTTTTTTGATAGTGTTTCCAGTTGACGATTCCAATTTTTGAATCATCGAGCCAATCATACACAAGGGCTTCAATTTCCGTCTCATTTATCGTTCCCCAGTAGTTATCATTTGCATTCATATCCGGTGAAAGGCTGTGCGACTGAATTCGTAAAGCGTGCCCAAACGTGGCGATAATGTTATTTAACGTCAGGGTGGGACCACCGGAAATCATGATGGTTTCTCCTGTAAATCTTTTCCATTCACCGTTTTGGAGGAACGTGTTCAAGGAAACGTTCCCATTGCCATAGTAGAAAAGTCCGCCCCCTGTATTTTCCGGTGAATTATTTTTAAAAAAATAATTTTTTGTGATTGTGCAGTTATCAGAATATATGCCACCGCCTTTGAGTGCAACGTTTTCAATAATTCTATTGTTTTCGATCACGCACTGGACAGAAAAAATACCCCCCCCTGCCTGTTCCGCATAATTATTTTCAATAATATTTTCCGTAATCAGACATTTATAACCTACAATCCCCCCACCGTTCCGGTCACTTTTGTTTTTCCGGATTCTGTTTTTTGCGATTGTAATTTCACCTGTATCATAAGCAAAGCCATAAATACCGCCACCACCATCCCGACCGCCCATTGAGATATTTTCAAAAACATCATTGTTGATTACCACGACTTTTTTGTCGGTATATATCATAATGCCACTGCCATTTCCCGACTCGGATTCCATCTCGGTCGTGTTGCCGAAAATCTGGTTGCCGGTTATTTCGCCGCCTGAATATTCCATTCTTATAGGGGAAGACACATTATTTTTAAATACATTCGAGTTGATTTTGGCGTTACAGGAATTGACAACCACCCCTCTTCCACCTTCAATCACACAGTGTTCGATTGTAATTGTTCCAAATCCTTCTGTTTTTGCATCTGTCGCATTTACACATTCAATCAGATCCCAGTACTGATTTTCTCCAGGGCTTCTGAAGATAATGGGGGCGTCCGGTTCACCTTTGGCCGTAAGAATTCCCTGGCAACGCAATCGAGCGCCCTGGTGCATGATAATCTCTACCCCGGGTTCGATGGTTAATGTCACGCCGGGAATCACCATGACGTTACTGTCAAGAATAATGGGGCTGTCGCTCTTTTTCCATTTGGTGTTCTTGTAGATAATGGTTTTAAAACCGGGAATGTCCAGAGGCTTGAAAAGCAGATACAGTCTGGCCAGAGGACTCTGACTGACTGCAGCCAGCTCTTTATACGTTTTTACACTTTTCATTTTTGTGCCCAGAGAACAGGCGCATATAAAAAAGAGTTGAAAAAAGACAACCCAAAAAAACATTCGTCTGAATAAATTTTTCTTTTCCATGCCGACCTTCCTTTTATTTAAATAATAAAGGTTAATCTGTTGAGGTTCATGCCTCTAATAATCCGTCCAGTCAACATCGGCTTCTTCTCGAACATTCTCTTCAACAGCTTTTGTTTCAGGGACCTTTTCCATGAACATCAAATACCATGTTGCATATTTCAGCCACATCTCCGGGTCAGGTATACGAGGGACTCTGTCCGGCGTATAGAATACAAATGGCATTTTTGTATCTTTTCCAGCATAATCGTCCGGATTACGCATGAAATTTATGATCCAGTCAGGCCGTAACCTTGTTTTGGCAAGCATGAGATTTATGGAAAGGTCTTCCAGTTTTTTCCCTTCAGGCAGTCCACCGTCCAGGGATACAGGGTGGCATTGCATACATTTATCGGTCACCACCCGGTATTCTCCCATCTGGATGGTTTCCGCATCATAATCGGCGCGCACCAACTGGGGTTCATAAGGTATTTTATTGAGAGACCTTTTGGCTTCAGGCAGTATGCTTGCGAAATATCCGATAAGCAGATTTTTATCCTCATAACTGATGTTGAATTGAGGCATCCGTATCTTCAGCCAGGGTCTCATGGCAAACGGTCTGTTAATATATTGAAACAGCCACTGGGGCTGGACACGCTCTGCTTCATCTACGATGCGTGGCGGAATCATGGTTTTCAATTCCATATAATTCGTTATACGAGGCAGTTCTCCTGTAAAAATTTCATGACATCCCTTGCAGTTGAAATGCCCTATTAAAAAATTGCCCTTTTCCCCGATATGTGTATCTGCTGTATTTCTTACAATCAAGGTATCTGTCAGATCATAAAGACGATTGTTCAGATAAAAAGTTGTCAATGCATCAAGTTCTTTTTCATCGAGCATATACCCCGGCATTTTGAGTGGCATGTCTTCTGTGGTATAAATATCCGGCTGTTTGATCTTGTTAAAAATCCAGTCCCATTTCGTATGATTGACCGTTGAATTGCCAAAGGGGAGTTCTTCCATTCTTTTTTTAGCCACCTCACCGACATCCACACCGACCAAAGCCTGATTTTCCATGCTGCCAATCTTGTGACACCCATAACAGCCAAAGGATTGAACCAGCTTTTTTCCCTCTTCAGGATTGCCTGATTTATAGTTAAAAACAAGTTTTTCATTGACCATCTCGTCTTTCAGTGTCAGCACATAGGTGGAAAGGTCTGAAATCTCATTCTGGGTCAATTCCACGTTAGGCATGGTGGTGTCGGGATTGACCGATGACGGGGAATCAATCCATGCATCCAGCCATTTTTTATTCAGTTTCAATCCCGCATCCGCAATTTTGGGAACCCTTTTCTTTAAACTGGGATCTTTTCTCGTATCACTGTGGCAGGCAATACACCCCTTTTCAGTAAACAATTTCTTCCCTAAAGCGCTGACCCCTTCCTTTAATGACGGCGAATTGATTTCATTTACTGCCTTTAACGAATACACATAGGCTGCCACATGCCTTAACTCTTCTTCCTTCAATCTGAATTTCGGCATGGAAGTGCCTGGTCTTAGTTCTTCCGGGTTTTCAATCCATTTGAAAATATAGCTTTCATTGGTGATTTTTTGGGAAATGCCATTCAAGGGTGTAGAGAAGTAGGGCAAGTTTTGGATGATGTTTGCGTTATGGCACCCAAAACAGCCATTATCCGTAAAAAGTGTCTTTCCTGTCGCTGCGACTTCCGCACCTTCCAGGCCATGCACATTTTCATGGCACCCAAAACAGGATGCCTGTATATATTTGGAAGGAAGCTTAGGCTCTTCCCAGTTATGCTCAAAGCCATGGGCTTTGTCCATTTTAAGGGCGATACCCTGCCCATGATGGCAAAGTGTACACCCGAAATTGTTAATTTTATGTTTTTTAAGGATAGCCGCCGGATGGGCCTTCAAAGGATTTTTAGCATCGGCGAACAGGCTATTTTCCATGCCGATATGGCATGTTCCGCAAAGGTCGCGCTTCCCGGCTTCAGGAATAAATACCTGTTTAATCCCTATCTTTTTTGACCGCACAAGATCGTTGTTAAGGGCAGTCCATATTTTCAATGCATCCTGGTCCCCCCCTTCAGTTGCTTCCTGTATCTTTTGATTCACGCGATCAGAATAATCGTTATAGTACCTGGCCTGTATTTTTTTCCAGTCGTGCTTCTCTTCATGAAACATGACAAATACAGTGATTATCAGGAATATAAGTGCAAGAACGACAAACCAGACTCTGTTTTTGTAATTTGACTGAATCATTTCTTTTTTCTTCTAAATGGAAAAGTATGGGGTTGAAATAATGTATTTTACATGGAAAAAAATACGCAACACGATTTTTAAAAGAATACCTATCATCATTAACGTAAACACTGAGGATGTGACATATTTCAAAGTCCCCATTTTTTCATATAACGCCTTGAATTTAATTTTTGAAATAAATGTTCCCAGGCCAAAATAAGCCACCAGAATCAGTGACCCGAAAAGATTCGGAATACTGACAAGCGCCTGATCCGCTTCTTTGTGAACGGCCCAGTCTTCCCATATCCAGTAAAACTGCCAGTTGGGTCCCCTGAAATATTGACCGATGACGATAAGGAGAAACCATAGAAAATAGCCTGTCAGGAAAACGGTTATCACAAGCTTTCTATCCCTGAAATTATATTCGCCCACTCCTTTGGGATTTGGATCCAGATAAGGGATCAGTGCAAGCCCGACAATAATAAGAATAGGAATCGACACACCTGCAATCCAGGGATCAAAATACACAAGAACTTCCTGAAGGCCTACGAAATACCATGGCGCTTTTGCAGGATTTTCTGTCCAGTTTGGATCTGCAATCGCTTTTAACGGCGCGTCTAACGAAACCGACCAGATCGTGAGGATGATCATCGCCACGATCATGGCGATAAATTCTATGGAGACAAGATTCGGTACGGTAAAAATTTCTTTTTCTTCCGGTTGAAGGGTATTATTCTGATTTTCCGTTTTCATTTTCACTCATCTTTATACTGACACTGAAACTCCATTATAACTTCCCAGGATAGCCATAAGCTACAAGGGCCTTGATATGCCGCCATCTTTTCTTATCCGCCAGAAATGCACAAATATCAGAAGAACACTTGCCAAAGGCAGAATAACGCAATGCAATACGTAAAACCGCAATAAGGCATTTCCGCCCACATCGCTGTCGCCCAAAAGCAGATACTTCATGTCATTCATGTCTGTGATATGAAAAAATTCATGAAATGGGCCATCTACACCCAGAAAAGGCGTGGCTGCAGCCATTTTGCTTCCTACGGTGATCGCCCAGAAGGCGATCTGATCCCAGGGTAAAAGATAACCTGTAAAACTCAGGAGCAGTGTAATCACAAGAAGCATGACGCCCACGACCCAGTTAAATTCGCGAGGCGGTTTATATGATCCTGTTAAAAAAACGCGCAGCATATGAAGCATCACCAGTATCACCATGGCATGGGCTGCCCATCTGTGCATATTCCTCAAAAACATGCCGAATAAAACAGTATGTTCAAGCAGCTTTATATCCAGATAGGCATATTCAGGTACAGGCCTGTAATAGAGCATCAGGAGTACACCTGTGATCGTTTCCACGATAAACATAAACAGAGACAAACCACCCAGACAAAATGTAAACCGGAATTTGATTGCATCCCTGTCTACCTTTATCGGGTGCAAGTGAAGAAAAACGTTCGATGTCACCGCAAGAGATCGATTCCTGGGCGTATCTTCAAATTTATGCCTGAAGATCGATTTCCAAACCGGTGTTTCTGTAATTTGCGTTAATTTCATAGTGATACGGATTCTGATCCAGTTTAATATTCAAGTATCATTCAATAGAGATGATACGCCATATAAAAGCACCTTTAAAGGGAGGGGCCGTTTGATCCATTGCCGGAATACGGCCCCTCCCACCCCCAAAACAACCTGATATCGGCACAATCAGTCTGACCGGCTATGTGGATAAGGATGACTTGACATATCCGTAATCCGCATCAACAAACCGTTCCAGAAGACAAATCAGGTTTTTATAAAACGTAATCACTTCTCTGTTTACACCTTCCTTCAAGCCGTTAAACACGAGCGTAACCTGATCTTTCATCTTTCCCACCCATTGTACCGGATGTTTTTCCAGAAAATCTTTCTGAGCAAGGATGTAGCTATCCTGGCTCTTTTCAAGCTGCATGGCCCGCAGATTCAGGAAAGTAAGATAGTGCAGGAACTCCATCTCATAGGATGCATGATCCGGCCTGTCGTCCATTGAACCTTCTTCATAGCTCAACCCAAAATGATTATAAAACATGATCAGGTCTTTTAATACAGATCGCCTGCCATCCCTGTAGATACCCTCTACCAGTGAACATGGCGGATTCCCTGGGCCTGCCTCGAATAACCGGATGAATTCGACTTCAATATCTTCATCGGAAAGTGTTTCCGGGAATCTGAGGCCTTTTTTCTCATCATCGGACAGGTCATAGGGGTAAGGAAGTGCTTCTGCAATTGAAGATAGCGTGCTCTCCAGTTCGCCATTTCTCACCTGATCCCTGAAATCTTTATCCGGATATCTGAAAACATCGGCAAATAAAGAATACATGAGGCTCCGGTTGGCGAGGCCCAGCTCTTTTTCATTTTTAATGGTAATAGAGCGTAATTTTTCCAATGCATTTTCTTCTGACATAATTACATCCTTGCATAGTGTTTATGATATATCTCATACACCATATCATTTAATAGATGAGGGTTTACGGTCAAGCGTTGCCGGATCGGTCGTAAACGGTTCAAACATTTTTTTCCATTCTCTTGCAATCAGAATTTCCATAAGCTCTGATTTTCCGCCTTTTCGGACTTTTTCCATTTCCTTGTTCATGGTATCAAGCGCATTTTCCACTTCCGGTCCGAAAAGATATCTCAGGTACTTCATGGGAATTCTGGCCTTGCTTGGATCAAGCTTGCCATTTTCATCCAGTCGGGGCGGTGAAAGGGGTGGCACATAAAATACATTGGGTTCTGTACCGTATTCAGGATGGAGCGGCAAAGCCACCTTCCAGACTTTTACAAGTTTATATATCAGGCTGTTCGGCTCATCCCGCATACCGACCCATCTCACTCTTCCTGTGCATTGACGGGCACATGCGTTTGGCACACCTTGTTCAAGCCGGGGATAACAGAAAATGCACTTCATGCTCACTTTTTTAATAAAGTTGAAGTAGATAACTTTATACGGGCAGGCTTCAAGGCAGAACCGGTATCCCTTGCAACGCTCCTGATCGACAACGACCGCACCGTCTTCTTCCCTTTTATACAGGGCGTTTCTGGGGCAGGCATCCACGCAGGCCGGATATGCACAATGATTACAGATGCGGGGAAGATAAAAATAGAAGGCATTTGGATATTCGCCTCCGCCCTGATCCTCATCCCAGTTCATTCCCCAATCCGGTTCCGTACCATCATCATTTTTAGGCTGAAGATGAACATCGCCTGCTTTACTGTTCACCACCCCATCCCAGTTGTATTTCCACATATCACCAAATTCTTTTTTGGTTGGGAGTTTTCCACGGACCGGGTCCCTGACCTTGCCGCCAAACAATACTTTATAGCCGCCGCCCATTCTTTCCCAATCCTTTGGCGAGCCTTTACCCGGTTGGGTATTGACTTTATTCCACCACATATATTCTCTTCCCTCAAGGGAAGTCCACAGGGTCTTGCAAGCCATGGAACATAGCTGGCAACCCACGCACTTGTTCAAGTCCATGACCATTGCGACTTGCTTATCCACTTTTCTCAACTGATCTTTGGTTGCCGTAAACTCATTGGCCAATTCCTTTTCCCGATCGGTGAGTTTTGAATCATCAATCGCCATCTTTTGATCTCCTATTATTTCAACAAATTTAATGATTATCTGAATTTCAAGTTTAGCTGTCTTTACTTCAGCAAATCCTGTGAAGGCTTTCTATGCTTGAAGTTCAAATTCCAGCCATTCCTTGCTAAAGGCCTTAACACCGCCACGTTCTCCGTTTCCACCTTCCCAGGCGGCAAAGCCAATTACAGTTTTCATGCCCGGTTCAAAATTCACCGCTTCTTCATTGACTTTCAGGCTTCGGCCAATAACCACTTTCCATAAACCGTTTTCCCATTTTGATGTGGAAAACAGTGATGAATCCTTTGTATAAATAGATGTGGCAAGACCATGAGCGACTTGATTTTTGGGTTTTTCCTCAAAATCAGGCCTCCAGTACCATCCGTTTGTAGGAAAATCTTTGGTGCCCATTTCTTTGATAGGTGTTTTTTCAGAATCTTTAAATGGAAGAAGAATAGCTACAGCATCGGGAAACGTACCGATATTTCCGATTTCAAAATTCGGCGTTTCACTTTTCCATTCAAAATAAAAGAAGACCTGTTCAGAATTATGGCAGGACATCATTTTCAATTCTTTTATAAGACCGATCGCATTTTCATCATATGTGGCTTTAATATAAGGAGAGGGTTGATTTGCAAGAGGCGTTGTCGCCATTTCAACTGTAAACCTGTTTCCCTGGCTCCAGTAGCTGCTTTTACAATCCAAAAGCTCGTTTTTGGACTTTGTTGTTTTTTGAGATACAATATTTGCCATTTTTTCACCCCTAGATTATTGAAAGTTAAGCTTTTTCCACTTGCACGGCCATTGCCCTGTCAACAGGCTGAATACACCAGTTCCATCTGAAGTAATTCAAGTGACCATAACCCGCTGCAAAATCAAGCCATTTAACCATGCCAGGTATTGCCGCATCATAGCTCTTCCAGTCTTTGAACATGAACGGTTCCCAGGCATGATAGATTATCACCTGGCCAGGTTCAACTGGGTTTTCCGGTTTTGCAGAAGGCGTTAATTTCACGTGGATTTTAAAATTATCAAAGTCATTATATACTTTAACATAGTCACCATCCTCTATCCCCCGCTTTTTCGCATCTTCAGGATTCATGAACATGAAAGGTCTTCCCTGATGCGTTCTAAGAAGCTGTTCGCTTGTCACCCAAATGGAATGTACGCTCCACCTCTGATGACCGCTAGTCATTCTCAAGGGATAATCACCGCCGATTTTGGGATTCTGTTTGTGAACCGGCAATTGTTCGTCGGCTTCAATAAACCAGGGATGATCTATGTAGAACTGGATACGTCTGTTGTAAGACGGATACGGCAGCTTTTTGGTTCCGGTGTGCCAGGTCAGCGGGATAATCGGCTCTTCCGGCTTGATATCGGTTGCAAGATTCATACTGATCGGGTCAAATGTTGATACGCCCGTAAATCTTACGATACCTTCCTGACGCATCTTTTTCAGGTTTGTGCCAACAGGAAGATTTCCAAGAAGTGCACTGGTTTCAAGGGCGTCTTCCATAATTTCATCAATGTTGTTCGCCCCCATTTTCTGCCATTTTCCCATATCACTGACATCGATCTCTTTGCCATCACGCTGGACAAATTTGGTTTTCCCTCTTTTTTTGGCGGCCTTTTCAATTTTTTCAGCCAGCATACAACAGATTTCCCATTCCATTTTGGCTTCGCCAACGGGTTTGACAGCCTGCTCCGTAAGAGTCAGCCAGGGGACATGAGGCGTCGGGAAACGGGTATCCAGCTTTTCGTAAAATCCGGCACAAGGAAGAATATAATCGCCATGAAGCAATGTGGTTGTCCATCTGGTTTCAAAGCCGAAAATGGTTTTGTATTTTTTCCAGAGCGATGGCAGGATATTCTTGGTCCATCCTCTGTTCTTTCTGGCCGGGTTGGTTCCCATCCACATATATACGCTTGGTATCTGATCTTTGGCCGGTTTGACAAAACCTTCCCATCCACCGCCTTCTGCTATTGCTTCATTGAAGTACTCCTCAAATGGCCTTTTCATGGTCGGACAATGCCATTCTTTTGTGTCCCAGGCTTTTTTGTAATCTGAATGAAAATAGTAAAGGAATGCCGGGACAGTCATATTGAGTTCATTTGCATCTCGCCATCGCTCCATTCGGATTGAAGCAATCTCATCCGTAATGGTCGGGTCTTCACGTTTGAACTTTTTAATCATTTTCATCTGGCGGGGAAGCTCTTTCATGCTGGCAGCGGTTCCAATGGCTTCCTTGAACGTCTGGAAAAGAGCGCCTTCAAACAGGGATTCATTCCATCCCCTGATGCCGCTTCCCTTTTTACCGAAACTTCCGGTCAGGGCAAGTATAAGGCACATCGCTCTTTCTATCAGGTCACCATGGTAGTATTTGGGGGAGTTCCATCCGACCATCACCTGGATATGTCCCATGGCGCGGTGACATTTCTCAGCAAGGCGCCTGATGGTTTCCGGATTGGTTTTACACAGTTTGGATGCTTTTTCCGGCGTATAATCCTTGTTTACAGACGTTTTCAACTGATGAAAAACGGTCTGGACTTCAACTGTTTTTCCGTCAAGAAGCGTTACCTTGTAGGTTCCTTCAAGAGCAGGGTCACAGGGCAGCGTGAGGGTTTCAAGAGGTGTCAGGCAGGGAGCCTGCTTCGCGGAATCCCAGTAATATAACTGATCATCCCTACCCTTCTGGATCATATCAGATGCTCTCAGGAACCTCTGGTTATCTGTTCTTACAAGAAGCGGAAGGTCTGTCTGTTCTTTGATAAACGGCACATCAATCCATCCTTTTTCTATAAGAATCTGACAGACAGAAAGGCCCAAAGCGGCATCACCGCCCATTTCAACAGGAATCCACTCATCCGCATGCATGGAACTTGGATTATAGTCCGGGGCAATAGATACGATTTCAGCGCCATTATAACGCGCCTCGGAAATAAAATGATAGGACGGAATCCTTGTATATACGGGATTCATATGCCAGATGAGAAGCAGTTTCCCGAAGAACCATCCATCCACGGAATCCATGAACATAAATTTTCCCATGGTTTCATAAATACCGCGGTTGAAGTCTCCGATGGTTGAATCGAGGTCAAGGTGTGTTGCTCCCAGTTTCATGGCAAGCCGGTGAGGGGCAATGATATGAAGGTAACCGCCGTTTCCGGGTCCGAATTCTGCGATAATTGATTCCGGGCCCTGTTCAACCAGGCCATCCACAATTCCTTCAGCGATATCTTCCAGAATTTCATCCCAGCTGACACGTTTCCACTTGCCACTTCCTCTCTCACCCACGCGTTTCATGGGGTATTTTAAGCGGTCAGGGTTATACATCATAATACTGTATGATGCACCTTTCTGGCAGCCTCTTGGGTTAAAGTCCGGGCCTGTGGGGTCGACCACAGGATATTTGGCAGCCTGCTCTTCTCTGAAAACCACACCGTCCTTGGTATAAACCCGCCACAGGCAATTTCCCGGGTAACAGTCAACGAGATGTGTTCCCCAGGTAATCTTATCCCATGTCCACTCTTTTCTGTGGAGATCTTCCCACCCTGAATAATCCCACTCATTGATCAACTTCTGTGTAGCGTTGGCAATGCTGTTTCCACCAAAAAAACCAAATGAATTCAGCGAAAGCAATGCTACTGATGCACCCGAAACCTTCAAAAATTTCCTACGGGTGAGTTTGATTTCTTTCATGTCTCCTCCTGTAAATGTTTAAAATACACTTGCCTGTTTTCAGTCATAAAATAATCGGAAAAAGTTAAACGTGAAACAATTTTGTAAAATCAAACACTGTCGTAAAACTCTGCTGACCGGAATTTACTTTGTATAAAATTCATAACTTAATCTACCATGCTTTTAGCCGCGTCAATCATGTCCGGCGTATTGACATTAAAAAATGAAGATAGGTTACTGTCGTGTTCCCGAAGTATGGATTCATCAATATTGGCCACATTCAGATAATTATAAATATCCATAATTTTATATTTCTTCTGATCGAGATGGTGCTCGATAAATGGAAGACATCGTTTGGAGTAAACCGCAAACAAGGGTTCCATTCCGGCTGATGTTTTTGGCACAAGAGCATCATATTCCGGATGCCAATGTTTCAGCATCAATTTTATGAGTTCTTTTTTGATAAGGGGTGCATCACAGGCAACAAAAAATGCATGGGTATTCATGGCGGCGTCAAGACCAGCATGAAGACCGGTCAGTGCACTTCTGTCCCCGTAAATATCTTTTACAATTCTTACATCAAGGTCTGAGTAGGCATCGGGGTCGTTTGTAACCAGAATCAAATCCTTGAAAATTGATTTCATCACATGATAGATTCTTACTATAATACGCTGGCCACATATATCTATCATCGCCTTATTTTTTCCACCATGCCTTGCGCAATTGCCTCCGGACAGTATCACACCGCTTGTCGTGGATTGCTTGGGCAAAAAACTGTCCCGCATGGCCTGCCTGTGCAGGTTGAATTGATTATATGCTTGAAAATTCAAACTGTTATTCACTTTTAACTTCCTTCAAACGGATGGCATTAAAAGGACAACCTGTCAGCATGATCCCCTGTTTACCCTTTGATATGCATGACCTGCATCCTGTACAAAGCAGCTCATCAATTCTGGCCTTTTTAAACGGGTAGTTCTCCGTGTCGTCTTCAAGGCTTATCGCATCGAATTTGCAGTAGACCTTGCAGACCGGCTTTCCACCACAGCCTGTGCACATGTCCGTGACATAAGGTTGCCACAATTTTTTTGATTTTTTCTTTGCTGTGGTCTCCAAAACGGCTGTGCCCATCAAGCAACCTCAATATAAATTTTCTGTTTCTCAAATTCTTTCTCGGAAAAAACAACTGCCGTATCAACAATCAGGTTGCCTTCAGCATCCTGTGTTATTTTCAACCGGTCAAGCGGCCTGGGAGCAGGACCTGCGAACTCATGACCGTTTGAATGGAACTCACTGCCATGACACGGGCATTTGAAAATATTCAATCCCGGAAACCAGTTCACTGTGCAGCCCAGATGGGTGCATCTGGCAAACAGGGCAAAGACTCTATTTTGATCACGGATCACAAAAAACCGGTGATCCTTCTTAAAGCGATTATCTACAAAAATAACCCCATATTGATCCGGTTGCTTATCTGTAGCAAAATCTGCAATCTTACCGATGACAAACGTACTTGGCGGATGAAACACCACTGATGGATAAAAAAACCTGATGCACTGGGCCATTCCCGCACCCGCACCCAGGAATACTGAGCCCCACCCGGCAACAGAAAGCCCCTTTGAAATAAAATCCCGCCGGCTTACCCCATCCATTTGCTTTTCTTCCTTTGAGGAGGAGGAAGCCCCCCCTTCCAGACCATTTGATGCTTTAAGCTTTAATTCCATCTTCCCTCCACAAAAGAATCTCTTATGCGATCACCGATAACCTGTTGCCAGGCAAGCTGTCTTTTGGTAAGTAATGAACAATTGACTGAATTCTAATTATTTATTATCAATGCGAAGTGTTACTTTGTACTTTTAGAAAACTCATAGTAAATAGGCAGCATATTGTCAATATTTTTTATTTTCTATATATTCAGCAAGTTATACTATTAACAATCGCAACCCATTATTTTATCAAGAAAAAACCGATTATAGAAAAAATTTGAAAAAGTTAATAGTTGACATCCGCACTTTGTTAATATATGTAAAAATTATTATGGCACAATCCAAACATTTGATACAGGCAATAATAAAATTGTTTTAACATCAATTAAACGCTTAAACCCAAGGAGAAAATGATGATTGGAAAAATTTTTTCAAAGAATGTAATCCTGTCCACAATTATTTCGACTGTGCTATTTTTTATTATCGTCAATTATTTTTATTACTATTTCAATGATCAGTCCATGTTCAAGGAATTGCATTATTATGAATGGGTCGAGTATGCCTATGGTACGGGCACCATGGCTGTTTGCACATTCATCATCGAAGCGATCAGAAATGTGTTGAGAAAAGATACCTGATATCATGTAATAACCCTTCAAGAAAAAAGGTTTGCCCAAAATGATATGTGGAAGAACTGAAACAGAATTCATGGATGAAGTCAAAAAGTTTCATGGCTTTGTTGCTCCAGGATTGTTAATCGGCGGCTACATGGTGGATATAGCTCGCAAAAAAATAGGCGAGAATGTTGAAGCTGATGCAATTGTCGAATCAGCCCATTGCCTGCCGGATGCCGTTCAGATTTTAACGCCCTGCACGTTAGGCAATGGGTGGCTTAAAGTCCTCAACCTTGGGAAGTTTGCCATTACTCTGTTTGACCGGCATACCTTCAAAGGGTGCCGGGTATATCTTGATCTGAAAAAACTTGAAGCCCACCCAAACATCTACAACTGGTATATGGGGTTGGTTTCGAAAAAAGATTTGCCAAAAGAAATTTTAATTGGCGCCATTCTGGAAGCAAAAAAAGACATTCTTTCTTCAAAAGACATTATTGTCAGACAGCATGGCGAACGAAACAAAAAGAGCAAGGTCATTGTTTGCGGTAAATGCAATGAGGCCTATTTCGCGTCTCAAGGGGACTTGTGCCTGGCATGTCAGGGAAAAGATTACTATGAAGAAATAACCGTTTAAAGGAACACGCGTTTTGACTATGGCATCCCATGTGAAGTCAGTTGCCAGTGAGAAGGATACCGGGAGCGAAAAACTGCTGAAAATGAAGGAGCTATGTGAACAGACCGATGTCACAAGCGGCACGATTCGTTATTATATTAAACAGGGCCTGCTCCCCGAGCCTCATAAGCCTCATAAAAATATGGCCTACTATGAGCAAGGGTATGTGGATAAAATAAAGCTGATCAAGGACCTTCAGGAAAAGCATTATTTACCCCTCAATGTCATTAAAATGATTCTAGATGAAAAAGGATATGATGAAGCCGGTGTAAAAGACTGGCTTCGTCAAGTAGATACAGCGTCATGGTTTGAGACCCAAATCGAGAACAATGGTACTCAGGTCATGACCAGGGAAGAGTTGCTTCAATTCACCGGTATCGATCCTGTGGACTTTGACGCGGCTGTCAGCTACAATATGCTGATCCCTGATAAAAATGGCCAGTTTGATAAGGAAAATATCAAAACTGCGCTTCTTGCTTCGGAATTCAGACGAATAGGTCTAACTGAGGCGCGCGGGTTTACGATAGAATTTTTGGCACTTCATTACAATCTTCTGGAATTTGTCGTTAAAAAAGAAGTGGATATTTTTGCAAGAAACATTATAGACTATAACCTGGGCTCTGACGAAGTACTGGAACTATCTGAAAAGGCACTTGAAGTATTATATAAAATAAGTCCTATCATGCATCGGCACTTCATTAAAAAACTTTTTGGAGAGATTTTAACCCATGAATCGTAAATCCGTTTATTATCATGGTAACAATTTTCATCACTGACCGATCCGTTATCAGGCCATGCTAAAAATTTGATGTCCCACCCTAAAAAAGTTAACAGTTGACGACATTACTTTATTTATATATTTAAACAAAAGTTGAGCGAATCATCTGTCAGAAAAACAGATGTATTTCAAAGCGTAGTGAAGGTTACTATTAACTTATCGGGAGATATCCAGAGTTTTTATCATGCATGGGAAACTTTCAATTCAATCAAAAACCAAAGATACTGACAGCAAAAACCTTTTAAAAATGAAAGAGTTGTCTGAAATAACCGAAGTGAGCAGCGGCACCATTCGGTATTATATCCAACAAGGACTTTTACCACAGCCATACCGGCCGCATAAAAACATGGCCTACTATGATGAAAGTTATATAGATAAAATAAAGCTCATTAAAGACCTTCAACAAAACCATTACCTGCCATTAAGCGTCATTAAAATGATAATTGAGGAAAGTGGGTACGATCCCACAAAAATCAAAGCATGGCTGAATCAATCTGAAGATTTTTCATGGTTTGAATCCAAAATGGAAGAAAATGGCGTTGAATCCATGACAAAAGAAGAATTATTGGAATTCTCAAGAATCGATCCTGAAGATTTTCATGCCGCAGTCAAATACAACATGCTTCTTCCTGATAAAAATGGCAGATTTGACAGAGAAAGCATCAAACTGGCCATGTTTGCATCAGAGTTAAGGAAAATCGGTCTTACGGTTGAAAGAGGATTTGCGATTGAATTTCTCGTTCTTCATTACGAAATGCTTGAATTTATTGCCAGAAAAGAAATAGATGTCTTTGCCAAAAGCATTCTGAACAATGACATGACCGCCCAGGAAGTCCAGGAACTTGCAGACAAAACACTGGATATCGCCTACCAGCTGGCACCTATTGTTCACCGGAGATTCCTGAGGAAATTTTTAAATGAGATGCGAATGAATGGTAATTAATATGCATATCAACAAGAGACGATTGACAACGGATATCCCATCAAAGCATATCAATCAGTCTTGCAAATGGTGATAATCTTGGATTTACCTGACCTGAAAAGTGAATCAGGATGATGGGAAATAAAAAATACAATATTGGTTTCGACCGGGCCTTTCAAATTGCCATGACAAATACCCCCCTTCTTTCCGATGAATCGGTTACGATACTGGATGCGGTGGGAAGGGTTGTCTCCCGGAGCATTCAAGCGACCAATAGCGCACCTTCAGTCACTTCATCCTTAAAAGACGGTTTTGCCATTATATCAGAAGATATTGCACTCGCGCAGCCTGATCATCCGGTTCCGCTAGAATTGATTGGCAGGATCGAAGCCGGTTCCGATAAAATATTTCATATCACCTCCGGAAAAGCGGTTCGTATCCTGACAGGCGCAGCTATCCCCCAAGGTGCGGATGCCGTCCTTTCTGAAGAATTCACAACAGTGAAAGGCAACACCATATATGCCTGTGCAGATTCAAAAAAAGGCAGGAACATTATGGCTGAAGGAACGGATGTGCAAATAGGCGACCTTCTGATTTCAGAAGGTACGGAAATTACGCCTTCTGCTATCAGTTGCCTTGTAGCAGGCGGAATTACCAATGTTCATGTCTATAAAAAACCCTGCACCGGTCTTCTGGCAACAGGTGATGAAATTCTTCTTCCAGGTGCTGAATTTATAAAAGGAAAACTGTTTGCCAGCAATCTGGCGCTTCAGAAAGCCTGGTTGAAATCAAAAGGGTTTCCGACATTCTTTTCCATATCCGGCGATTCATTCCAACAGCTTTCAGAAGAAGTTCTTGAGCTGCATCAAAAAACAGATGCCATTATCACCTCAGGGGGAGCCTGGAAAGGCGACCGTGATTTGATTGTAAAGGTGCTCGATCATCTGGGTTGGAATAAACTGTTTCACCGCGTCAGAATGGGACCGGGAAAGGCAATTGGCATGGGACTGCTTGAAGGGAAACCGGTATTCTGCCTCCCTGGTGGCCCGCCATCCAATGAAATGGCTTTTCTTATGATCGCCTTTCCCGCCATATGCAAAATGGCAGGCTATGGGAACACTCCCTTTGTGCGCCTGAAAGGGAAACTGATGTCACGCGTCCAGGGTGAGCCCGACTGGACCCAATGTATTCACACCACGATCGAGAAAAATAAAGATGAATTTTTCATTCACCCCATTAAATTTAAAAGCCGTCTGAAATCCATGGCAAAAGCACAGGCAATTCTTGTTATTCCGGAGGGGATATCGGAAATTGATGCAGGAAACACTGTAAACGTGCACCTGCTTGATCATACGATCATGAAACATTCATAAAACTGCGCCACATAAAACCGGCATATCACGCGAAGATAAACATATGGCAAAAAATGGAAATGAAGCAAACGGCAATCTTTTTATTAAAAAAATTCTGAGTCACTATAGAAAATTTTTAAGTGCTGCACTTGCATTCGTGTTGATGATATCAATCGTTTTATTCGCTATTGCTATTTTTTTTATTTCTAAACATCATGGTATTCTCCTTTATATGGTAAAAAACGGTTATACGTACCACACTTCGGCTGAAGTCATGATCAAGGTTAATTCTCCTGTGAGTGTCAACTCTCCTATTAAAAAGGTTTTAAGAATTCCGGTCAAACAAAACATCCATGCTCGCGTACCTGTTAAAACCACTGTCCGCCTTCCCATAGAGCAAACCTTTGTTGTGGATCTTAAAAAACCCGTGGCCATTAAAATTGACCATAAGTTTCCGATTCATGATGTGGTGGCAATCAATTTTACAGCGCCTATTGATACAGATGTCATGGTAAAAGCTTTTGGCGTTTCAAAAAAAGTACAAATTATAGGTGGCATTCCTATCAAGTTTGATGTGCCCATTTCAAAAGAATTCATTATAAATGATACATTCATGTTGAAAATTAATGATCCCATCAATGTGCCTATCTCTCATGTTTTTGAAATACCGGTGGAAACCGAAATCGAAGCCGAAGTGCCTATCGATCTTCTTCTTGATGTGCCTATAGATACAAAAATCGATACAAAAATCATGATTCAGGGCGACGTGCCTGTGCTTATTGATTTTGAAATTAATTTTGATCTGTGGGAAGGTATTACCATCAAAGGGATACGGATGAATCCCGCCAGCAAGGCCTCTTTCCCTGAACACAAGGATTAAATCATCACCTGGCCCGATATTATATAGCGTGATTCAGGCAAAAATGGCTATCACGTCATCAAACGTCCCACCCCTTCTGTTGGATTGGTCGGGTTAAACCTTTTCGTCCCCGGCCTTGTCATTATCCTGCAAACGGGTAACGGAAATCATTGTGAACATTCCTTTTGATACATGTTTTTCATGAGTACCGTTTATGGCATAGACATCAGACTCGACCACCTTGATCATTTTCCCGTTACTTATGACATTCGACCGGCAGATGATGAGGTTGCCTTTTGCAGGTTTCATAAAGTTAATCTTGAACTCAACAGTTAAAATGCGATAACCCGTCTCAACAGTTGTGTATGCGGCGTAACCCGCGGTATGATCGGCCATGGTGCTAATAAGACCTGCATGAACAAAACCATCCTGCTGGAGGTGATTGTTTTTTATGTGCAAGCGACTCTCAAACTTTCCAAAATTCACATTTGTGGCTTCAATACCGCAAAATGTGATAAAACCCTTTGAGAAATCGTTTTTCAAGAATTCAAATCGTGCAATATCCATTTTTTCAAACCATTTTCAGAGAATATCTGTTTCATTATTTCAATTAGAGTTCACGGTAAAACAAAATTAGGACGATAGTTCATCTTTAACGAAAAAGCCAGTGCCCCTTATTTTTTTAACAATAACAAAACAAACCTGAAACTCAACAAATGCCCGGTATGCAAGGATTTTTATCAGCTAAATCCATTGACATTTTTCCGAATACACCCTATTTTTTATCCTATGCGGCAACAAGAAAATCAGGTAAACAACATTACTTTCCTTATCGTTGATGCTCAGAGTCAGATCCGATCATTAATCAAACAGATGTTGAAGTTCTGTAATTATAAAAACTTCAAAGTGATTGATGATGGCAGGCAGGCACTCAATATTATTCAAACCGAAAAAATCGATGTTATTATTTCCGGTTGGAATGTGCCAACGATTCGGGGGATTGAACTGCTGAAACGGGTCAAAAAAAACCCGAACTTTTTCCTGACACCATTCATCCTCGTATCAAACGAAAACTCAATGAATAAAGTAATTTATGCCCTTGAGGAGGGTGTAGAAGGCTATCTTGTCGTTCCATTTACAGAAGCGGATTTTACAAAAATTCTGACCAAAGCCCTTGAAGAAAAGAGCAATCCAGACCTGTATAAACTCAAAGTGGTACAGATGATCCGCCACAAATTTAACCATAACTATCCAGCAGCGATTAAAATCGGCTATAATCTTTTACAGCAGAGGACCAATATCCGCGTATCCCACCTGACAGGTGAATGTTTATATAAAATCAATGAGTTTGAAAAAGCTGGCGAGATGGTCAAAAAGGCATTGAATGATCAGAAAAGCAGCAAGCTCCTCAATCTTTTAGGAAAAATTTGTATGGCTTCCGGAAAAAGCGATGAAGCAATCACCTATTTTAAAGCGGCATCCAAGGAAAATCCCGAAAATCCCGAAGGGAACATTTCGCTGGCAGAACTCTACTTCCGGCAAGGTTCTGTTCAAAAAGCCCATGCCATGATTGATGTGATAAAAAGCGCCAGCCCATCTCCGCTTGACCTGGTTCAAATCGGCAAACTCTATCTTGAATATGCACCTGAAAAAGCAGGAACGATATTTGATGAGGTTTCCCCTATTGGTGAAACGGTTGAATACTTCCAGTCCTATGCAAATATCCTGGGAAAAGAAAACAGAAACAGGGAAAGCATTGCGATCCTTGAAAAATGCATCGAATCACAGCCTGACTCCTTTACCTCCTATTATAATATAGGTGTCATGCATTTAAAATCCGGGAATCATAAAAAAGCCAAAGCCGCATTTCAGAAAACCCTAAAACTGAAACCGCACTATGGACTTGCAGAAAAGTACCTTTCCATGATTGAGGAAAAAATACAATAACGGCCTGCAAATGAATATTATTTCAGTTTAAAAAACTTGAAGGCCGTATCATCGATGGGCCGGTCTTCGCCATCTGATTCAGGTGGTTCTGTCAGAATATACTTGGTCACATACACATTGGTGATATCCACATCCATTTGGGCCCTGAATATTCTTTTCAATGTTGTATGTATCTTTTTCTCGCCTTTAACCTGTCTGTAACTTCTTGGGTTAAAAACAAGATTAAATGCATGGCGAAGCCTGGCTTCCTTTCTTTCGAATTCTTCAAATCCGTTAATATCCGTAAACTCAACATCCATTTCAAGGTTAAGGAACGCCTGATCCGAAAGGGTGGTTGAATACTTGAACGGATAAACAAAATACCGTTTATCCTTTTCAAAAATTTTGCTTAAAAAGCTGCTGTCTGAAACATTTTTATAGTTTTTCGGTTTTACGGTGGCGGCATAGATGATCAGACTTACAGTAATCAATGCAATTGCAGAAATAACGATAAGCGCCCGTCTTTGCGTAAAGGTAATGATTAAATTTTGAATATTGGCATCTCTGACATCCTGAACAAACGCACGAAACTTTTGTTTTATATCCTGCTTCGGGCCTTCGGCAGTACTTTCGTTCGCTTTTTGAGGAAGAACGCCGTCCAGACGTTTTTGTTCCATCAGAATCTCGTCGCGCTGACTTTCATTCATCACACCAGACTCGATCAGGATATCGCCGATCAGTCTGCAATATTTTTTCTTTTTGAAATTGATGGCCTGAACAGACAAAGCAAGTTTCACCTCTCTATCTGTCAGGAATCCTTTATTGATGGCAATCTTGCCAAACTTTTTGTCAAGCAGTCTCAATTCAAGAAACTGATTGATTTCTTTAAGCATTTCCAACTGTTCCGGATCGATCATTCCTTTCTGTAAAAAAATATCTTCAATATTAACCGCATTTCCCAGCTGGTCTTCCGCTTTCTTTATGGACAAGGCTTCTTCAAGTTGCTCTTTGGTAATGGCATCGTAAGCCAATGCAAGATCTTCCAAATTGGGTTTACGGTTTTTCTGATATACATGTATTGCTTCAAAACTTTTTTCGCATTTCTGGCATTTAATCGTATTGCCGACAAATTCAGGGTCTATTCTGTACTCGCAATTGCAAAATGGGCATTGGATGAAGTTCATTTATCACCTGAAAGGAAACCTGTTATGTATTTCCAGGAATTTGTATTGAGCGATATCCCGGTTAACATGACAGTGCATTAAAAAATTTTTAGCAAAAGTTAATTTTAATCATTTAATTATTAGGATACATGGATTTGAAAGTTTTTTCAACAAGGAGGTGAAATTAAAATGACAAGGACTGGGAACAACGGGCAATGATCAATTCCAGGAAAGCTTAATTTTCTTTTTGATTTTGTTTTCCATATAAGGAATTTCCACAATCACTTTCGTCCCTTCAGATTCGTGAGAATGTATACGAAATTTTCCTTTAAGCAGATACACCCGCTCACGCATATTTCTGATGCCCATTCGCTTTTCAGACAACGCTTCACCCAACCGTCTTTTGACATCAAACCCCGCGCCATCATCTTCAATTCGCAAGATGATGTTAGGATAGGCAGCCGTAAACCTTATAGTGGCGTTTTCAGCTTTTGCATGCTTCCTTACATTGTTCAGTCCTTCCTGGACAATTCGGTAAAGATTGATTTCCGTATCAAAATCGAGCTCGAGGTCATTCACACCTGCAGAGTGAAATTTGACTTTGATGCGATTGCTTTCTGAAAAATCCTCACAAAACCTGTAGATCGTCTGTACAAGTCCCAATTGATCAAGATTCGGCGGCCTTAAATTGTAAGATAGTTCACGAACCGCTGAAATTGAATTTTTCAAGGTAGTTGAAAACCGTTCCACTTTTTTTCTCAATTCATCAGAAACGTCCGTTTCATGATCAAAAATGGTTTTACATGAAATCGTCAAAGAGGCCAGATCCTGGGCAACCTTATCATGAAGATCCCTTGCAATTCTCTGTCGCTCACTTTCCTGCGCCTTGATTAATTCCTGCGTCAACGTGTGGATCTGTTCTTCAGCCCGTTTACTGTCTGTGATATCAATGGCTGTAATAATGGCACCTTCAAAAAAAGGTGAGATCCGGATATGAAGAAAACTGTCATCATATCGTCTTGCCGGGAACTCTTTGACAACGCCTGACTTTATGCAATCCATCAATTCACTGTACATGTCGATGTCATGATTGCCTGCATAATCCCTATACATCAAATCACCAATCGCAGGCGACCGGTTGCCGGATTTTCCCTTGGCCAGATTATAACGAACAACTCTTGCGTTTTTATCGACAATAATGGTTGGCACCGGATTATTATCAAAAAGCGCTCTGTGCCGTTCCTCACTTTCACGCAGCGCTTTTTCAGCTCGATTTCTTTCTTCAATTTCCATGGCCATTTTATAATTGGCTAAAATGAGTTCTTTTGTCCGCTCATTGACCCTTTTTTCAAGCTCATTCTGGGCATTTTTCAAGGCCTGCTCAAAAAGCTTTCGTTCATTCAATTCCTTTTCAAGTTTTTTATTCAGTTGATTCACTGAAAAAGAAAGACTGTAGGATCTCAAAAGGGTTGTCACGGTGGTGAAAAGTTTTCGTGAGGACAACTCCACTTTGGACAGAAACTCATTGACACTATATTGGGTAATCAGTTCAAACTCAGGTGGAATACCGGTCTGACCGGTCTGAAGAACAATCTGGACGATGCTGTTCTTCTGTTCTTTTCGAATAAAATGAATGATATCAAGCCCGGTATGACTGGTTTCCATTACAATATCCAGAAAAACGACCGCAACATCCGGGTTATTTTTTAAAAACTGCTTGGCTTCTTCACCGGAATACGCATCAAAAATCTGAACAGACAGTCCTTCAAAGGAAAAATCCCTTAAAACGATTCGCATCAGTTGATGAACAGCTTCCTCATCATCTGCCACAAGAATTTTCCACTGAGGTTTCGTCTTGACCACCTCTATTTCAACACCTTCTATATCATGGTCAAAAAGAGGTATATTTTGAAACTCTATCATGAAAAATGAGGCCTTATCTTAACAAAGAATTATGTGTCTTTTCAGATTCGATCCACAGGAGCCATATGATGTTAATAAGATTTTTCGGTTTATTACCAGCACGTTAACGAATGCTCAATTCACCCTAAGAGGCAGGCAAGTTATATTACTTTAGGCGAGCGGCATGTGTACATAAAAATACTCGATCTTCCCGGTCATGTCAAAGGTAATCTTTATATTCATTGTTATATCATGGAAAGGCAGGCAGATAGACTATCTCGCTATCTGCATCATGGTTAATATGTAAAAATATGTATCTGTCAGGAATTAAAGAACCGGTATGACATTATTCTCAGATACATAAGACATTTAAATCCAATGTCCCGGCTATCCTATCTGGACTTGCCCCCCCCCTTACCAGATGATTTCTTGTTTTCCTTTTCAATGACTGCGACTTTATTCACCACGGAAAGAATGGCGTTTTGCAGCTTTTTGGTCGGTCTGACAAACTGAACCCCCATCCCCTTGTCCCTTTGATCCCCATTTTGATTGATCCAGATAACGCGCGCGTCAACAGTAAACGGATCAGAGTTTCCCAAAGAAAATGTGAGGGTTAGTCTTTCATTTATGGTTAATGGGGTATCCGTATTGATAAACATACCATCTGCGGAAATATCCTTTGAATGCGAAATTAAAAAATCACCTTCCTGAATATAATTGATTTCAAATTTTATAAATGCTCTCTGGTTTTCCCTGCGTTCAGATGCGCCCATGTGTAGTCCTCTTTTTATTATCTGCGGTTAACTTATCAGGTATCCCTCTCCATAATCACAAGAAAAGATAAAAAGCATCGCCATCTAAAAGTCAAGCGGTATATCAAATAATTCGTATCTCCAGCAAGTGTGCCCTGCAGGCGCGCTTAACGGGAAAGCGATTTGAACAGCCAACTGTCCATGCCATTGTCCGATGCTAAATGCTCAATAATGCCGATATTATTATATTCTTTTTCCAAAGTAAAAGTTGAATGCCGGCCGGCAATGAACGTTTCCTGTGTAATTTTGCCTTTTACTTTAACCACAGGTTTCCCTTTTTCAAGATGGGCCCATTTTTTGATGAAATACTTATTCTGGTTTAACTCATCGATTTCATTTTCAAAGACGACGCGCCGGCTATTCAAGTCCAATTGAAGGTCTTCCTTTTCTTTTCTTAAAAATTTGAGTCCCTGATCCAACTTTTTCAATGTACCAATTAATTTTTTCATTTTCCGGTCGACATCGTGTATGGAGACAGATGCACGATTAAGCTTCTCTCTGCCAGCCTCGCCAGATTTTTCAATCATGACAGATTTCAAAAGTGCTGCCTGTTCAATGTCTTTTTTCAGTTTAACCATCTTCTGGTTAACTTTTTCCTCTTTCTTTTTAATTTTTAATAATGCGCTTTCTTTTTGCAGCAGATCATCCAGGCGAGTCTTGATGTTGCCATCAATTCTTTCTATCACCCCATTTATATGCGCATCACTGCCGACTTCAAGTATGCATGGGTTGGTGACCGGACTACCGATTGCTGCAGCAATGATTCCCTTTCTGGCAATGATTCGGGAAGCGATTATCCTGCTTTTTTTCACGATTAACGCCCCACTGGTTTTGATTGTAGAATCGATGATCTCGTTTTCCACCACAATATCACCATAGGCTTCAATATCTGAGTTCATGATATACCGGGCGTAAACAGCTCCTTGGGTGGCAATCCTGGAGGTCGTAATGCCAATGGTTACACGAACGTCGCCAATCACATCCACGTCTGCATCCCGGATTTCATCAGCCGTAAGGTCTCCTCCCCTTACCGGGAAGGCCCCCTTAAGCGTCCCCATAACAGCAATGTTATTATTCATACCCAGATGACCTGTTCGGATATCCGCATCATCCATAATATTCATTTTGGAAAAAACATAGATTCTTCCATCAATTGAAAGCCTTGGCATGCCCTCATTCTTTGCAATGATTTTCAATCCATCGCTTGAATACCTCGCCCCCTCGCCACATCGCCAGCTTTTGTCATCTTTCATTGAAATTCTTAGAGGGTTTCCAAAAATATCCACGCCGGGTATTGATTCCTGCCCAGGTGTTCTTTTGGCAAGGATTTTCCCGCGCGGAACAACGATATCCTGATTATCAGCCTTGTTTTTGTTCTCGCCAATATATTTTAAAGGGAAACCGGTGTTAAAATAATATTCAATTTCATCTTTTTGTCCGGGTTTTGCTGCTTTTCCTTTGGCAATGCAGATTTGCTTATTCGCGGGATTTTTAAGAAATGTTTTGATCTCATTGTCACTGATCACACCAAAAACAATACTCTTTTCTTTTAAAAAATGCCGGAGACCCAAAGACGTAATTGTATGGAAATTTTTGGAAATAATACGGATATATGCAGACAAATTGTCAGGCGATATATAAAGGTCCAGATCTGCATCGGTCAATTTTGCAGGCCTGTCCATTTTTTCAGTTTGCCTGCCATGCAAATTACCTGAAATAGCCATTCTGTCCACAGGCCACTTAAGTTCGTTATAAATTTCAAGGCATTGATCAGCGGACAGCAACCCCTGATTGAACAAAATTTCGTCAATATGTTTAATAATGTGATGGTTTCTAAACAATCCCTCCTGGCGGTCAAATGCCCGCCGGACATCGTTTTCAGACGCAAATCCTTTTCTGGCAACTGTTTCACCAAATTTTTTATCCAGCTCCTTAATGGAAAGAAATTTGATTTCAAATTCAGAGAGGTCCATCCCGTCATCCAATTGAAGCCCCTCTTTGCCAGGTGATTGATTCAGAACATCGGCAAATTCTCTTGAACCCACTTTCTCTCCTGAGACCTCTTTCAAAATCAGATCGCACTGATGTTTGGATAAAATGCCGTCATCTACCAGGATATCCCCGATCAAAAGGTTCACTTTCTTTCTTTTAAATTCCTTTTCCTGTCTTATCAGAGCCGTTTCGATATCATCGGGCGTGACCAGACCACGCTTTATGGCCACTTTCCCAAATGACTCGCTCTTTTGCCGAAGCTCAATAAAATCCCGAATCAAAATCAAGAGTCCAACCTGTCGGGAAGAAGCCATTTTATGCTGAATAATGATATCTTCTATGGAGATCTTTTGATCTTTCCCAATGCCATTTTTTCCTTGAATCTGAATGGCCTGATCGAGCTGGGCACCGGTAATGGTTCGATAATGCACAGCAAGGCGCCCGATCAGCGGGTAATGGTCTTCATCCATCGGATGTGATCCGTAAAATTTCCTGCCACATGCCTCACAGGTAACTTTCTGATCAGGAATTCTGTTTTGCACGTGTTTTTCGGCAAGACAAAACGGGCATGTTAGATTAAAGTCATTGGTATTGAACATTTAATTTAACTCCGGATTCATTGCTAAGGGTTCTTTCATAAATTTAACCTTATGATCATATTCCCCTGGCAGCTACTCAACACTGCCTTTTTTCTTCAGCAAGAGAAACAGCCCGACACCTGAAATAATGGCCATCAGTAAAAAATTGATCAATGGAATAATAACCGAACTCCCGTATTTGATATTAACGAGAAAATTCATAAAAGGCGCACCACAGGCAAATCCCAAAAACCAGATCATGATAATCTTTACAAGTGTAAGTGATCGTTCCTGATTCAACATGATCCTGCTCCTCCTTTTTTGGGTTAATTATTGTGGGGTTCGGTTGATTTAAATGATGTTGAACTCTCCCAAGAGATATTGCGATTCTTTATATTGATTTTTAAAACCAAACCATATTCAATAGATAGTACGATTATAAGCCATTTTCAACATCTTATAAATAAATGTTTTTGCCATATGCACTTAAACGAACAGTTTACCCGTATTCCTGAAGATCTTGTGGATATTTATATCCTCATTTTTTCCGCTGCAGGGATCCCCCACAAGGTTTTTCATTCCCAGGATGGCTTCACGATCCTGATCCATGAAATGGATTATGAAAAAGCGACTCACAATCTCATCCGGTATTTTGAAGAAAATCCATTGCAACCTGATGAAAAAATATTGAATCCTGTTGAGTATCCAAAGAGCCCGACAGGCATTTTCACGGCGCTTTTCATATTTCTATCCCATGTTATTCCTGTGCTTGTTTTGGACAGGACGGCATATGTGGATATCTATGCTGCATCATCCCAACGTATTGTTACAGGAGAGCTATACAGAGCAGTTACCGCACTTTTTCTTCATGATGGTCCGGTTCATCTTCTTTCCAATATGGCTGGCATGGCAATATTTGGGTCAATCGCCTGCAGCGTTTCCGGATGGGGTGCCGGGATATTTATGATTCTTATGACAGGTGTTTTGGGAAACCTTTTAACCGCTTTATTTTATGCAGACATATGGCACCGTTCGATCGGTGCATCCACAGCTGTTTTTGGTGCTGTCGGCATATTTACCGGGTGGGAATTCCGAAGCAGACTGAAGATATCCATGAACAGGTTCAGAGTTTTCCTTCCTCTGGGAAGCGCCATCGCCCTTCTGGGATTTTTCAGCTCAGGAAAGAATACGGATATCATGTCTCATCTGTTGGGGTGTATTTCCGGTGTCGTTGCAGGGTTTTTCTATGTGGAATACTTAATAACACGTCGAGACAGATTCTATTTTCAATTATCGTATCTCTTGATCAGCGTGATGATCATTTGCGTCGCGTTTCTGTCTCCGTATTTGATTTGAAAAATATGCGCGCCAACGCATCGTCAATTGATGGCATGACTTTTTATAAACATCTCAAGCTGTTCAAGTTGCTTGCTTGTTAAGTTTTTAAATTCGATACTGAATTTATTCATCAAGACAGAACTGAAAACACCTGGGTTGTCCAGCTCGACATCTGAAACAACCTGAAACGGGATACGGTCCACATACATATTTTTGCCGTATAACAGCACATCGTTATCAAAATTATCGATTTCCTTGTTCCCGTAGCGAATATACCGGAATGCCAGTCCGCTCACGCTTATATCCATAATCTGGCCGAGTTTAATGAGGTTGGGACTTAATACAGCGTATGCACCGGGTCTCAATTGAAACCGCGTGTGCTTCCTGCGCTCCACAAATAATTCATTTGTTTGCATTAAATTATTTCCTTTCCTTTCTCATTACACATAACCGGCGAATAAGTAATGATGCAAACTAACGATCAAATGGAAGATGTATCAGAATCAGATGCAACAAGAATGCAACAAAATTGAATTTACCCCTGGCATAACAATGGAATCTAAATTTTTTACCGTGCTATTCGCCGCAACGCTATTGCTTTAAAATTCTTTTGATCCTGATTTTACATGTCTCACACCTTAAAATCAAGACCGATTTAGGCACTGTTTCTTTTTTTTGATTAATATAAATAAAACCTATAATTTTAAAAAAACATGTTTTATAAAAACGACGTTCTTATTACGTAACTACGATCATACAACGGTTCCCCAAAAATTTCAACCGAATTCAGTAAAAAATAAACAAGAAGTCACAGACAGAAATGTGTCATGGGTAAAATATGAAAAAAACAAGGCAAAATCCTTTGTCTGCATGCGTCCGGATCAATGCTGCGGACCGGTTGATTCATCTGAGGCTGATTCGGTCAGGCGGTGTACAATCAGCCCGTGAAACATGGATTCTTCCGATGATAAATATACCCATCCCAGATGGGCCATGCATGATCTGCATAATGCCAGTTTCCACCCATACCCCTTGAACCAGGTAAACTCGGTGGTGACTGATCCGGCATAAACACACCCTATGGCATGCCTGAAACACCCGATTTCAAAAACATTTCCATAAGGATTGGCAAAAGTGTGTGTGTGTGACCCATTTTTTTGGATGCGCTCTCTGTCTGTTGTCACAACATTCAGGCAGTTCCTGCAACGGATCGCGCGTCCGCCCCCCATATCATCCGTATCATCTTTATTCTTGGAAACAACGCTGACATCAGGGCTTCCCTCCTTTTGAGGCCCCCTGAAATAGTATATTTTTGAAAACGGGCTTTTGGGTAACAAATCCATATTCATCTGAAATAAAAATTCCTTGTCTGATGTCCAAAATGATTGTCAAAATATCCTTATGGTGATACTTTTCGGACCGGAAAATTAAGTTGTAATCATAAACTGTCTATAGCAGTTCCTCAATAGTAAAAAGGCACCATGACCCTAAAAAAATTTGCTATCTTTATTTTTGTTATCGGCGTGCTGGTATGGCCGGGATGTTCGGAGAAAAAAGCTGAAAATATTTATGAAACAGGACAGTTTGAGGAACTGCAGAACAATCTGGACCATGCCAGAGAGTTGTATACGGACATCATCAGAAAATATCCTGAAACAGATGTGGCTAAAAAAGCCGCCGAAAGACTTGGTGCCATTGATTCAATAGAACTGTCAACCACCTTGAGCAGTCAATCAAGCAATAACGGAGGACAAACCATGCAGAGTCAATCATCAAAATACTATTCACCTTTCGATCAACCTGAAATCATAAGATTTCTGTTCCATCCAAGAAAAGACACGGGAGCCTATGAAAAAACATCTGCACTCGCCATGGACATACCGGTTGATGACAATGTAACCATAGGTGCCCAAATGCATATATCCAGCCCATCATCTCCGACCATTCTCTTTTTTCATGGTAATGGTGAAATTGTATCTGACTATGGCGATCTTGGTCCGGTTTACAATCAAAACGGCATCAACTTTCTGGTTGTGGATTACAGGGGTTATGGCCGTTCCACAGGGTCTCCCACTGTATCAAACATGATGAATGATGCACATGCCATTTTAAAATATGCACGGCAATGGCTCACAAAAGAAAATTTCAGCGGCCCATTGATTGTCATGGGAAGGTCTTTGGGAAGCGCATCCGCACTTGAGCTTGCAGCAAACTGTTCTGACGGGTTTGACGGACTGATCATAGAGAGCGGGTTTGCCTATGCCATTCCGCTTTTAAACCTGCTTGGTGCAAATACAGACGTTTTAAATATCAGAGAAAAAAACGAGTTTGACAATATTCATAAAATAAAACATTTCAGCAAACCGACACTTGTCATTCATGCCGAATTTGATCACATAATTCCATATACAGATGGGAAAGCCCTGTTTGATGCAAGCCCTGCACCTGAGAAAAAACTTTTAAAAATTCCACAAGCCGACCATAACACGATTTTCTCATACGGGATGAACGCTTACATGAATGCGGTCAAAGATATGGTATCGTCCATGTTATAAAAATATTTTTTAAGGGAAACATGATGCAAATCACCATAAAAACGTGCAACAGAAATGACATGGTCGACATCACTCAGGACATTGTCAAAAAAATCCACGCCGCAGGTTTGAAGGACGGTTTCTGCTTTATTTTTGTCCCTCATACAACCGCAGCTGTCACCATCAATGAGAATGCCGATCCTTCCGTAAAAACAGACCTCGAAATGATACTCAACAAAATCATTCCCTGGGAAGACGGTTACCGCCATCTGGAAGGAAACGCTGCCGCCCATATGAAATCCGTTCTTGTGGGTGCGTCGGAAATCATCGCAGTGGAAAACGGACAACCCGTTCTAGGTACCTGGCAATCGGTTTTCTTCTGTGAATTTGACGGTCCAAGAACCCGAAAAGTGATCTTGAAGTTCATGCCGTCTGTTTCCTGCTGACAGTCTCATCTGCTTCAAGAGGCACCTGGATGAAAATCTCCAGGCCATTTCCTGGCATGCTTTTGCATTCAATCTCACCTTTCATTAACTGGGTGACGAGGTTATAAACAATATTCATGCCGAGACCCGGCCTGCCCTTGCCACGCTTTGTGGTGTAAAAGGGATCAAATATTCTCTTTACAGCCAGTTCGCTCATCCCCTTCCCGTCATCTGCATACCTGAATTTCAGTATTTTGTTTTCCGTTATGATGTCAAAAACGATGTTTCCCGTATGATCATGCGCAAATCCATGGGTGACCGAATTCAAAACCAGGTGGGAAATAATCTGCGAAAACGCACCTGGATAGCTGTGGAGTTTAATACCCTCGGAGCAGTTGATTTCAACATTGAACTGTCTTTTTTTGGTCTGTATCCTCAGACTCACAAGAAGTTCTTCAATATAGTCTTTTAAAAAAAAGACCCGGGGTTCTTCGTTAGCGTGATCAATCGCAAGCTGATCAAATGTTTTAATCAGTCCTGCTACATGATTCATGTTCTGATAGATTAAAGATGACGCATCCACTGCTGTTTTAACATACCGTTCAATTTCTTTTTCACTGAGGTTTCCCGTTGCCTTCAGATGACCAAACTCCCTGGTCTTCTGTTCGAGAAATGACGATGCGGTGACACCAACCCCTATTGGCGTATTCAGCTCATGAGTGACACCGGACACAAGTTCTCCCAGTGCTGCCATTTTTTCAGACTGGACCAGATGTGCTTTTGCTCGGCTTAACACATCCAGCGAATTTTTAAGCGCTATCTCTGTTTTCCGCCGTTCCGCGTTCTCGATCTCAAACTCTTTATTTAACCGCAACAACTGCTTTGACGTCTCGATTTCTTTGGTAAGAAGCCTTGTAAAATTATCCAAAATCGTAGAAAGCGATATCACGACCACAATCACAAGAAATAAGAAATTCAGATTGGAGGCAGTCCAGTGATGATAGGTGAATAACGGCGAGAAATCCCACACGATCATGCTATGGTGCAACAGTGTCCCGATAAAATATAATGAAATGTAATTGATCATAATCGCGATTATTCCCGATTTAAATCCATTAATCAGACAGGAAACCACTGCAAATGAGAACAGCCAAACATGCCCGCAACTGACCGGTCCGATGGAAATCATCACAATCATTCCAATAGAATAATATGACAAAAGCCCCAATTTAACTTTTACAGGATAGGGTATGGAACGGCTGAAGGTGATTGCCATCAAGAGAAAATAGAAGAAAGTAAAAAACACCGCTATCCAATTCATACCTGCGGCCAGTACTATTCTCATGCTGGATAAATAACTCACTGTCCCAAAAACAGTCGTACTCAGGAATATCGTAAAAAATATCCGTTCACGCCATAATGCAATGCCCTCTTTCCGGCTTGTCGGACAAAATCGATCAAAAAGATAGGTGATGATATTGCTCGTTGCAGTCAGGATGCGGTCCTGAAGCGTCTCAACACTGTTTTCCGGCATATAGTTACTCCCTGAAATAACATTTCTCTATCTCTGCCGCGCTTTTGCGGTCAAAACATCACCAGAGGATTACCGCCCCTTGAAGATAGGCTGGCGCTTTTCAAACATGGCATTCAATGCTTCAAAATGATCCTGAGTATTATGGCAAAGGGCCTGAAAGGAAGCAGATTGTTCCAGAAGCTCCGGCAATTGCATATACTGGCCCATATAAATCAATTTTTTTGCCATACGAAGCGCTTCAGGCGGCTTTGACGCAATTTTTTCCGCCAGGGCAATGGTTTTTTTCATAAGATCATCGTGCGCGACCACATTATTTACAAGACCGATTTTCAATGCTTCATCTGCAGAAATAAGATCACCTGTAAAAGTCAGCTCACATGCTTTTGCCATGCCCACAACCCTGGGAAGAAAATAGGCGCCGCCATCTCCGGGGATCAGCCCGACATTTAAAAATGTCTCCCCGAACTTTGCTTTTTCAGAAGCGATCCGCATATCGCACATCAACGCCAGATCGCAACCCGCACCGACAGCAGCGCCGTTTACAGCCGCAATCGTAGGCACTTCAACGGTGTGGACAGCACGGGGGATTCGCTGTACAAAACGTTTGTAATTGACCATAATCTGTGCAGGTGTGCCTGAAAACATTCCTTTTTTCGCAGCCATCTCCTTGACATTGCCGCCGGAAGAAAATGCAGGATCTTTTCCTGTAATGATCAGTACTTTCAGATTCATATCCTGATTCACATAATTGCAGGCTGTCTCGATTTCTGACACCATCTCATGACTGGTGATGACATTTCTATTCTCAGGCCGGTTCAGAACAATGGTGGCTATGCCGTTTTCAATATTGAACATGATCTCGTTAAATTCCATTTTCCCTCTCCTTTAATCCTATCAATGATTTTTCAAAATGATGAATGCATATGCCATAAATGCCCCATGAATACCGAATCGCCTTTTGCTGGGCCGCTTATGAATTATTTTCATGGCCACGATTTGTCCTCTTGATATCCATAGGTGCTTCAATAAATACGCGCATACCGTTACCGGGGCTGCTCTCACACTTGATATGCCCTTTCAATATATTTTTCACCAGGCTGTACACAAGCTGCATGCCAAATCCTGAGTACCCTTCACTTTTTCTGGTCGTGAAAAACGGCTCAAAAATCTTCCCCAGTTCAGACACGGCCATTCCTATTCCGTTGTCAATGAATTCCATCACAAAATTTTCACCGGATTCATAGACAACGATCTTGATAATATTTTTTACCGTGCCCTGAAATCCATGAGATACCGAATTCATGATCAGCTGGGATATAATCTGAAAAAAAGGACCTGGATACGTATTGAGCTTTAATCCTTCCGGACAATCAAATTCAACTTTATAAGAATATTTTTTTGTTTTAATTCGGACGCTCATTATAATTTCTTCAAGATATTCTTTAAGAAAGAACACCCGCGTCGATTCCGTGCTCTGGTCAATGGTAAGCTGATCCATATTGCTCACAAGGGCTGATACCTGGGACGTGCTTTGGTGAATCATGGTTGATATTTCATGGGCATGGTTCAGGTATTTCTCAATTTTCGAACCATCGATTTCTCCTTTTTGACACAAACGGATCATATCTTCTGTGCGCTGGTGCAGAAAAGAAGCTGCTGTAAATCCCACGCCAACGGGGGTGTTGATCTCTCTTGTCACAGCCGAAAGGACATTTCCGATAGCCCCCATCTTTTCGGATTGCACAATCTGGTCCTGTGCTGTTTTGAGCCGTTCCAACGAGTCAATTAATGCCGTCTCCTTTTCCTTAAGCTCCTTCGCCATTTTAATTTTGTTAAGCAAAAGCTTTTCACGACCGCTCACAATCATTCCCAAGGGGAAAATGACCACCAGTGTGAGTAAAAGAAATGTAATGCTTATCGTTGTCAGGTGACTGGCATTAAAAAGGGGCGAATATTTCCAGAACAGGATTTGATGATCAAGCATCCGCCCGATCCCCCAGAAAGAGACAATTTCAATCAAAAGCGCAATCAAACCGGCATGAAGTCCTAAAAGGAGTGTCGCAATAACCGTCAGTGCAAATAACCATATGCGGCCACTGCTTAACGGGCCAATGGTGGTGAGTTGGACCATGCCATAGCTGTAGAAGATCAGCAAACCAATCGTGACTCTTAGCCTGAAGGGCATCTTATGATTAAACGTAATCGCCAGAACCAGAAGATAAATAAACAAATAGAATATGGCGTTGAGAGATCTGCCCATCTGAATGGTCAAAAAAACACTTGACCAGCAGCTCAGCGCTCCGATAATGCTCGCACAAAAAAAAATAGAAAAAAAAACCCGTTCACGCCATGAGGCAAGTGTGTCATCATTTCGTGAAAGGAATCTTGTCCCAATCTGTTCCGCAATATAACTCGATATTTCGGCGGCCTTTTGCTTCACATGATGAGGAAAAATACGTACCATAGGATCTCCTGAAAACATATTGACAGCCCGCCGATATGTTACGATTTACAAAATGATTCTTGCATCAACAATATCCATCCCCTCTTCGTGAACAATCACGGGGTTCAGATCCATTTCATGAATCTGGGGATAGGCTTCAATAATTTCAGAAACCGTTACCAGAAGATCGATAATCGCCTTTTTATCAACAGGAGGTTTTCCCCTGACCCCATCCAGAATCGGTGCGGATTTGATTTCCTTGATCATCTTGCCTGCTGCGGACCGGGATAGAGGGAGGACTCGAAAGGATACGTCTTTCAAAATTTCGACCATGATGCCGCCAATACCGAACATGATCACCGGCCCGAACTGATCATCAATCTTTGTACCAATAATAATCTCCATTCCCTCTTCCATCATCCGGGATACCAGACAGCCCTTGATTTCAGCTTTTTCATCAAAACGTTTGGCATTATCAATAATTTCATTAAATGCATCTTTGACTTCTGCCTCGGTTTTCAACTTAAGCTTGACCCCACCGGCATCGGTTTTGTGAAGGATGTCCGGAGAGACAATCTTCAATACGACTTCTTCACCAATCTCTTTTGCGATTGCACACGCTTCATCCGCAGTCGTGGCAATTCTGTCACTTGTCACCGGAACACCGTGAAGGTGAAGGATCGCCTTTGCCTCGTTTTCAAGCAACACATTTCTGCCTTGACTCAATGCCCGCTGAATAATCAGCTCCCCTTCTTTTTTGGCTTTGACCCGCCAATTCATTATAAAACTGGTTTTTTTATGATACGTCCTGAGGTATGAACCGTAATGAGACAGGGCTGCAATGCATTTACACGCGATATCAAGAGAATCATAAACCGGAATGTCATAGTATCGCAGCAGGTCAAGAGAGTGAGGGCGTGCAAAATTATACAGGCTCTGAAGGACAATGGGTTTACCTGTTTTTTTTACCAGTTTCCCCATCTGGTGTGCCGCATCTTCCTCAATGAATGTGAGTTTTTCAGCAAATCTTAATCCATAACCGCCAAACAGGCCCGCAATCAAAAGCCCGCCTATCTGGCCGTCATTGAGAAGTATTTTCGCACACTTTGCAAATATTTCCGGGTCAGCATCCGTGCCGCCAGCCACATCAACAGGGTTTTGAACAGACGCATTTGGGGGAAGCACCTCTTTCAACAAGGCCTGTGTTTTTTCCCGAAGCACAGGAACATCCACCCCGTAATCGGCCATCAGGTCAGCGGCAATGGTTGCGTGCCCACCACCATCGGTCAAAATCGCAACTTTATTGTTTTTGATAGGCGGCAGACTAGACAGGGTTTCCGCTACCGGAAAAAGTTCATCGGCGTTTTCAATATCAATGATACCCGACCGCCTGAATGCGGTTCGAGACACTTCAGAGATCCCGGCCAATGCCCCGGTATGTGACCCTGCTGCCCGTTTGCCAGTAGCAGACCTGCCACTTTTTAACAGAATAACCGGTTTCTTGCGTGTGGTTCTGTAAGCCTGCTGAAGAAACTTCCGCCCCTCCTTCATGCCCTCAACATACAAAAGAATGGCTTTTGTATGATCGTCATTTTCCAGGAACTCAAGATATTCATGAAACTTGATATCGGTTTCATTGCCGACCCCCACATAAAATGAAAACCCCTTCTGGCTTTTTAAACGGGCCTCGGTGATTAAATGAAGCGCAATATTCCCGCTTTGGGTAATCAACGCGATGTTTCCTTTTGGTACATCCTTAAGCCCCACAAGGTTCATATTGGTGTGGACATTAATCATGCCAGATGTGTTTGGCCCAATCAAACGGACCCCATGTTGTTTTGCAATACTTACAACCTGATCTTCAAGAAGCTTTCCATCCTGATCCTGCTCACCAAACCCTCCGGCAATGATAACTGCACCTGCGACCCCTTTTTTTCCACAATCCATGAGGACACTTTTCATGGTTTTTGCGGGTGTTGTAATCAGGGCCAGATCGATATCTTCTGCCACATCATTAATATTCTTGTAACAGGTCAACCCCAGAATTTTTTCTTCCCGAAGACTGATCGGATAAATTTTGCCTTCGAATTTTTCTTGCTTGAGAATTTTTATCGCCTGAAATCCCCTCTTTGTTTCATCTTTTGAGGCGCCAATAACCGCAACTGATTTTGCACGCATTATCCGATCAATATTCATGCTATCTCCCTTTATAAACCGGTTTTCTTTTTTCACTAAAAGAACGGACCCCTTCATGCCAATCATCTGTTTTCATGCATTTCAAAATTGCATCGGTTTCAGCTGAAAGCACGCCATGGATATCCCTGGGTGATGTGTCATTGAGCATTGCTTTTACAAGCTTGACTGAGACAGGGGCCTTGTCGGCAACTTCGCGGGCAAAAGCAAGTGTTTCCGATAGCAGATTTTCCAAGGGAAAACATTTGAGTGCAAGGCCCATTTCCAAGGCACTCCTGCCATCGATCACTCTTCCGGTAAAAATAAGTTCCTTGGCTGTTGTCAAGCCGACCATTCTCGGAAGATGAGAGGTCACGCCGCCCCCCACACAGGTACCTAAGCCGATTTCCGGAAACGCCAGTGTGGCATTTTCTGCCATAAAAATAAAATCGCAGCAAAAAGCCATTTCAACGCCGGCCCCTCTTGCCGGTCCATTGATTGATGCGATAACGGGTTTGGGGAAATCATACAATTTACGGCAGGTTTCGTGAGCCAGCTCAATATAGGCTTTTTTATCTTCAAAGGTTCGCTCGGATGTGCCGTGTTTTTTCAGGTCCGCACCTGCACAAAATGCCTGTTTGAGGGTGTCTCCCTTTTTAAAGGATGATCCGGTTAAAACAAGAATTCTGGTGGCTGTATCTTCCTGCGCCTGTCTCAGAACATCCTGAAGGTCACGATACATTTCTTCGACCACCGCGTTCATCCGTTCCGGACGATTCAGCCTTATAATTCCTACGGGACCTTCATTTTCATAAACAATCGTCTCATAGCTCATTCGTTATCCTCTTTTTTAATGATAGACAAATCATTATCGTTTGACAATAAGGGCCACAGCCTCGCCCCCACCCAGACAGAGTGAGGCAAGACCTGTTTTTTTATTCTGCCTTTTCATTTCATGCAAAAGCGTCACAAGCACCCTTGCTCCGCTTGCGCCGATCGGATGCCCCAAAGCGACGCTACCGCCATTGACATTTATTTTTGAGCTGTCGAGTCCAAGTTCTTTCATGATAGCCACGGATGACCCGCTGAACGCTTCATTGATCTCAAACAATTCCACATCACGGATACCTATCCCTTCTTTACCAAGGCATTTGGGAATCGCCCAGATAGGTGCCACCAGAACGTATTTCATGTCAATGCCATAAGATGCCTGTGCACCTACAGATGCCATGACCTCAAGGCCCAGTTCCTCTGCCTTCTCCCGTGATGTCAGAACAATCGCAGAAGCCCCGTCACTGATGATGGAGGCATTCCCGGCCGTGCCTACGCCATCTTTCTTAAAGGCAGGTTTCATTTTGGAAAGGGTCTCATAGCTGGTTTCAACCGGACACTCATCTTGGTTAAAAACAACCTCTCTCCCCTTGGATTTTAGTGTTACAGGTACAATTTCATCGCCGAATTTGCCAGTATTTATAGCAGCCAAGGCCCGTTCATAGGATAAAGCGGCATAGGTGTCCTGATCCACACGGCTCACATGATACTTTTCGGAACATAATTCATTGGACATGCCCATGTGAAAGTCATTCACATGATCCCAAAGCCCGTCTGAAATCATGTGGTCAAGAATCTGGCCAGGCCCCATGCGATAGCCGAACCTCGCTTTTTCCAGGAAATAGGGTGCCATGCTCATATTTTCCATTCCGCCTGCCACCACAACATCTGCATCACCTGTCTGAATGGCCTGTACCGCAAGCATTACCGCTTTTAAAGATGAACCGCAAACCTTATTTACCGTAAAAGCTTCAACCTCCCAGGGCATTCCTGCCTTTACGGCTGCCTGTTTTGCCGGATTCTGGCCATACCCGCACGGCAGCACCATGCCCATGATGACTTCATTTACAAGCACAGGTTCGATCCCGGCCCGCTTGACAGCCTCCCGGATAACAATCGCGCCCAGTTCTGTTGCACCTGTTTGTTTCAGGGACCCGTTAAAATTCCCCAAAGGCGTTCTAACACCGCTTACAATAACCGCTTCCTTCATCGTAGTCTCCTGTGTGAAATTAAAAAAGATTATGTAAATATAATCAAAAAAAAAATAAGAACTCAATACTTTATAACAAAACGGCATTATCTTTTTCATCAAAATAAAAAAAACAAGATCCTGTTCAATAAAACCACCTCAAATGAAAAGAGACCTTGAGAATATTTTTATTCGGTGATATTAACCGGTTAATCATCGCTTTCCTGAACTCCTTTGCCCCCATAGGGATCAGTTATGACCAGAATCATTACAATTACAAGTGGAAAAGGCGGCGTCGGCAAAACAAATATCAGCGTGAATCTTTCACTTCACCTTGCCCGCATGGGGTACAGCGTCTGTCTGTTTGATGCTGATTTCGGCCTCGCAAATGTCAATCTCCTTTTAAAGCTTTACCCGGAACATAACCTGAAGGACGTCATCCTGAATGATATGGAATTATCTGAAATCATTATCAGGAATTTTCAGGGCATTGATATCATCCCCGGCAGCTCAGGTGTGGAGGAGATGGCCAATCTCAAACCGGAACAAATTGCCCGCCTGATTAACGCATTTTCCAAAATCGACACCTATGATTATTTTATTATTGATACAGCTGCAGGTATTTCAAGAGACGTGATCTCCTTTTGCCTGGCATCTTCAGAAATTCTTCTGGTAATAACCCCTGACCCCACAAGCATTACAGATGCCTATGCGCTTCTAAAAATTTTGGCATTGAACGGATATAAAGACCCGGTGATGGTTACCGTCAACCAGTCCCCAAACATGAGCAAGGCAAAAACAGCCCTTTCAAAACTGGCCATAACGGTTAAAAAATTTCTATCTCTCAAACTGTTGCCTGTGGGAGTAATCGGGAGAGATAGCGCTGTAACGGAAGCCGTGGAAGCCCAGAAGCCTTTTCTGAGCCTTTCACCCCATTCCCAGGCATCAAAAAGCATTAAAAAACTGACCGAAAACATCATCAATAAAAATTCCGGCCAGATTGAATTGTTCACCATTGGCTCATTCTGGGAAAAATGCCTCAATATCTTTAAAAGCCCCTTAAAAACAATCCATAAAAAAAAGGATGACGCCGAAGGCGTGCCCGGAACTTCCATTGAAAAGCCACCTCCCCCCCCTCTGTTCACACCACCGGCAACCATTGGCCTTTCTCAGGGAACGTCGGCGCCTGTTACGGTTTCAGAGCACCATGAGATGGAAGATGTAAAATATGCAGAAAAACTGATCCATGAAACCAATACAATGCTCAGCAAAGTGGTTGAAAGCATTGCATGCGTCACCAGTGAACTGAAATCTATCCGGGGATTGATTGAAGAGGGACGGGAAATGGCATTTAAAAACACATCAACGGAAATGCCAAAACTCCACGAAGATACCGTGCCAAGCAGCCTGATGGTGGACCGCCTGACCGAGCTTATGTCCGCTTATGCCATGTTTCAGTCCCTTGAGGATCATGAAATCAGGGATATCGTATCCCGCCTGAAACTCCATAAGTTCAATACAGGCGATATTGTAATAAAAAAAGGAGACCCGGGTCAGAACCTGTTTATTATCATCTCTGGAAAGGCTGATGTGATCGACGACCACGGCATTGTACTTGATTCAATGAAAGAAGAGGATGTTTTTGGTGAAATGAGCCTGATAAGCGGCGATCCGGTAAATGCCACCATCAAGGTTATTGAAACGGCCCAGGTTCTCTACCTGAACGGAAAAGATTTTATTCATGTTCTCCATACCTATCCCCCCCTTCAGATGTATTTTGCAAGACTGCTCAGCAAAAGACTTTCCGGAAGACTTGAAAAAGCCAATATGGCCAAAGAACAGTACCTGGAATCGGGTTTAACCGGAAAGCTTGCGGAAACATCTGCACCAGAACTTCTTCAAATGCTGAATACCGGTCAGAAGACCGGCCTTTTGACATTCCATCTCTCAAAGGGTATTGCCACGATAACCTTTAACCACGGCAGACTTGTGGATGCCCGGTATGACGACCATGAAGGTCAGGATGCCTTTTTTGAAATTCTCAAAGACGCTGGTGAAGGCCGTTTTTCCTACAGCTCGGAAATTCCTGAGGAACACATGCGAAAACCTGAAATCGGACATTTCATGAGAATGCTGATTGAAGGATTGAGCCGAATTGATGAAGAGCGACCGTGAAACGCGTGAAAAGGTTCATAAGTCCGTTTCATATGTTCTTGCATTCGCTTTAAGCCATTTATCCATGCCTTTGGTGTCATGCTCCGGATCAAATCGCAGCAACTTCCGTTTTCGTGTCTTTGGAGACAAATAGAAAAACAACCTTGCCTTTTTGGAAACCCTGAAACTGAAAACATGGTCCACGCCATAATACTTGTGAATATTTGCTCCCGGTTTTGACATGTCCTCGGAATCGAGATCCGTTACCGCACCCACCACTCTTTTTAAAAGCTTGAAATCCGAAGTAAACAGCTTTTTCAAATCCTGTGAAAAACTGGACGCCATATCACAGGTTTTCAAAACCGAAAGCAGCACTTCCATGACCCTTTCAAATGCCTTGGACTCACGGTTTGACGGTATTGAAGACATGTCATTTGAGGCTTTTTCGTAAACCGACAGCTCTTCTTCAATGACATCCAGAAGTGCTTTGTGCTCATCCAGGTCTCTGCTTAATTTCTCAATTCGGCTGCCGCTTTTCTGAGCCTTGCCCAAATAAAAAAATACCATACGAAGCAAATGATCAGGATTAACCGGCTTGGGAATAAAATAGGTACATTCAAAATCCTGGGCATCCTCGATTTCCTTTCCTTCCATTCCGGTCAAAAGAACAATGGGCAGATAAGGATGTTTTTCCCGGATAAAGGGAAGGATGTCAATACCGGTAAGCCCGGAATTTTCAAAATGGACGTCTAAAAGAACCATATCAGGGGCCATCTCCATTTGATTCAGGGACTCAAGAAACGAAAGGGGATCATAGTAACTGTCAAACCGTGCGATCCTGTCCGATTGATTAAAGATACCCCCTATCATTTCGTGAATCCTGGGTTCGTCATCCACCAGTAGAATGAATACGCGATTTTCTATGTCACTTGGGCCCATCTTATCCCTCTTTTCTGCCATCATTAAGTATCGAATTTTTTAAAGGAATCCTCATGGTCACGGCAAGTCCCCGTTCACCAAGTTCATCAACGTTTTTTGCGTCCACGGAGATATTCATGCGGTCAGCAAAAAATTTGACAAACAAGGTCCCCTGACCCGGTTTTGTGTCATTTCGTTTTTTCGACAATACCGGCTCTTTAAAAAGTGCCGCTTCGACCTCACCGGACACACCGTCACCATTGTCAACAATACAGATTTCCGCCCATGCATCCACCACATCAAACCGTATGTCTATACAAGGCCTGGAATCTGTTTTTTTCCCGGTCCTCAACATGTTAATCCGTTTCAGGTCAAGGGTGGCCTGGCTGTTTCTCAATACATTCTGGACCATATCCCACATTTTGTTTTTATCCACATCCACGACGCGTTCACTGCCTGTCCAGCCATTTTTTGAAATCGTTATAGAAGCGCCGCCAACAGCTGTTTTTACGCGTTTGATTTTTTGGTCCAGCAATTCATACAATTCACTCAGGCGAATCCGTTCAAGGTCAAACGTCAATTTCAGTTCAAGCTCCCGCAAATGACTGATAATATTATTCTGAAAAGGCAGAATGATCTGGTTGTACAATTCCTGCTCCTTTACGGGTGGCAGGTCATTTATGATATCATGAATATTTGACCGCCATGCACCTTCGATCAACTGCAGCTCATCCTTCACAAGATTTGCCTGGGCCAAAAGATCCTGCTTCAATTTTCTGCTGGCCACCATGAACTCAAAATTCTGCCTGAACAGCTTTTCTTTTTCAATCAGCTCACTCTGCTGTTCCTGCCTGGCATCCGCAGGTGACTTTGTCACAAACACGAGAATAATGAAAAAAAACGTGATGACATACATCAGAAAAAAAGATTTTGACTGAAACACAACGGGAGTAACGATAATGTTCTGGTTCCATAATAATTTGGAAAAAACAAATACGATGAGCACGTTGAAAAAAGCAACATATCGCATGGTCCATTTGCCACCGATAAACCAGGAAAAGTAAATGCCTGACAACGCAAGAAAAACAGTAAATATGTATAATTGTACTGAGTTCTGTAAAAGAGATTCTATTAAAACATATCCAAGCACATACATCAGTGATAAAAAGCCCAGATTGGTATTACTTACTTTATTAATAATAGAACTCATATGCCGATTAATTTTCAAAGTGGCATGCATGGGCTTGCGGTCCACAGACATTTTAAACACCCTTTCTTTAAACTGTCATCCGTTCTACCTTTACTCATTCTTCTTCTGACCTGAACTTTCTAAAAGTATATCCGATCTTTTCATTCAATGCCATTCATACCAAGAAAATAGCAAGAATAAACAATTCTTTTTAAAATAAAAATAATAAATGATCATCCAATTAACTATTGAAAATCTTAGAATGATATGCATATGGTGTTCCCAGTATATCAAGGCGGTGGGGTTAAGTAAAAAAAACCGCCATATCGTACTGACGTATTTCAATTACAGAGGAGATTTGGTTTTGGCAAACGGAATTGTGAAATGGTTTAACAACAAAAAGGGATTTGGCTTTATTGAACAGGAAGAAGGAAAAGACATTTTTGTCCATCATACTTCCATCAATATGGATGGTTACAAAACACTCAATGAAGGTGAGCGTGTAACATTCGATGTTGAAGAAACAGATCGGGGACCTGCCGCAAAGAACGTAAAAAAGGTCTAAAATTTCTGATATGAATTGAAAAAGCGCCTGCTGATCACCGGGCGCTTAATAAAAAGTTGGGCTATTGTAATAGCAAGACGCGTCTATATAAGAAAAGACCCGTCGACCAATAACATCCATCTGCTGTAATGTTTATTAACGCAAGCGCTATCAAAAACGGGTTGTGGTGATCAACCACGATACCCGAAGGGAGATGTGTATTCTTTTCACCGGTTCGTCACTGCATCAGACTGAGCCGCCGGCGTCCTTTATAAAAGAAGACATATGCACAAGCCATCAGATAAAGGATATCCCTTATAAGCAACCACCTGGTTGGTTTATCCATTTCCTCTCCGGCACTTAAGCATCCACAATCAAACTGATGCCCCCGTATTAAATTGATGGATAGACAAACAATAAACAGCACAAGCAGACCATTGATAATAGAGGAAGCCCCTCTCGGATAAACACCGAAAACAAGAAAAAGGCCTGACAGAAGCTCAATATAGGGTATGACAATCGCAATTAAATTAATCAAACCGCTGGGGAATAGTGCATAAGAATAAACGCTTTTTGCAAACAGCGCCGGGTCACTGATCTTATGAAAACTGGCATAAATGAATACACAACCAACAAGCCATCTCAATATCAGCTCAATCCATTCTTTTGTTCCTGATACGCGTGTATAACTTTCTCTGATCATTTTTCAACCGGGAATCCTTTTGACTGCCATAAAGGGAATCCGTCCACCATCACCCGGGCATTGAGATACCCTTCGTCTGAAAGATAAGATGCCAGCACGTGACTGTCCTCGCATTCCCTTCCTGAGCAATATATAACGAGTGGGACATCGAACGGATTGCTTTCAATAAACGATTCTATTATATTTTCATATTCTTTTACCGGAAATGGGACAGCACCCTTAACATGCCCTTCTTCAAATTCCTCCCGGCGTCTTGCATCGACAAACACAGCCGTATGTTCGTCAAATACGGCTTTGGCATCCATAATATCATTGATCTCGCGCTCTTCATGAACCACATCGTTTTTTGTTCTTGCAGAGACGACTCCCTGTGATGTATCCCACTGACCGACAAGGGCAATTCCTCGGGGAGAAATGAAGTTTATGCTGAACGCCGTAATTAATGCCAGGGCAAGAATCACAACTGCTTCCTTGATGGTTTTCTGGCTATTCATGGTCATGACACCTTAGGTTAAAGCGCTTTTAATCACATGGCAATTCAAATATCAAGTTTAAAAATGTCTCTTCAATCGATCAGGGTATCTTACCAAACAGCCATTATTTACGGCGCGGTTTTTCTTGAAATTTCAACACCACATCGTCCACCCCAACCATTCCCATCTCCTGTCTGGCGATATTTTCAATATAGGCGGGATCGCTTTTCAATCGATTGATTTTTCTGTAGAGCTCTTTATTTTCCGTTTCAACTTCAGCATTTCTGCTGGCAATTGTGATCTTGACGTTTTGCAATCTTTTCATATCCATGAAACCTTTATCACTGAACAGAATAAGGCCCATCATGGCAATCAATATGATACTGGCAGCAGAAACGCTCACAATCTGTTTGATAGTCACCACCTTTTCATGCCCCTTTTAACGCGCGCAAAAACTGTTTTAATTCTTCACTTCCAATTGCAATACAAGTAAGAATAAAAAAAGCGACACCGGAAACTATGCATACCATGAGATTAAAAAAATAACCAGTCACAGAAACAATTTTTTCAGGCATGAAATATGTATTCATCAGAAAAAGAAAACCACCCATCAAAACCGATGCAAAAAAGGATTTGAAGAAGGAGACTGACACCCCCTGCCATAAAAACCCCTTGATTCTTCTGTTCAATAAAACCAGAAGAAAAACCATCTGAAATATTGAAGCAAGGGTCGTCGATAAGGCAAGCCCGCCATGTCCCAAAGGCTTTATCAAAACCATGCTGAAAATAACATTCAAAAAAATAGTGGCAAATGACATCCGGGCCGGTGTTTTTGTATCTGAAAATGCATTAAAAACAGCAATAAGAATTCTCACCGACGAAAAGGCAAAGAGACCTATGGAAAAATAAAGGAGCGCGTCCGATGTCATGATGGAAGCAGTTTCATCAAACGCACCCCTTTGAAACAGACACTTGACAATGGGTTCTCTTAAAACAATTAACCCAACAGATGCCGGCAGGGTTATAAAAAAAATCTGTTTGATGGCTTCAATGAAAGTATCATTAAGGCCTTTTAAATCGTTCACGGCCGCCTGTCTAGAAAGACTTGGCAGGATGGCAGTGGCCGCAGAAATGGCAAAAATGCCCAACGGAAGCTGGACCAGCCTGTCTGCATAGTAAAGGTAAGTGATACATCCTTCGTCTAATGTTGAAGCAAGGACAATTCCGATTAAAACGTTAATCTGATAGGCAGCAGCACCAAATACCGCCGGCATCATGAGTTGCCCAACCTTTTTCAAACCCGGATGGAACACGTTTGCTTTCTGCCAGAAATATATCCCTTTTTTCATGAGAAAAGGAATTTGAACAACCAATTGGGCAACGCCCCCCATGAGCACGCCATATGCAAGCCCCTTTATCCTTGTTTCATCTGAATCTGAAAACAAAGAGACCAGAGACACAGACGCAATCATGAAAATATTCAAAAACATCGGCGCCATGGCCGGTGCGGCAAAATGATCCAGGGTGTTCAAAATACCCATCGCAAGCGCAACCAGTGAAATAAAAAAAATATAGGGAAACAAGATCCGGGTGAGATCTGCCGTGAGGCGGACAACCTCAGGGGAATCAAATCCATATCCCAGAAGTCTTGCGATCTGCGGGGAAAAAAGCATACCCAAAACAGTCACTATAGCAAGAATGATGGTCAAGAGCCTGATCGCGGATCTTGCCATGTAAAAGGCCTCATCTCTGCCTTTTTTTTCCAGATATTCGGTAAAAACCGGTATAAACGAAATGCTTAGTGCACCTTCTGCAAAAAGCCGCCTCAACAGGTTGGGTATCCTGAACGCGGCAAAAAAAGCATCAGAGCAATATCCCGCACCGAAAAATCCGGCAATGACAATGTCCCTGACAAGTCCCAGCACCCTGCTCAATATAGTGAAAGCCCCAATCGTCATTGCCGCTTTTGCAGCCCGTTTTTTTTCAGACATGAATCAGAAACCTGTAAGAATATAATAAAAAATGATAAAAATCATCATGACAGGAAAACCGTTTCTCCATGGTCAACATCAATCAGATGCTCAAGAAGTCCCTGTTTTTTCAACTCGCCCTTAAGCTGTATGGGGGGGAAATGAACCGGCTCATCTCCCAGCCTGAATGTTCCCCAGTGCACGACCATCAGTTTTTTTGCCCTGATCTCCTGAAAGGCCTTCACGACCTCAACAGGGTTCATATGACTTGGTGCCATGAACCATCGTGGTTCATATGCACCAAGGTTGAAGATCGCCAGATCGATATCATATTCGCTTCCGATTTGCTCAAACCCGTCAAAATAAGCTGTATCACCAGATATAAAAATCGTCATGCCGCTTTTTGTCCGGATCAGATACGCCCCCCACAACGAATGGTTCGGTCCGATCAAAGGATTCCGCATTGTCCAGTGGTTGCATGGCAGACAGGTAATTTCCGTTTTTCCGTCGTCATGCACATCAAACCAGTCAAGTGCATGGGTGTGGTTCATTTGCAAAGATTTGAAAATATCCCCATAGCCAAGCGGACTGATCACATGAGTATCTCCGGGAAAAGAAGCCAGTGTGGGTTTGTCCAGATGGTCATAATGCCCATGGGTAATCAAAACATGATCCATCCTTGGGACAATAAAGGATTCCGGCGCAAACGGCGTAAAATCTTTTATAAAAAAAGTGATATCATTGAAGAGGGGATCCACAGCCATTAAACTATCATCATCTTTAATGACCACACAGGCATGCTTTAAAAATGTGATGGCCACCCCCTTTTTCTGTTTTATCTCATTCCAGTTTATATGAACGGTTTTAACAGGTTCCTCATTAAGGTACTTGCTGAAATGATTGGGCTGGCACAACTTCCAGTTCAGCAATTGAACCAAATTCCGATGGTTCCGCACGCCCATTGGATTTTTGAATATACCATCCCCTGCATGGTGCAGTTTCTTTTTTGCAATATTCCTTAAACACAAACCGTTTAAGGGCCGGTAATTCAGTTCTCCAGTCGATGGGCTTGCCGGCATGCCAGCCATGACCGCATGATCCATGTTCACCTTCATTGCCAGATAAGCTCCCACTCCGTTTAAAAGCTGTCTTATAAATATCCGTCGATTCATTCCAAACCTTTTTTGGCTGTCATACATCAATCCAATGATTCTTTCATCAAATATCATCATATTTTTATCTTGACCACCCCTTAAAATTTCATGCACCTGTCCTTTTATTTTTCACCAAAACCGGAAGAATTTATCTTGACAGCAAAATACATTGCATATATATGGAGTGAGTTTAAAAAACATCACAAAAAGGAGTTGATAAATTGGCTAATCACAAATCTGCAATAAAACGCGCCAGACAGGACGAAAAAAAACGATCACGCAACAAGACAGTGAAGACACAAATGAAAAATGCGGTTAAATCCGTTCGTACCGCCGCAGCTGAAAAAAAGGGGGATTCTCTCACTATCCTCCAACAGGCACAGGCTGTTATTGACAAATCCGCCAAAAAAGGTGTTATCCATAAAAATGCGGCTGCAAGAAAAATCTCAAGGCTGGCAAAGCTTATCAATTCAACTGCAGCATAACACCATTTAAAGAACCGTTCCTTAAATAATTTACCCCCTGTCAGGTTCTATGAATCATAGATGACAGGGGGTTTTGTTTTTTTAAGGTTCCCAATTTCTGTCTTCAATGAAAAAGATACGGGAGAAGCATATGAACGCGTTCAAATTCCTCCTTGTTGATGATGAAAAATTGTTTATTGAAGCTGTCGCTCAGCGGCTGCGTCTAAGGGGATTCAAGGTTGACTGTGCATTTTCCGGGAAGGAGGCGCTCGAAATGCTGGAAAAGGAGAATACCGTTGACGTCGTTGTTCTTGATATCAATATGCCTGATCTTGATGGAATTGAAACAGTTGCAAAACTCAAAACAAAATGCCCTCTTGTGGAAGTTGTCATGGTCACGGGCCATGCCAAGGTAAAAACTGCCATCAAATCATTGAAAATAGGGGCCTTCGATTATCTGACAAAACCGTTTGACCTGGATGATCTCATTTCAAAGGCAACACAAGCTGCTTCCCGGAAAAAAGAACGTGAGGCAAAGATCCTCAGTATAAAAACAAAGCCATACATCTCTGAACGGGAACGAAACAAACTGATATCCGATATTTTATCCACTTAAGGTTCGCATCTACGGTTTTATCCGGAATTCCGCCTCTGTTTTTAATACGTATTTGCCGGCCTTCAGGAAAATATTTACAATTTGGCTGTATATGTGTAATATTAGTATGTTGAAAATATACAATATACCGTCATTCCCTCGCAAGCAGGTTCCCGGATACGCTATCAAATCTGAGTTCAAGGCCTGGGTGGAAATGCTTTTAAATGGGGTTCGCCAGTTTTTGAAGAGACCGCATAAAATAATTCGACAAGGGACTGTTTGATGAGGAAAAGGTATTCCAGAAAGTTATCCTATAATGAAAGATTATATATAGCAGGCGAGGGTATTACCCCTCCGGCTGCAAACCAGTTTGTTTTTGACGGAAGCGGGGTCCTGGACTCTGAGAAATGGAAATCGGCTGTAAAAGAAGCCTCTCGGGCGAATCCGGGTTCAAGGTTGATTCTGAAAGGTTTTCTTGGAAGCTCTCGTTGGATTGACTCCGGACAAACTCCGCCAGTACGCGAAATTGAATGTAAAAACTGGAATGACAAGGAACCTTTAGACGCTTCCTTTATCAAGGACATCCTTCCCGTAAAAAAAGGGCCAACATGTGAAGTTGTGCTTGTCCATGGGAATCCTTTGCGGGTTGTATTCAGAACGCATCATAGTGTCATGGATGGCCGTGGCACCTTTATCTGGATTGAGGATATATTCAGGGCGCTTAAGGGAGACCCCCTACTCGGATCTGACTCTGATTTGACCGATACGGAACTGGCCAGATCATTTCAGAAAGAATTCAGAAAACCGTTTGCATTTGATAATCTTGCACCTACCGGCAAAGCCAAGGGTAATGACAGAGGGATAACCTGGCGGAAAATGAATTTCAGTGGTCGTTTTTATAATCTTGTCGGTCAGTTAGCGATACTTTCTGCCAAAGAGGCCTGGCGCCACGCTGAAGGGAAGTTTCGGCTCTCCCTGCCTGTTGATATGCGTCACCACTCGAAAGGAATCCGTTCAACTGGCAATTTGACAATGCCGATTTATCTTGAGATTACAAAAGACACAAGACCGGAACATATCACCCGAAACATTTCTCACATGTTGAGGGATGGTGCCGAGGGGATGATTGAAAAAAATGATCCTTTGTTAAGGTTTATTCCGATCAGGACCATCCGGGCGCATTGGAAAAAAATTGTTAATGAATGCCACCAAAAAGGATTGTATCGAACATCCGGGTTAATATCGAACTTAGGGCTTATTCCGCTGAATTTTTTTTCAGGAGGAGGATTCCGCTCGGAATCTTTCTGGACAGTTCCTCCGAGTTATGACAATATCCCCTTCTTCTTAGGGCTTGCTGCACTTGGAAATAATCACTTTTCCATTATGGTTTCCATGCCAAAAGTATTGGCATCCGATGGCAGGATAGATGCTTTCATGGAAAAAATCATTTCAGGCCTTGAAAAAGCACCTGAAGAATAATGCGTTAAAAAATCAAGGTCCTCTATTGACAAACCGCCTGCCTCATGGCTCAGGCAGGTCATCTGTTTCCCATCTTCACAATATAAACATCTTTTCTTTATAATTTTCCCAAACTTGACTGACAGACTTGTCAGGCAAGGGGGAAAAAGAGAGTGAACCTATTTTTTAACCATTCAAATGATAAAATCAATGAACATCTGTTTAACGCAACCCGTGGTCCATTGCCGTTATTAGCTGTGAATTGGGTGGCACGCACGTTAGAAAAATATAGCGGTTCATTATTGGATATGTCCGCAGACTTTGTTGTTGAGGCGGCCAAACGACAGACGGACCTTTCTGATTGGGGCAATAAACATTACAAGGCCCCATTGGAAATTCTGTTTAAATCCTGCCAGGAAGAGGCGAACCTGACATTTTGGGGGAAATTTCTGTTTAGAGAAAAGATTATCAGCATATTAAAAAACAACTTGTGCATCCAGGATGAATTAAAACGAGCCCCCCAGATTTTAAGAGAAAAAATAAATAAACCGCTATTTATAATTGGTCTTCCACGAACAGGGACGACACTGTTACATAACCTGATCGCCCAGGACATCAATATGCGTTATATTAAAGGTTGGGAATCACGACGACCTTCCCTTCACCCCAAATATCTTTCAAGAAAAGAAGATCCCAGAATCTCGCGGGGAGCCAAGGAAATCAAGCGGTTGTTTCGATATTACCCGCAGGCCTACCATATCCATCCAATGACAAATGAAGGGCCTGAGGAATGCCACTTTCTACTTGCCCATAGCCTGGTCCGGGACAGCACCTTTAATGTATTATTTCATTTGCCACAATATCAAAAGTGGGTTCAAATACAAAATCACGAGAACGCCTACCAGCACTATTACGAAATCCTCCAACTTCTTCAACATAACTCAAAAAAACAGAATTGGGTGTTAAAATCGCCTGATCACATGAACCATTTGAACACACTATTAAAAGTATTTCCAGATGCATGTATCGTGATCATTCATCGTGATCTTAACAAGGTGATGCCATCTTGTTGCAACCTCATTGCTTTTGGACGACTGATAAACAGCAGACACGTTGATTTCAATGCTCTTGGAAAAGAGACTACCCATATGCTCAACACTTGGCTTTCAAATGCTCAAAAAGACAGGGAGGGCTGCAATCCTTCATCTTTCTATGATATTCATTATCATGATTTACTAATGAACCCTGTACAAAGTGTTCAATCCATATACAATTATTTCAATTTCAAATATGACATACAGGTAGAAAATAGGATGTTGGCGTGGTTGAAGGCAAACCATCCACGTAAACAAGGTGCAAGTCTGTATTCGCTGCAGCAGTTTGGATTAAAATCTTCTCAAATTAACAAGAGGTTCAAAAATTATATGGTACAGTATGGCATCCTGAACGGGTAGCCGGTTGCCACCTGCATTCATAAATCCGTCATTGAAAAAAGGATTCCATCTGTTCGTCTACTTGTCAATTTTCCCGGCATTCTTTTTAAACACAACAGCCAATGACGTTGCCAATTTGTCAATTGACCGGTTCAATGCGGTTTTCATGCCTTTTATCACACTGTTATTGAACTTTATTGTATGAGGTCTTTCAAGAAATTGGATGTATTTTTCCATCTGATCTATTTCAATATTTTGATAACTGTACACGGAAGAAAGGATGATAATCTGTTCCATTTCTGCTCTCATTTGATTTTCCTGTGCAGCCATCTGGGCTTTGAATACGTCCAGGTTTGTAGGCTGCCCCGGATTCATAACTGTAGAAATGGCTGAGAATATGGCGATTCCCGTATTGTTCTGGAGCTGCAACGCCATATCAGTCGAATTCACCAGTTTATCTATCTTTTTGGCAATAGTTACACGCTTCTCATCCGCCAAAAGCATCCCGGCATCTCTGAACATTTCCTGGTATGCAAACGGTGTCGATGCCTCTTTTTCACTTTTGGTTATCATTATCCCCAAATCCGATTCATACCAGACAAGCAGTTCTTTCACTTCTGATTCTGAAAGATTATTTTTGATTTCCTTACCTATGGTTTTCAAAATTTCAGAAGACTGAAAAGCCCCTTTTATGACTCCTTGCATTTCTTCAAATTCTTTGTCTGAGATTGGCGGGCCCTGCTTTCTCGCCTGCCCTATTCCGGCCACAATCATGCCTGGAATCTCCACCATCTGTTGGTTCAGGCCGGACAAATCCATCAGCTTTTCAAAAGACCGGTCCGTTAAATCTCCGGCACAGACGATTCCGGCAAAAACTAAAACCATTGGCCATATCAGCCACTGTATCGGTTTTTTCATATTGTATCTCCTATCAGTAAAATTATTTTCGAAAGCATGCATATGACCAGATGACTATTCCCCAAAATTTATTCAGGTTCCCGGAGCAACCAGGTCACAACCCTGTTTCGAATCGCCCCCGGTTAATGGCTTTTTTGTATATCGCATCGAAGAAATTTTCTCAATCGTTGAATTTTATGTTTTTTAAGGATATAGGAAGATGACCATTGCTCTGCAAAGAGCAGCTGAACCGATTGGATTTTAAAAATGAAGCAGAATTAGGGATACTGGAGATATTATGAAGACGATTTTGAGTCTGCTTGGACGATTATTGTATTTTTTAATGGGTTGGCGGTTTGAACCCCTGCCCGCCTATTTTTTAAAAAAACATGTCATTATCGGTTTCCCTCACACAAGCAATATGGATACGGTCAGGGCGTTTACCGGGTTTAAAATCGTCAAACGCACGGGACATATCATGATCAAAAAAGAGTGGTTCCGTGGGCCTATGGCTGTTTTTCTCAAAAGCATTGGCGGTATCCCTGTGGATCGTGGAGGCGCACATGGGGTCGTGGGGCAGATGGTGGATCAATTCAGAGAGCGGGATGAATTTCTTCTGGCCATTGTACCCGAAGGAACAAGAAAAGGCGTAAAAACGATCAAGACAGGATTCTGGCATATCGCCAAGGCCGCTGACGTGACCATCATATGCTGGTATCTTGACAATGAACACAAAGTGACCCGCTGGCTGGGTGAAGTGATTCCAACAGATAACAAAATAAACGATATATTGCGCATCCAGAACATCTACAAAGAAGCCGGCTATGCCTTTCCTCTGGATATCGACGCGATCCCCCTGGATTACAAATAGAAAAAAAGTGCGCATGGCCCGAAAGATAAAAATAGCGCTATACTGATTTCATATGACACCACAATTGTTCATATAAAATTCAGATCATTATTTGGGGGTTTGCGCTTTTATATGGTTTTCGTTCACCACCCTTATTCCTCATAATAAAACGCCCCGGCTCCGGGAGTTTCTGAAACTTTTACCCTGGATACGGTCACAACCGTTGAATTAAACTTCCTGCCGATCTCTTCGTATAGATATCGGGCAATATTTTCTGACGTTGGATTGATTTCCGTAAAGGCCGGGAGCTCATTCAGATTAAAATGATCCAGATCTTCAAGCACATCCTTAATTGCCTTTTTTATATCACGAAAATCAATTCCGATGCCCAGGTCGTCCAACGTTCTGCATTTGACATAGACCTCGATTATCCAGTTATGGCCATGGAGGCGTGAGCAATCTCCAGCATATCCTCTTAATGAATGTGCTGCAGAAAAATGATTTTTAACATATATTTCATAAACACCGGACATCGAATCTCCTTTTTGGCGCCAGTAATTTGGAACCAACTTTTGTTAACTAAAAAATTTCAACCCATTTTTGAGGTGCCTCAATTTACCGCTTGAGCATCACTCAAACAATAGGATAAATGACAATCTTTTTGATTTTTTTCAAATCACCGCAATGAATGCCAAACAAGACTGCCACGAGAACCAATAATACATTTTTCCCATGATTGCAAAAACAGTTTGAATCCAAAAGCATTGTAAAAAAGAAAAGATAGCACCTGCCATGCTTTGTTATGGAAGCCGTGTTTCTCCATTACCCAAATTAAGAAAGGATGATTTCATTAAAATGAAAAATGCCATTAAAGTATATCAAAGGCTTTTGGAATCTGGTGAACATTTCGTTTGAAATATTGTACATCAAATAAAAATCATCCCTATATTTTTGCAAGTAACAACCGGCTATCATCTGCCCTCCTCTGAAATTAAGAAAAGAACGCACCCAATAAAGCAATAATTGACACATTAAAAGCAAAGATTGAGAAGCAGCTTATTATCTTTTGGCCCAATATCTTTGCGGGAGACAAAATTTAAATCCTCGGAATACTATAGTATGCCTCCTGTTCAAATTTTGTCTCCGCCTCGATCTTGAACCAAAATCTTTATTTTGAGATGACTTGCAGGGATTTCGTCGGAAAAACACCGATCATGTATCCATAAATATTCACTTTTATTTGGAAAATTAAAAATGAAAAAACAATTATGGAGTGGTATTTGGTTTATCGCGTGTTCTATTCTTTTATCAACCAATGCATTGGCGGACATGTTTGATACATACGGTTTCGGCGCAAGAGGAACTGCCATGGGCGGTGCGGCATGCGCGAGTGCCGCCGGTGCCTCCAGTGTATATTATAACCTGGCCGGTCTTGGAAAAGTCACAGGATTTGAAGAAGATATATCCTATTTCAGGACCTATACATCCCTGGATCTCAAATTGAGCGATCCTGATCCACCCGAAAACATGCCTAAAGACAACGATCTGTCATTTGGTGCGATCAGTGTCGGGCTGGCCGTGAATCTGAACAAGATTATCAATCTCCCCTGGAACATGACATTTGGCTTTGGTTTGGGCTTCATGGATGACTTGTCTGTATCCGCACTGGAAGATCTTGAAGAGAGTGAATACGCATTTGTCCGGTTTGGGGCACCCTTGAAACTCGTGACAACGTATTTTGGAATAGGTTCTGAAATTATAAAGGATACGTTCTGGATAGGCGTTGGCGCACGCGCCATGATTTAAGGAGATTCAGCTGCATATCTTACACTGGAAACAAGCGGGTTATCCACAACAGAACCCACGTATCCTGCGGAACATAATATGTGGATGGATATGGGTATCGAATTTGCACCCATATTTGGGATGATATTCAAGCCTGGAAAAAATATGATGACGCAGGTAACAAGCTATGGGAAGCGCCCAAGTTTAATGATGTCATCAGCTACCATCTGGGCTTGGAATATGCCTATACCGAAAATATCAATGTCTGGTATGGATATGCCAATATTCCCACGCCTGTACCCAATCAGCCGAAGGACTCAAATTACCTTGGAAGCGACAGGCATATCTTGAGCATGGGTGGAGAAATGAAGTATGATGAGCTCCCCTTGATCAATCTTTTTAACTGTCCGGTCTGGCTGGGATGGGCTGTACAATATCAGATGCTTAAAAAAAGAAATATGCATAAAACCGATGTGTTGGACGACGATGACGTCCAGATCGGGGGGTATGATTATCGTCTGGAAGGACATGACTTTACTTTTTTTCTTTCTGCCAGAATTGTCTATAATTGATAAAAAATTCAAAATGGCTGTTTGAAAATGAGGGTGTGTTTTCTTGTTCCCGGAGAAATTCCAGGATTCTTTTTTTTCAGGAGGTTTTCATGAAAAGAAGTACATTGATCAGCCTTTTGTGCAGTTTCGTTCTTCTGCATTTTGTTTTCGGTTGTTCCAGTGAGAGCGGTGTGCCTGAGACTGAAAAAAAAGCGAAAATGGCGATGGCGGAAAGAGAGTCGCCAGATATTTATGATTCACTGCAAGAATATCCGGGTTTGGAACACTTCTTTACCTACGGCAATCTGACCCTCGCCGAATATGAGGACCGGCTTTTTGGGAAATTTCTCGCAGATGACTCGAACGCGGATGTCATTGCTTCCCTTATGGATTTACTTCCGTCGCTCATCGATACCGGAACAACTATCAACGTTCAAATGTTTTCACCAAACGTTCAGGCTGAAATGAAAGGTAAGGGGCCGATTCCGGATCTGATGTCAGCCGTCGGTAATTTGATAGACAATATCGTAAAGGTTGACAGCGATAAAATTGCGCCTTTTTATGATTATCTGGACAAACTGGATGACATGGAAAACAATGCGCCGGATGAACCGGAGTATGCCAACTATCTGCTTAATATTATAACAAAAGTAATAAAATATCTATCGATGATTGATAAGGACTCGGTCAATCTTTTTATGACGCTTGCCATCAAGGATTATATGGAATGTAAAATCCCTGTTGATGGTAAACTTGATTTTGCGGATTTTGAAGAATTGCTTGAAAAATTTGCCGTTCAGTCTCCGGAAGGTTTGTCCAAAATTCTTCAGGGAGTCAAAGCCCTTTATTATGATGAAGCGTTTAAGGAGTCTACGGCTCAATTGTTATATGCTATCGGTAACTTTATGGGGGATAAGGACACAAATAAAATCCTGAAGGAATGGCTTTTGAATCTTTATGAGCAGTACAGTGAAAAAAAACTCGGCATGCTAATAGACGGGATTTGGGATGAAGGGCAGTTGATCGGGCCGGAAGTTGAAAAAATGGGGATCGAGGGGTATGGCAAAGATGGCCGGACAAGACTGGCAATCCGGGAGTTATTAATGAATCCCAATCTGTTAAACAGCTTCCTTGAAACCATATATCTGTTTAAACAGGAAGGATATGATTTTGACAGGGTTGATGAGCAAATTATCCGAATGGTCAAAACAGACCCATTCTGCTTTGACTTAAAAGGAGAAGGGGAATATGGAAACGGACAATTCTATGAACCCAATGACCATTTTTCTTATAAAAACTTCTCCTGGGTAAAAGGGATGGTGACACTCATGGCTCGTATGAATACGCCCCTCACGTTTACGGCCAATTATCTTTACGAGGCAGACGGTGCACTGGAATCGAAAAAATACGTCAGAAGTCTGATCCCGGACGCCGATAAAATGTCATTCATGCCTTTTTTGTGGTCGCCTGTTTATGAAAAAGGGGAAGGATACGCCCTAGGTCATGGCCGTCCGGTTACTGACAAAACAGGGTATGGCATGAAGTTGAACGGCGTATATGTTGCGCCGATTTGTCCTGCACTCCTTACCGGCGTATCCATGTGTGCCTATGCGATGGGAGAATCTATGGTGAATGGTCCCTATGATAATATATACGACAATACGCGATGGTTTTTCTGCCAGCGTAAAATTTACTATGTAATGGATCTTGTCCAGTTTGTAGAATACGTTCCGATGCTTAAGTTTACCATGTCTCCGATGTTCAAAACATTTGGAATCAAAACCCTCCCTGTGACCCTGCTGGAAGTGGATGGTCTCACACCCTTTATTTATAGCGAAATACAGACCATGATCAATAATATGCCAGGCGCCATGACCCATGCCTTGATCAATACCAAATTGCCCAAATGGGTAGGGGCATTCATGGTGGACCAGATAATGAGATATATGCCTGTCGGGCACCCTGTAGAAGGGACGGACAAGGTGTATCTGTATCCCCAGGAGATAAGAGATTTATGGACGGAAATTATGGCGCTTGCCTATTTTGATCCCAATGCCTTTCATCTGGACAGATTCCTTGATCGGGATAATCCTGAAAATTACACCTGGAACTATGATATCAGGGAGTATAATTATCAAACCAATAAAGACACGGCCAATCCCATGTACACGATGGCTGGGGCGGCATTGGTCGCAATGTATCAATCCTACAGGGAGGTGGTGGAGCCTTTCCCCTTATCAATGGAAGGTGTTCTTCCGAGGCAGCAGGCAGCAAGGGAGGCATTTGGCGGGGTCATTTATCCGTATGATCATATTTGCAATATTTTGGGTGCCATTTATGAGAATACAACAGAACATCCTGTATATAATACACCGGATGATGAGATCATGCCTTTTCTGGATTTTGCTGAACCGATTATCGCCATGAAATCCAACGGTTTCGTTACCAGTTATTTAAACCTTATGGCCATTCTTGGCAAGCCGGAAATTTCCCAGGCAAGGAAGGTTTTTTTTGAAGGGTTGAAAGAAGTATTAGATACGATTGAAAAAGATTCAAGGTCGCCCTACACCGTTGCCGCCGAAATTTTGGAATGCTCTGAAAAAGCCATTGAAGACCCAAGAAGATGGGATACGTTTAAACTGATGCTTACGACGTATAAAGGTGTTTTATCAGATACATCCGAATATCAGATTGTCGATGACTTTATGGCGATGATGAACCATCTTACAAAGGTTGAAATATCTGATGAAGATTGGGCTCTTGCCACAGAAGGTATTGTTGAGGCATTTGGAAAGATTTACCAGGGAAGGGTTTTAACACGGGCAGCTATCCATATGACCACGATTCTTGATGCTTTCGATAGCGTCCAAATATGGGTAGAACTTCTTGAAGCCATGAATGATGCCTATGCGCCAGATGACGGTATGTTAAGTTATGTGCTGCTCGGAATGGAAAGAGATCCCCAAGATACCTGGGAAGAAATACTCCAGGACTGGAACAGATATTTTCACTCTGATACGATCATGAAATATGAGGAAGGCTCTTTCTGGAAGGATGTGTACTATATGTTCGATTTTATGGCTGAGGCATTGGAATAAATCCTATAGGTAAAAGGTCGCTTGGGCATCACTTCCCCACCTTACCTTTCATATCAGATATCGGTACTATGATCCCCTAAGACTCCCTAATGCTTGTCGCCCATTAAAGGGCGACAAGACGTCTGAAAAAGGGATCTGGAGAAAACCTTATTGTCCTCGTCGACACTACTTTGGGTACGACCTTGGTTGAGCGTTGAATAAAGGACGAGGCTTTCCCAATTAAAACTGAGGTAATTGCCACAACAGGGTGGCGTGTTTTTCATAAAATGCCTTGACACCCACAGGTTCCGTATTCTCCCCCCTGATCTTCGCGGCGGGCGAAACCATGTCGAGGCTGCCAATCATGTCATAATGATCGTTATGTAGTTTATCCATGTACAACCATTTCCCGGTCTGGGGTTTGAGATTGGGATTTGGAACAGGTTTTGTCGGATCATCATTTTCAAACGCGGTTCCGTCCACCAGAGGATCGGTCCAGGGTACAGCAGATGAGTAGGTATTTACGATACCGTCAAATTCACGCCAATCTTCCGTCAGTCCGATGTGATATGCTGCATGGGTGATAATCGTGTCGCCATAATTGGCATATTGGTCTTCGCCGATGATTTTTTCAATCTTGTCTCGCAACTCATTCTCATCCTTGAATTTCCAGCCCCGGCTCAGGTCGTTGTCAACCAGGTAATTGGTCGCCAGATCCAATAATCCGGGAACGTTGTCAATCCACTTTGTCAAAACCGTCAAAACCGGTTCCGGCACATAATTACCTGCATCGGAATCGGTGCTTTGCAACCGGGAAACCGATACAGGTGTCATGGCCATGCCGGTTGAAAATTCAGGGGCCCCCATGGCATTGGCTAACAATTCAAAAATCGGGCACATGAACCCGTCATTATCCGTATCATTCGATGAGCTGGCGTTATCCAAATTTCCCAATTCACTATACCAGCTTCCACTTTTACCCTTATAACTCTGTTCGCCGTTATAGCTGAAAAAATAGGTCTCGTCCTTGAATCCACCGATGGGATATTTCATGTTGATTTCCCTGGCACCACAAGGGCTCAGGTCGTACAAACTGAAATCGTCAAAAGGCGGGCGATATTCAGATTTCAAACGGCCGTCATTCTCCATGTATCCCCATTCATTCGTGTCACTGTAACAACTGACCGGTTCTATTTCCAGCATGTCGTCATCCAGGCCAACCGTCAAAAAATCAAGATCCACGTTGTATATCGGGGATATTATGCCGCCTAATGTTCCCTCTGACAAAAGATAAACCACATCGATCAGGCCGCCTGTCAGATAATCGACAAAATCGAGCAAATCATAGGCCCAATAGGTAATTGTCGTTCCGTTATGAGGCGATGCCAGCGTCGTCAGGCTTCTGACAAAATTTTTATTGGGCGAATCCGGATTACCGAATAATCCTGATGCCGGATAATCGTCAAAGCCCTCATCCCCGTTGGGTGATCCGTATTTGAGAAGTCCCATGAAGACTCTCGCCGTCAGACCGCCATGGCTGTGAACGATCAGATGTATCGGGTCATCCGGAAAATGATAGTTATCCGTAAACCTTTCGCCCTTAGAATTTACGAGTGGTTCTGCCAATTGGGGATTTCCAAATCGCCTGTGCGCATCTGCTGAATATCCATGTTCAACACCAAGTTCACTATAATGCATGGCATGTTTGGCGCCATAGTCCACATAATACCCGCTTTCCGGAACATAATTCATATCCGCCGGGTCGGCGCCGGCCTCTACCCAGGTGCCGCCTGTAAGCGATGCATAGACCTCACAAGCGCGATCCCATGCAGAAGTCAAAGGGCCGGCATGAGCATAGTACACGTCAAAACCGAGTTTATTCAGCTGCCCCTCGAGGTCTCCGGATTGCAACCCCCATTGGTACAGGGCCAGAGTGGTGTTGCCAAACAGGTCAACGGCTCTAAGCTCATTTCTCTGCCATCCCAGAAAGCCGGATATCAAGACAATCGGGTAATTGTTGCCACCGACTGTCACACTCACTGTATCCCAAATACCATCTTTTAGTTTACAGCGAACCTGATGCGTTCCCGGTCGCATGAATTTGAGTTCCGCAGTATTTACAGCATCGCCACTTGCAAAGACGTCCCACGCATTGCTATCCGTGTACTGGACTGCCCATTCTATCTCCGTGTCATTTTCTTTTCCGACATTTTCGAACAATACGGTTTCCGTCATTTTAATAATGATCGAATCAACGGCCTGACCATTCATACGGATGTCCACATCCGGAGAATTATCACACCCCCACAGGACCACATTGAGAAATAGGGTCAAAACAAACAAAAAATAAACGCGTTTCTCCATCGCACTCTCCTTCAGGTATTATTTAAATGTTAATGGTTTTGGAACAACAGGCAACCTCGATTAAAAACATAGTCTGCATCGACTTTATGATGGCTTTGTAGAAGAAGTCTGGCCAATATGGATGGATTTCACCATTGGCCAAATCCAGTTATTTTTTTGGCCATGATGCGTTGGAAAATAAGAGATTTTAAAAAGACAGAACCGGGTAGGAATATCAAAAACTGGCGATATGCGATTCATCCTATTTTTTATGATATGATATGGTTATAGCGATATGATGCGCCCTTACAGGGATAGATGGGTATGCCATTATCAGGTTTGAAATGTTAAATGGTTTAAAAAAATATACTCGAATTGCACTGATATAATAGGAGGCATAATCCTTTTCGCAGGCTTTAAATGCGTACGTGTGATACCTATTATTTTATCAGGCTTTTTTTTGTTTGCTATGAATTTTCCGGTATTGGACAGGTGTCATATCCATAAATCTGGGAAAGACCCTGTTGAATGTCCTCAGACTTTCAAACCCTGCATCAAAGGCGATATCAATGATGTTACTGTCTTCCTCCCTGAGTTTTTTGGCAGCATAATTAACCCGGAGTTCACAAATATAGTCTCCCAGTTTTTTACCGGTATACTGTTTGAACTGTTTTCCCAGGTTATCCGGATGAATCCCCGCAGTTTCCGCAAGCCCTTCTCTAGATAATTCGAACAAGTAATTTTCATTGATATATGTGATAACTTCATTGAGTTTTTTTTCGACTTTGCTGGTTGTCCTCACAGGTTGTTGCGTTGTATTCAATTGGGTTTCTTTTAATTTTATAGTGAGCCAGGTGTTTTCAGAAATAAAGTTTTCAAGGCTTGCATTCAGATCCTCGACCTGTTCGGTGACATTGATAAACCGGTTTACAAGCACAAGAGAGGTGCCCATAAAAAGAAAAACCGCACCGATGTGAAATACCATCACAGATGGCTGATAACCGAAAAAATTCAAATGAATGCCGGTGTATTTTGAAAAGTAGACAAACCCGTCATTGAGTGCACAAAGGACTACTGTTATGCCGAAGAAACCAAAAGTTTTTGAATATCGAAATCCGTTGACGATGGCAAAAAGATTCACGCTGATATTGTAAAGGCCGATTGGCCATGTAAATAAGATCAATAGCATCCCCCAGAACCGGACCATTGATTCAGGCGTGAAAAAAATAGAAATAATGATACAAATAATAAGATAGCCCCACAACATTTGCTCAATCCATTTTCTCTCCAGATGGTAAATCCGATGGAGAAAAATCGGATGCGCAACATTGATGGCCACCCATGAAAGGCCCAGAATTTTCAATCTTAACAGAGGGCTATGATATATATCCCAGAAGGAGCAAACCTCCATCAAGATTGGCAAGCCAAAAAGGAGCTGAAGACAATAATATAGGTACTCATCCCATTCGGTCCTTCTTGCGAAAAACAGGCTAAAAAATGTAAACAATGTGAAGCCCATTCCCACGGAAACATAGCCCATCGTGATATGGAAAAAACGCTGGAATGCACTGTATCTGTCCAAATAATCCAGGTCTGTGATCATCAGTTTGCCCGAAATATCGCCAATTACATAATAAGACACACGGATGGCGATGGTGTTGGGTCCATTTCTGTTGATCAATTGCTCGGGCATCGTATAATTTCTAGGGTAATTCCACATGGATAATTCATCCGGCGGGAATCGGCCTGTGCTGCCGATCTTTTCGTTGTTCAGATACGTTTCATCGGCATTGGCTATTCTGCCGAGAGAGATGCCAAGGGGCAGATCAGTATTCCCAATATTAACCGTTTTTCTAAGCCAGCAGACACCTTTTATGGCATTTTTTGTCCTGAGAGAATAATCAATTATACTTCCAGGTATTTGTATCGTTTCCCATGGAGAATCATCATAATGTGCAGAGGCAAAAATGCGATTATCTTCAAGTGAGATCTTCCATGCGCCTTCCAAGGGGATCGTAACTATCGGTGTTTTAGTTGGATAAATGGCATATATCAACCATATCAACATAAATGTGTGTACGATAATCAGAATAATTCTAGAAGCCATTTTAATGTAGTGATCAATGGCTGAATTTACAAAAAGCATTATTGCCTACAGTATATTTTTGTAATTTGATTCAATTGTCCGCTTGATTTTAAAATCGATCAAGAAATCATAGTGATGTCAATAAGATTTTTTTGGCGCAAAGTCAATTCATGGGTTCTGTTGTAGGAAGTATAATAGCCACGGGCATCGGACACAAATCCGAGCACAATCGACTTTTGGTTTAGTTTGTAAATATTTAATAACTTTTGACCTTGACGGGCACAATTTGTGAAGTTAACATAAGTATAAGGGTCAATAAGTATAAGGGTCAATATATAAGGGTCAAGTCCGCTCTTGACCTGTTTTTAACAATTCGACAATTTGAAAGTATAAGGGTCAAGTCCGCTCTTGACCTGAATATAAGGAGTATAAGGGTCAAGGAGTATAAGGGTCAAGTCCGCTCTTGACCTGTTTTTAACAATTCGACAATTTTATTTACTTGTTCTGATAAATGACGATCCTTTGCCATCCGTTTTTTTATACGTTCCAGGACACTGCTGACCGTGCTGTCGTTGTCGATCCCGAAAACCTTACCGATCTCATTCAA
>Ga0180007_10000076_pt1 | contig 168583 bp, 145 predicted proteins | sample MM_PC_MetaG_FD_121122 | JGI IMG/M metagenome (GOLD analysis project Ga0180007, IMG submission 121122) | Groundwater microbial communities from the Aspo Hard Rock Laboratory (HRL) deep subsurface site, Sweden - MM_PC_MetaG | ecosystem: Environmental > Aquatic > Deep subsurface > Groundwater...
AGCCTTTCATCTAATGCCCATTCGAGATTTTTATAACGCTCTCTGATTGCTGATTCAATATCCATGCAATCATCTTATCACATCTCGCGCTAAATGACCAAGTTATTTTTTTACAGATCCTAAGGTTTATTTATGGGGTTATATTACCGGGTGTCTTTATGGTATTGTTATCCACCCCCCCTGTTTTTGCAGACGCTTCATCTATTGACGATGGGCGTTACGACTACGGGCTCAGCCAGCCAACGGGCTATGATGTCAAGTGCGAGTATGGTGTCGAGATACCGTTACGCGATGGAAGGATGGTGAAGGGCGATATTTATCGTCCTGACGGACCTGGCAAATATCCGGTGATCATGTCCGAGTCGCCTTATCCCCGATATCTCTATGTTCCTGACCTGATGCCTGGCACGGATGACTTTGGCGGTGCGGATACACGGTATCTGCAGTTCGAACAGGCCAACCCCGGTTATTGGATTCCACGCGGTTATGTGTATATTACAATCAGTACACGAGGATATGGCGGATCAAAAGGGAAAACCGCTGCGCTTGATTATCAGGAGTTCGAAGATTATTATGACGCCATTGAGTGGGCAGCAGAGCAACCCTGGAGCAACGGTAATATAGGGCTATTTGGTATCTCCTATTTTGCCGTCTCGCAGTTTTGGGTCGCAGGCTTAAATCCACCTCACCTGAAGGCCATTGTTCCCTGGGAGGGTCTCTCAGATCCCTATCGTGATATCGGCTATCGCGGTGGCATCCCATGTATGTTCGGCGTCACCTTTGCGGTGGGACTCCAAATTCTTTCAAGCAACTGGTGGACGGCCACAAACTATTTTAAGATGATTTTTGATCACCCCTTGATGGATGATGTATGGGAATACGGTGCAAATGTGAATTCACGGCCAGAGGGAAGCACACCTTCTGTGCTGGAGGCGTTATCTCAAAGCGATGTGCCCATGCTCTCCGTAGGGAACCTCAATGATCCCGATTTGCACCTGAGGGGGAATGTCGTTGCGTTCTCCGCATCGCAAAGTGCGAACAAGAAGCTGCTGCTATACAGCGGCACGCACTGGGGATCGGCTTACCAGCCCTGGGCCAACCGCACGGTCTTGCGTTTTTTTGACTATTGGCTGAAAGGTGTGGAAAATGGTATCGAAAACGAGCCTGCCATAGATGTCCAGCTTCGAACCGACTCTGACACTTTCACCCATGTATACGGAGATACCTGGCCGCTTGAAAAAACAGAGTGGACAAAATATTATCTGGATGCCGAAAGCAACACCCTGGGCACCACAGATGCGACGGAAGAAAGCTCGGCCCAGGCGGAATGGGAAAAAAATTACTACGGAAAAAGTGATCGGGTGACCTTCCTCTCCGGGACGCTGGCAGAAGATGTTCAGATCGCCGGCCCTGTGAGTGCGCACTTTTTTGTGTCGTCTTCCACAAGGGACGTTGATCTTACCGTGGAGCTACATGATTTTGATGAAAACGGAGATGAAACCCGGTTCCCTTATTATGTGCCCCATTCTGATGATGAACCGGTCACACGCGGCTGGCTGCGGGCTTCACTGAGAGCGCTTGATCCTGAACGCTCGCTTCCGCATCAACCGTTTTATCTATTCACCGAAAACGACTGGCTGACACCGGACGTGCCTGTTCCCGTGGATGTGGAGCTTTGGCCCACCAGCATGGTTTTCAAAGCCGGCCATAAAATCGGGCTGACCATCCATTGCGGCCCGCACTGGCGATCCGGGGAAGTCATTTTCAATGGGCAGTTGCTCCCCTTCCTTCCCAAGTTCATGTTGAGAGCACCGGCGTATCAGACCTTTTCACCAGACCCGGGAACGGTAAAGATATACACCGGTGATGATAAATCATCGTGGCTTGATCTTCCTGTCATTCCTGCTGATCCCAGTCCCGTACACCAGATTGATATAAACAACTACGCGTTTGGCCCTTTGCAGTCAAGCGGACAGATGGGCGATCGTTTTGAATGGACCAATCAGGACGATGACTACCACTCCGTATCTGAATCGAGTGGCCTTGGTCTCTTTGAATCTCAGCTGATCAGAGGCTTGCGGTCTCATAATCCGGAAACCTGGTGGAAAACCATACCATGGGCAGGTACATTCACCTACCGTGACATGGTTTTCGGTTTTGAAGGAACCATAGAGATTCCTGACCGCGTGCTCAAGCCGGTTGACGCCGGCAGTCAGGTGAACGTTGAAATAGGCGTTTCAGCCCCGCCTGAAGGGATCGGATTCGACGTCCAACTCCAGACAGACGGAACCTGGCGCACCGTTTACGAAGGTATACGCGATACCACGGTCACGTTTTCAAACCTTCCGCCTGGAAGCTGCGCTGTGCGTTCCCGTCTGCGGCGTCTCGACAGCACCGAAAATGCCACCGCAACCGACTGGTCGCCGCCTGAGGCATTTATGGTTGAGTAGCGGGTGACAATTCATTCCTTCAGCAGTCCCGTTATTTAGGAAAGGCAACTCCCCCCTGCAGATCAGGGAGAGTTGCCTTTTTAAATGCGCCATCCCTTCATGTTTTAATCTTAATCTTCACAACCCTCCAAAATAAAGGAAAGCTGGCCACATGAGATGCATTTTCGATTACGATTAAGAATTTGAGAGATTTGCTCGAACCAGTAATATTTAATAGATAAATTCCAAATGTTACCCTGCCCAAAACGGATTTACATGTTGACATTTGAAAGCGAAAGGCTATATGGTTTGTATGCTAACTAAATGAGGGGGATTGTGTTTGAATGAAAACAGAAGACAACGCTGCGCCGGATTGTATGATTTTTCTGCTTTCCAAGGCCTATCAAAAAGGGCATGGGCTGGTCAAAAAAAGACTGCTTCAATATGGCCTGACAAATATTCAGTACGTGATTCTGGAGGCCCTGTGGCAGATGAAAGGGGATGGGATTACCGCGGTCGAACTGGGGGCCATTCTGTCCATTGACAAATCCACACTGTCAGGCGTTCTGGAGCGGATGGTCGAAGGCGGATGGATCGAAAAGCAGCCGGATGAAAAAGACAGGCGGGCGATCCGGGTATTCCCGGCTGAAAAAGCATTACACATGAAGGAAATTCTTCAACAGGAGCGGCAGGCGGCAAACGAGGAACTGCTTTTACGGTTTACCATTGAAGAAAAGGTTTTGTTCAGGCGGTTTTTGATGGATCTGGTTTAGCAGGTTGGGTCCTGGTTCGTATGCGAACCATATCGACAGCATCATTTTAGGATAAGGAGGTCAGTCATGGGCAAATGGCATCAAACCGGATGTGTGCTTTGCGCGCAGAATTGCGGGCTTCAGATTCTGGTGGAAGATAACCGGATGGTCCGGGTGAAACCGGACAAGTCAAACCTGAGAAGTGAAGGGTACGCCTGCCGGAAAGGTCTTAACATCATGTATCACCAGTATCCCAAGGACCGGTTGAAAACACCCCTTAAACGGGTAGGGGATAAATTTGAACCTGTGTCCTGGGAGCAGGCGGTTGACGAGATCGCCGGAAAACTCAAAAAATTGTTGGCTGACCATGGCCCGCGATGCCTCGCCTATATGGGGGCAAGCGCCCAGGGCGGACATTTTGAAGGGGCATTTGGCGTGACCTTTCTGAAAAGCCTGGGATCGCAATACCTGTATTCATCTGCAGGTCAGGAGTTCAGCGGCATGTGGTGGGTTTTCGGGAGAACCACCGGCAAGCAGTATAATGTGATGATTCCGGATGAACATGAAAGCGAGATGATCGTGGGGTGGGGATGGAATGGCATGATGAGCCACCAGATGCCACAAGCCAGAAAAGTATTGACTGCATTCAGCAAGGACCCGGATCGCATTCTTCTCATCGTGGACCCCAGAAAAAGTGAGACCGCAGCCATTGCAGACATCCATCTCCCCATTCGGCCGGGAACGGATTCGCTTCTCATGAAGGCCATGATTGCCATCATTCTTGAAAACGGCTGGGAAAACAGAGACTACCTTGATGGATTTGTGGACGGCTGGGACAAAATCGAGGGATGGTTTAAGGGGTTTGATGCAAAAGCTGCGATCTCTCTTTGCGAGCTTGATTATGAAACCGTTAAAAAAGTGTGCCGTCTGCTAACCACCAAAACATGGTGCATGCACCCGGATCTGGGCATTTATATGGGCAGGCATAGTACGCTTAATTGTTATTTTCTGACGATACTGGGTACGGTTTGCGGGATTTTTGGCGTGCGCGGCGGAAATGTCATCCCCGGCATGGTCATGCCCATGGGCGTTCATGCAGACGAGCGTCATCCCAAAACATGGAGAACGGTCAAAACCGGCATGCCGCCTGCGGCAGCCGGATCTTTCCCGCCCAATGTCATGCCTGAAGAGATTTTATGTGATCACAAGGACCGGCTGCGGGCGGTTTTCGTAAGCGCCTGCAATCCGCTTCGGGCCTATGCAGATACCACGGCATATGAAGAGGCATTCAAAAAACTTGATCTTCTGGTCGTAAACGAAATCGTGATGAGCGAGACCGCACGGTTCGCCCATTATGTGCTTCCCTGTCGAACTTATTATGAATCCTGGGACGGCACGTTTTTCCCGTGGACGTTTCCCGAGGTGTTCTTCCAGATGCGGCGGCCGGTAGTAAATCCGGAAGGAGACTGTCTGGAATCCGCCCAGATTTTCACACGGATAGCGGAAAAAATGGGCATGATTCCTTCTATCCCTGCTGATCTGGAAAAGGCGGCTGGAGGAGACCGGATGGCCTTTGGCGCCAAGCTCATGGAATGGGCGGCGACAAATGAAAAGTCCCTTTCCCAAATGCCTTTTGTATTGGCCCAAACACTGGGGAAGGTTTGGGACAGCGCCAATCTCGCAGCACTCTGGGGCATGCTGATGGTCTCTCCCAAGGCCTTTCGCGAAAACGCAAAACGGGCGGGGTTCGCATCTGGAATGGATCAGGGAGACCGTATTTTCCAGGCGATTCTGGACAATCCCCAGGGATTATTTGTTGGCAAGGCCGATTCGGAAAATCTGATGGCCACCCTTAAAACCCCTTCAGGAAAACTAGAAATCCATATTCCGGAGCTGGCAGATCAGGCAAATTCCCTTGATGCCGCAACCGAAGCAGCGGATCTGAATCTGTCAAAAGAATATCCGTTGATTTTGAATGCGGGCCGGCATATGGATTTTAACAGCAACACGCTCATGAGAAACCCGGAATGGAACAAGGGAAAAAGAGCGTGTACGATCGCAGTTAATCCCGAAGATGCTGAAAAGTTATGCCTTACGGACGGCCAGCAGGTAAGGGTCGTAACCGAAGCGGGAAGTGAAACAGGAGAACTTGAAGTGTCAGACATGATCCGGAAAGGCACCGTCCTTATTCCTCATGGCTTCGGCCTGATCTACGATGGCACGGTATATGGCGTGAATGTGAACAGACTCACGAAAAATACCCACCGGGATTTTCTGGGTACGCCCCTGCACCGGTTTGTGCCATGCCGCCTAGAGAAGGTGGCAATTCCGTTGGGTGCAGGAAATCAATAAATGCCAACGAAAGACTCACGCATCCCGGAGAAAGAGACTTGATGCTTGGAACAGGAAACTGGATTTGGGTGGCATTCTGCCATTTGAATAGTTTAGTTCCCAGGCTCTGGTTTCAAGTCTCTTTCACCCCTTTTGATGGCTTATTCTTCTGAATCAACAAATTCATTGTATATATCAGGGAGAAAGGAAGCCAGATGATTGTACTCCCTTGAGCAATGCTCCATCACGCCCAATGCCGCATCTTCATTAAATATGATTTTTCTCCATGCCGGGTCCAGTTTGGCGCCCAACCAGAAACGGCTTCTAAGTTCAAGGCCGGTGTCTGTTTTTCTAAAAAGATGGCACATATAAGTATGATCAATGGTGACACCAAACAGTTTTATTCCCACAATGCCGCATATCGCACCTTCAACGCCGTTATTTTCAAATGCAGATGTGTCAAACCCGAATGTCTCTGGCGGCACGAAAGAGATGGATAGTGCCAGAATACCTAATCCCACATCCTCGACGGGATAATGGGGATTGTCCGTGATTTTTTCCTCAGGACTCAGGGTTGGGTCGGCATACCGATCCAAATACTTTGCGCCGATCGCATAATGATCCCCCGGACACCAGATTTTATAACGAATGTTTTTCAAGGTGTGCCACCAGAACCACCATTGGATCATCTCCATATCTGCACCGGGCATTTCTGTTCTTGCCGCAACATAGGCGCTCCCGTCCTCTAATATACCATATCCGTTTTCTACCTCCAGATATCCGGGGTTTGCCAGATCGTTGATATTCTCAAAAGCCAATGCCTGATCCGGCGATATCGGCCCGTATGATATGGCATCCAGAACCACATCCGGAAATTCGGAAAAATCGGTTGAATAATATTTGGCCTCCGGCATGCCTTTTTCTTTTTTCGTAAGTCCGGCCTTCAGATTTGACATGTTATCTGAACAGGCGCAAAAACTTAACGATATTAAAATGGCAAGACTCAGGGAAAACCGTTTTAAATGGACCATGAAAACCTCCTCTGTCATCGGGTTGATATGGATCATGATTCAGTCCGATTTGCCATGACGGTAGCGGTTTTCCGGAAATCGGAATACAGGTCCGGTCCAACGTCCTTGCGTAAAAAGTTCCTGCGGTTGAATCATGGTTGAGTGATTAGAATGTATTCTAATTTAGTGTTTCGGGTTTGTCAATCACAAATTAGAATGAATTCTAATCTATTATTTTTTTTAACATGAAGGTTACGATCACAGAAATTTTATGATATGTCCATTTTCGTATGACTTGGGAATGGTGAACATTCAGGCAAAAAGGTATGGTTTATGAAGCGGCTCCAGCATAAATTGACAATAAAACAAAAAGTCATTGACCTATCCCAAAAGCTTTTTCTGGAAAAGGGGTATGCAAGGACCACCATCAAAGATATTACAGAACAGGCAGGTATCACCACAGGAAGTCTTTACCATTTTTTCAGGGATAAAGAAGATATATTACGCCATATAACCAAGGATATGTTTGATGCGGCGGCTGACATGGCCGATGACATCCTGGGAAAAGACGGTAACCCCTGGCTTCGTTTTTCGCTTGAAATCGGGATGCAGTTTTATTTTATTCTGGCGAACAGGCCTATTGCGGAATTGTATCTGGCTGCCCATCAATCCGGAAGTATCGCCCGGCTGATCGCCCAGTCAGCCCAAAAGCGGAACCAGGACATGTTTCAAAAATCCCTTCCCAGACTTTCATCAGATGACTTTTATGCCATGTCTCTTTCTGTCAAAGGGATCATCCACAGTTTTGTCCAGGAAGCCGTCCATGGCGAAACAGATGCCAATCCAGAGCTGATTTTCCGGGCCATTGAAATGACGCTGATTGTATTCCAAATCCCAAAAAAAGAAATGGAAAAGACCCTACAGGCCACCCATGAGCTAATCAAAAGAAATTTTAAGGAAATCTTTCAAACTGTTAACAGTCAGAAATCAAAACAAGTAAAAAAAGCGACGAAATGATCCGTTATCATTTCAAAGCAGCTTTTTATACGGTTTATCCGTGCACATAAACGGCTCGGCCGGACCGGAGAGAATAAACGGCAATGGTTTCAACCGCTGCTTTTTAGTAAACCCGATGGTGCCCACACCCAGGTAAAGATTTTTTTTTACTTTCCGGATTTCGTCAACCATATTGATCATGCCCAATAGGGACCGGTAGGCTGTGTAGTCGAATTGAAATACATCTCTTCCGTCAAACCGGGATTTGATGATCTGATTATTTTCAACTTGCACTTCCAGCCCGCAGTTTTGCGCGCAGAGCACACAACTGGTTTTGCGTAATCGTTCCATGGTAGACCCTAAATGAGATTTTCCAAGTATCTGATCCGTTTAAGCGGCGCAGAGGGGTCGTATATCCCAGAAGGTGTGCTCCAATCATATTGACCATGGAGAGGCATTCAGAGGCGATTTCTTCGGCAAAAAAAGCAAATGTCGTAAAGCAATACCCTTTTCCGCCGAACATTTTGGGAATCCACATGCTGTAAAACCCCCAGTCATTGGCTTTTTTTACGAGATCCCATTCAATGTGACCCGGGTCTTCCTGCATTTTATTATCAAGCTTGAGCGCATGGGGCCTGACCACTTCTTCATTGAATTTTCTGGCAATGGCCATCACTTCTCTGGCTTCTTTTACAATGCCTTTAGGGACGTCCTGAATGGCTCTCAAGCCTATTCTGATGTCATCGAATGCCGGTTCTCTTTCGAGCAATGACTTAATCTCTGACCGTGAAATCATCAATGTGCTCCTTGTAACATATTAATGGTTTTTGATAACACCATTTTAATTTGATGGTGCTGCAACTTAAAAACACGGGTTGTTAAAAAATAAATATCGGATAGAGGTTTAACCAATATGATCAATAAATTTTTTAACCCGTCAAGAAAAAAATTCATCTTCACGAAAAAAAATGGCTGTATCCAGCACGTCATTTTGATTGACATAATCAAGCCAGCATAAAATATATCAAAATTTTTTAAATGATTTTATTGTATATTTAAATAGTTAAATGTATATTATCGGTTGTGTGGCCATTGGTTGCGGAAGTGGTTTTTTCTTGTGAATCACCTGAGAGAAAAAAAGTATTGACGCAGAACATAATTTTTATTATTGGTTTTACCAATAATCGGGAAAAAGCTGTTGATTCCAAAAACGGCTTAAACTCCGCTTCTGCTTATTCAGTTTTAAAGCCTGCGACAGGGAGATTCTAAATATGGCCCAACAGAAATACAAAGTTGTCATGAATACACTTTTGCGTGAAATTTTTCAGAGCAAATTGAAACCGGGCGACAGACTCCCTGCTGAAAGAGACCTCTCAAAAGAAATGGATGTGGATCGGACGTCCCTGAGGATTGCATTAAAACAGCTTGAATCCATGGAAGTCCTTGAGATTCGTCAGGGGGACGGGATTTATGTGAAAAATTACATGAAGAATGCGGGGGTTGATTTCCTGAAAATGCTTTTTCTTCAGCAGGAAGCAGACGAAAGTGAAGTCATTATTGACGAATATCTCATTGATGAAATTATGGAATTCTGGATCGAATTTTTTCCACTTATGCTCAAGGTTGCCTTGCGCCGGTTCGCGCCAAGGGATATCAAACAGTTCCTGGATCTTATCAATAACCAATTAAAGAGCATTCAAAATCGTAAAGCTGTCATGGCATGCGAGATCGAGCAGATGGAATTCGTCGCTGAAAAGACGGACAATCTTCTTTATCTTCTGATCTCAAACTCGACGCGCCCTTTAAAGAGAAAAATGGTTGAACTGTACATATCGGCAATGGATGACAAGGTTCTGAAGGAGTACATTGAAATAAAAAGGTCACTGTTAAAGATAAGTGCACTGGGGGATCCGGAAAATGCGGTTACGCTGGCAGATGGATTCAAAAAGATTTTAATCAACTACATTGAGATAATGCGAAAGTCATTGCACATATCACCAGCGGACAAAAAAATCGTGGATCAGTTTATATCTTCTACAAAAGCGGGATAACGGAGAAAAATTATGCTGATGAAATTTGAAACTGCCTCATCCGGGCATTCAGAAATCGCAGTTCCGGAATCCGGTGCACCATTCAATCCGGTGGAAGATGTGATTTATCGAAGAAGAAGTGTGAGGCTTTACAAAAAGAAGCAGGTGCCGGAATATCTTGTCCGCCGCGTGATCGAGGCGGGCCGTTTTGCGCCATCAACCGGAAACTCTCAACCCTGGAAGTTTATCGTGATCCAGGACCAGAAAATGATTAAGGATATGACAGATCATATCGTCAAATCCTGCCAGTCTCTCGTTAAAATGACCGATTATTTTTCAAAACCGGGAACAGGCTGGCGGGAGCGAATCGTTAATTTCGCAAGATTGTTCTGGCAAAATGAATTCCATCCCAATCCGCTGGGCGCATTCACGCAGATTGCAGAAGGAAAACTGGGGGTCTGGCATGGGGCCCCTACGGTCATTATCATTCTTATCGATCAACGGGCGCCCAGCAAGCCGCTTATCGATGTGGGCGTGGCCGGTCAGAATATGGTTCTGTCCGCTCACAGCATGGGGCTTGGCACCTGCTGGGTGGGCTTTGTGGAATTTTTATCCAGAAGTTATAAATGGCGAAAACGCCTGAACATCAAATCTCCTTATCGAATTGCCAATTCAATCGCCATTGGCTATCCAAAAGGCACTCCCGATGGCTATGTGAAGCGGGAAACCAAGGCCATAGACTGGTATGATGAAAACGGTCAATTTTCCATTAAGTACTAGGAGTATAAAATGCCTGAATATCTTACACGAAAACAGAAGAAAAAATATGAGAGCTATTTGAATATAGATGAAGATATGGTGATGGGCGTTGTCTCATTTGACTATGAAAAATGCAAAGGGTGCCGGTTTTGTGTTGAGGCCTGTGTTTCAGCAGGACTTGAGATGGCTGATAAAAAGCCCCGTATGATTTTGGACAGACCTGTTTGTATTGCCTGTGGCGATTGTTCGGCGCTCTGCCCTGAAAATGCGATTACAATAGAGCGGTTCCAGCAGTTTAATTTTAAATACCGCTTTCTGGATCGTGGAGAACCGGCCATGCCAAGACGGTTCTAGTGATTTGAAGAGATTTCCTCTGCGGGTCAGAAAGACTGATGGCCTGGAATTCAAAATATCTTCCGTGATTCTGTAAAACAATACTTGACATTGATTAAATGTTCAGGTTATGGGTTATCTATAAACATGTGTCGCTATCATGACTACTGTTTATCTAATCAAAGAAAACAGGGGGGCCAATGCAAATGATTTCTAAATTCAGGCTGATTGTTCTGGGGAGTATTATTTCAATTCTTTTTTCAGTGATGACCGTAAAGGCGGAAGTGGTGAAAAATGCCTTTGGCGGCAGTCCGTGGATTGCTTTTCCGGGCAGTTATCGGCTGACGCCCGCGTTTCCGGATAAGGCGTCCCGATATGATCTTCTGAATTTTAAACCGGCGACCGGCGAGTTTGATGCGCTGAAGGTCACCGGTCAATTTCCCCATGCCCGATATTTCGGGCTCAATCTTTATGATTATAATGAAGCAACGGATTTCGCAGGACTTGCAGACAGAGATATCATGCCGGATGAGGGGAGTATAAACCCGTTCGAGATTGGTGCGGACAGGAGTGCTGAAAATAGAACCTATACAATCTGGCTGGTGAAAGAAGGGGCTGCTGTTCCGGAAGGGGCCAAAAATATAATGACATACCCTGACGGGATTGAAACACTGGCATTTATGACACGTGTCTACAGATCGGATAAAGGATTGAACCTTTTAGGTGGTGTTCCTCTGCCCGTTGTGGAAGCGATAAAACTGGACGGTCAGGATGCAACTGCTCCCAAGGTTGGCATTGATGCAAAAGGTCTTCAGTCAAAATTGAAAATGTTTCTGTTTAATCTGGACATCATCACAACCTGGAACCTTCAGAAGGAATTTGCCGGTGATGAAATTGTATTCAACCGGATTTCAGATGCCGGTCTTTTCCCCAATGCACATAATGAGTATGTGACGGCGCCTCTTGAACAATGCTACTGGAACAAGGTCGCGGTTCTCACACTTAAAGAAGTCCCCACCGCCGAAGACACATACGAAGGGGGGAATTTTGAAGGTGACACAGATGTCCGTTACTGGTCATTCTGCACAGGCGGACTTGCTGAAACCGGAACGCCTGATTGCCTTTGCGATGATCAGGTCAACAAGAACGAAGACGGAACCGTCACCATTGTGATTGCCCCGTATTATCTGAAATCAAGTGTCAAAAAAGCCGGTCTGAACTACATGAAGTGGGGGCTTGTCTACAAGCCGATCATCATCCATCGCCATATGCTCGCCAGAGACGGTTTTGAAGGGAGGATAGGAAATGTTGCACCCATCGGACGGCCACCTGCAGAAGAAGACAGAAACGAAGCGTATCTGGATGCCCATAACGCCAAAAACTGGATGGGAGACTATACGCCTAAAGGATACATTTACACTGTGAAAGAATTTAAGGAAAAGCTGAATGCCGGGGAATTTCATACGGCATTTGAGTAATACCTGAATTCATAAATATCAATGGTATTCAGGCCCAGGGCATCAATGGCGAAAGCGCTTTTTTACGACGCCATCAAGCCTTTGATTGCACCTGGGGGAATGCCATTATGAATTTTGTTCCATTCAAGAATTTTCAATGACATTTTCTTTCTTTTTATCGATAAATTCTATTCCCTGACAACCCTGCATCAATACTATCAATTTGACTCTCCCAATGGTTCATAATAGGTCCCATACAGGTTAAAATCATTTTGGGTCAGCTGAAATAACATAAGAAAAGGAGCTTCAAATGAGTGAGGACCATAAAAATATGTGGGAAGATCTGGGACTGGCTTTGGAACCGCATGATGCGCTTTTGAGTGTTCTGGGGAATGCCTATAAGGATATTTATCTTTCCCAGAAAGAACGTCCTCAAGGAATGGTGTATTTTGATTTTGTCATGAGCGAAGTCCATGGCTTACGTATCAGGGAACTGCTGGATGAAAAGGCGCATGGCCGAAAGATAATAGGCTCTTATTGTGTGTTTGTTCCCGAAGAAATAGCCCTTGCTGCGAACGCCACACTGGTAGGACTGTGTTCCGGGGCGGATTTTGCTGAAGACGACGTTGAAACATACCTTCCCGGAAATACCTGCGCGCTGATCAAGTCCGCATTCGGTTTTAAACTGGGGCAGGTTTGCCCATATGTTGAATGTTCGGACATGATTGTCGGTGAGAATACCTGCGATGGCAAAAAGAAAGCATATGAGACTTTGGGGAATCTCGTTTCCAACCTGTACGTCATGGATTTGCCACAGATGAAATCCAATGATGGGAAAGCATTATTAAAGGCAGAATACACGCGATTCAAGAAGGCGGTTGAGGCTTTGACCGGTGTGACCATAGACGCAGAAAGCCTGAAGAAAGGGATTGAAACCGTAAACAACAAGCGAAAAGCCATTCACCGGCTGTCCCGTTTAAGAAAAGCAAATCCTGCCCCCATATCCGGGCTTGATGCACTTCTTGCGAACCAGGTCTTTTTTTATGACAACCCGGCCCGTTTTACCGAATCGGTAAATAAAATTTGTGATGAACTGGAACAGCGGATCGAGAAAAAGAAAGGTGTCTGTCCGGAATCCACTCCCCGGATTCTTATTTCCGGATGCCCCATGGCCGTGCCCAACTGGAAATTTCCGTGGCTTGTCGAATCCGCCGGAGCCGTTATCGTTGGGGAGGAGTCCTGTGTGGGCGAACGGGGAACAAGGAACCTGACAGATGCTTCCGGAAATACGGTTGACGACCTGATGGATGCGATTGTCGATCGGTACTTCAAGATCGACTGTGCCATCTTTACACCCAACCCGGATCGTTTGAATCATATTGCGGAAATGGCGGAAACTTACAAGGCGGACGGTGTGATTCATTATGGTTTGCAGTTCTGCCAGCCCTACGCCATGGAATCGATGCCCATTGAAAAGGCGTTGAAAGCGAAAAATATTCCGGTGTTAAAAATTGAAACCGATTACAGCATGGAAGATGTTGGTCAGCTTAAGACCAGAGTCGAGGCGTTTCTTGAGCTTTTAAAGTAAAAAATGTTAATGATATGATGCAACCGCCCGCTTTAAATATGTATGATCGTTTTTCGGAAGACTGCCTCATGGGACTTGAGGCTGCCAGGGAAACCGGGGTGAAGATAGCCGGTATTTACTGTATTTTTGCCCCTGTAGAGTTAATTTATGCCGCAGGCGCCGTGCCCATTGGTTTATGCGGAAAAAAAGAGGCGCCCATATCTGCTGCCGAAGAAATACTTCCAGCAGCTTTGTGCCCATTGATCAAATCGAGTTTCGGGTATGCCCGGACCAACAGCTGCCCCTTTTTTGACGCGTCTGATTTTATTGTGGGAGAAACCACATGCGATGGCAAAAAGAAGATGTTTGAGCTGATGGCACAGATGAAACCCCTTCATGTGATGCAACTGCCTTATGCATGTTCCGATACGGCCGCGCTACAATACTGGTATGAGGAGGTTTTACGGTTCAAGGCATTTCTGGAAGATCAGACCGGTCAGAAGATTGATGACAAAGAACTGAAAAAACAGATATCCCTTGCCAACAGGATACGCTTGGCTTGCCAGAGACTGATAGCTTTAAATATGCCCGGCAGGGAACCGCTTAAGGGCATGACTCTTCTTGCTGTGATGGAATCAAAGGGATTTATTCTTGATCCTGAAACTTACCTGGATCAACTCGACCGGATGATTGACGATCTTGAGACATCAATTACGGCCAGCCGTCCGGTTTTCAATAAACCCAGAATTCTTCTCACTGGTACGCCGCTTGGAAAAGGGTCTGAAAAAGTCCTTCAATTGATAGAAGACACCGGCGGCATCGTGGTTGCAATGGAAAACTGCACCGGTCTCAAAGGCATTTACAATCTGGTGGACGAGACTCTTCCCGATCTCTACATGGCCATTGCCAGACGATATCTTAAAACGCCCTGCTCCTGCATGACGCCAAATACCGGAAGATTTGAGCTGCTCAGCCGTTTGATTGAAGATTTTGACATTCATGGTGTTGTGGACCTTTCCTGGCAGTGCTGCCATACCTATCATATTGAATCCAGGTCCGTGGAAACCCACATCAAGCAGCAGATTAACATACCTTTTATCAATATTTCGACCGACTATTCCGAATCAGATATCGGTCAACTGACTGTCCGTATCGAAGCGTTTATGGAGTTACTTTATGGGCATTATCATGACTCGACAGGAGCAAAGAACTGAATTTTATTTTCCAGTGCCCGAAAACCGGGCAGGTATTTGAAACCGGTCAGTTCGAAGTGATCGATAACAGGGGAGTTGTTACCGATGCATCGGGAAATAAAAAACTGGACGCCAAAGTATGTCTCAAAAATAATTGCCCACACTGTGGCGTCCGCCATGTCTATCATGCAGATGAACTGTCTTGCCCGTTTGGATAGCTGAACCTTTTTTTCGTTCGAAACAAAAAAAATGTCAGTTTTTGTCTTCTATTATACCTGATACATAAATGATGATTTCCGGTTTGATGGTGCTGTCGGTGAGCAAATTAATGGAACCGCGATACCGGCCCTTTTCCTGAACCAGATTTTTAACGCTAAGAATGTATTGGTTTTTAATTTTTTCCAGATCATAAGATATTTTTTTGTCCGGAAGTCGAATGGATGATCCGGTGATGGTAAAAGGATATTTTTTTAGAGGGGTGATCGTCACTTTTGATTCAATAACTTCCCCCGGTGCGCCCTTTAACATTATCCGATCCGGTTCAATTGAAGCAAATGCGTCCACGTCTCCGGATACATAGAGCTTTATTTCTTTTTGCTTGGGATCACTGGTAAAAACAGTGATGGTTTTGGAAAACGACTTGCCCGCATATCCTCTGGTGTTTCCGTTTATGGTGACATTTCCCTTCTCACCAGGTGCAATCTGTTTCGAATAATCTGCAGTTGTGCAACCGCAGGTTGTTTTAACATTTAGAATGGATAGTGTCGCATTCCCCTTGTTTTCGATTATATACTCTTTTTTCACAACCGTCCCCTCCACGACGGTTCCGAATTCATAGCGTGGTTCGTTCACTACTACATGCGCCGCTGCTTCGGATGTCTCCTGTGAGGAAGACGGATCTGCAAAAAGCGGTAATCCTGATATCAGAAAAATGGCCAACAGTAATTCAATAAAGACTATTTGTTTCATGGTTATCTCCTTTTTTTACCTGTTAATATAATTGACTTACATTTATATAGGGCAATGCTACCGGCTGTAATGGGTCGCAAAAGAAGACGGCAAATGGGGTGTTCAGCGAAAAACATATCGTAAAAAGACGGATGAAAATGATTTTGGTCTACTCTGCGACTAACAAACACGGTTAGCGTATTGTGCACACTCAGATGAAGCCAAAATCGTTATTCATGAATTCCTCTATGGGGAAGTATTAATAAGTTGAGTCTTTTGTTTCATACTAGTTGTGATAAAAGTCAAGCAGAAATGTGTATTTTTTTAAATATATAATAAATCTATAGGGGAGATGCAGTGAATCAGTATTATCAATTTGACAACCCCGGATGCCTTTAATAAATCTACGATTTGACATAATTTTCAACTTCTTTTAATAAGGCATGATTATGTATCGTTTGTTGTTTTTTGGTTTTACCTGAGGAAATTTAAATGAACTGCCACGGGTTGGTAAGCGCAGCATTTTCAGGGGTAAGGCCGTCAAACAGGTCCAGGCATACCATGATCATCATCAAAGCCGGTTTCCTTGAAAAAATTTTGAAAACAGTCCGTTTTTGACATCCTGCGTTTTGTTGAAATAGCCAGTATCGCATTCATCGGTTATTTCTGCCATCCCTTTATGTATCCGGTTCATACAAATTTTAGTCATTAGACAATTTCCGTAAGGCTTTTTCATGGCTGAAAATTTTTTGATTATCCATGGAAACGATTTTTAAATTAATTATGAAAGGGAAACATGATGACTGATGCTTTAACGATAGACAAGGATTGGAAAAGAGGATTCAGGGAGACTATACTATCCAAGCTGCCTGAGGGCGCCAACTTGAATTATTGCCTGACTTGCGGTGCATGTGCATCCGGATGCCCGGCTTCCGGACTGCATGATATGGATCCCAGAAAATATATCAGAATGATCGCACTGGGGCTTGATGATGAGTTATATAAGCATCCGTGGGTGTGGCTGTGCAGCATGTGCAAACGGTGCACCTATGTGTGTCCGATGAATATCGATATCTCTGCACTTGTTTATGAAGGGAGAAATCTGTGGCCGAGGGAAGAAAGACCCCGGGGAATTTTGGGTTCCTGTGATATGGCCTTAAGGAACAGCAGTGGCAGTGCCATGGGTACCCCCGAAGATGAATTTCAGTTTGTCGTGGAAGATGTGCTTGAAGAAGTGCATGAAACCCAACCTGAATGGAAGGATTTAAAAGCCCCTGTCAATAAACAGGGGGCGCATTTTTTCTTAAGCCAGAATTCCAGAGAACCGGTGACCGAACCTGAGGAAATGGTTCCTTTATGGAAGATTCTTCATATCGTCGGTGCAGACTGGACCTACAGCACAAGAGGGTGGGGCGGAGAAAACTACTGCATGTTTCTGGCACATGATGACAGCTGGAAAGCCGTGACCACAAACACCCTGCAATCGGCCATGGATCTGGGTTGCAAGGTGTATCTGAATACCGAGTGCGGACACTCCACCTTCTCCGTATGGATGGGACAGAAACGGTTCGGAATTAAAACCAACCTGGAGATTGCACCCATGGTGAAATATTATGCCCAATGGATGCGGGAAGGAAAGCTGAATGTCAATCCGGACTGGAACAAGGAACTGAAAGTAAAGTTTACCGTTCAGGACCCCTGCAATCAGATTCGGAAGAGTTTCAGTGATGCATTGGCGGAAGATTTGCGTTTTGTGGTAAAAGCGTGTGTGGGAGAAGACAATTTTGTGGACATGGTTCCCAACCGGTCGAACAATTACTGTTGCGGCGGGGGAGGGGGATATCTTCAGTGTGGCTATAATGACGAACGCATTCAATACGGCACCATTAAGAAAGATCAGATCATCGCCACAAAAGCCGATTACTGCATTACCCCCTGTCATAACTGCCACGATCAGATTCATAAATTGTCCGATCATTTTGAGGCCGGATATCACACCATTCATTTATGGACACTCATCGCCCTTTCCCTGGGCATACTTGCGGAAAACGAAAGAGCATATCTGGGAGACGATCTGATGGAAGTCAATTTACCTGCATCAACCATCGAGGAGGAATAAAGATGACGACAAAAGTAACGGGAGCCGTATTGATCGTGGGTGGGGGTATCGCCAGTATTCAGGCCGCGCTCGACCTCGCAAATTCAGGATATTATGTGTACATGATTGAAAAAACGCCATCCATTGGCGGCGTCATGTCTCAGCTCGACAAAACCTTTCCCACAAATGACTGTTCCATGTGCATCATGTCTCCCAAACTGGTTGAAGTGGGACGGCATCTGAACATTGAACTGGTCACCCTGGCGAACATTGAAGATATTCGGGGAGAAGAAGGGAATTTCGAGGTCGATGTATTTCAGAAGGCCAGATATGTGGATATGACAAAATGCATTGCCTGCGGGGCATGTGCGGAGAAGTGTCCCAAGAAGGTGGACGATGAATATAACATGAACCTGGTCAAGAGAAAGGCGATTTATGTGCCTTATCCCCAGGCCGTGCCCTTGAAATATGCGATTGATGCCAAAAACTGCATCAAACTGACCAAAGGAAAATGCGGCAATTGTGAGAAGAACTGTCCGGCAGGCGCGATCAATTATGAAGATACGGACAAGCGATTCACACTGACTGTGGGCTCGATTATTTTTTCTACCGGATTCAAGACCTATGACCCCTCAGGCAAACTTCCCTATTTTTATGACAACAATCCGGATGTGGTCACCTCCATTGAATTTGAAAGGCTGCTTTCCGCATCCGGCCCCAACAAGGGACATCTCATCCGGATATCCGATCATGTTGAACCGAAAAAAATTGCCTGGCTGCAATGTGTGGGCTCCCGGGATACCAATACCTGCAAGAATAGTCACTGCTCATCCGTGTGCTGCATGTATGCCATCAAACAGGCGATCATCGCCAAAGAACACGAGCCTTCCCTTGAATGTACCATTTTTTATATGGATATGCGAACCCACGGCAAAGGGTTTGAAAACTGTTACAATGAAGCCAGGGAAAAATACGGGATCAAATTCAGCCGCATAAGGGTGCATTCCGTATATCCGGGTTCCGGCGAAGAAAAGGGGCAGGTCATTCACTATATGGATGAGGATTCAGGAAAGCCTGTTGAAGAGCGGTTCGATATTGTTGTTTTATCCGTGGGCATGGAAATCCCGGATGAAGTAAAAGCCTTGTCAGATAAGACCGGCATCGATCTGACACCGAACGGTTTCTGCAAAACTGATTCTTTTGATCCGGTGTCTACAACGAGAAAAGGCATTTACGTCTGTGGTGCGTTTCAGGGGCCCAAAGATATTCCCCAGTCGGTTATTGAAGCAGGGTCGGCCGCCATGAAGGCCGGAGCTGCTTTGACCGGGAGCAGAAACACATTGACCAAAAAGATTGTAACCCCCGTAGAGATACCCGTCAGCGGCCAGCGGCCCAGGGTCGGTGTGTTTGTCTGTCATTGCGGGATAAATATCGGCAGTGTGATCAATGTGCCTGCGGTCAGAGATTATGCAAAGACGCTTCCTTTTGTGGAATATGTGGCCGATAACCTCTATTCCTGTTCCCAGGATACCCAGGACAATATCACCAGACTGATCAAGGAACAGAATCTGAACCGAATTATCGTGGCCGCCTGCACGCCCAGAACCCATGACCCGCTGTTTCAGGAAACGCTTATGAACGCCGGTGTCAATAAATACCTGTTTGAAATGGTCAATATCAGAAATCACGGTTCCTGGGTGCATAAGGATTTCCCGGTAGAATCAACGGAAAAAGCCAAGGATCTGGTCCGGATGGCTGTTGCCAAAGTTGTGCAGGCAGAGCCGCTTCAGGAAGCGGAACTCTCCATCGATCAGAATGCCCTTGTCATCGGTGGCGGAATTTCAGGCATGGCTGCGGCCAAAGCACTTTCTTCCCAGGGGTATCATGTGACGATAGCGGAAAGGGAGGCCAGACTCGGCGGGAATGCCAATTCCCTCTATAAAACCGCCAAGGGCGAATCGATAAAAGACGGCCTCGAAAAGATGGTCGCTGAAGTGAAAAATGATACCCGAATCGATGTTTGCCTGAATACGGAAATCGATCACGTGGAAGGATTTGTCGGCAGTTTTGATACGACCTTGAAAACAACGGATAAAACCGAAACCATTCGCCACGGCGTAGCGATCATTGCAACCGGTGCAGCGGAATCGAAGCCGACAGAATATTTGTACGGCAGGGATAAAAGAGTCATCACCGGTCTTGAGCTGGATAAACGGATGCGTGAAGGTGATGCCGGACTGAAGACCCTAAAGACAGCCGTATTTATTCAGTGCGTGGGATCCAGGGAACCTGCGAGACCCTATTGCTCGAGAATCTGCTGCACCCATTCGGTGGCAAGCGCCCTTCATCTGAAGGAAATCAATCCGGACATGAAGATATTTATTCTATACAGAGATATCAGAACCTATGGTGAGAAAGAAAATCTCTACCAGGAGGCACGGGGCAAAGGCGTCATTTTTATCCGGTATGATGTGAACAATAAGCCCAAGGTGACGTCTTCCGAAGACAGCCTTTTTGTTGAAGTGGACGATCATATATTGAAACGGCCGATAAAGATCTCTGCGGATCTCCTGAACCTGGCATCTGCGATCGTACCCTACCGGGATGAACGGCTGGCCCAGTTTTTCAAGGTGCCCATGAACGATGACGGTTTTTTTGTGGAAGCCCATGTGAAACTGGCCCCTTCCGATTTTGCCACGGACGGCGTGTTCATGTGCGGTCTGTCCCATTATCCCAAACCCATTGATGAATCAATCGCCCAGGCCCAGGCTGCGGCATCGAGCGCCACGCGGCTTTTGTCCCAGAAAACGATCAATACGAGCGGCACCATTGCCGTTTCAAACATCGCCTATTGTACGAGCTGCGGCGTATGCGTATCAATCTGTCCGTATAATGCGCCATCGTTTATCGTGGAAGGGCGAAATGCAGGCAAGGCAGAGATCAATCCGGTGCTGTGCAAGGGGTGCGGCGCATGCGTGGCATCATGCAGATCCGGCGCCCTTCATTTGAAAGGATTTGAAGAATCCCAGATCATGGCCATGATAGATGCTGCCTGATGAATGAAAAAATGAATGATAAGGAGAATTTCCAAAATGTCTTTTCAACCCAAAATAGTCACATTCCTCTGCAACTGGTGCAGCTATGGCGCGGCAGATCTTGCCGGAGTGAGCCGGTTTCAATATCCACCGAATATGAGAATTATAAGGCTGCCCTGTTCAGGCCGCGTCACGCCCAAGATGATTCTCCACGCCTTCAGAAAAGGTGCAGATGGTGTGTGGGTATCCGGTTGCCATCCGGGAGATTGCCATTACCTTGAGGGGAATTACTATGCAAGAAGAAAGTTTGCGCTTCTTAAAAGTCTCTTTGAATACCAGGGGATCGAGCCTGGGAGGCTCCATTTTTCGTGGATTTCTTCAGCAGAAGGCGTGAAGTTTGCGGAAATCGCGAATCAGGTGATTGATGAAGTGACCCGGTTGGGCCCGCTTGAGCATTTTTTGAAAACGTTGCCCAATTAAAATTTAAATGAAAAAGGAAAAGATTATGCTTATTGTTACCGAATCGGCACAGGTTCAGGTTGCTGATTATTTTAAAGATAAGGAAATAAAGCCTGTGAGGGTCATGTTGACGCAAGGGTGTGGCGGCACCTCCATTGTGATGGCGCTGGATGAAAAAAATGATCAGGACAAGGTGTTCAAGTTCAGCGGCATTGAATATCTGGTGAACCGGGATTTCTTGAAAGATGCACAGCCTATTGAAATTGATTTTAGGAATGGAGGATTTGCCATCAAATCGAGCATCGAGCTGAGTGGCGGTTGCTCAAGCTGTGGCACGGCTGGATCGTGCTGCTCATCATAAAAGTGAATTCTTTAGGGGCAATGGTGCTGGTGCACTGGGCGGTCTTCAAAACCGTACTGTCTCCGCGTGAAAACGGGGTGGAGGTTCGATTCCCCTTGCCCCTTCCATGGATAAAATAGTATAGAGGAGCCTAAGAATATAACGATTATCTGATATAGGGTTATGGTATGGATAAACATTCCATAGATCAGCTTTACGAAACAAGGCAGCGGTGTCTTGAGAATACCGAGGTTGCCATCCATGAAAGACCGGATGTTTACGATGAAATCAAACAGATTCTTGTCCGCGTTATCCAGAAGCATGTAGATATTGACGATTATTACCCAATAGCAGCGCGGCTTACGGAATTGATTGAAAAAATGGGAAAAGATACCCTGTTTTACAGTTATTTCTACGACAACATTCATCCGGAAAAATCAGGGACAGCCAAGTATTTCCGATTTATCTGCAAGGATCTTCTCTTGCAGATCCATGAACTCAATGACTGGCGAATCAAGAGACGCAGTCTGGCGGTTATAAAGTAAGTTCTATTCTTGGATTCATCTCTGACCTGATGTACGTAAATACAGGATCAGGCTTTTAGAATGGATGAAACTGGCAAAAAAAAACATATCTCGATAGGTATTTGCGGTCATACCGATCATGGCAAGACAACCCTTGTCAAGCTGCTGACCAATCAACCATCTCGTAAGAACGAATTGCCCAAGGACCAGGGCGTGACCGTTGAGATGACCGTGTCCCCTTATCCAGTCAGTGATGCGATTCACGCGGCGCTTATTGATGTGCCCGGTCACCATCATTACCTGAAGAATGCCATGCGTGCTTTGTATGCGGTTGATATGGCCGTGCTTGTCGTGGCTGCTGACGATGGGGTGATGCCTCAGACGATTGAGCATATAGAATTGCTGTCTTCTCTTGGTATTCATGAGGGATTTACCGTACTTAGCAAAACCGATCTGGTGGATGATGAACTCTATGAGCTGGCCGTCTCAGATGTTCGGGATGCGTTAAAAAATACTGTTTTTAAGAACAAACCGATTGTATCGTATGCCTCTGTCCATGGAAAAGGTCTTGAAAAAATCCGGGCACAGATCGAAAACGAAGCACGCCGTGTCTGCCATCATTCGGCATTAGACCCCTTCAGATTGTGGATTGACAAAGTCAAACAGCATAAAGGTTTTGGCACTGTCGTTTGCGGTACAGTTATCTCCGGAAAAATTTCTGTTGATCAACCGGTTTATCTTTTCCCACCGGCAATTAAAACAAAAGCACGGACTATAGAGAGCCATCATGAAAAAATGATGTCTGTTTCTGCCGGACAGAGAGCCGGCATTAATATCCCGAAAATATCGGCAAAAAATGTAAAAGCAGGCATGCTGATGTCTGGCAGTATGGCGGTGCCTATGACCCGTTACTTGAATGTCCGGGTGAAAGCTTTAAAGGAAATTAAAGATCATCAGCGTATTAAACTTTTCATTGGTACTTCTTTTGTGAAAGCGCTTTTTGTCAAAATCGCCGATATCGACTCTGATATGGATAAGGCGTGCTTCGTTCAATTGCGGACCACAGAAGATATTCCCTGCTTTGTGAAAGAGAACTTCATTCTTTTAAGACTCGACAACAACCAGATTGTCGGTCAAGGAGAATGTCTTGAAATTTCTTCTTTGAAGTACAGGGTGTCGAAAAAAGAAGAAACGGTTTTCTATCTTTCATCTGTTTTTTATAACCGAAAAGAAGATATGGTCAGGGGATATCTCAACCTTCATCGGCAGATGGTCGCCACTCCAGAAACGATTTCATATTACACCGGGATTGATCAAATAGCGGTCGATCAGGCTTTGAAAAATATGCTTTTCTCTGGCGAACTTATTCAGGTGCAGAATGGCTACTATCTGAAAAAGGAATATGAAAAACGCCTTCAAGACGTTATTTTAATTTTTAAGGATATTCTGTCCGGTCATCCGGCAAGAAATGACCTGAACCGGGAGACCGTATACAGCAGACTTAAATACAGCATGACAAAAGAGTTGTTTCAATGGGTATTTTCCGATCTGGTTTCCCGCCGCAGATTGATTGAAACCGGAACCAATACCTATGCATTAAAAAATTTTTCAATCACGCTTTCGGGAGATCAGAAAAGGCTGGTGGATTTGCTATTGAATCACGCCGATCAAAGTGGGTTGTCTCCTTTCACCATGAAGACCGTATACGATATTCACCATGGCAGATATGAACGAAACCGGTTAAAAGAACTTCTTGATTTTCTCTGCAACGAGGAGAAGATTGTCCGCCTGGACAATGACCGTTACATTTCAAGAAAAGCGATTGAAGATATTAAAATAAGGGTGAACAAAGCCATTGAACTGCATGGCAAACTCAACCTGACCGACAGCAAGAAAATCCTGGGATATGGAAGAACAAAAGGCGCGGCTGTGTTTGATTATCTGGATGAAATCGGTTTTACCTACCGGGTGGGGAATGACAGATTGCTGGTTGATAAGGCATTTTAACCGGGAAACACGGAAAGCAGATCCTTTCTGGCGTCTGCATGCTGGATGACAATCTGAATCAGATCCTGAGGCTTCATTTTCAAACCTCTTCCGGGAAGCTTCCATTCAATCATGTACGCCATAAGCAGAACAAAGTAGGCATCTTTTCTTTTATCAAGGACAATGGCATCGGTTTTTTGCCCCTTTTGTCCTTCAAGATATTTCAAAAGCCAGTAGCGATGTCGCATGTACTGTGTTTTCCCTACATTGGCGAGGGTTTGTTCCAGTGTCTGATAGACAAGCATGATTTCTTCCCTGGTATAGGGCGCTTCCATTCCCAGTATAGACTTGATCTGGCGCTGGGTAACCAGATCGAAATATCTTCTGATAGGAGATGTGCATGTGACATAGGCATGAACACCAAGCCCGGAATGGTATTCCGGTTCAAAACCGATGATGACACGGGAAACTTGTTTTCGTTGCATGTAGTTCAGAAACAGGGAATCACTTTCTCCATGATACAATCTCGCCTTGGGCTCGGGCTGGGACCTGAAAATGGCTGGCACACCGTGTTCGCCCAAAAATTTTCCCGAAATCGAATTGGCCATGATCATAAGTTCTGAAACGAGTATGCGAGACAGACTCTCTTTGTCATTGGAAGACACATTAACCATGCTGTTTTCGGTAAAAGATATATTGATGTCCGGCAGGGTAATCTGGATGGCGCCTGCTTTCAGCCTGCTTTCCCTGAATGTTTTTGCACACAGATAGAGCGTTTTTATGTCTTCATCCGTTTCAATCATCTGGCAGGTTTCATTATAATTTAACTGGCGTTTCACCCGGATGATGCTTGGTACGATTTCCGAATCGATGATTTCATGGAACCGGTTCAACCGGATCATGGTGCTGATGGCCGGACGGATTTCCCCTTTTTTCAGGCTGCAAATATCTTCAGAAAGAATCCGGGGCAGCATGGGAATCGTCATATCAGGCATGTAGATGGAGCTTCCCCTGTTCAGGCCGCACTGATCGAGGATATCTCCCTTCTTGATATAATGATCCACATCGATGATGTGAACGCCTAAAATATAATGGTCATTCTCTTTTTCAATGCTTAACGCATCATCAAAATCTTTGGTGAATTCGCCATCGATGGTGATGATATCAAGGGCTGTCAGATCCCTTCTGTTTTGACCGAATGCATTGATATCTTCGGGTGCCTTAAGCCCGATGATATAGTCCTCAATTCGTTTTGAGAAGTCCCTGGGAATCTCCATGCGAAGAAGGTCCAGGTTTTCGTTTTCATCCCATATCCCCAGCTTTATGAAAAATTTGAATATCTGCTCGTTCAGGTCAATGCCGGCTCTGGCAAGAATGGCTTTGCCGACATCCGATGTTTTGCTTTCTTTTTCAAAGAGGTAATAGGATTTTACAATGTCGACAACTTCCTGCATTTCTTCCGGAACTGAAGGATGAGGCGCCTTTATCGTATTTTTAATCCAGTCGCCCCCCCTTTCAATGATTTTCTGTCTTCTCTCTTCTTCTTTCTTCTGGGCCAAGATCAGTTCGACCTGTTGTTCTGAGTTGGGAAAGAACTGGTTGTTGTTGAATTTGAAATACATCCGGTTTTCAAAAAACGACCGGATAACGGCAGATTCATGATCGGACGTCACAGGGCCTGAAAAGCAGTATTCCGTCATTGTTTTAAGGTCAATCCATTCATGCTCCTCATTCAAGAGTTCCCAAAGTTCCCGGATATTGATTTTTTCCTTTAGCAGTTCTCGTCTGGATGCCGTTTCCTTCAATTTCTCGATAATGGCATCCCGGCCTGCGTTTACGTTAATGCGTGATTGAGAGGCATACGAAATCCGGCCTTCGGACATGGTGACTTCACGATTTGATTCCGTCAAGAGACGGAGTCTTTTTTGTTTGACGTCAAGCACGGCAGAGATAACGATCTGCTGCTGATCAATATATTCAACAACGGTTCCGGATTCCATGGCAGAGCACCATAACAGCAGGTCTTTTGAAAGTCAATTAACTTAGAAACTTGAAATTATAGACTGGGGATGGGAGGTTTTTATCTATCCGGACTATGTCTGGTACTTCAGTATGGACGCCGGCAACCAGTTTTGCGGTGACAAAAGTTCTATCGAATCTGGTTTGGCCGTTCGCAGCGGACAGGTTTCAAGGTCAACAATTTTTTCCCAATCACACAATACACCATCAGTTTCGTGGCAATCTTGGCTGCCGTGTACTCGGACACCTGGGTGCCCTCAATTTTGGCAAGTTCATTGATGTCTGCGGCAATGACTTTCCGGTTTTTTCCCACAGCCCTGACAAGTTTAACCAGTTGCCGGTATCGTAACCCCCCGGGTTCCGGTGTGCCGGTTCCGGGGATTTCCGAAGGGTCAAGCCCGTCCAGGTCGATCGTCATGTATACATGTTCAGGCAGCAAATTCACTACATCATCGATCCAGGTATCGTCAGTTTCTGAAATTTGGTGGGCAAAAAATGGCGTAAGGCCCTTTTCTTTAACGTATATGGCTTCCTCTTCTGAAAATGACCGGATGCCAACTTGTATCACCGGTGCTTTTACATCTTCCATAATCCGTCTGACCACGCACGCATGGTTCAACCGGCTGCCGTTCCATTGATTTCGCAAGTCCAGATGGGCGTCCACCTGCAATACAGCCATTTCCGGATAAAGTTCTGCCGCAGCCATGACCGGTCCGATGGTAATGGCGTGGTCACCGCCAAGACACAGGAGGAATTTATGCTGTTTCAGGATGATTTCCGCCTGTCCTTTCATTTCCTGAACACCTTTTTCAGGTGTCAAAGACGGGAAAAACAAGGGGCGTGTGTGAATGCGTGCCTGATACCAGTTGATCAAGGTTTCCTCGTCCATGCATTCAAGCTGTTCCGAGGCAACGAGAATGTCAATCGGCCCATTCAGGCTGCCTTCGCCATATGAAGGGTTTGCCTCGTAACATAATGGCAGAACAACAATTTCAGATTGTTCAAGGCTGGATTCTTTTTTGTCTGGCCCGCCAAAAGGGATATGCTTTATCTGGTCCATCATGGTTTTGTCCTTAAGGGTTCAGTGAAAATTTCAGGTGATAGTTATCTGAAAACAGCCTGGATTGCAATCTCAATCATCTGGAAGGGTGAATGGGTAATCTGGTCTTTCTGATGTGGCATATAAGGTTTTCCAGACGGAATTTGAGCCTTGCCTGCGAAATTCGGTTTGCAAAAAATGGATTTTATCAATAATATAAATTCATAACGATTATTTCCCAAATGTCCGGATTGGAAAATGCCACCTCTGAATTCAAATATTGATATGGACAAACTGTTTTCCTGGATTACAAGCGATGATCAGGAAAACTGGCAGAAGGCTTTTTCCCATTGCGCGATGTGCAAGGCATTATTTAAAATAAAATGGCCTGATGTTAATGACAATCTGAAACAGAAAATGATTTTGTTTGCAGGTTTTCTCAAGGTGGAAGAAGGGCTTGACGTCATTATCGCAGGTCTTAAGCATCACGTTCTCTATGTACGGGAACAGGCCAAGGTTTCTCTGGAAAAGATGGCCGAAAGACTTTCCGTGCCCTTTAATTCTGAAAAGGGGATAGATACGGTCATTTTGAGGCAATCTGCCATTTTTGCCTCGTCCTTGTTTGAGGAAATGAAATCAACCATTGTGATTGAAGAAACGAAATCCTATTTTCAGCTTCTCCTTTCAACAGGTGGACGGGGACCATTTTATGCATGGCGGTTTTTCGACGCTGGAATTGTCCCTCAACATATTCTGGTCGATCTTTTGAAGGGGTTTCAGGAACACTTGCGCCTTTCTTTTGCCTATCAATACAGCTTATGTTCAATTGCCGACAGATTGAATTATGGTCTTGCCATCAAAAGTATTCTTCAAACGATAAAGGATCGTCAGGTTGTCATTGATTTTATGGCCGTTCTTTTCGGCAAGACAGACAGGATTGATCAGGTTTTCAGAGAATTGGGCGATCGGCTGGGGATTTATGACCATGCTGTGCAAAATGACCTGCGTTCAGATGTTCACGCCGACAAGTTGAAGGCCATTAAAATTATCGGCTGTTACAACATTCCTTCCGGTCTGATGGCTTGTATCCCCCTTCTTTATGCCAGTGAGAGAAATGATATAAGAATCGGTTGCCTTCAAATGTTTGCACGGTCAAACATGGAGGCGCATCCCCAGTTGATCAAAGTGCTTTTTTTACTGCTTGAAGATCAGGAACCGGCGATTGCTTATTATGCTTTTTCCATTTTGGCTAAGCATAATGTTGAAGGGCTTGAGAATGCCATACTTCCCCTGTTGGAGAAAGTCCCTTCTGCAAGAGATTTTTTTTTCGAATGTCTGCCAACCCTGTCGCAAAAAAGGCTTAACCCGGTATTAAAAAGACTGGCCGGGCATTTTGAAAAAGAGGCACGGGAATTTATCGTTCGTTTTGCCATTAAACAACATCCGGATAAAATGATCCGTTTCTTAAGACAATATGAAAATCTTTCAGACGGTGAAATCAAAAATGGACTTAAAGATTTAAGGAATTCGGTTGAGACCTTTCAGAAACAGGAAATGGATGAGATCGCGACAGGAACGCTTCCGCTGTTCAAGCTTCGGGAGCCTGACAAAAAGGGAATCTGGGACAGGTTTGCAAATGGCAAACAGAAAAAAACAATTAAATCGCTCCAGGTTTCGAAATCTCTCGAAAATGTAAATTTTCATGGTGAAAAAATCCACGGGCTGGACCTGACCGGTATTCGATTGAATAATGTGAGTTTTTCCGGATCTGATTTGTCAGATATCAATTTTTTCCGGGCACAGCTTGTGAATGTGTCATTTGAGGGTGCCTGCCTTAAACATGTTTCTTTGAATCAAGCGCTTCTGGATAAGGTGTCATTCAGAAATGCGTTGATTGATACATTAAACGGTAATCAGGCCTGCTTTGACACCTGCTCCTTTCAGGGGGCAAAAATGCTGAATACGTCATTTCAGTCTGCCACCATGAAGGCAGTCTGTTTCATGGATACCTGGATCAGGAAAACAGATTTTAAAGAAGGCGATCTTGGGGGAACGAATTTTGTAGGCGCTGATATTGCCTTGATAAACTTTGGAAAGGCGCTTTTGACTCATGCGGATTTCACAGGCGTGACCCTCCGGTTCTGCGATTTTTCAGGAATGGATATCTCAGGAATAGCCGGGCTTGACAAGAATAAAATTCAAAGAGGATCCGAGCGACTGGACACCATTGACATGCCGGCTGTTCTTTTGACTGATGGAAAATTGAAAGGCAGTTGGTTTGACCTGATTGTTATCTTAAATGAGATTGATTACCAGAAAAAAAGATTTCTGGAATATAACAACAGGCGTTTTGAGCTTGCCATGGACTCATTTGTATCCGGACAGCGGGAAATGTTTGAGCTGATACCTTTAATGATTCATGCCAATTACATTCCTGTGCCGGTTGATGTACCGGAAAAAAAGCAAAAGATTTCCAACGCGCCTTTTGGCATCAAACATTATTATCCGAGTAATCATGTCCGGCTTCTTGCATATAAATTTTTTAATGTGGACGTCCCTGCGGTGACAAAAATCAATACATATGCCATTGAGGGGCTATATACCATTGGAAGTGTCGGATCGATTGCACAAACCCCGGATTCGGATATCGATTACTGGGTATGTATTGATGAAGCCCGGTTCGATGAAGAAGATATCAGTGCCTTGAAAGAAAAACTCCTTGCCATCGAAACGTGGGCACTCAAGGAATTCGATATTGAAATTCATTTTTTTATTATGGATCATTTGAAGATCAGAGAAGATCGTTTTGGTGGCAGTGACTCTGAAAGCTCCGGATCTGCCCAGGGAAAAATACTCAAGGAAGAATTTTACAGAACCATGATTCTTGTCGCCGGGAAAATCCCTTTCTGGAATGTTTTTCCGTCCTGGATGAATGACAAATATTATCGATTTTCCTGCATGATGGCTTCAAAACTGGATGACACATATATCGACCTGGGTAATGTTTTCACAATTCCAAAAGGTGAATATTTTGGTGCGTCGATCTGGCAGCTTTTTAAAAGCTTAAAAAGCCCTTTTAAATCCGTCATGAAAATGGCTTTGCTTGAAAAATACATTACAGAGGAAAAACAGGGAAGTCTTTTATGTAATCAATTGAAAACAAAATGGATTAATAATGATTTTGACAGCCAGCGTCTGGATCCCTATGTGTTGCTCTTTGAAGAAATTATTGAATTTTACAGAGGCTTGGGACAGAAAGACGTGGAATCTCTCATGGAGAAATGTTTTTTTATCAAGGTGGGACTGGATCTGGAAAAAGGTTCAACCAAATCCGTTTTTGGCTTAAGAAAAAAAATGGTGGATTATTGTGTTGCAGACTGGAAACTTGAAAGTGATCTGGTCTCCGGTCTTAAGACATTCAAGGAATGGCCCTATGATCGCATTGTCCATCTGGGTGCAGACATTAAAACCTATATGCTTGAAACCTATAAAAGGCTTTCAAATGAGCTAAAGGTGACGGATGCGGGTGAAACGTTGATTACTTCCCAGGATTTAACGATTCTGGGCCGGAAGATGTTTGTCCATTTTGCCAAATATCCGAACAAGGTCGAGACACTGCCCCTGGTTCTGCATGGCGGTTTATTGTTTCAACAGGTTCGTCTTCAGTATTCACAGGCAGGTAATAAAAAAGGCATTTGGGAATTATATCATCTAAAAACAAACAGCTGGGAACAGAGTGTCCGCACAGAGTTGATCAAAAAGATGGACCGGATTGAAGAAATAGCCATCTGGCTTGTTCATAACTATTTGTATTTATCTGCAAAATCAATTCAGATGATGCCCAATCCCACACCGGTTTCCCCTCAGGATTTTCTTGATCTGTTATCAAAGCTGCATCAATTTTTCATTGCCGGAGCCAGGGAAGAGGACTTTCAGGATACATTACGGAAAAAACCTTCTGTGAAAAAACTCTTTGTCATAGCCAATTATTGTCTCAGCAGGAAATTTGACAAAATTTTTGAGTATGCGGTTATTTATCAAACCACCTGGGGCGAAACCTATTGCAGAATCTTCACACATAAAAAGGGATTCAATTCAATACGTCAGGCCGTTGATTATCTTGAAGAGAACCTGGGGCTTCCCATGACATCTGCCGAAATTGGTGCATTTGTTTCCTCTCAGGTTCGAAAACGGATTCGAGTCGGTGAAGGCATTTTTACCTGAATTTTTTTCATCAAAATGAGTTCTTGACTTCATCTGTGTGAAATTTTATTATGTGACCTGTAGGTAGAGGGCAAACCATTCGAAAGGGTGGGGCGCAAAGCCACTGACCTGAAATCTGGAAGGAGCAGATATGGTAGCAGGGCTGCATATTTACAACATGCTTCAACAACTTGTCTTGAATGGCCTTGGTCTTTTTCCCATGTTTCTCCATATGAATATGCAATTGGCTCCTCGTTATGCAATCGTTAAAATAAACATGAAAACAGGCTAACATATTTAGATCGTATACTGAATATGCAGTAAGCAAGAATTAAAAAGGAGGATCTCCCCCATGACAACTATTTCAGGTTCTGGAAGCAGTCTTTCCGCACTAAGAGCATTTGGCGTGAAATCACAGGTCACTGCAAATAATGTTGCGAATGTCAATACTGATGAATTCAAAAAGAGCCGGGCAGATATGGTTGAGGGTGTTCAGGGTGGTGTTGATGTTGCGATCAGCAAACCCGGATCGCCTGAAAAAGGTAACTTTGCGACAAATGCATCACCTGTTCAGTCATCTGGAACGGATAATGAACAAAAGGAACTGTCAAACGTTGATATTGCAGAAGAAATGGTCAATATGATGACCACAGAAAAGTTCTATTCTGCCAATACAAAGATGGTTCAATCCAAGGATGATATGCTTGGTACGGTCATCGATATGGTCAGCTGACAACGCATCCGCTCTTTTATTTTAAGAAGATATTTTTTATTATAAACCTTTGGAATTCAGGATTTTCTTTTCACAGGTTTTAACATGTCTTGCTGAACCCCATGTGTAAGATTTCTAAAATGAATTAGTTACATAAGCCGGCAGCTTTCTTTCCCGTTTTCCCGCATGCCATCGCTCTTGTGGTTAAGATAAAAAATAAATAAATCATCGAAAAGGTATGCCGACAAGAAAACTGTTGATCTATGTGTTGGAATATATTAATAATAATATATGTTTACGGTGTCATGAATCGATCAGGTTTGTCTGTTATGGCAATTACACATGAGTAAAGATGAGATACCTCTAGTTGGCTGTCACATGCCCAGCTGAAAGGAAATGAGATGTCGGTCCATGAGAAGGTTATCATTACGAGTTGCCCTTCATGCCATTTCAGCAATGAAACTTCAGATGTCAATATTGATCATAGGATCACATGCAATCAATGCGGCCATATTTTTGATGCGGTCAAGTTCGACAAATCCGTCCTGATGCATACGTTTTGCAAGATCGCCGTTCAAAATCAGCTGCTTGATGAAAATCAACTTGAAAAAGCAATTGCAGCCGGGAAGGCTGAAAAACATCAGGGGCAAGAAATCATACTGGCCGATATTCTTGTCGAAAAGGGGATGCTCTCCGAAAGCGACAAGACCAGACTTTTTACCGCAGCAGTGAGAAAGCTGAATAAAAAGTTTGCTGATTTTGCGATAGCTAAAAATTATATTTCAAAAGACAATGCAGAGGAGGCCCTGTTAAGGCAGGCAGAGGATTTCAAGGCTGGCAAATTGACACTGATAAGTGATATCCTTATTAAAGACAATATGTTGAATTATGAACAGCTTGAAACAATTCATCAGGAATTCCAAAAGAGAAAATCAAAACCGTCTTTTCCATCAAACGATGAAATCTATGATAAAAGTGGCGCCCTGCCTTTGGTCGGCTTGATAGCTGTGGATAAGAACATTATCACCAGGAAACAGCTGGAAGAGATACTGGCGGAAAAAAAACAGGCGGAACAACAAGGCCAATTCAAGTATTTTGAAGATATTCTTGTTGAAAAAGGCATTATAACAACGGATACACTGTCAAAGCTTCTTAAGGTAACTATCCGGAAACTAGATAAAAAATTCGCGGAAGCTGTCCTCAAAAGCGGATTTGCCACAAAGGCCGATATCGAAAAGGCCTTGCACAGTCAATCGGATGAATACAAAAGCAATAAAGTCCGGCTGCTTTGTGAGATCCTGATAGAAGGAGACGTGATCTCGGAAAAAGAAATAGACCTTGTCTTCTCAGAATCTCAGGGCTTTAAAAAAGGCCAGCTTGAAAAAATGGCCAAAAAGGCCATGGATTCCGGAAGCGTACCTGTTGAGAAATCTGATAAATCCAGATCTGAACCAGATGAAACAGCACAGATCGAAAGCGTGTCTTTGTCTCCGGATGATATCCACCCACAGGGAGATGAAGAAAAATCAACTGAAAAAATGGAGGATGTTCTTCAGGCAAGCCCTGTCTCAAAAGAAGAGACTCCTCGTGAGCTTGACCGAGATAAAATCATCGGTGAACTTGCGGTAACATATCAAATGATTTCACAGGACCAACTTGACGCCTTGATCGCTGAACAGACAGAACATAAACTGAAAGGAAATAATGTTTCATTAGAAGAACTCCTTGTTGAAAAAGAATGCCTGTCGAAAACCGGCATCAGTCAGTTGTTGTCAAAACGGTCATTTCTGGAAATACGGGATATGGAGCTGGTCTTTGGCAAAGAAGTTGCCAAAAGGGGATTGGCAACAAAAGATGAAATTAAAAGTGCGTTGATCCGCCAGGCAAAGGTTTACGAACAAAGCGCCAAGGTGGTTCTCATTGGCGATATTCTGGTGGAATCGCAGATCATCACAGAACACGACCGGGACAATATACTGGCAGGCCAAAATCGGATCAAACCATCACCGTCAGATGATGATACACAGGAATCTGATATGTCATCAGATGCTGACGATGACATGTACCTTAATGATCCTGAAATATCCATAAGTGTATCCCAGGATTCATTAAGCGCTCATGTGGCAATTTCAAGAGATCTCAACAGGGATATTGATGCATCCCTGGATGAATGGGTCGAGGATATCAAGCAAAAGGTCACAGATCAGGGGATTTATTATGGCATCATCAGCGATTCGCTTATCGCAGGTTGCCTCAAGTCAGCAGTCTTGAAAAAGAAATCCTTTAAAGTGGCATCAGGAGATCCACCGGAAAAAGGCAAAGCGGGAAAAATCACCTATCACTTTGAAACCGATTACAGAAAAGCAGGTGTTTTAAATGATAAAGGTTTTATTGATTTTAAAGACCGGGGAGACATCCCTTTTGTAAAGGCGGGAGAGCTTCTGGCAGAGCTTTCGCCAACAGTTCAGGGAAAGTCCGGATATGATATTTATGGAAGAAAAATGGAGGTTCCTGAACTTGAGGACGTCGTATTTCATTGTGGGACAGGCGTGGAACTGTCTGAAAACGAATTAAAGGTCTTTGCTGCCATAGACGGCATGCCCAATTTATCTCTAAAAGATGAAATTTCCGTATTGCCCGAGCTTGTGATCAAGGGAGATGTGAATTACGAGACCGGCCATATCGATTTTAAAGGGAATGTGGTTGTTGAGGGAACGGTTTGCGAAGGGTTCAAGGTGCACGCCGTAAACCTGACTGCAAAGGAAATCATTGGTGGTGAAATTGACATAACCGGGGATGTGAATGTTTCAGCAGGAATTATCGATGCCTATGTCAAATCCGAAGGCGATATCCAGGCGATGTATATGTATAACACCAAGGTCGAGGCCTTTGGTGATCTGATGATTCAGAAAGAGATAATGGGTTCCAAAGTCATGTTAAGCGGCATGTGTAAAAACGAGCGATGCAAAATCATTACATCCCAGATTTCCGCCAGAAAGGGGTTTCAGGTGGCACAGGTCGGGACAGATGTGTCCGAACCCTGTAAATTGAGAACGGGCGTGAATGATCATCTGGATCATATCATTGGGAAAATCAAAGATGTTATAAAAGAGAAAAAATCGGTCCTGGAAGCTATCCAGAATGAGATTGAGAAACATGAGAAACAACACCAGGACGGTCACGAGAAGCTGACTGAAAACACATTAACCAGGGACAATATCGCCAAGGCCAGGGAAAAGGCATTAAAGGAAATTGAAAAACTGAAGGCAAATGGTGAAGATGATTATGCTGCTATTGTTGAGGCACAGATTCCAAAAGCAGAGGCGGCTCTGACATCTGTATCTGAGGAAATTAAAAAAAATATTGCAAGGCAGAATCAGGCAGGCGAATTGTTGGCAGCAAATCGTGCCAAAGCTGAAGATGTGATGGCGGCTATAGAGAAGTTAAATGAGGAAATCAGGATCATTTCAAACAAGGTTGACCAGGCGGAAAACAATCCCATGGTGAAGGTCAGCGGCCAGATCTCAGCAAAAACCATTATTATGGGCATGAAATCTTCACTTATTTTGCAGGATGATGTCAGAAATGTGCACATCAATGAAATAAAAATCTCAGATCCAGAAGCCAAAGGTCCTCCCAGATGGGAAATGAACATTAGAAAAATGTAATGATTGGTCACTTAAACGGTGTAAACATCAAGAATATTTCTGATGGTTATGGACAGCTTATGCAATGAAAACGGTTTCTGGATGAAATGATTGCCCGCATTTATTAAACCCCCTGTTTGATCATCATCCATGCTATATCCGCTTGAGAAGAGAATTTTGACATCCGGATGGACGGATTTCAGTTCCTTATAGACATCGGCACCGCTGAAGAAAGGCATGACAACATCCAGAATAACAAGACTGATTTCATGGTGGCGATCTCTATAGATATCTATTGCCTTTTTGCCGCCATCCGCAATAATGACTTTATATCCCAGTTCTTCTAACATGGCTTTTCCGGTGTTCAGTATCATGGCTTCATCATCGACCAGAAGGATGGTTTCCGAACCTATTTGAATCATTTCAGGCATTTCCAGAGTTCGAGTCCCTTTTCCGGCTGATTCCGGCAGGAAAAATGAAATGGTTGTTCCTTTTCCCAAAATGCTTCTGGCATAGATCCCGCCGGAATGGTTTTTAATAATGCCAAAAGCTGATGCAAGCCCCAGGCCGGTTCCTCTGCCAAGCTCACGCGTGGTAAAAAAAGGTTCAAAAATTCTCTGCTGTATTTCCTTGCTCATACCCACACCCGTATCTTTAATATCGACCTTGACAAATCTGCCGGGTTTGAGCCCAAAAGGTTTGACGTCATTTTCATCAAGGTTGCAGTTATCTGTACGCAGACAAATGGTTCCTCCCTGAGGCATGGCATGCCATGCATTGATATAAATATTCATCAATACCTGTTCGACCTGCCCCTGATCAGCATCTACAAGCCATAAATCATTCCTGTAATTTTCTTCAATCGATATTTCTTTTCGCGTCCGGCTGAACATCATGGCTGTTTTTTTGACAATATCGTTCAGATTGGTTGGCCGGACTTCATATTTGCCTCCCCGTGCAAATCCTAAAAGTTGCCGGGCCAGATTGGCGCCACTTTCTATGCACATTTCAATGTTTTTCAGATTTTTATAATGATCTTTTTCCTTGTTGGCATTGAGAAGCATCAACGACACATTTCCCTGTATACCCATTAAAAGATTATTAAAATCATGGGCGATACCACCGGCAAGTGTACCAATAGCCTTTATTCTTTGGGTTTGTTGCAGTCTGACCTCCAGAGCAGATTTGATTTGCTCGGCTTTGTATTCATCCGAAATATCCCGGATGATGGCCCTATATCCAGTTATTTGACTGTCATGATTATTCACGGTTGATATGGAAAGGTTCAGGTATGCTTTTTCTCCATTCCTTTTGGGGATATCTATTTCTGAAAGGGTGATATTTTTTTGAGATTGAATCAGCGATTTTAAGCTTTTGTCAAATGTATCATAATGATCTCCCCGGGTGAACTGCCTGAAATCCATACCCATAAGGTCTTTTTCATTATAGCCGGAAATGCGGCATGCCGGGCTGTTGAAAAAGGTAATCATACCATCCAGATCAGTTTCAATATATCCCTCCTCGATGCTGTCTAAAATATTTCTATATCTTTCCTCGCTTTTTTGAATGCGGGCATTGGTTTCGGAAAGTTCGGTCGTCCTTTTTTTAACCAGGGACTCCAGATTTTCATGGTAAATTTTTAGCTCGTTTTCCTTTTCTTTTCTTATACGGATTTCATTATGGAGCTCGGTTGTCCTTTTTTTGACTTGTATTTTCAGTATAAAACTACCGAAACCAAGAATGAAAACAAGTGCTGCCGATATACCTATCAGGTATTTTAACCAGTTGGGGAACATCCACTGACCCAGTTCAGCCAGCCATAGATTTAATGATTGATAGTAAATTGAGTCTGAATTGCTTTTAAGATCCTTTAAATGGCTGTCGATCTTTTCAATGATTTCTTGCGGTTCGCTTTTCAAACTGGCAAATTTCAACTCTATGGGATTGTATATGATAGGGCTTTTGTGAATGTTGAATTTTGATTCGTTCATCAAACCGAAAATTCTTGAGACAGCACCTGCATCTGATGTGTGGTTATCCACACATTCAAGCACCTTCATGTATTCCGGCACTTCAATATAGTCACATGGCACGTCAAATCGTTTTAACACCTCTTTCAGCCCGATGTAGGAAATGTCATCTTTTACAACAGCGATTTTTTTATTTGAAAGATCAAGCACAGACTGAATTTTAGGGGTTGTGGTGTAAATCTGGCCCCAATTTGAGAGAACCGTTTCTTTTGTAAAATCGTACAGTTTTGATCTCTCTTCCGTATAGGCAATGCTGACAAGCAGGTCAATTTCACCTGTGTTCAGTCTTTCGAGACATTGGGACCAAGTGCCTGGTACATAATCATAATGCCAGTTTTCCCGGGTTGCAATATAGTCCAGGATATCGATATAAATGCCTTTGACCACCTGACTGTTTTCAAAGAACACCTGGGGGTAATTCTGGTATACACCTACGCTGATTTTATTGGGAGATGAACATGGTGCCGGCATCTGCTGAAGCAGAACAATAGAAAAGATAATAGACGCCAGCATATGATGTCTCATGTTGTATCCTGACAACTGTGGTATTTATTAATACATTATCGTAGAATCAAAAAATTAAGATTTAAGGATTCACGGCGATGTTTAAAATCTGTTTTCCCTCATGGTGTTTTATCAGCTATTATGGCTGTTATTTTTTATTGCTTTCAGGATATCCTCAGGTTCGTCGATCAACTGAATAATATCAAGATCGTGAGGAGACACGTTTTTTTCAGATACGAGTCTATCTTTAATCCACTCGATAAGTCCCTGCCAATAATCGCGTCCGACCATAATTACAGGAAGGGGTTTGATGCGATGGGTCTGGATGAGAGTGACCGCTTCAAATAATTCATCCAGGGTGCCAAAGCCTCCTGGCATGATAATATAGGCTGATGCATATTTGACAAACATGACTTTTCGGATAAAAAAATAATTGAATTGGAGTTTGACACTGGAATAGGGGTTTGGCATCTGCTCAAATGGCAGGGTAATGTTAAGCCCTACAGAAACCCCTCCGGCTTCAGCAGCACCTTTATTGGCTGCCTCCATGATGCCGCCACCGCCACCTGTGATCACGGCATAGTTGTTTTTTACCATCAGTGCTGCTATTTTCTCTGCCTTTTTATAATACGGGCTGTCCGGTCGTGTTCTTGAGGAACCGAATATGCTGACAGCCGGCCCTATATCATGGATTATATCGATTGCTTCAACGAACTCGCCTATAATTTTAAAAATTCGCCAGGATTCTTCCAGTTTGAAGTCGTCAATCAGAAATTGTTTGTGTGCATTGCGTTTATTCAGTTTTAGTTTGTTGTTGGAATTGGCCATTCGTTATCACTGCTCAAATATATCTCTAAGTGTTTATAGTGAATTCACCCCATACCCCGATAGGGATGATTTGAAAAAAATTATCAATTAATTCTATTGTTGTCAATGGACTTGGATTGAGATATGATAATTGATCTGATTGTGGGATGAATTTGATTTATCAATAAGACCATGCATAAGCGATTATTAACAGATTGTTTTGCGTATTATATTATTAAAAGGAATAAAAAATCGCCCAGGTGTTCTGGACTGAATACCAAAATATGAAGATCTCTACTGAAGAATTAACCAAAACAATAGTGATTATAAACGAGCTTGGCCTGCATGCAAGACCTGCTGCGATGATAGCGAAACTCGCCCAAAAAGCTGAATCAAATATCTGGATCATCAAAGAGGGAACAAAAGTTGATGCAGCAAGTATCATTGATATTCTTTCCCTGGCATGTGTCAAAGGGACAGAAATTACGCTTCAAACTGAAAATTTTAACGATATCAATATTGTAAATGGAATTGTCGACCTGATTGAAAACGGCGCAGGAGATTGAGTTCTGATGCATCATTTTGAAAATGAGGAAAAAATTATTCAGGGTATAAGCGGCTCCCCAGGCATCTGTATCGGCAAGTCCTATCTTGTGGATAAAGAGGGGGTCGACGTCGTTGAAAAATATTCCATTTCAGAGAAAGATTTAAAACGGGAAGTTGGCCGCTTCAAAACAGCTGTGAAAAATGCAAAAAATGAGCTGTCCTCGATCATTGAGGGGATTCCCGAAGAACTGCGTGAGCATGCCTATATTCTTGAGACCCATCTTGTCCTTCATAAGGATAAAATGCTTTATGGCAAAACAATTGAAACCATCGAAAAAGAACTCATTAACTCCGAATGGGCATTAAAAAAAGTCGTATCCAATATAAAAATCATATTCCGGGATATTGAGGATACCTATTTGAAAGATCGGGTGACGGATATCGTTCAGGTCGCTGATCGCATTATGAGAAATCTTACCGGAGCGAAAAGCGAAAGCATCTCGGAAATAGATAAACGCGTGGTATTGGTTGCCCATGACCTTTCTCCTGCCGATACAAGCCAGATAAAGCTGGAGCGCATTAAGGGCTTTGTGACGGATTTGGGTGGTAAAGCCTCTCATACCAGCATTATCGCGAGAACCCTTGGCATTCCTTCGGTTTTAGGTCTTGATATGGCTACCAGGGATATCAAGAACGATGAAATCATTGTTGTGGACGGATCAGCCGGCCTTGTTATTATTAACCCCTCCGATGAAACGCTTGCCAAGTATGAGGTTCGAAAGCAGCGCTATGAGGCTTACAGAGCCAATATTTTAAGGACAAGTCACGTAACCGCCACGACAGTTGATGATTTTGCGGTTGAGGTCATGGGAAATATTGAACTGGCAGAGGAAGTGGTTTCGGTAAAAGATAATGGCGGGGATGGTATCGGGCTTTTCAGAACGGAATTTTCATACATGAGCAGAAGCAGTTATCCAGCTGAAGAAGAGCTTTTTGAACAATATAAGGATATTGTTGAGTTGATGGCGCCTAATCCGGTAACGATTCGGACGCTTGATATCAATGGTGACAAGGCGCTTTCATATGAATCTTCGGTTAATGAAGAGAATCCGGCCCTGGGGCTGAGAGCCATTCGGTTTTGCCTGAAACGCAAGGATGTGTTCATGACCCAGTTGAGAGCTATTTTAAGGGCTGCGGCATTTGGAAATGTGCGCATTCTATTTCCCATGATATCGAGCTGCGAGGAAATTTGTGAAGCCAAAAAACTTCTGAAACAGGCTGGGGATGAACTGGAGCATGAAAACATCCCCTGTAACACAAATATCGAAGTGGGCATCATGATCGAAATCCCATCTGCCGTGATTATGGCAGATTCATTGGCTGACGTGGTTGACTATTTCAGTATCGGGACAAATGATCTTGTTCAATACACCCTTGCCATAGACAGAGGTAACAAAAATGTGGCCCACCTTTATAATTCACTTCATCCGGCGGTTTTACGAATGATAAAACAGGTGGTGGATGTTGGTAAAGCCAAAAACGTAAAGGTATGCATGTGTGGTGAAATGGCTGGAGATCCTTTCAATATCCCCATTTTGATAGGCCTTGGACTCACGGAGCTCAGCATGACACCGCAGAACATACCGGAAGTCAAAACAATTATTCGTGAGTTGAATCAGAAAGAATGCGAAAAATTTCTAGAGGACGTGTTCACCAAAACAATTGTTGCTGATATTCAAAAGCTCCTTCAGGACAGATTCGGCAGTCTGATTGCAAACGGATACGCATAGCAAGCCATTTTTTACCCATTCCCCCCTCTACAAGAAGACAATGGATTGCCTTTAAGTTTTCAGTTGCGTCTTTTATGCTTTACAGGTATGAGATGATATTTTTCAAGCCCTGCACGGGGAATAGAAAAAACATACAATTTGGGAACGGAGCAGCCAACGTTGGGATCTGAATCAGTCAAACTCATTGCCAGAAATAAAAAAGCCGGTTTCAGCTATACGATAAGTACCGAATATGAGGCAGGCGTCGTGCTCGTCGGTTCGGAAGTAAAGTCGATTCGGAGCGGCAATGTGAATCTGAAAGATTCCTACGCCCAGATTAAAAACGGTGAGGTATTCGTCTATCAGATGCATATAGGCCCCTATCCTTATGCGTACTATGACAATCATGACCCATTACGACCCAGAAAGCTCCTGTTGCATCAATATGAAATTCGGAAAATTATCGGCAAGCTGAATGAAAAAGGGTTTGCGTTGATTCCATTGAGTCTTTATTTCAAAAATGGCCGGATCAAGATGAAAATCGGACTGGGAAAAGGGAAAAAGATGTTCGATAAACGGCAGGACATCAAGGATCGTGAAGCCAAAAGAGATCTTAACCGGGCAAATAAACAAAAGGATTACTAATTCATTGCCGTCAATATTGACAATCAAACTAAAGAGGGTTACTCTTAGACAATAATAATCGTGTTCTTCTCTGGGGGCGAAATGGTTTCGACTGGGATTTGAGAACTTTTTTGCTGCACTTCGAGGATGATTGTTGGCCTCGTTAAATATCCAATCAAAAATATAATTGCAGACGATTATGAAATGGCAATGGCTGCGTAAGCAGTTAACTTGCTAAAAAAAATGCAGCCCACGGGCCGCACATCATTTGGTGTACGCACTTTGCATTAAATGATGACAACTTAATGTGATAGGAACCATCTGTTAAGAGTCCTCCTCTTTGACGACGGATGGAACCGAAATCAAAGTCAGAACGAAGGCGTCAGGCGGACCCTGTCAACTGGTAAAAGCCTGATGTAAAAGGATGTTGACTATAAGTGTAGAAGCGATTTAGGGAATTTTCTTAGGACGCGGGTTCAACTCCCGCCGCCTCCACCACTAACTTTAAAACAAACCGATCCTGTTACCGAGCCTGGTAAATAGAATCGGTTTTTTTGTTTTGATAAATTAGCGGCTTACGCCAAATCGATCATTTAGCCAAACGCCCTGCAATCACTCCTGTTTCGGGAAATGTTGTTCAATTCCTTTCTCCGTCGGCATTATTTTTTCTGTTTTTTCAGATTCCCTTTCGGGTTCAAGTCCGGTGAAGGCCGGGTTGGTTGAAGCCTGCGCCTGCTCTGCCATTTCCGCCTGATACTGTCGAAACGCATCGGCAATTCCTTCAAGCAAATCATTGATATCCATAGTTTTCTCCAGTGTTCTGGTTTGTTTAAACCTTACTTACCGGAGAAACGGAGAACGTGTCGGATGGTCGCTCAATTTTTTACCATTTTCCTGCCCGATTGGTACTGAAACGGTAAGAAATAGGGCCAAAATCGGTTAAACCCGGAAAGAAAACTTGATTTTTTCATTTCAACCATGTATCTTGACCCTGTTTAACCTAATATAGCCTGATTGTGTCCATATGGGATACCTTCCGGTCAACATGTGACGAGCCGTTTGGGCGGCCCTCAAAAGAATGGTGGAGTCGAAAATGGAAGACAGATGGTTATCCGTAGATGAAATCGGTGAATACCTCGGGATCAAACGAGATACGGTTTATAAGTGGATAAGCGAAAAAGGCATGCCTGCCCATAAGATCGGCCGCCTTTGGAAGTTTAAGAAAGATCAGGTGGACAAGTGGGTGGAAAACGGTGGCGCGGCATCTGACACGACCGATCAAAAATAAGATTGATGACTCGGGAAGACGGAAAACTGAATATGAATGATCAAAAAAGCAAGCTATCGCTTAATGACTTAGAGCGTCATTTATGGGAAGCGGCACATATAATTACAGGCCCCATTGATGCGTCTGATTATAAGACGTACATCTTTCCAATCCTTTTTTTTAAGCGAGTCTGTGATGTTTATGATGAAGAGTTTGAAGAAGCCATGGTCTTTTATGGCGATGAAGAAATGGCAAAAGCACCAGAACAGCACCGCATTGAAGTGCCAGAGGGATGTCATTGGAATAATGTCATTGCCGCAACAAAGGATGTAGGTAAAGCGCTGAAAGTTGCTTTTCTTGGAATCGAAAAAACAAATGACCGTCTCTATGGAATTTTTGGAGATGCGCCATGGACTAATAAAGAACGCCTGCCAGACCATCTGCTCCTTCAGCTCCTGAACCACTTTAACAAAATAAGGCTCGGCGTCGGTCATGTTCGTGATGACGACATGGGTAGAGCCTATGAATATCTGATCAAGCGATTTGCCGACAAGGCCAACAAGAAGGCCGGAGAGTTCTATACGCCACGATCAATCGTCCGCTTAATGGTCAACGTGCTGGACCCTCAGCCCGGCGAAACCGTTTACGACCCTGCCTGTGGTACCGGCGGTATGCTTTTGGAAACCGTTCATCATGTTCGTGAGCATGGTGGCGACCCACGTTTGCTGAAGCTCAAAGGACAGGAGAAGAACCTGACGACTGAAGCGATCGCCCGGATGAACCTCTATCTCCACGGGATGGAAGATTTTGAAATACGACGCGGAGATACCCTGAGAGATCCAAAGTTTTTAACATACGACCGCCTGGAACAATTTGATTGCGTAATCGCAAATCCGCCATTCAGCCTAAAGGAATGGGGCCACGATAAGTGGTCCTCTGATCCTTTTAACAGGCATACATTCGGGTTGGCTCCGAAGACCAACGGTGACTTCGCATGGGTCATGCACATGTACACATCCATGAAGGAAGGCAGTGGCCGGATGGCTGTTGTTCTGCCTCATGGAGTTTTGTTCAGATCCGGTGCAGAGGCGAAGATCCGGAAGAAACTCTTAGACTTGGGTGCTATTGAAGCGGTGATTGGATTAGCAGGCAATTTGTTCTATGGAACAGGAATTCCTGCCTCCATCCTTGTTTTGAGAAAATCAGTCAAAGCAAAATCTCCGGTGTTGTTTATCAACGCAGAGGAAATCTACACCAAAGGCCGAGCTCAAAACACCATGACCACGGGACAGGCCGACGAGATTTACCAGCTCTACAAGAAACAAAAGCAGGCCTCTTTTGAGGAAGAAGGCGTTACCCGCTGGGTCGAGTATGCCGAGCTCAAAGAAAATGATTTCAACCTGAACATTGCAAGGTACGTCCAAAAACCGCTCGAAGAAGAAAAAATTACCGTAGAAGAAGCCCTCCGGGATTTCAAAGCCAAGCTGGCCGAACTTGAAACTGCGGAAAATGAACTGGAACTGCTGCTTGAACGGGAGGGTTTTGAACTATGAGTCTTTCGCAACAACAACTGGAAAGCATGCTCTGGGGAGCTGCAGAATTTCTGCGAGGGCAAATCGACGCTTCCGACTACAAACAATATATTTTCCCACTGCTTTTCTATAAAAGGCTGTCTGATGTTTATAAGGACGAGTATGAGGAAGCTCTGGCCTTTTCGGATGGGGATGAAGAGTTTGCCGCATTACCTGAGCAACACCGTTTCATAATTCCCGAATCTGCCCGCTGGGACACACTCCGTGAAACATCGACCAATATCGGCGCTTTCATACAAAAAGCTCTGCGGACTATTGAGAAAAGCAATCAGCGTCTATACAGCGTATTCGGTGATGCGCAATGGACCAATAAAGAACGTCTTCCGGATCATCTGCTGGCGTCGCTGGTGGAACATTTCAGCAAAATACCACTGGGTATCAGCGCTGTGACCCAGGATGACCTTGGGGCCGCTTACGAATACCTCATCAAAAAATTTGCAGATGATTCCGGCCATACAGCCGCTGAATTTTATACCAACAGAACAGTCGTCCATCTCATGACGCGAGTCATGGAGCTGAAGCCCGGCGAAAGCGCGTATGACCCAACATGCGGCACCGGCGGTATGCTTCTCAATGCGGTGATGGATTTGCGCACCGATGGTAAAGAATGGCGCACGGTCAAACTGTTCGGCCAAGAAGTAAACCTTCTGACCAGCGCCATCGCCAGAATGAATATGTTCCTTCACGACATTGAGGAATTTGATATTCAGCGTGGGGATACACTCGCCGAGCCAAAGTTTCTCGAATATGAACGCCTCAAGCAGTTTGATGTCATCTTCGCCAATCCGCCGTACTCGATCAAGAAATGGAACAGAAGCAAATTTGGTGCAGATCCTTTTCTGCGCAATGAATTCGGTGTGCCACCACAAGGCTGCGCTGACTATGCGTTTTTTCAGCACATCATCAAAAGCCTGAATCCTAAAACCGGCAGGGCTGCCATGCTTTGGCCACACGGCGTTCTGTTCAGAGATTCGGAAGCAGACATCCGCAAAAAAGTGATTGAGGCCGACATGATTGAGGCTGTCATCGGTCTGGGACCTAATCTGTTTTACAACTCTCCCATGGAATCATGCGTGGTCATCCTGCGCATGAACAAACCTTCGGTGCAAAAAAACAAAGTGCTGTTCATAAACGGAGTTAAGGAAGTGACCCGGGAAAGAGCGTTCAGCTTCTTGAGTGACAAGAACCTTGAGCGACTGGTAGCGGCCTATTTTGAGCCGGAAAACCATGAAGATATCGCCCGCTTAGCGGATACCCGCGAGATCAGAGAGAACATGCACAACCTCTCGATTCCTCTATATGTTCGGGGCGGCACAAATGGTGATGGCCAGACTTTGGAATCAACCATCGAGGCTTGGCAGGTCGGTCGCGTTGAACTCAAAAAGCAGTCTAAGAAGCTTTTTACAGCATTAGCTGAAATTGGGATTGAGGTGTGTGTATGAGTAAGAAGAAGAAACCACAGATGGACACGGATAGACACGGATTGATAGGAGATATTAGGGAAATTATTTCACAGGCACGGTCCTTAACAAGGCGTAGTGTTAACTCCTTGCAGGTTATTTCAAATTATCTGATTGGGATGAGAATTGTTTTTGAGGAACAAGGTGGAGTTGCGCGAGCTGAATATGGCAAAGAAACTATAAAACACTTAGCGAAAGAGCTTACAAAAGAGTTCGGACATGGTTATTCTCTCAGCAATCTGAAAAATATGCGCAAGTTCTTTTTGGAATATTCATCCGATGAAAAAAGCCAAACACTGTCTGGCTTTTTTGAACAGCCACAGATTAGCCAAACAGCGTCTGCCCAATCTTCACAGGAGAAATCCCAGACACTGTCTCGGAAATTAGATGTCACACAAATTGCGCAAGCGTTGTCTGCACAATTGCCGTTGAGCTGGTCGCACTATCTGTTCTTGATGGGGATTTCGAACCTGGATGAACGCAAATTCTATGAGATAGAATCCGCCAATGAGGGCTGGTCGTTGCGCGAGTTGAAGCGACAATTTAACTCCAGTCTGTATGAACGCCTTGCGTTGAGCAAAGATAAAGAAGGCGTGAAGAGGCTTTCTGAACAAGGCCAGCTTGTTGAAAAGCATGCTGATGTAATCAAAGACCCGCTTGTTTTGGAGTTTCTTGGTTTTAAAGAGCATCATCGCTATTCTGAGACGGACCTTGAAACAGCTATCATCGACAAGCTGGAACATTTTCTTCTTGAATTAAGTAAAGGCTTTCTCTTTGAGGCCCGGCAGAAACGATTTACTTTTGATGAAGATCACTTCTTTGTGGACCTCGTATTTTACAACCGCTTGCTTCGCTGCTATGTCATCATTGATTTGAAAATTGGAGAACTAAAGCATCAGGATCTTGGTCAGATGCAGATGTATGTAAATTATTTTGACCGCCATGTGAAGTTGCCAGACGAGCAGCCGACCATAGGAATAGTTCTCTGTAAGAAGAAGAAAGATTCACTGGTGGAAATTACCCTTCCTGAAGGCGCCAATATACACGCCACAAAATATCAGACGTATCTCCCCGACAAAGAAGCACTGAAAAAACAACTGGAAGAAGCTCAGGCGGAATGGGAGGCAACTCACGAGGATTCCTCGGCAGTTAGCAAAAACGGTGGCAATAATGAATGAACCGCTTTCACGCATGGATAAAGAGGATTGAAATGGCAATAGAACTTTCAGAAAAACAGATAAAGGACGGATGGCAGATCGTTAAGTTCGGGGAGATTGCCAAAGAAGTGAAGTCGACAACCAAAGACCCTGCCGAGGATGGTCTGGAGCTTTATGTCGGCCTTGAGCATTTAGACCCGCAGTCGCTGCGTATCGCTCGCAAAGGGATCATTGCAGAAGACAATCCCAGCTTTACCCGCCGTTTTTCAGCAGGGCAGATCCTTTTTGGCAAACGACGTTGCTATCAGAAAAAAGCCGCTGTTGCTGACTTTGAAGGTATCTGTTCTGGCGACATCATCGTGATGGATGCGATCCCCAAGAAAATCATTCCCGGCCTGCTGCCTTTTATCATTCAATCCGATGCCTTCTTTGACTGGGCTGAGAAAACCTCTTCCGGCTCTCTTTCACCAAGAACCAAATGGAAATCACTGGCTGAATTTGAATTCCCTCTGCCGCCGATTGAGCGCCAGAAAGAGATCCTCGAAGTGCTGGAGAAGCTGGAAGAGAATGATCTTCATATTTCATTGTTGATTGATGAAAATGAAAAGGCTCAAAGAACTATCAGGCATAAATATTTTTCGGACAAAGGGATTAGGAAAAACGAAATAGTATATTTGTCTTCGATCTCCCATATTACAATGGGACAATCTCCAAAAGGCTCTGATTATATCGATTCTAAAATTGATGGATCTCTCCCCTTATTAAATGGACCAGCAGAGTTTGGTAAATACTCTCCAACCCCTGTTCAATACACCAAGACAGTGACTAAACTTGCAGAAAATGGAGATATTTTGTTTTGCGTCAGGGGAAGCACAACAGGGAGAATGAATATAGCCGATCAACGATACTGCATCGGTAGAGGATTGGCTGCCATAAGTGGGAAAAGCGGCAAAGCATCAACTGATTATGTGAGGCAGATTCTCATTTATATGAGAGATAGGATTTTTGAGCAGGCAAAAGGAGCGGGGTCCACATTTCCAAATATTTCTTCAGATAACCTGAGCAAGTGGCCTGTTAGGTTTCTTCCTACCGATGTGCAAGAAAAAGTTCTCAATGTTTTAAACAATCTTGAGGAAATACAGCATACGTTGGAGGCTAAGAAAAGTCATATTCAAAAAGTGCGGCATTCGTTCTGGGAGGTGTCCAATGAGCTTCAATGAGATGAACACCATCGAGAATGCTCTGCGTGACCACCTCGTTGGCAAACCGGTCACCGCTCAGACTGGCATGGTGGCTGAAGAAACAGCGGAATACATTGCTGGCAACAAAGATTTGAAATGGAAATATGTCCATGGTGACAATCTGGTGCTTTATGGCAAGCAGCCGCAGGATGTCTTTGTTGACACCTGGCTCAAGGATGCGTTGTGCCGATTGAATAAGCCACTGGCTGCCAATCCGGATCTGGCGGATGAAGTGATTCACCGTCTGCGTGGCGTCCTTTTGGAGGCGGGCTACAGCGGGCTTATCCGGGCCAATGAAATTTTTCAGGACTGGCTGCTGGGCCGTATATCCATGCCGCTTGGCAAAGATGGTGAACACATCACCATTCACCTGCTTGATTTCGACAACCCGCAGAACAATCACTTTGTGGTCAGCCAGCAGGTTCAGTTTACCGGCACGAGAGACTGCTATTTTGACTTGGTGCTCTATATCAACGGGCTGCCGCTGGTGGTTGGTGAGGTGAAAACGCCGGTGCGCGATGCCATCAGTTGGCAAGATGGTGCGGCGGATTTTCTGGGCGGTCAAAAACATTACTGGGAAAACCAGAAAGCCTTTTTTGTGCCGAACCTGCTCTGCTTCGCCTCGGAAGGAAAGACTTTCTATTACGGCGCGATCGGTGCCCGTTTCAAAAACTGGGCTCCATGGCACAGCACCGAGGAGCGGGAAGAAATACCTCAGGATATGCGCACGGTGCTGAAAAGCGCGGAACGTCTGCTGCATCCGAAGACCCTGCTGGAAATTCTACAGTCGTTTGTGGTGTTCTCAACGGTCAAGCAGGGAGAAGGCAAGCCGAGTTTTAAGATCAAGATTCTGCCTCGCTATCCGCAGTATGAAGCGGCCAAAGCCATTGTGGAGCGTGTAAAGACGCAGGATGCCCGTCAGGGGCTGATCTGGCATTTTCAGGGTTCCGGTAAATCACTCTTGATGCTGTTTGCGGCACAGATGCTAAAGGCAGACCCAGACCTGAAAAACCCCACAGTTGTGGTGGTCGTTGACCGGGTGGATCTGGATAGTCAGATTAACTCGGTGTTCAACAATGCTGCTGTCAAAAACGTCACGCCGGTGAAGTCCTGCAAGGCACTGGCTCAGGAACTTAAGCAGGATTCCCGACAGATCCTGATCACCACCGTTTTCAAATTTGATGAGGTGGAAATTGATGAACACCAGACCGATGGCCTGAATCCCCGGGATAATGTCATAGTTCTGGTGGATGAGGCGCACCGCACGCAGGAAGGCAGTCTTGGTGAAAAGATGCGCTGGGCGCTGCCGAATGCCTTTTTCTTCGGGTTGACCGGTACGCCGATTTCAGGACTTGAACGAAACACGTTTAAACTGTTCGGCGCTCCCAATGACCCGGGCAGATACCTCAATCGCTATTCCTATAAGCAGTCTATTCGTGATGAGGCGACGCTGCCGGTCAAATTCGAGCCTCGTCTGGTTGAGTTGCGCATCGACCGGGAAACCATCGATCAGGGATTGAGGAGCTGGCGCAGCAGAACAACCTCAATGAGGAAGAGAAGACATTCATCTCTCAAAAAGCCGGAAAGTTGGCGCACCTGCTGAAAGCACCTAAGCGCATAACGGCAATCGCGGAGGATATTTCAACCCATTATCAAAACCACGTAGCGCCCAAACAATTCAAAGGGATGGTGGTCGTCTATGACCGCGAGGCTGTGGTTCGGATGTACTATCTTCTTTGTGAGCGCCTCGGCAAAGATGCTGTTGAAGTGGTGATGAACATTTCACAAGGCACCATTGAAGAAGAAACGGACGAGAACGGAAAGCCGAAGAAAATAGCAACCGACTGGCTTAATTGGCAGAAATTAGGGCTCCCCATTGAGAAGGGAGACTTCAAGCGGTGGCAAGGAATTGATGCCAGCCCGGAAGTTCAGGAGCAGTTGCTTGACCGCTATCGAGATGCGACCGACCCGCTCAAGGTTATTATTGTTACCGCCAAGCTGCTTACCGGATTCGATGCGCCGATCTGCTACTGCATGTATCTGGATAAACCGCTCAAGGATCACACCCTGCTTCAGGCCATGTGCCGTACCAACCGCCTCTACAGCGACACCAAAAAGCACGGCCTGATTATTGATTACCTCGGGGTGTTTGAAAATGTCGCCAAGGCACTGGATTACGATCCCAAAGAAATCGAAGGCGTGGTGGAGAGCGTTGAGGCATTCAAAAAGCTGTTCCCCGAAGCCATTGGTAAATGCCTGGAGTATTTCCCGGGTGTTGATCGAACCGTTGAAGGTTATGAAGGGCTGATTGCTGCACAGGACTGTCTGGTCGGCAATGAAAAGAAAGATGCCTTTGCTGCTCAGTTCAATGTGTTGAAACGCTTCTGGGAGGCCATTACACCAGATCCTTATCTGAATGCCTTCCGTAAAGATTACCGTTGGCTGGCACAGGTCTATGAATCCATTAAACCTGTCGGTGGATTGGGCTCTTTGCTTTGGGAATCACTTGGGCCGGAAACTATCAAGCTGATCCATGAAAATACCGAGATTGATCGCATCAGGGATGATATCGACGAGCTGGTCATGGATGCGGAATCGGTCTTTGAACTGACCGAAGACGAGAAAAAGAAAAAGGCCAAAAAGCTGAACCTGTCACTAATGGCAAAGGTCCGCTCCAAGAATGATCCGCGTTTTGAAGAGCTTGGCCAACGCCTTGAGCGGCTTAAAGATAAATACGAAGCCGGTGTTCTGAGCAGCCTCGATTGGCTGAAGGAACTTCTAGATGCCGCCCGGGAAATGGTCCGTCTCGAAAACGAGACCCATGAAGAGGTTATTCCAGACGACAAGCAGGCCCTGACCGAAATATTCCTTGAACTAAGGAACGGCACCACTCCGCAGATCATAGCCAATGTGGTTGAGGACATCGACAAGATCGTTCGGGCCACCCGGTTCGACGGCTGGCAAAGCACGCATGCCGGGCAAAAGGAGATCCAGAAAGTGCTCCGGCAAACGCTTTTCAAATACAAGCTCCATAAAGAGCAGGAACTATTCGAGAAGGCATATGGGTATATACGGGAACATTATTAAATAGCTGGATGTATGGCAGACTACCGCAAACAAAAACTGGTTGATCTGGGGCCTGATACGCTCGCAGATGCCTTGCTGAATCTTGCTGTCCATTCCGATGAGGCGGATGACTTGATTGAACAGTTGATTGCCACCCCAAAGGAAAATGTTCAACGATTTAAGAAGAAGCTTTCCGACCTGAAACATTCGAGGCGCTTTATTGACTGGCGGGGAGCCGCTGGTTTTTCGCGTGAGCTCGAAATGCTGCTGCAGGACCTTAAATCCGGTGTGGATGATCCTTTTACGGGCGTTGAACTTGTAGCCGCATTTTACGAGGCCGACAATACCATTTTTGAGATGTGCGATGACTCCAGCGGTAATATTGGCGACGTGTTTCGCTATGATGCCAAAGAACTGTTTGTCGACTATGCCAAACGCTGTAACGACAAAGAAAAAATTGCAGACATCATTCTGAAGGTAAATCAAAAGGACAACTACGGCATCCGGGACACCTTGATTGACTGTGCCGGGGAATGTCTGCCTGAGACGGTTATCCGCACCATGATCGATACGCTCCAGAACTGGGCGGACAAAGAAAAGGATGAATATGGCAAACGTCATCACCTGATGCTGATTGAATCACTGGCCCGCCAGATCAAGGATGCAAAGCTGTTTGAAAAGACCCGTATTTCTTCATGGGGAAAGCTGTCCACAGCTGCGCTGATTGATATTGCCCGGGTCTACCTTGAAAGCGGGGACGTTGAAACCGCCCATTCCTGGCTGAAGAAAATCCCGGAAGGTGAAACCTTTCAGGCATACGAGCGGGATAAGCTCCTTGAGGAAATCTACCATAAGCAGGGCGACTCTGAAAAACTGACGGACCTTCTGTACCAGAAATTCAGGTCCTATCATTCCACCGACACCCTACAGGCGTTGCTGGATGTGATCGGTCATGACAAAAGGGATGATGTTATAAGCGATGAAACTCGGCAAATTCTGAAAGCCGACAGACTCCGGGAGTCGGATGCGGAATTCCTGATTGCCGTCGGGAAAATCGATGAAGCCGAAGAATATCTCCTCAAACGTGCCGTCCAGCTTGATGGTAACCATTACGGCAGCCTGCTCTCTCTGGCCGAAGCAATGGCGGCAGAAAACCGCCACCTTGTTACCAGCATGATGTACCGCAGTTTACTTATCTCCATTCTGGAACGTGGGTACACCAAAGCATATCCCCATGGTATCCGCTATTTGAAGAAGCTGGACAAACTGGCGGCAAGCGTTGCCGACTGGAAAGAATTTAATCATCACGAAGCTTTCAAAGCGCAGATCATTGAGGCCCATGGTCGCAAACGAAGCTTCTGGTCAAAATATGAGGTGAAGACATGAACGAACGATTTTATCTGCTGAAAATACAGCTGCTTGATATCGAACCGGTAATCTGGCGTCGTTTTGTGGTGCCTGCCAGCATCACGCTGGACCGGCTGCATGACGTCATCCAGATCGTCATGGGCTGGACTGACAGCCATCTGCACGAATTTACCATCGGGAATAAACGATACACGGAATACCCTGAATCGAAAGAAGACGGGCTGGTCTGCGGACGATACCGTCTTGGAGATCTGATCAAACAGAAAGGCCGCACCTTCCGTTATCTGTATGACTTCGGGGACAGCTGGGAGCATGAACTTGTTCTGGAGGAAAGCCACTATTTCAATCCGGAACTGAGAACGGAGCTGGCCTGCCTTGAAGGTGAACGGGCCTGCCCGCCTGAAGATGTGGGCGGCATCCCCGGGTTTTTTGAATTCTGCAGCGCCCTGAAGGACCCGAGCCATGAAGAGCACGAAAGTTACAAGGAATGGTCCGGTGGCGACTTTGATAGCGAGCAGTTTGATTCCGAATCGGTGAACTGGGAATTGATGAAATACCTCCGCTGGTCCCGGGACAGGTATAAAAACTGGGGAGGTGTGGAATGAAGAAGGATAAAAACAAGCAACTTCAGAAGGCAGAAAAAAAAGAGACCTCCATTGTTCGATCCTCGGCGGCAGAATATCTGACTTTTGTGGCGGCAACCGGGGAAGGCGGCGTTGAGGCGGTATACGCGGATGAAAACATCTGGCTGACCCAGAAAATGATGGGGGTTCTCTACGATGTTGAAACCCACACCATCAATTACCACCTTAAAAAGGTGTTTTCCGACAGCGAGTTGGAAGAGGATTCAGTTATTCGAAATTTTCGAATAACTGCCGCTGACGGCAAAAACTATAACACCAAACACTACAATCTATCTGCCATCATCGCCGTTGGTTACAAGGTCAACTCAGAGCGTGCCGTTCAGTTCCGAAAGTGGGCGACTACTGTTATCAAGGAGTACACCATCAAGGCCTATGTGATGGATGACGAGCGCATCAAAAGCGGCGGCTCGATTCTGACGGAACAATACTTTGAAGAGCAGCTGGAGCGCATCCGGGAAATTCGTCTTTCCGAGCGAAAGTTTTACCAGAAGATCACCGACATTTATGCCACATCCATTGATTATGATGTGACTGCTCAGGCGACCAAACGTTTTTTTGCCACAGTGCAGAATAAGCTACACTGGGCCATTCACGGGCAGACCGCTGCCGAGGTAATCGTTGACCGGGCAGATCATCAGAAACAACACATGGGCCTGACCACATGGAAAGATGCTCCGAAGGGTAAAATCCAGAAATTTGATGTCAGTGTAGCCAAGAATTACCTGACCGAAAACGAAATGGCGCAACTGACTCGGCTGGTGAACGCCTATCTGGATGTGGCCGAGGACATGGCCCTGCGCAAGATCCCGATGACCATGCAGGATTGGGAAACACGCTTGAATAAATTCATCGAAGCCACGGATCGGGAAATTTTGCAGGACGCTGGAAGGGTAACGGCGGAAATAGCCAAGGCCCACGCTGAAAGCGAATTTGAAAAATACCGAATTATTCAGGATCGGCTCTTTGAGAGCGACTTCGATCGGCTGTTGAAACAGATTGAACACAAGGACGATGAATAATCTGTCAATTATGCATCAAGGTATCACGACATATTGCGACACGAATCACGACATCGAGCTATGGCAAAAGCTGTGACAAAAACTTGCGACAAACTCACGACAAAACTTGTGACATGGGCACTTTCAGACTCGAGTTTGTGGGGTGATTACAGGAGGCCTCCGTCCGGGAATCGAACCCACGTCCGTTCTCTGTTTCGGGAAAATGTAGAGAATTAAATTTCTCTCGGTGTCCGGCAGATTAAAGGGGTTTTACGGGTGGTAAGATGTTGAATATGCGGGATTTAAAGATGTGTTTTGGTTTGGAGAACGAATTGGGGCAAGGCTCTGAAACCTCCACCAGCCTTCGCTAAAGCTTCGGCTGGCAGGCCAGCGATAATAACAGCGTAAAATAAAATAGCAATTCAACAGGTATGTATGCGAAGGCGGGTTTCTTTGAAGTTTGTTTATATCATTCAAAACATAAATTCTCCTGAACAATATTATACAGGTATTACAGACGATATTTCCTTTGAAACGTATTTAAAAATCCATTCAGGAAGGGCATTCGCAAGTAAATATTTTTAATCCCTTCCCATATCCTTAATCCATTTTTATCTTGCACAGCATTTAAGAGATGTTATATTCCATCCAATAGAATTGAATGTCAATTGAACGTCTTATTATACCAAAAAGCCAAGGTACAACTCATGATCCGAAAAATTAAGATGGTGCAATTTGAGCAGTCTTGAACTTCACTGCAACAGAGACAGGTATGTTGAAAAGCGTTTTTTTATGTCCGACCTGATCCCCAAACACGGCGGGCGGCTATCGCAAGCTGAAAAGTTTTCAGGTGGCGCAGCTGGTGTATGATGTAACGGTGCGGTTTTGCGATCGGTACATCGACCGGTTTAGCCGCACGAAGGACCAGATGATACAGGCGGCGCGGAGCAGCGTACAGAATATTGCGGAAGGGTCACAGGCATCGGCGGCCTCGAAGAAAACCGAACTGGAACTGACGCAGGTGGCACGCACCAGTCTGGAAGAGTTGAAGCTCGATTATGAGGATTTTCTGCGGCAGCGGAGGTTGATACTCTGGGAGCGGGATAACCCGCTCCGTCAGGAGCTGATCGACCGACGCTGCAAGACTGCTGATGAAGTGGCGGCATGGGTTGTTGAAGTGAGCAAGAGAGGTGGACGTGGTGGACAGTATGGACAACGTGGACAAAATACTGGAAGGCGTTTGCCGTCCACTGAGTCCACCAGGAGTTATCCCGAGATCTCAGCAAATTCGGCGTTGGTGCTTTTATTCTAAATTCTCAGGTAAAAAGGAGAAATCGTTATGAACGAACAGCTTTATTTACTGAAAATCAAATTGTTGGATATTGAGCCTGAAATCTGGCGGCGGTTTGTCGTGCCGGGGAGTATTACACTGGATCGCCTGCACGATGTGATTCAGGTTGTGATGGGCTGGACGGACAGCCATTTGTATCAATTTATGATAGGCAAGAATCTTTATACCGAATACCCGGAATCAAAAGAGGATGGTCTTGAATGCGGGAACTACCGTCTGGATGGCCTGATCAAGCAGAAAGGCCGAACATTTACCTATATATACGATTTCGGGGACGGCTGGGAGCATGAAATCCTCATTGAGGAAAAGCCCTATGCCAGCCAGGAACTGAGAACGGAAGTGGTTTGCCTTGAGGGAGAACGGGCGTGCCCGCCTGAAGATGTCGGAGGCGTGCCGGGATATGGTGAGTTCCTGGAAGCACTGAAAGATCCGGAACATGACGAGCATGATAACTTTATGGAATGGTCTGGCGGTGAATTCGAAAGTGAAAAGTTCAATATCAACGAGGTGAACTGGGAGCTGATGACCTACCTGCGCTGGTCCCGCGACCGGCAACAACCGTGGAGAAGAGGCTGAGTTCATATTTACCGGATTCTTTGATTCTCACCACATTTTTTATCCTGGGGGAAAAAATGAAGAAACATCTTTATCCTGTGTTGATGGTAGTCGTATTCACCGGATTCTTTTCTTTACAAAATACACTTCATGCAAAGACACTGAAAGACACGGATGTTCCGGAAGCCCTTTTGAAATGGAAATCCTGGGTGCTTTATGACATGGACGACAAACTGTGCCCCACGAATTACAACGATGCGCAGGCGTACCGGTGCGCCTGGCCATCACGACTGAATATGGATATCCATAAAACAGGCGGTAGTTTTGAACAGGCGTGGACGATTTTCAAAGAGACATGGGCGCCGCTTCCCGGCGGCGCTGACCTGTGGCCTGAAGATGTGAAAGATCATGACAATGATGCGCCTGTAATCGGCAGAAATAAGATGCCTTTTCTCAAGCTCCAGGCAGGCACCCACGTCATCAAAGGACGTTTTTTATGGAAGGAGATGCCGGAGATGATTCTGGTGCCTTCTGAAACCGGTATTGTTTCGCTTACGATCAATGGAACCAAAATCGATTATCCTGTGATTGACAGAAGCGGCGGGCTCTGGCTTCAAAAAAGGGCAGCTTCGGAAGATCAGGAAAATACACAGTCTCTTTCAATTTTCCGGCTGCTTCAGGATACCATTCCCATGGAGATCATCAGTCACCTTCAACTGAATATTTCCGGCCAGGCTCGCGAAATCCGTTTTGAAAATGTGCTGTTGAACAACAGCGTGCCTATGCGTTTGAACAGTCCCCTTCCGGTAAGGATAGCCGATAACGGCGAACTGATGATTCAGGCGCGTCCGGGGAGATGGGAGTTGGACATCACAAGCCGTATTATCGGTCCTGTCACCCAATTGGGGCCACTTTCCTGCGATCATGGCCAGGAAATATGGTCGTTCGCGCCACAGAATCATCTGAGGATGGTGAAGATTGAAGGGGTTCCCTCTGTTGAACCGGGACGGACAAACATGCCTTCCGAATGGAAGCAGTACTCGGCATATGGCGTCGAATCAGGTGCGTCGATTCAATTTAACCTGTTGAAACGCGGTGATCCTGATCCGGCACCGGACAGATTGACGCTCACAAAAACATTATGGCTCGATTTTAACGGGGATGGATTTACCGTTCAGGATCACATCACCGGAACGATCAGCCGCACATGGCGCCTTTCCATGAACGCTCCGGGAGAGCTGGGCCGTGTAATGGTGGACGGCCAGGGCCAGCTTATCACCGCAGACGAAAAAACCGGAAACGCCGGTATTGAATTAAGAAAAGGTCAGCTCGATCTGAAGGCCGATTCGCGTTATACGGCATCGACAACGGCCATTCCGGCTGTTGGCTGGGATCATGACATCAGCGCCATGACCGGCGTTTTAAATTTGCCGCCGGGCTGGAAGCTGTTTGCCGCAAAGGGCATTGATAAAATGCCTGACACATGGATCCTCAAATGGACGCTCCTTGATTTTTTTCTGGTTCTCATTATCGCGGCAGCTGTTTTTAAACTCAAGGGATGGAAATGGGGAATCATCGCTTTTATAACGATGGTCTCCATTTATCATGAAGCAGGCTCCCCTAAAATAATCTGGCTCCATATTCTTGCGGCCATTGCTTTAATCCCCGTTCTTCCGGACAACCGGTTTAAACAGCTCGTCTATTTTTGGGGAGGTGCAGCAGGTGTTGTGCTTATACTCATCGTTATCCCCTTTATGGTCGGCCAGGTGAGGCATGGTATCTTCCCTCAGCTTGACCTCCCGTATCCTTACTTTCAGGCCAGGGATAATATTCAGATGACACCTTCCCGGAATGAAGAAGATGGCTTTTCACAATCGATTGTAGAGCAAGAACCCATGCTTCAGAAAGCCAAAGAAGTATACTCTCCCCGGGCGCAACAAGATAAAGGCGACACACGTTTTCTGTCCCGAAGTATTGTATCTGGAAAGGGATATGAGAAGAAAAAAACCGTATTTACACAAGACCCCAATGCCCTTATCCAAACTGGGCCCGGCCTGCCTTCGTGGCAATGGAGACGTCTCCCCATGACCTGGAACGGCCCGGTAAACACGGATCAGGAAATCAGGCTCTGGCTGATTTCTCCTTTCCAGAATCTTGTCCTGTCTTTTTTGCGGGTGATTCTCCTCGCGCTGATGATCACCGGTATGATTGATATCCGTACATTATGGCAGAAAGTAAAAACAACGATAAACAAAACAGCCCTGGTGACGTCTGTTTTGGCACTCTTTGTGGGCATTTCCCATGCGGAAACAGATGCCGGGTTTTTCCCGCCAAAAGAGCTGCTCGAAACCTACCAGAACAGGCTTCTTGAAAAGGCTGACTGCTTCCCGAATTGTGCGGACTGCCTGAAAATGGATGTCAATGTTCAGTCTGACCATCTAAGGATACTTCTTGAAATTCATGCCGTCACCAAAACCGCTGTTCCGCTTCCGGGAAGCATGACGTCCTGGTTGCCGGATCAGGTTCTGATGGACGATATGCCTCAAAAGGAATTATCCAGGGATGCAAATGGCATCCTCTGGGCCCTTGTTTCAGAGGGTATTCATAGAATGGTGCTGACCGGAAAAACAGGGGCCGGAAATTCCATTGAGATCCCGCTGCCCCTGAAACCGCACACGGCAGCATTTGCAAGCGACGGATGGGATGTCAAGGGTATTCATAAAGACGGAAAAGTCGAATCCGGTATTCAACTGACCCGCCTGAAAAAAGAAACAACAGACACTTCCCTGTCAGGAAGTATTTCTCTTCCGCCTTTTCTTCATATTGAGCGTGTCATCAGTCTGGGGCTCACTTGGGAAGTATCCACAACCGTCATACGCGTGACACCTTCCGGGACGCCGATTGTGGTGTCTGTGCCGCTCATTGAAGGCGAATCCGTCACCACCGCAGGAATTCGGGTTGAAAACAATATCGCGCTTGTCAATATGGAACCGGGAACGACACACGCCTGGTGGACGTCTTCCCTCAAACCAACAGCGCGTATTTTATTAAAAGCGCCTGAAAACGTACCCTGGACAGAAACATGGATACTTGATGCAAGCCCCATATGGCATTGTGAACCATCGGGCCTACCGGTCGTTCACCATCAGGATGAACAGGGGCAGTGGAAACCCAATTGGCAGCCCTGGCCCGGTGAAAGCGTTTTCATCAGCGTGACACGTCCCAAAGCCTTACCCGGAAAGATAATGACAATCGATTCAGCGCGTCTTCTATTAACACCCGGGCTTCGGTCAAATACATCCCGGCTTGCATTGCAAATCAGGGCCAGCCAGGGTGGACAGCACCAGATCACACTGCCGGAAAAAGCGGATCTCCAGGTCGTCAAGATCGATGACAAGACCCAGCCGATACGCCAGGAAAACCGGAAAGTGGTCATCCCGATTCAGCCTGGCACTCAATCTGTTGTTATCGAGTGGAACAGCCCGTCATCTTCTGCCATGCTGATAAAAGGGCCTGCCATCCGGATCGGCGAACAGGCCGTAAATGCGGATGTCAGTTTTCAGATGCCCCATGACCGGTGGATACTCTGGGCCTTTGGTCCAAGGCTTGGCCCGGCTGTTTTATACTGGAGCTATGTTTTTATTATTGTTCTTGTCGCATTGGGTCTTGGCAGAATACCCATTACTCCCCTGAAAACGTTTCACTGGCTGATTTTAAGCCTCGGCCTGACCCAAATTCCTGTATTCATGGCGCTGATGGCTGCTGGCTGGTTTCTGATTCTTGGACTGAGGAAAAAATATCAGCCGCCGGGCAACCCGTTTTATTTTAATCTGTGCCAGTTGGGAATTTTTCTATGGACGCTCTCCGCCTTTTTCTGTCTTTATGCCGCTGTTTCTGAAGGCCTCTTGGGTATCCCCGATATGCAGATTGCCGGAAACGGTTCAACCGCATCCCGACTCAACTGGACTCAGGACCGGATCAGCGCCCTGGTGCCGCAACCGTTTGTCATTTCTCTGCCCAAAATGGTCTATAATGTCATGATTCTGATATGGGCATTGTGGCTGGCTTTATACTTGATCAAATGGCTCAGGTGGGGATGGGGCTGCTTTTCAGAAGGCGGTATCTGGAAAAAACCCGAGAGAAAACATCGAAAACGTTTATCTGACAGCCCGGGTACAGAATAAAATTTTAAGGCTCATGCCAGATATTTTTTCAGAAATTCCAGCTCATCCTTTTTCGATTTCAGATGGCCGTTCAGCTTGTGGTCGAGAACGGCCTGGAGAATCTGCCGGTATACCGGGCCCTCCTTGACACCGAGATCCCTTAGATCATTTCCGTTTACACTTATTTTGATGTGCCGGAGTTCCGTGTAAAATTTTGAAATGGCGCGTTTGACCTTTTTTTGTTTGGCAGTGGCCATCATGTACAGAATCAGTTCGGCCTGGAAGATGCGAAGCCTTTTATAGAGCATGCTTGAATCAACCGGCAGGTTTTTTTCAAGCCAGTAAAGACAACCGGCAGACTGGAACCGTTTCCTGCAGAACAGTTGATGAAATTTTGCAGGCAGTTTCAGCCGTTCGCAGATTTCCTCCGATGCCTGGCGGTTGGCGTTCCTGATGATCGCCATAAAATAAATCGTCCATTTTTCATACGGTTCTTCAACAAACAGAAGATCGTGCCATGCCATCACACGGTTCACGGATTCAAGGGTTGCAGAAAGATTTTTATCATATACCAGGCTGGAATGGATGACTTGTAAAAGATCATAATCCACAAGCCGGTTGATGGCTGACACCGGGTTTTCTTCTTCAAGTATCAGCTTCAGTTCGGCAAAGACCCTGTCGCCACTCAACCGTTTGAAAAAATCCATTTTCACCGCATTCCTGATAAGCCCGGCTGTCAGTTTGCCAATGGTGAAATCAAACCGCTGCTCAAAACGGATCGCGCGGAATACGCGTGTGGGATCCTCAACAAAGCTCAGGTTATGAATCACCCGGATGGCCTTGTCCTTCAGATCTCTCTGGGCGGCAAAAAAATCGATCAGCGTGCCGAACAGATCGGGGTTTAACTGGATGGCCAGGGTGTTTATGGTGAAGTCTCTCCGGAAAAGGTCGAGTTTGATCGAGCTCATTTCCACTGTGGGGAGTGCTGCCGGAAATTTGTAGTATTCCAGTCTCGCTGTTGCCACATCGATCTTGAATCCGTCTTTCAGGATAATGACGGCTGTCCCGAATTTTTCATACGTATGAATACGCGCTTCACTCATGTGGGCATACTTTTTTGCAAAGGCGATACCGTCTCCTTCAATGACAATGTCGATATCTTCATTGGGCCGATACAGCATGAGATCCCTTACAAACCCCCCCACCACATAGGCCGTCATTCCTATTTCACTGGCGATCCTTCCGATCTGCATGAGAAGACCGATGATCTGTGACGTCAGTCTCTCTCTCATGTAGTTCAGGATATTTTTTTTTCTCGCAGCCGAGCTTTTGGAAGGCACCAGAGATTCTTCAGCCGAATTTTTAATCGATTGCCGGACGAGCGTATTTAAAAGATCCGTGCGGGTGACCACTCCCACAATTTTGTCTCCGTTAATGATAGGAAGAAGTCTTTGTTTGTTATCGATAATCTTGTCCTGAATTTCAAAAATATCCGCTTCCGGGTCGGACGTGAGTATTTCCGTGTTCATGTATTCACTGACAGGAATGCCCCCCAGCTCATGAAAAATTGCTTTTTCAAGAACTTGCCTTGTAATATATCCTACGGGCTGATCCTTGCCGTCTGTTTTTTCAACAATCAGCAAGGCATTGATATTATACCGGGTGAGAATTTCCTTGGCTTCCTGACAGGATGTGTCCTGGCTTGTGAAGATGACCGGGGATGACATGAGGTCTTTCGCTTTTCGTCTGGGTCTGACGCGTTCCTGAATGGAGACGATCAGTTGCTGTTCGGTCTGGGCAAGGGTTTTATCCCGGATGGTTGCCGAGGCGGCATACGGGTGCCCGCCACCGCCCAGAGGGGCCATGATCGCGCCGACATCCACATCGGAGATATTGCTTCGGGAGACGATGTATACCTTGTTTCCCATGCGGGCAATGGCAAAAATCACGTCAATTTTTTCCATTTTGACCATTTTCTGGACAAGCATGGCCAGATCCGGAACGTATTTATCCGTTGATGCAACTGTCACAACGATATCGATGCCGCTCACCTTGTGCGTGACCGCACCCTGGATCAGGTCGTTTAGAAGTGCTACCTGCTGAGGATTCATTTCCTTTGAGATCATGTTCGAAATCGTACTGATGCTGGCTCCTTTGGAAACCAGAAAGGCCGCCATGACAAAATCTTTCTCCGTTGTTGAGGGAAATGTAAATGATCCGGTATCTTCATAAATACCCAGACACATGATGGTGGCCTCATCCGGAGAGATATCTATCCCTTTTTCCTTTAGAATTCCTGAAAGAATCGTGGTTGTGGAGCCGGTTATTTCACAAATCTGAAAGTCTGCCTGTATATCCGTGCTTTTTTGGGGATGATGGTCGTAGATATGAATTTCAATAGTATTGTTTTCGATGATATCAGATAGAAAACCGATCCGGTTTGACTGCCGGGTATCCACAAGAACAAGGCGGGTTATTTTTTTTTGGTCAATGGTTTCAAGATCGGCCATATTAAACAGATAGGCCATGGAGTTGATAAAAAAATTCTTGAGATTGGCTCCCTGTGATCCCGGGAAAACCACAAGTGCGCCCGGATAGAGTTTCTGGGCGGCGAGCATGGATGCAATGCCGTCAAAATCAGCATTGATATGTGTTGAAATGATGGTAATGCCACCATTGTTTTCAGATGATCTGTTTTTTTTTTCTTCTGCCACTATCAGGTCCTGTTCATGTTGATGATGTGATGTGTGGAAAAATCGAATTGTAAAGATATACACACATAGACCGCTTTATCAAGATCAAAGGGATGACCTGAAAATTAAACATGCCGGTTGGTTGCATCCGGGATGGCCAAAAATGTGGGTATCGTTTAAATAGTGTTGTTGTGCATGGATTTGTATGGTAAATAGTCAATAATAATACGATTTGATAAGGAATATCAGAAACCGCCTTAAACTGGACAAATCTTTTTAAAAAGAAGTTCGCAGTTTCATACTGACATGAAAACAGATGACAGCATACTTAAGGGATATCGATATATTTTTGGTCCGGTGTCTTCAAGACGCCTTGGGATGTCACTGGGTGTTGATCTTATGCCTCACAAAACCTGTACCCTGAATTGTGTGTATTGTGAATGTGGCAAAACAACCCATCTCGTAAAAACAAGAAAAGAATATGTCCCGACAAAAGATGTGATAGGTGAATTAAAGGATTATTTAGAAAAAACACCTGAACTGGATTATATCACATTCTCAGGTTCAGGTGAGCCCACGTTGCATAGTGGCATTGGTGATGTCATCCGGTTTTTGAAATCCGGTTATTCTCAATATAAAATTGCTCTTCTTACGAACGGCACGCTTTTTTATCTGCCAGAAGTACGGAAGGCAGTCATGGATGCGGATTTGATTATTGCTTCTGTTGATGCCGGAACGGAAGAGACATTTCAGAAAGTGAACAGACCTCATCCGGGCCTCAAATTTGATCGCATGTCAGAGGGACTTGTTCAACTGGGAAAAGAACGAAAAAATCAGCTTTGGATGGAATTTTTCATTGTACCGGGTATCAATGACAATACCTATGAACTGTCAGAGACCAAAAAGCTCATAGAAAGAATCCAGGCAGACAAAACGCAGTTGAATATCCTGGACCGGCCAGGGACAGAGTCATGGGTAATGGCTGCTGATGAACAGACTCAAAAGCGGATAAAAGATTACTTTGGCCATTCGGAGACCATCTCCAAGACGAAACCTGTTCAAGGGCGTCAGGCAGATGAGGGTGAGCTTGATAAAAGCATTCTCGCTACAATAAGACGCAGGCCATCCACACTTGAAGATTTGTCCCAGACCCTGGGTGTTCATCAGAAAAAAGTTTGGCAACATATTTGCATGCTTCTTGACCATGGTATTGTTGAAAAAAATTCAATGCCAAGAGGGGAATTTTTTATCATTAAAAAGGATTGACACATCTATCTACTATATAAGGAGGTGCTATGCCAATTTATTTGTGGGAGGGGAAAAACAGAAAAAATGAAATCCGGAAAGGCGAGATGGAAGCGCCGGATGAGAATGTCGTCAAGGCAAATCTGTACCGCCAGAAGATCACTCCCATCAAGGTCAAGAAAAAGCCCAAGGATTTGTTTGAAAATGTCAGCCTTTTTCAACCCAAAGTGACAGAAAAGGATGTGATTATTTTCTGCAGGCAGTTTTCGACCATGATTGATGCCGGTCTTCCCATTATCCAGTGCCTTGATATCCTCCACGCTCAACAGGAAAATGTCACCTTTAAGAAAATTATAAAAAGTGTCAAGGATTCGGTTGAAAGCGGTGAAACCTTCGCCGATGCCTTAAAGAAGTTTCCGGAACAATTTGATGATCTTTTTGTAAACATGATTGCTGCAGGCGAAGCGGGCGGTATTCTGGATACCATTTTGCAAAGACTGTCATCTTACATGGAAAAGGCGGCGAAACTCAAGGCCCAGGTCAAAGGAGCCATGACTTATCCGATTATTACGCTTATTATTGCTGCTATCGTTGTTTCCGTGATTCTTGTTTTTGTTATTCCTGTTTTTCAGGAAATGTTTACAGGATTAGGAAGCGATCTGCCGGCAATGACAAAAGCGGTTGTGGGTGCCAGCAATTTTATAAAGGGACATATCATGTATATTATTGTTGGCCTAGGCCTGTTCATTTTTTCATTCAAACGGTTCTTAAAAACGCCCAAAGGGCGGGAAATATTTGATGACCTGATATTAAAAGCGCCGGTTTTCGGTCTGCTCTTGCGAAAAGTAGCCGTGGCCAAATTTACCACAACCATGGGCACAATGATGGCCAGTGGGGTCTCAATACTGGAGGCTCTTGATATTGTTGCAAAAACATCCGGAAATAAAACCGTTGAAAAGGCCATTTATAGAGTACGGGCAGCTATTTCAGAGGGCCGGACCATGGCGGAACCGCTTGAACAGAGCGGTGTTTTTCCCTCTATGGTATGCTCAATGATAGCGGTAGGTGAATCAACCGGAGCGCTAGATACCATGCTTGGAAAAATTGGTGAGTTCTATGATGAAGAGGTGGATCAGGCTGTGGATAATCTGACGTCCATGATTGAACCGTTCATGCTTGTTTTTTTGGGCGTTGTCATTGGCGGACTTGTGGTATCCATGTATCTGCCCATATTTAAAATGGCAGGTGCCATTGGAGGATAATCCGCAACAAAATAAACAATATAGATACTTGTATACATGAAAGCGACGCCATGGTGAAGCCGGATTTCATATCGAGGGCTGATTGATCTTTCCAAAAATAGAAAAATCAGTAAAAGATCTTCGTGATAGAATCAAATGGTTAATATTACTAAGGTTAATTGTCTCATTTCCGTTACTGATCGCGATTGTTTTTTTTCAGATTAATCAAAGTATCGCTACCAAGCTAAAGTTTGCCATTTTTTTATGGGGCATTACAGGGCTATTTCTTCTTTCATTTCTGTATGCGCTGTCACTTGTTTATATCAAAGGAAACGGGCATGTCACCCTTGCCTATGCCCAGATCATCATTGACACGTTTATCGTATCTCTTATCATTTATATTACCGGAGGATTTTTCAGTTTTTTTCAGTTTCTCTATTTTGTGATTATTATATACAGCAGTATGCTCCTTTTAAAAAAAGGGAGCCTTGTCATGGCCTCTTTGTGCAGTGTTCAATATGGTATTCTGATAGACCTTGAATATTACGGTTTTCTTAATCCATTTGGATTTGAGCCAGGTTCTCTGGCCGCAGAATATGTATGGAGCCTTGTTTTTTATAAAATTCTTTTTACAATGATTTCATGTTTTGCCGTGGCTATTCTAAGCAGTCTGCTTGCCATAGAAATTATCAAGGCCAGAAAGGAACTGAACGCCATGGAGGCAAATGTCCAACGTGTAGAAAAAATGGCTGCGGTGGGGGAAATGGCGGCAGGGCTGGCACATGAGATTAAGAATCCTTTGGCGTCCCTGTCAGGGGCTATCCAGCTTTTGAGGGAAGAGTCCAGTTATCACCCGGACAGTGACAAGTTGATGAAAATAGCTCTTCGCGAAGCAGGCCGATTAAGTTCGCTTCTGAATGATTTTCTGATGTTTGCAAGACCCAAGGCCGGAAATCCTATGCCATTGAAAGTTGACAAGGCCCTGGAGGAGATACTTGATCTTTTTAGTAATGATCCGGGGTGCAAGGATAAGGCCACACTGAAGCGTGATCTGGTTCCCGGAATCTGGATTGCCATGGATCCGGGTCATCTTCATCAGGTCATATGGAACCTTTTGATGAATGCTGTGCAGGCTATTTCCCAAACAGGAGAAATCGGGGTTAAGATGGATTATGCGGCCTCGAATTATATTAATATCGAAATCAGTGATAATGGATGCGGGATGACGCCCGAAACCATAAAATCCATTTTTGATCCCTTCTATACGACCAAAAAAAAAGGTGTGGGTCTAGGCCTGTCCATTGTCCACCGAATAGTAGAGTCTTATGGCGGCAGGATAGATGTGACAAGTGCGCCTGGAGAAGGAACGACATTCACCCTTGGCTTCACCAGGTTACGGGCATAAACATCAGGAAGCGCACATTTTAAGTTGCCAATCTACAGTTAATTATTGTAATACTGATTTTTTAAAAAACACATTTAAAGGAGACATTATCATGGACAGTTTGGATGCCATTTTTTCACCAAAATCAATTGCTGTTCTGGGGGCGTCATCAACAAAGGGGAAGGTCGGTCATGATATTTTTGCCAATATTTTGCAAAACGGTTACACCGGAACGCTTTTCCCCGTCAATCCTGGCGCCAATTCAATCCTGAGTGTCAAATGCTATAATAGCATTCTTGATATTCCTGATCCGGTCGATCTTGCCATGATTATCCTGCCGCCAAAAGTAGCCCTTTCTGCCATTAAGGAGTGCGTGAAAAAAGGCGTGAAAGGGATTATCATCATCTCTGCAGGGTTTAAGGAAGTGGGTGGTGAAGGGCTGATCATAGAAAACCAGATCAAGGAGATCTGCAAGGAAGCGAATATCAGGGTCGTGGGGCCAAACTGCCTTGGCGTGATCAATCCTTCTCCGGAAGTATCCCTGAATGCAAGTTTCTCAGCAAGGATGCCCGCACACGGAAATATTTCATTTATCTCACAAAGCGGGGCGCTATGTACCACTGTTCTTGATTTTGCGGCAGACAGGGGATTCGGATTTTCCAAATTTATTTCCATTGGAAACAAGGCAGATGTGGATGAGCTTGACCTGTTGAAATATTACCATAACGATTCTGCCACAGATGTCGTTATGATTTACATGGAAGAACTTCAGGGAGATACAAAAGAGTTTATAGAAGAGGTCAAACAGATTACGTCCGGCGATAATCATACGCCTGTTCTTGCCATCAAATCAGGCCGGTCTGCAGCAGGCGCGGCAGCAGCCGCCTCCCATACCGGTTCTCTTGCCGGATCAGATGCGGTTTATGACGCTATTTTTGCCGAAGCAGGAATATACCGGTGCGAATCCGTCAATCAGCTTTTTGATTATTCCGAAGCGTTTTCCTGTAAAAAAAGACTTCATGGCAACCGCGTGGCGATTGTAACAAACGCCGGCGGTCCGGGGATTATTGCCACAGACATGACCATAACATCCGGCCTGGAGCTTGCCAAACTCAGCCCTAAAACCATTGAAGAACTTCATCGTTATCTGCCGGCCACAGCCAATTTTCACAATCCCATTGACGTGATTGGAGATGCGGCAAAAGACCGGTATGAAAATACCCTGGCCACGGTTATCAGCGATGACGGGGTGGATGGCGCATTGATTATCCTCACCCCTCAGTCCATGACCGATGCGCTGGGAACTGCAGAAGCTATTGTAAAAATAGCCAAACATTCTCAAAAACCAATATCCTGCAGTTTTATGGGTGTTGTGGATGTTTCCAAAGGTGTTAGAATTCTTCAGGCAAATAAAATCCCGGTTTACCCGTTCCCGGAGAATGCCGCAGCAGCCTTGGGCGCGCTTTATAAAGGCACGAGATGGCTCAACCGCAAAATCCTTCCCCAGTATCAGTTGACTTTTGATCGGGAGAGAGCAAAGCAGCTTATTGATAAACATCTTTCCGAAGGCAAGGAAATACTGGATGAACTGGAAGGATCAGAGTTGCTGAAATGCTATGGATTCAATACCTTGCCTATGGATGTGGCCAAAAATGAAAAAGAGGCTGTCGATATTGCTGAAAAGATCGGATACCCCGTTGTAATGAAAATCGTGTCCCCTCAGATTCTTCATAAATCGGATGCAAACGGTGTAAAAATGAATATTACCGATCAAATGAGTGTTGAGAGCGCATTCAGGGAGATCGTAAAGAGTGCCCGTGAATATAAGAAAGAGGCTGTGATTGAGGGTGTTCTGGTACAGAAAATGGCCCCCAAGGGAGAAGAGGTCATTCTCGGCGTGAACAGAAATCCAGGGCAGATGGGTCATTCACTCATGTTCGGGCTGGGAGGTATTTTTGTAGAACTCTTCAAGGATGTCTCGTTCCGTCTGGCACCTATCGGAAGAAATAATGCCAGAAGGATGATCCGCTCAATTAAAGGCTACCCCATGTTAAACGGATTCAGAGGACGTCCCCTGGCGGATCTCGAGGCGATCGAAAAAAATCTGGTAGGCCTTTCCAATCTTGTGATCGATTTCCCCATCATCAAGGAACTCGATATCAATCCGCTTCTGGTTTATAAAAAAGGAGAAGGTGCAACCGTAGCTGATGTGATGATTACATTGAAAGAGCCGGGAACAACACTGGTGACTGTTTGATTTTTGAGGATAGCGTTGTGAGCGAAGATCTGAAGGAAAGGGGGCAGTTTGCCTTATTGGGAACAAAACGGTTTGCACCGTTTTTTCTCACTCAGTTTTTGGGCGCTTTTAACGACAATGTGTTCAAAAATGTACTGATCATTTTAATCGCCTATACGTTCAGCCGCAATATGGCAACCGGATCAAACACCCTGATCAATGTGGCTGCAGGGTTGTTTATTCTGCCCTTTTTTCTTTTTTCCGCGCTGGCCGGGCAGATTGCCGATAAATATGAAAAATCGATGTTGATCAAACGGATCAAGTTCGTTGAAATACTGATCATGGCAGGCGGGAGTGTGGCGTTTTATTTGCAGAATGTTTATCTGCTGCTTTTCTTTCTGTTTCTCATGGGGGCGCAATCGACATTTTTCGGGCCGTTGAAATACAGCATTATTCCCCAGCATCTCAAACCTTCTGAGGTTGTGGGCGGAAACGCCATGGTGGAAATGGGCACATTTGTCTCGATTCTTTTGGGAACGATCGCAGGTGGCGTGCTGGGACAGATGGAAAGCGGCATGATTATCGGCAGTGCCGCCGTTCTGATCATTGCTTTTTTGGGCTTTCTGTCGAGTCTTTATATTCCAAGGGCAGCGCCGCCGATTCCGGACATGAAGGTCAATTTTAACCTGTTTTCCCAAACATTTACAACCATTCAATACGGCCGGAAAGTTCATTCCGTCTTTTTATCGATTCTGGCCATTTCATGGTTCTGGTTTCTGGGCCTGGCCTATCTGACCCAGCTTCCGATCTATACAAAGGATGTGCTGAAGGGGGCTGAAAGCGTTCTTACCCTTCTTTTAACCATGTTTTCCATCGGTATCGGTATCGGGTCCCTTCTTTGTGAAAGACTTTCCGGGAAAAAAGTGGAACTGGGGCTGGTCCCCTTAGGGTCGATTGGACTTTCCATTTTTGGCATCGACCTCTTTTTTGCCTACAAGACACCAGCCATCTCCTATCTCATGGGGATCAGGGAATTTCTGAATACAGCAGGCGGGGTGAGAGTCCTTTCGGATCTCATCCTGATCGGTATTTTCGGCGGATTCTACAGTGTACCGCTTTTATCCTTCATTCAGATCCGTACCGAGCCGGAATACCGGGCACGGGTGATTGCCGCCAACAATATTTTAAACGCCCTTTTGATGGTGATCGCGACGGTGGCAGGCGCTCTTTTCATCGGCGTGATGGGGCTTACCATCCCTCAGTTTTTTCTGGTCATTGCCATCATGAATATTGTTGTGGCGATTTATATTTATGGGGTCGTTCCGGAATTTGTCATCCGGTTCATCATCTGGATCCTGACCCACACCATGTATCGGGTTCGCCATGCCGGACTTTCAATCATTCCGGATGAAGGGCCCGCCGTTCTTGTCTGCAATCACGTAAGCTTTGTGGATGCCCTGATCATTGCCGGTTCGCTAAGACGGCCGGTCCGTTTTGTCATGTTTGAGCCGATCTACCGAATGCCGGTTCTGAATTATATTTTCAGGACAGGGAAAGCGATTCCCATCACCTCAAAAGAAAAAGATCCGGAAACCTATAATCAGGCATTTGAAAAAATTTCAATGAATCTCAAAGACGGAGAAATTGTCTGTATCTTCCCGGAGGGCCAGCTTACGAAAGACGGCAAGCTTTCCGAATTCAAGCCCGGTATCGAAAAAATAATCGGTCGTGATCCGGTTCCTGTGATTCCCCTTGCACTAAAGGGCCTTTGGGGCAGTTTTTTCAGTCATGAATCCGGAAACGCCATGCAGGGCAGACCCAAACGATTCTGGTCCAAAGTGGAACTGAAAGTTGGCGCGCCAATAGGTCCTGGAAAGGTTACGGCAGCAGGGTTGCAGCATGATGTTCAGGAACTTCTGGACAGACCTTGAGATGGCATCTATACCCCCCAGCTTGTTACATAGGTTGTTTGTGGGGCTGTAATTTGGATATCCGGCGCTCTTGAAATCCATTCTCCTCCGAGATTCAATTCCCGGCATGCAAGCTCGAAATGGCACATGGCGATGCCCATATCTATGCGTTGCATGTCAGCCATGCCGAAGTATTTGTTATTTCTTTCAAAATATCCGTTCGTCCGTTGAAGAAAGAAATGAAAGGCGGTCTTGTCCCTGACCACACGCCAGGGTTGATTGTTGGAGGCGGACGGTGCAATACGAATCATTTCAAGCGGTGTCTGGTATTCGCCTGCCTCCTCACTTTCTATAGGGGTTTCAAAATTTTCATGAAAAAACAGGGATGACCATGGTTTTCGTGTTGATGCCCTGGCACCCCAGCGGACAATTTTTTCAGTCAATCGTTTTTTTGGGGCGATATTTCCAGTTGCCACGACTGCCGGTACTGTTTCATGGGTTCCTGCTGAAATTTTTTTTGCAAACACGCTTTTGGCGAATGTCCCTCCGAGCCAGCAGGTTCCTATGCCAAGTTGTGTGGCATAGAGGATGATGGCTTCCATGGCATACCCATAGTCCTCCAAATCTTGCGGCGCTTTTTCAACTGCCCCGATTATAAATCCGGAAGCGCCTTTGATCATGCCATAGGTTCCTAAGCCTTTTAAGGCTTTTGTATTTTCAGGCGTGGCGGTGATCAGTTTGAATCTCATACGACTGCCAAAAGGGCTTTTTGTATTTTCCAGAACAAACGCGTCCAGGCGTTGGCGGGTGCCAGGATCGATCGCGCTTCCGGTGTATGTCCGGCATGAATATCTTTTCTGAATGGCTTCGGTTATCGTTTGATTCTCGATCATGGTAGAGACCCCTTCACTGTTAAAATTCCGGTAAAAACCGAAATGGGTGATGATTAATTTCAATAATTCGATAACTTTCGAATTATTATATCAGGATCATGTTGTCAATCATTTTTTAACACCGGTGAGTATTTGTGAATCGGGGTTGATTGAAAAGGAGGGGGCTAATCCGGAACCAGATATTCCACAAGGTTTCGGCCATTTTCTTTTGCCTGATAAAGTGCCTTGTCCGCCCTTGAGAGGGTGGCTTCGATGTTTTCATCCGGTTTGAAAATGGTTACGCCGATGGACACGGTTACGGAAATCACTTTGCCGTTATGATGAAATGTGTGGGAGGAGATGATGTTTTTTATTCTCTCCGCGCATTTGATGGCATCAATGATATCCGGGTAGGAAAGGATCATTGTAAATTCTTCTCCGCCATATCTGGCAAGATGGTCTATTTTTCTCAAATTTTTGTTTACGATCGTGGCAATACTCGAAAGTACCGTATCACCGGCCTGATGGCCAAATGTGTCGTTTACGTTTTTAAACTGGTCGATGTCCAGGATACAGAGCGCAAATGGGGAATGACCTCTGCTTGCCAGGGATTTTTCCCGCTCGAGAAGCCTGAAAAGCTGCCTCCGGTTGTATACGCCTGTCAGCGGGTCATTGGTTGCCAGATGCTCCACTTTTTGTCTGAGACGGCTTAAATATCCGCCAAGAAACGAAAACCATAAAAGCACCACCGCAAGCACGATCAACCGGATAACTTCAATTTTGAAATGAATCCGGTCCGGTTCAAACTTCATGAGGAGCAAGATGATAATCAGGTAACCCAAAAGAGCAAAAATGGCCAATATCAGAAATTGCCTTACCTGCAGTCTGAAGATGCCAAATGAAAAACTGACGATATAAAAGAGAAGGCCTGCCCCCCTCACCTGATCCAGGAAGTAAAGTGTCACCATGGTGACGAGTGTGGCTGCTGCAATCTGAAACATGGTGAGGCTTTTATCTTTAAACCTCAGGTTGATGCCCAGGCGGAAAATACTGTAAAACACAACATTCATCAAGACGACAAAAACGAACCAGGATATGGTCAGGGCAAACGGCATTCTGTAGATACCCAGATAATAGCAATAAAGGATCAGGAGGGCAAAAACCAGATAGGAAGATGCCGCCATCAGGAAACGCTTGATGCGAATTTTCTGGTCTTTATCATTTTTCGGGTATAGTGAAATCATTTTGTTATTTTTAACGAATATCCTTTGGTTTTTAAGCGCTGTAAACCTGCATGGTTTTTTTCATCTGCCCATTTTTTTTAAATAAATCACAATGCTTTTTCCAAAGAAAGGATTGAGCAACCTGTCCAGAAATAAGGTCATAAACGGTTTCTTCATGATATCCCAGGTGAGAAACCGATGGTAAAGATTCACAAACAGGGAATCTTCGCGCGACGGCCCCACAAGGCACTTCAGCCACCAGTATGGGGAGTGGAGACTGTGGGCAAAATGAAACCCCCACTTTTTGACCCCTTCCTTTTCAAGAAGACGAACCAGTTTCCTTGTTTTATAAATGCGGATATGGCCATGCTCTACCGAGTGATATTCTGTTGAAAGGAACCAGCATATTTTTTCAGGCCAGTATCTGGGCACGCTGACCACAAGATCGCCACCGGGTTTGAGAATTCTGATGATTTCCCGAGCTGCCTTTTTTTCTTCAGGGACATGCTCTAAAACTTCCGAACAAATAACAATATCAAACGTGTTATTTTTAAAAGGGAGCCGGGTGATATCCGCCACTGAAAGATTCCAGGCCCCACCGCCATGAGCGCCTATCTCATCGTGAAATTGAAGTCTTTCTCTGGCTTTCAGAAGGTCTTTGAAATTGATGTCCGCACCAACGGCAATAACGCCTTCATATTCATAAACCGCGCCAGTATGCCGTCCTTCGCCGCATCCGATATCCAGAATTTTAAATCCGCTCTTGATATTCAGTTTTTTAAGGTCGACGGTGATCACAGATGGCCTCTTTGTACGCGTCTATGGTTTTTAATGCCGCATTTTTCCATGTGAACTGCTCATGGACCCTTTTGTAACCGGCCTGACCCAGTTTCTCCGCTTTTTGGGGATTGTCAAAAAGATCGATAATGGCCTTTGACAACGCCTTTGGATCCCCAGGGGGAACGAGAACCGCCGCATCACCTGCAACCTCTGGCAAAGCGCCGCCTGTTGTGCTGATAACAGGAATACCGCATGCCATGGCTTCGCCAACAGGCAGACCGAATCCTTCGTAAAGCGAAGGCACAACCGCCACAGCTGACATGGCATATTGCTGAACAAATGCCTCATCAGATATTCTTCCCGTAAAATGGACGAGGTTTCCGATACCCAACTGGCGGATCAGCTTGACGATGCCGCCATTTTTTTTGGGTGTGCCAATAACCGTGAGCCTGATTTTTCTGAAGCCGGATACATCGTGCACAGCCTGAAGCAGGTAGTATAATCCTTTTAACGCTGTATCGGCACTGTTTGTAACAATGAGCGTGTTCGGTTTTCTTTTAATTTCAGGAATGGGATAAAATGTTTGGGTGTCAATACCGTTTGGGACAACATGGAATTTATTTACCGGTATTTTGAAATCCTTGCTGATATCCTGTTTTGAAAATTCAGACACAGTAATGATTTTGGAGAGTCTCCTGGAAACCCTTTTCTGCATGCCGATAAAGGAATACCATCTCATGTATTTCATTTTTTTTGCAAGGGAACGGACACTTCTTACGGCCAGTTGCCGGTCTACGGTAATTGGATGGTGAATCGTTGCAAGTGTGGGGACAAATTTCTGAATGGCGAGCAAACCATATGACAGGCACTGATTGTCATGCACAATATCATAATCCCGGAATTTATTCCTGAGAAACTGATATGCCCTTAAACCGAATGTGAACGGTTCCGGAAATCCCATTGTTGAGACGCTAATCCATTCCATGAAGTTAATCGGATTTGAGAGTTCTTTGACTGTCGGTGTACGAAAAGGATTTTCTGCATTATAAAGGTCCAGGCAGTTTAGCATCGAAAGCTTGACCCCATCATGAAGCAGGGGATCAGGGGGACCTGCAATTACCTCCACCTGATGTCCGATATCTCTCAGCGCTTTGGTTAAATTTCTGACATAGACCCCTTGGCCACCACAGTGAGGGTTGCTTCTGTAACTCAGCATGCAGATTTTTAAGGGTGTGTTTTCACATTCCCCCATTTGGTATCCTTTCCAATAGTGTATCAACCTTTATTGCCCCATTTGAAAAATAGTATTAATTATCAGTTACCATGTTGTCTTTCAATACTTCATTTGTGATTCGAAAAAAAAACGGATTCTGCTTGATTTTTCATGGAATGGATGAATAATTTACACTTTTTCTTTCAAGAAATATTTTTATAACATAAATATTCCAATAGTATTTTTATTGCGTTTAAAGTACATGGCGCATTTTCACCGGACTCCATAAGATAACGGATAGATATTCATGGGTTTTTCAGATATTTTTCGACCAAAGTGGAAACACAGTGTCCCGGGTGTTCGGCTGGATGCTGTTAAAAAGCTGAGGGATTATAATAGTGACATTTTGAAAACGGTTGCCCGGTCAGATACGGATGATCATGTTCGTATGGCCGCCATCGCAAAAATTTCCGACAGGGATTTGCTGGAACAGATAGCAAGGGATGATCACTCGGATGATCAGGTGAAAAAAGCCTGTGTGGACAGATTTTCCCGGTTGTATGGAACAGATCTGAAAGAAAACCTATGCTTGATGATCGGGGCGATCCAAAATGAAGATATCCTGGCTGCAATTGCATTCGAAAGCGAAGATGCCACTATCAGAAAAAATATTATCGATCGGGTACAGGATCAGAGAACGGTCTGGAAAATTGCATCCGATATGGACGATCCGTCTGTCAAATGCCTTGCTGTTTCAAAAATTTCCGATGAAGCCCTGCTTGCAGAAATTGCAGAACAGAATTGCGGTGTCAAGGCAGGGAAGATAATCGTGGAAGCATTGTCCTCACCCACCTATTTGTCCCAGGTCGCCGAAAAAGCATCCAGCCGGAAAATCAGAAAAATGGCGGAAATAAAAAGGGACCGCTTGTTTAAAAAGGAAGAAAAACCCGTTGTTCCTGAAGAAACAAAAACGAATATTGAAGAAAATGATCTGAAACGGAAAAACAGGGAAGATGCCATCAATGCCATTGAAACAATTCTTAGGGAACTGTCAGGTGGTAAAGAGATGGCGGGTGACGCTTTACCCGGCCTGCTGGAAAGGGCACAAGAGAAATGGACGTGTGTGAATCTCTCGGCATTGGCTGCTGCCGAAAGGATTCATTTCATGGAACATTATAAAAGCGCGATCCAGGTGATAGAATCGTGCTTAAAAACATATCTTTCTGAAAAGAAGAGGAAAGAGGCACAATCGGCACGGCTTCAAACCCTGATAAATAGACTTGATCAATTATTGAATGAGGACAATCTGGAATCCCTTGTGGCGTCGAGGGATGAAATCGCAGGTGAATGGGCGCGCTTGGGTGCAGATGATGATGGGCCTGAATCGCTCATGGACAAATTCAATATGCTGCTGAAACAGATACAGGAGAAGATTGCTGACCATCAACAAAACATGGACCAGGCGCTAAAGGATCAGAATGATCAGAAGGCGGCCCTCTTAAAGCTCTTGGAAACGGTTGAAAGTGCTTGTGAGAGCGAGCGGTTTTTTGAGGCGGAACAGATCGTAAAGTCCGCCAAGGCAGAATGGCAGAAAACAGGCGAACGGGTTCCCGGATACAAGGAAGAATTGACGCCACGGATTGAAAAAGCATTCAGCCGGTTTTTTGATAAGTTGTTCGAGCACCGCGAAAACCGGTCCTGGGAACAATGGGCCAATTTGAACATTAAAAAAGAGCTTTGCGCAACTGTTGAAGCGCTTTTTGACCAGAATAATTTGAGCGGGCTGGCAACCCAGGTGAGGGATGCGTTTAATGCCTGGAAGGAAACAGGCTCTGTCCATCGGGATGAGTCTGATGCCATCTGGGAACGTTTCAGAGCGGCTTGTGACAAAATTTATGAGATATGTCTTGCCCGGAAAAAGGATATTTTAAATGAAGTGAACACAATCGTGTCTGAAGATGACACAGGTGAATCATCTGAAAAAGTGAAAAAATTGCAGGAAGAGTGGAATGATATAGGCATGTTGCCGGTATCGCTGGAACAGGATTTGAAAGAAGATTTCCGGAAAAGTTGTGATGATTATTTCAATCGCATCAGGGCGCTTTATGAAAAGCGTGAAACTGAAAGACAGGAAAACCTTGAAATCAAAAAAGCACTGCTTGATCGGGCCGAAAGTCTTTTGAATGAGCCTCACAGCGGAAAAGTTGTTGAAGAAATAATTGATCTTCAAAAAAAGTGGAAGCAAACAGGCCCCATTCCAAAATCGTATGGGGATGCCATGTGGGAAAAATTCAGAGGCACCTGCAATCAGTTTTTTGAAAGAATTGGCAGAGAGCATGCATATAACCTCAAGGAAAAGGAACATATATGTGAACAGGCGGAAGAACTGATCGGACAAATAGACGCGGGGGTGGCGGATGATCAGATAAGGAGTGGTCTGATTGGGCTTCAGCAAAAATGGAAAGATATCGGACCGGTACCCAAAGAGTCTTCAGATCAGATATGGGAAAGATTCAGAAAATCCTGTGATGCGTTTTTTGACAAGTATCATGAAGAAGCAAACAGACAATATGCAGCAAAAGAAGCGCTTGTTGTTCAGGCTGAGAAATTGAAGGATTCCGATGACTGGAAGGATGCAACAGAACAATTAAAAATGCTTCAGCAGGAATGGAAAAATGCAGGTGTGTTTCAGACTCCGAAAGACCGTGACTTGTGGCAACGGTTTCATCATGCGTGCGATTATTTTTTCACCAGAAAGAGAGAAAAATTCAGGGAAAAAGAAGCTGACAAATTGGATTGTATCCAAAAGAAGGAATCGTTTCTGACCAAGACAGAGCTTCTGGCGCGCATCATTAACCCTGATCTCGAATTTGAACATTTGAAATCTGTTCCCATGAATGAGCAGCTCAGTCTCTCTCTGGTATACAGAGATGAGGTGCTCGTACCGGAAAACAATAAATCGACATATAGAAATGTATTAAAGCAAGTTGGGGCAATTCGCTCGGAATGGCTGAAATTGGGGAATGCATCCGGAAATACAGATAGAGAACTTTGGAAAAAGTTTGTGTTGGCGGAAAAAGAAATCCAATCCGTTAAGCTATGATGATGAATTGAGCAGTTTTTCTATCAGACTGATCAGTTCACTGGGTCTGAAAGGTTTGGGCAAGCTGTGATGAGCGCCGATGGTTTTTGCGATTTTGAAATTGCCTTCATCCATATTTTGAGCTGCTCCGGATATGGCAATGATTTTTGTCTTGGGAAAAAGGTTTTTGATGTCCCGAATCGTTGCAATGCCATCCCGGTTGGGCATGATAATATCCACAATGGCAACATCAACCGGATTGAGGATCAATACTTCCATCCCTATATTGCCGTCAGAGGCATCCAGAATTTCATGACCTTCATTTATCAATACTTCTGTCAGCATTTCCCGGAATGGCGTGTCATCATCAACGATAATAATTCGAGCCAAAATACAACCCTCCGTGTAGATTGTTGAATTATATTTATTGGTATAAGATGCCTAATCAATAGTGATTTTGTCAAGTCTTTTTATGACAAAATCCTTAATAATCCTAAAAACATGCGTTAAAATTTCTTAAAATGAGGTCAGAACGAGCATCTTTTTTTGGAGATACCCGCCATGATTGCCTTGGCTTCCCCTACAAGATAAAGAGAACCTGCAATGCATATTGCCTCATCCGGTCTGGTTGTTTCCAAAGCATATTCCAGCGCTTCCTTGACACTGTTTTTAATCGTGACATTCTCTGAAATGGTCTTTGCCGTATTGAAAAGTATTTCAGGCTCCGTGCTTCTTTCACTATCCGGTTTTGTGATGATGACCCTGTTACACGCAGGCAAGAGAATATTCAGCATTTGCACATACGGCTTGTCATCAAGAATACCTATGATGAGTGTCAGTTTTTCACTGTCAGTGTTTTCTGACAGGAAGCGTTTGAGATTTCGTATGGCGGAAAGGTTATGTGCACCATCCACAAAAACGAGTGGTGCGTCTGAAATGGTCTCGAGCCTGCCGGGCCAGCAGTTTTTTTTAAGCCCTTCCCTGATTTTTTCCGATGGCAGCAAGGTCCCGGATTGATTTAAAAGTTCACATACGGCAATTGTCAGACCCGCATTGTCGATCTGATAATTTCCCAAAAGACCGGTTTCCATATTCTTCAAGGTTTCATTCATGCCGAAATAGGTAAATGTATGATTCCTGTTTTTTCTGGTTTTGAAATCCTTTCCGAGCCTGAATATGGGGGCGTGTTTATTTTCAGAAATCGTGTCAAGCGTTTGAATGGCGTCTCTCTGCCTGACCCCGGTGACAACCGGTCTTCCTTTTTTGATAATACCGCCCTTTTCTCCTGCGATCTTTGAAATGGTATTTCCCAGATACATTTTATGTTCAATCGAGATATTGGTAATGACAGAAATTTCAGGGGTAATGATATTGGTCGCATCAAGCCTGCCTCCCATTCCTGTTTCAATAACCGCCCATTCGACGTTTTTTCTTGCAAATTCATAAAACGCCATGGCTGTGGCCAGTTCAAAAAAGGTGGCTTTCCTCTTGCCGTTGTTCCATTTGTCAACAGCGATATAGGCATCAACCACTTCATCATTTGAAATGGGTTGATTGTCAATGCAAATACGTTCATTGAAATGGATCAGATGCGGGGATGTGTAAAGACCGACCCTGTATCCTGAAGCTGCCAGAATGGATGATAAGGCAGAGGCAACGGAACCTTTGCCATTGGTGCCTGCAATATGTATGGATTTAAATGAATTGTGGGGGTTGCCCAGTTTTTCAAGTATAGCACAAATCGTTTCCAGGCCAAGGACAATGCCAAACCGGCCAAAGGCAAACATGGTGTCCAGACAGTCGTTATAAGAAATTTTTGTTTCCATCATAAGAAAAGCCCGGCAGAATAATGGATATTCCTCTACCGGGACGTGTACTCCATTTTTACAAGCGTTTGAACGGCTATCTGCTATACTTGCTTCTTGAAGTCGCAATACGTTGCCTTCTTAAGGCTTCACGTGATTTACGCCTTCTATATTCGCTTGGTTTTTCAAAGTTTTTTTTCAACTTTAATCGTTTGAAAAGACCATCATTCTGAATTTTCTTTTTCAAAATACGCATGGCCTTTTCGAGGTCATTATCAATAACATCAACCTTGATATCCTTCAACTGCACCGCCCCTTTCTTCCACCTGGCCATCTATACATGCACTTACGGTGATTATTTTCTTACTTTATTACAGAGTGGAAACATATATAAAGATATTTTTTTTTGCAAGCAGATTTTTTAACGGAATGCACGAAAAAAGAACCCGGCTTATGGTGAGAGGCGCCGGGTCCGTTATCAAAAAGGCTTACAGTTTGGATATCAGTTCATTTGTAACATCTTTGAGGGGGGCTTCTCCTGCAAGGGTAATGTATTTGACATCAGCATCCTTTTTTGCCAGATCCCTGAAATAATAGGCGGCAGCCAGTGTACCGTCAACATCATTGTAGTAGATTGAGTGACGTTTATCGATAGCCGTATCGTCCTGGTCATCGGCACGTGCACTCAAATTCCCGCCACAGACTCTGCATTTATCTCCTTTGGGGGCAATCGCTTCAATATGAATATTGTTGGGGTGATTGTTGTCGTTTACGCAAAGCCTTCTGCCTGTAATTCTGTCCTTGGCAATTTGTCTGTCAAGAATGATTTCGACGATAACATCCAGTTTCATCCCGGCTTTTTTAAGAGATTCATCCAGTTTGATCGCCTGGGTCTTGTTTCTTGGAAATCCGTCTAACAACCATCCGCTTTTGCAGTCATCTTTCTTTAGCCTGTCGAGGATCATGGGAATGGTGATTTCATCAGGGACCAGGTCGCCAGCGTCGATATAGCTTTTTGCTTTTTTCCCTAGCTCGGTTCCGCCTTTGATATTGTCTCTGAAAATGGCTCCTGATTCAATATGGGCAACATTGTACTTTTCTTTAAGTAAGGAACCCTGGGTCCCCTTGCCGCTTCCGTTTGGTCCAAAAAATAAAATGTTCATGATTGATTCCTTTCTTGAAGATTGAATCTGTTATAATCAATTTTGACGTTTTTTGCAAAAGTCAGTCCTTTAAAAAAAATATAGTATTGGAGAACTTTTACAGCTTCGTCAAGCTTTACATTTCATTACAATTTTTTTATACATACCCTAATTGTTAATTCGAACTTATCTATATAAATGGATTGGCCTTGTCAAGGGCTGATTATTATTGATATTTTATCTCCGTTTTTTACAAGTGAACGCAGATAAGAAAGACCGCTCTTGGTACAAGAGGAACAGAGTTCAACAGGAGGAGGGCATATGGAAAAAAGCCTCGATATGTATAAAATAGCCGTTACAGGGAGTGCTGGATCAGGTAAAAGTGTCGTTTGCATGAGATTGAAAGCGTTGGGGCTTCCGGTTTTGAGTTCTGACGAGCTTGCACGTGAGGCTGTTTTGCCAGGAATGCCGGCGTATAAAAAAATTGTGGCATATTTTGGAAAAAAAATCCTCACCGATGATGGACAGTTAAACCGCCAGTTGATGAGGGAAATTATTACAAAGGACAATGCTGCGAAAAAGGTCCTTGAAGGATTCGTTCATCCTGAAATTTTCTCCCTGATGATTAAAGGAATGGAAGATGCTCAAAAAAACGGGAGCCGTGTTATTGTAATAGAGGTTCCTCTGTTATTTGAGCTGGGCATGGAAGAACTGTTTGACCTCGTGATTCTTGTCAGCATTGACCGGGATATCCAGATAAAAAGATTAATGGCAAGAGATCAGGTCACTTCCGAAGGCGCTGAAGCTCTTCTTGCCATCCAAATGCCTGAAGATAAAAAAATACAAAAAGCAGGCGTCATCATCAGGAATAGCGGGACGATAGACGAGATGACACAAGCGGTAGACGGCGCCTATCGTGATATTGTTAAAGCAAAAGAGACATTTAAAAATTCTTGACATTGAATTTTGTTTGTTATAAGAGGAAGCAATGATTTAGGTTTTGCCGAAGCCCGGGAATTATCTTAATAAAAAGAGTCTGCAATAATTAAGTGCCATTCTCCTTCATAATTTTCATGGATTTAAATCATTTAAAAAAAGTAAAGCCTCTTATGGTGTTTAAGAGAGGTTGGTCTGCTGCAGGCTTGGCGAATAGGGGTTGTCATTTCAAAACCGTATCAAATGCGGTATAAATCCTGCGGGAGCTGGGGAAATAGTATAAGCTGGTGGTTCATCTAAATGAGTGTCCTTTGGGAATTCCTATAAAAAAATAGCAATGGGGTATTAGGGAATGAATATTGTTGAATTAAAAGGAAAAAAAATCAGCGAATTGACCAAAATGGCAAAGGCGTACAATATTGACCGGGCTGCCGGTTTGCGCAAGCAGGAGTTGATTTTTTCTTTACTTCAAGCACAGATTGAAAAAGATGGTTTGATTTACGGCGAAGGGACGCTGGAAATTTTGCCGGACGGATTTGGTTTTTTAAGGGCGCCGGACTGCAATTATCTTCCAGGCCCGGATGATATTTATGTGTCACCCTCGCAAATTCGTCGTTTTAACTTGCGTACCGGTGATACAGTCTCCGGGCAGATTCGTCAGCCTAAGGAATCCGAGCGGTATTTTGCGCTATTGAAGGTTGAGGCCATTAATTATGAAAATCCCGAAATTGCCCGGGAAAAGATTCTGTTTGATAACCTGACCCCGCTTTATCCTGAATCAAAAATGATCCTGGAAAACCAGCCGGATAATTATTCGATGCGTGTTGTTGAATTGATTGCGCCAATCGGGTTTGGACAGCGTGCGCTCATTGTGTCCCCTCCCAGGTCCGGAAAGACCATGCTTTTACAAAATATTGCCAACAGTCTGATTGCCGCCCATAAACAGGTTATTCCATTTATTCTTTTGATTGATGAACGGCCTGAAGAAGTGACGGATATGCAGCGTAACGTGAAGGCCGAAGTTATCAGCTCAACGTTTGACGAACCTGCGGAGCGTCATGTCCAGGTGGCCGAGATGGTGATTGAAAAGGCAAAACGGCTGGTTGAGCATAAAAAAGACGTGGTGATTCTCCTGGATAGTATCACCAGGCTCGCCCGGGCATACAACTCGGTTATGCCACCTTCAGGTAAAATTCTTTCCGGTGGTGTGGATTCCAATGCGCTTCACCGGCCCAAACGGTTTTTTGGTGCAGCCCGCAATATTGAAGAAGGGGGAAGCCTGACCATCATTGCAACCGCCCTGATTGAAACCGGCAGCCGTATGGATGAGGTTATTTTTGAAGAGTTCAAGGGTACTGGCAACCAGGAACTCGTTCTCGACCGAAAACTCGCTGACAGACGAATGTATCCGGCCATTGATATTAATAAGTCCGGCACGAGAAAAGAAGAGCTCCTCATAAGCAAGCCGAATCTTGACAGGATCTGGATTCTGAGAAAATTGCTGTCCTCTTTAAACCCGGTCGACAGTATGAGTTTTTTGCTTGACAAAATGGCCGGAACAAAGAATAATGAAGAATTTTTAAATTCAATGAATTCATAATCTGTGTATCAAGGAGTTAAAAAGATAATGAAAGAAGGTATTCATCCAAAATATTTCAACTCAACCGCAAAGTGTGCATGTGGTAACCAATTCGAAGTCGGCGCGACGATTGAGGAAATCAGCGTGGAAATCTGTTCCCAGTGCCATCCCTTTTTTACAGGCAAACAAAAGCTTGTAGATACTGCCGGACGAATTGATCGTTTCAGAAAGAAATATGCCAAGTTCGATGCCAATAACCAAAAGTAAGTGGTATTGCCGTAACTTTTGGGTGTGAAAAAATTAACGACCGTTACAAGGGGAACCGGGATTGAACCGGTTTCCCTTTGGTTTTTAATATGGATGCGGCGTTGAAATTAAAAATGCCAGGTTGCCTTTTAAGCGTCCTCTAATTATTTCCGGAACTTTTTTAAGAGAAATATATGTTTGAAAAACTGCAGGGTGTTGAAGACCGTTATATCAAACTTGAACAACTTTTGAGTGATCCGGATGTTGTCAAGGACAGGGCTGCCTACCAGAAATATATTAAAGAACATGGCGAACTCAGCAAACTGGTTTCTGTATATCGTTCGTATCAGAAGGTGAAAAATGACCTTAAGGGAAGTGAAGAACTCTTAAAGGATTCTGATCCGGACATTAAAGAGATGGCAAAAGAGGAAATCGGCGCTCTTGAAGAACAAAAAGAAGTCATTGAAGATGAATTAAAAAGGCTCCTCACCCCCAAGGATCCACTTGATGGCAAGAATGTTATCGTGGAAATTCGCGCCGGGACAGGTGGTGAAGAAGCCAGCCTTTTTGCAGGCGATCTTTTCAGGATGTACAGCCGGTATTCGGAAAGACAGAACTGGAAAGCTGAAATTATGAGCAGTCACCCGACGGGTATGGGCGGTTTTAAGGAAATTATTGTCATGATTTCCGGGGCCGGGGTTTACAGGTGCTTTAAATATGAAAGTGGTATTCATCGTGTTCAGCGTGTTCCGGAAACTGAGGCCCAGGGCCGCGTTCATACGTCTGCTGTTACCGTGGCTGTGTTGCCTGAAGCTGAGGAAGTTGAATTGAATATTGATCCGGTAGACATCAAGGTTGATGTCTACCGGGCCACAGGACCCGGTGGTCAGAGTGTAAACACCACTGACTCTGCCGTTCGGGTGACCCATATTCCAACAGGTGTGGTGGCCACATGCCAGGATCAGAAATCCCAGCATAAAAATAAAGCCAAAGCCATGCAGGTATTGCGGGCACGAGTTCTAGATGCCATGATTCAGGAACAGAACGCAAAACGGTCTGCAGAACGAAAAGGACAAGTGGGGTCAGGTGACAGAAGCGGCCGTATCCGGACATATAACTTCCCCCAGGGTCGAATGACAGACCACCGTATCGGGCTTACACTCTACAAACTTGAGAGTATCATGCAGGGAGAAATTGACGACATTATCAATGAGCTAACCACTTATTATCAGGCCCAGGCACTTAAAAATGAAGAATCTATTCAGGGATGATAACCGTTCCTGGACGATCAGAAAAATTATTGAAAGTTCTGTTTCCTGCTTTGAAAAGAACGGTATTGACAGCCCGAGAATCACTGCTGAAACGCTTCTTGTCCATGTCCTGAATATTAGAAAACTTGACCTGTATCTTGAACAGGACAGGCTTCTTTCCGAAACTGAAATTTCAGATTACAACCGGTTGGTTTATCGAAGACTGGAGAGAGAGCCTCTTGCCTATATCGTTGGTGAAAAGGGGTTCTGGTCGCTTTCATTTGATGTGAATCGGGATGTTCTGATACCAAGGCCGGATACGGAATGCCTGGTTGAAACGGCGCTTGCGGTGATTCCGGAGAAAAAAAAAGGTGATTCAGCCTGTCGAATTCTTGACCTGGGTACAGGGTCTGGTGCGATTATTCTTTCTCTGGCAAAAGAGCGGCCGGGTCATGCTTTTTTTGCCGTGGACATGTCTGTTGGGGCTGTTTGTCTTGCCAGTAAAAATGCAAGGCGGAATTTTCTTGAGGGAAAAGTGTCCTTTTTTGCAGGTTACTGGTTGGATGCCATAAAGAACGATCATTTTCTTTTTGATGTGATTGTGTCAAACCCGCCATATATAAGAACTCAGGATATTAAAACCCTGCAGCCGGAAATCCATCAATTTGAACCTTTTCTTGCCCTTGACGGTGATGAAGACGGTTTGAAGGCCATACGGCATATTGTAAATGATGCTGTTTCCTATCTGATAAGCGGGGGGAGGCTGATTCTTGAGGCCGGAGATGATCAGAAAAAAGATCTTGTTGAAATAATAGAGAAAAATGGAAAATATCGTCATATCTCCTTTCACAGGGATCTGACCGGCAAAACCCGTGTTGTGCAGATGGAAAAAATATGATGGGAATAAAAAAAAGAAAAAATAAAAATATTGCGAATTAACAGATATTTTGTTACAGGAATCAGGTTAAATCTACGACACACGCTTCCGGACCTGAAATCGGGTGCTTTCATGGAAAGTTGATGACAGGAATGAAAGAGGCGGTGGAAAAAAACCAAACGATTAAGGAGATTATTATGGCTTACATTACGATCAGGGAATTACTTGAAGCAGGGGTCCATTTCGGCCATCAGACCAAACGATGGAACCCTAAAATGAAACCGTACATTTTTGGTGCAAGAAACGGCATTTATATTATTGATCTTCAAAAGACCGTCCGCATGTTCAAGGATGTATATGATTTTGTCGTGAATACGACAGCAAACGGGAAATCCGTTTTGTTTGTGGGTACAAAGAAACAGGCCCGGGAAGCTATTTATGAAGAGGCCAACCGGTCTGAAATGTATTATGTCCACAACAGATGGCTTGGCGGTATGCTGACGAATTTCCAGACCATCAAAAAAAGCATTGATCAGTTGAAACATTACCGAACCATCGAAAATGATGGTACGATCAATAATTATCCCAAAAAGGAAAGATTGAAACTGGGCAAGGAGCGCGTGAAACTGGAAGCAACGCTTGGCGGTATCAGTGACATGAACGGCCTCCCAGGGGCAATTTTTATTGTGGATCCCAAAAATGAGACGATTGCCGTTCGTGAAGGAAGACGGCTTGGGATTCCAATTGTTGCGATAACAGATACCAATTGTGACCCGGATGACATTGATTACATTATCCCGGGAAACGATGATGCTATCAGATCCATCCGTCTGATCACATCAAGGATTGCAGATGCATGTATTGAGGGCAGGGAACGATTGAAGGAGAAAAGATCGGCTGAAAAAGACAAAATGACTGACGATTATCAGGAAGTCAGTGCGGCTGATATGGAAAAGACCAGTGCTGCTGGAGACTTTGAAAAAACAGTCGTTTCAGATGGTGCAGATGGTCCTATTGTAGAACTGATAAGAAAAAAGAAGCCGGCAGAAATTGCTGCCGAAGAAGCGGGAGAATAAAAATGGCAGAGATCAGCGCAGAAATGGTAAGAGACCTCCGTGCCCAGACAGGCGCAGGTATTATGGATTGCAAGCACGCACTTGCTGAATGTAATGGTGATTCGGAAAAAGCGATAGAATTTTTAAGGAAAAAAGGCCTTGCGTCTGCACAGAAAAGATCGGGCCGGGAAACATCGGAAGGGCTTATCGGATCATATATCCACATGGGCGGAAAAATCGGGGTCATGGTAGAAGTAAATTGCGAATCTGATTTTGTTGCAAAAACAGAAGATTTCAAAGAGTTTGTCAAAAATATTGCCATGCATATAGCCGCATCCAATCCCATTGGGTTGAATCCGGAAGAGATTCCACCGGAAGTGATTTCCAAGGAAAGAGAGATTTACCGTGCCCATGCGCTTGAACAGGGCAAACCCGAGAATATCGTTGATAAAATTGTGGACGGGCAGATAGAAAAATTCTATAAAGACTCCTGTTTGTTAAGTCAGCCGTATGTGCGGGATCCGAAAATGACGATAGCCGACCTGACAACAAGCGTGATTGCAAAGATCGGAGAAAATATTAATATCAAGCGTTTCGTGAGGTTTCAACTGGGTGAGTAGTCTCATTCATTGACATTTTGGAGATAAAAACGATTGGCAAAGCCTAAATACAAACGTGTGCTTTTGAAGCTGAGTGGAGAGGCCCTGGAAGGAGATCAGGGATTTGGTATCAGTCCGGAGATGATGACATATGTGGCTGATGAGGTGTATTCAATTCATGAATTGGGTACAGAGATTGCTATCGTTGTCGGCGGCGGCAATATTTTTAGAGGTATTGCCGCTTCGTCATATGGCATGGACCGGGCGTCTGCCGATCATATGGGAATGCTAGCCACTGTGATTAACAGTATTGCATTGCAGGACGCCCTTGAAAGAAAAGGCATGCCAACACGCGTGCAGTCTGCCATATCCATGCACGAAGTGGCAGAACCTTTTATCTTGAGGAAAGCTGTGAGGCATCTTGAGAAAGGGCGTGTTGTCATTTTTGCCTCCGGTACAGGAAATCCTTACTTCACGACAGATACGGCTGCCGTTCTCCGGGCACAGGAAGTCCATGCGGAAGTGCTTTTAAAGGCAACCAAAGTAGACGGCGTCTATGATTCGGATCCCATGAAAAACAAGCATGCAAAGTATTATAAAAAGCTGACGTACATGGAAGTGTTGGAAGCCCAGCTTCATGTCATGGATATGACAGCCATTTCACTTGCCATGGATAATGATCTTCCCCTTGTTGTTTTTGATCTGAAGAGCAAGGGGAATATAAAAAATGTTGTATGCGGTGAAGACATAGGTACAAGTATCTGTGCCAGTAAAAATTGATGTTCGAATAAAAACCTGCAACAGCCAAGAGAGGGAATTTATGATTGATTCCATATACACTGAAACCAAAGACAAAATGAACAAAACCGTAAAGACCTTAAAAAGTGAGTTACAGAAAATCAGAACCGGTCGCGCGTCCCTTTCACTTCTGGACAGTGTGAAGGTGGATTATTACGGAACGTTGACACCTCTCAATCAAATGGCATCTCTATCTATCCCTGAAAGCAATCTCATCAACATCCAGCCCTGGGATACAACAATGATCAAGGAAATCGAAAAAGGCATTTTAAAAGCCAACCTGGGCTTGACGCCTTCGAGTGACGGAAAAATTGTGAGGGTGGCGATTCCGCCACTGACCGAGCAACGCCGCAAGGAAATTGTCAAACAGATCAACAAAATCTGTGAAGACCACAAAGTTGCGGTGAGAAACGTCAGAAGAGATGCAAATGAAATGCTGAAATCCCTGAAAAAAGACGGGGAGGTATCTGAAGATGAATCGTTTAAGGCTCAGGATCAGATCCAGAAATTCACGGATGACTTTGTAAAACAGGTAGACAGTATTTACAAAGAAAAAGAAAAGGAAATTCTGGAATTTTAGTATGTCCGCTTCTGATCACGATAATCTGGATATAAACAAGCTTCCGTTGCATGTGGCTGTGATTATGGATGGCAATGGAAGATGGGCCCAAAAAAGGCTTTTAAATCGTGTAAAAGGTCATGAAAAAGGTTCTGAAAGCGTTCGGGTTATCGTCAAAACCTGCCGGGAATTGAATATTCCCTATCTGACACTTTACGCGTTTTCCACTGAGAATTGGGATCGGCCAAAAGCCGAAGTATCCGCACTGATGACACTCCTCAACAGATTTTTGAAAACAGAAGAAAAATTGATGCTGGATAACAATATCCGTCTAAATGCCATGGGACAGATAGAACGGCTCCCTGACACAGTCAGAAAAACACTTTTTGAAACCATGGAGAAAACCAGAAATAACAACGCCATGCAGCTTAATCTTGCATTAAGCTATGGCAGCCGGGCTGAAATTGTGGACATGGTCAAAAAGATTGCAACTGACGTAAAAGCAGGGCGACTTGATCCGGGATCCATCTCTTCGGATATGATTCCAGATTATCTTTACACAAAGGATATCCCTGACCCGGATCTCTTGATACGAACAAGCGGTGAAATGAGAATCAGTAATTTCCTTCTCTGGCAGATTGCATACTCCGAAATATATTTCACTGACACATTGTGGCCTGATTTCGGGAGGGAAGAATTTATTCATATTTTGGAAGACTTTCAGGGGCGTGAGAGAAGATATGGCAAAGTGCCTGCCTGATTCATGACAGGCGGCTGCCAAACGATTTATGTTTTTTTTAACGGCGAGTGATTAACACAAGAAAAAAAATATTAACTTCATCATGCCAGTTCCTGCTAACGCATTAATAATGGTTATTATTAAAGATTATGTTATTTCATCGCGTTCTCACAGCCATCGTCGCCATTCCCATACTGATTCTCTATATATGGAAGGGTGGCAGTTTCATGTTTGCCACGCTGATATGCCTGGTGTCCTTTATTTCTCTTAACGAATATTACAGAATCGTATTTAATCTGGATGGATATCCGACCCGGGACAGGGAAAAGGCAATTCCCCTTATAGGATATCTTTCCTGTGCGGTTATTATTTTCGGTGCGAATTGGGATTCAACGGAAATCATTGTTGGTATGGTTGTTTTCAATCTCCTTGTGGCAGCTGCATGGGCTGTTTTTTGCTATGAGGCGGAATCCAACGTACTGGATACACTGGCACGTCAGATTCAGGGCATTATTTACGTCCCGTTGTTCCTGTCAACGCTTGTTTTTATAAGAAATGGCAAAAATGGGGTGACCTGGATTTTTTTCCTCCTCCTTATCGTGGCAATTGGCGATACAGGCGCTTATTTTGCAGGAACCTATCTGGGGAAAAACAAGTTGCGTCCCCAGGTAAGTCCGGGCAAAACAATCGAAGGGCTCATTGGTGCGCTATCTGCCATTGTTATCGTGGGATGTTATTTCAAATACCATCTGCTGCCTGAATTGCCATGGATTCCCGGTATTTTTCTTTTTTTTGTGCTGGGTATTGCCGGTGTCATCGGTGACCTGTTTGAATCTGCTCTCAAGCGGGCCGGTCATATCAAGGATTCAGGCACGATTTTACCCGGTCATGGCGGTATGCTTGACCGGATTGACGGATTGCTTTTTGCGGCACCGGTCCTTTATTATTTTCATAAAATATTTTTGGGCTAGCATGAATACAATAATTGGGTGTGTGCATGATGGTAAAAATGAATTAAATGATATGGAAAACAATTAAAACATGAAGTCTCTTTCCATACTGGGTTCCACCGGATCAATCGGCCAGAATACACTTAAGATTGTCGAGATGTTTCCGGATCGTTTTTCTGTAAAGGCCCTTGCTGCTGGTCATAATATTGATCTGCTTTCCGCACAGGTCAAAAAGTTTTTGCCGGAAATAGCGGTTGTGTTTGACGAAAATGTGGCCCGGTCTCTCAAGAAAAAACTGGGACCTGAAAGCAAGGTCAATATTCTGTTCGGCACAGAGGGATATAAGGAAGCTGCAACCCACCCATCCGTCGATATGGTTGTATCTGCCATTGTCGGTGCGGCTGGCCTTCTTCCCACGCTTGCTGCTATTGAAGCCAAAAAGGAAATTGCGCTTGCCAACAAGGAAACCCTTGTGATGGCCGGAGAAATCGTTATGCAGATGGCAGCAGAAAGAGGCGTTGTTATTTTGCCGGTCGACAGTGAGCATAGCGCCATTTTTCAATGTATTTCCGGGCAGCGTGTCGAAGATATCTCAAAAATCATTCTGACGGCTTCAGGGGGGCCTTTCAGGCAAAAACCGGAAAGTGAGTTTGCAGATATCACCCTTTCGGATGCCCTGAATCATCCCACATGGCAGATGGGGCAGAAAATCAGCATAGACTCGGCAACCCTCATGAACAAGGGGCTTGAAGTCATTGAAGCCAAATTCCTTTTTGGCATCCCTTTGGATAAAATTGAGGTGGTGGTTCATCCCCAGAGCGTGATTCATTCCATGGTGTCCTATGTGGATGGCGCGATTATCGCCCAGCTGGGTATACCGGATATGAAAGGCGCCATTTCATATGCCATGTCCTATCCTGAACGCCTGTCCCTGAATCAGTCTATTCCGGAGTTCGCCAATATCGGGTCATTGACGTTCGAGAAACCGGATATCAAGAAGTTTCCATGTCTTGCCCTTGCCTATCAGGCATGTGAGACCGGTCTTACCCTTCCCTGTGTGTTGAATGCCGCCAACGAAATAGCTGTGACCGCTTTCTTGACGAAAAAAATATCTTTTGTTGAAATACCGGTAATTATTGATAAGATAATGGCCGAACATCAGGTTGTTTCAAGCCCGGATTTATCTGATATCCTGGCGGCGGATAAATGGGCAAGGGATGCGGCATTACAATTGATAAAAGAAAAAAAATAACCGTTCTCCTTTATCAGAAACCAGAGGTTTGGGCCATTTCCGGCCTTTGATAAAAATGAGGCAGTAAATCACATGACAACAAACATTATCGCTTTCGCCATTGTGCTGGGAGTATTGATTTTTATTCACGAGCTCGGTCATTTCTTAATGGCGCGGTTTTTTGGCGTCGGTGTCGAGAAATTTTCGCTGGGGTTCGGGCCGAAAATTTTAAGTAAAACCGTGGGACGAACCGATTACTGTCTTTCTGCCATCCCTTTAGGCGGATATGTCAAAATGGTGGGTGAAGAGCCGGATGCGGAAATTGATCCTTCCGATATTCCCATTTCCTTTACCCATCAGCATGTGGCAAAGCGGATATGTATTGTAGCTGCCGGGCCATCTTTTAACATGATCCTGGCTATTCTGATTTTTTTCTGTTTTTTTCAATATTATGGTGATGTTGAACTGAAACCGGTTATTGGCATGGTTGAGGAGGGAAAACCGGCTCAACTGGCAGGCCTTGCGGTGAATGACATCATTGTCAGGATCAACGGCACTTCCGTTAAAACCTGGGAACAGATGACGGAACTGATTACGTCAAATGAAGGCGGACATCTTTCGATCGATGTTGAAAGAAAAGGTGAAACGCAGGTGATAGAGCTTCAGCCGGAACTGACAGTCGATAAAAATATGTTTGGCGAGGAGATCAAGCGGTATGTTATCGGCATAAGGCCTTCAGGAGACTATCTCGTCAATGAATTGAATCCGTTGGAGGCACTTGTATCCAGCGTTCAAAAAACATATGAGATCACAAGCCTGACGTTTATCGTGATCGCAAAAATGATAAAGGGGACTGTCTCGGTAAAAGAGCTGGGGGGGCCGATCATGATTTATCAGATGGCCGGCCAGCAGGCAAAAGCAGGCATTGCCAATCTGATCTACTTCATCGCACTCATCAGTATCAATCTTGCCATACTGAATTTTCTTCCCATACCGGTTCTGGATGGCGGCCATATCATGTTTTTCAGTATTGAAGCTATCAAGGGAAGCCCGGTGAGCATGAAGACCCGTGAAATAGCCCAGCAGGCAGGATTGTTTGTTCTTCTTCTTCTCATGATTTTCGTATTTTACAATGATATCACTCGCGTACTTTCAAATTAGATCGCCATACATGGACCTCATGGTATGTATTGACGCTTAACTCATCATGGATTTTAAAATGATCAGCAGACTTGAAATCACATTGAAAAAGGAACTGGCCGATGCAGAGGGGAGAACGCTTTTGCATCGGGCACAGGATTATTTCGGCATGGCGCTTGATGATGTGAGAACCGTGAACATCATTACCATTGAAGCGGCGCTTACCAAGGATCAGCTTGCCATTATTCAATCGGATGTTTTTTCCAATCCAGTGACCCAGATATCGTCCTATGACCCTCTCCCTGTCGATTTCGACTGGTGTATATGGGTGGGATACAGGCCGGGCGTGAGAGATAACCCGGGAAGTACGGCCGTCGAGGCCATTGAGGATATCCTTGGCATTCGATTTGGAAAAGGGGATGCGGTTTATACGTCCAAAAGGTATTGTATCAAGGCAACCGGATTCTCGGCAGCAGAAATGAACCGGATTGCCGGAGAACTCGTTGCAAACGATATCATTCAGCAGTGGAAAATATATGACCGGAAAGACTGGCAGCCCAAAGAAGGAACCGGGTTTATATGCCCCAAAGTGGTTTTAAACCATACACCAACCGTTCTGCCTGTGACCATTGAAAGCGATGATGCCCTTAAAAAGATAAGCGATGAGAGGAATCTTGCCTTGAATCCCAACGATATACCGGTCATCCGGTCTTATTTTTTAAGGGAAGATGTTTTAAAAGAAAGAAAAACCGTTGCCCTTTCCGATCCCACAGATATAGAGCTTGAATACATTTCACAAGCCAGAAGCGACCATTGCAATCATAATACGTTCAGAGGCCTTTTCCGGTATCAGGATGATGTGTCTTCGCCGGTTATTGTCGAGGATAATCTGTTTAAAACATACATCCAGAAGCCCACGCTTGAGTTAAAGGACAAGCTTGACTGGGTGGTTTCGGTTTTGTGGGATAATGCCGGCATCGGCCGGTTTGACGAAAACCATAACTACTCCATCACCGGAGAGACTCATAATTCCCCATCCAATATGGAGGCCTATGGGGGGTCAATTACAGGTATCGTAGGCGTTTACCGGGATCCCATGGGAACGGGCCTCGGCTCCAGACTGGTCATGGGAAGCTACGGATTTTGTACCGGGTTCAGAAATTATAATGGCGATTTGAAGCCCAGGCTTCATCCCAGGCGTCTTCTGGACGGTATCATTGAGGGCGTAAAGGATGGTGGCAATAAAAGCGGGATTCCGACGCCCTTCGGTCAGGTCTATTTCCATGACGGGTATATGGGCAAATGTCTGGTTTTTGTGACAGCTGTGGGCATTATTCCGTCCCTGGTCAATGGCCAGCCATCTGAAAATAAAAAAACATCGCCTGAAGACCTGATCGTCATGAGTGGCGGCAGAGTGGGAAAAGATGGCATCCACGGGGTGACCGCTTCATCAGAAGTTTTTTCCGAACATACACCTGCAGGGCATGTTCAGATCGGAGATCCCTATACCCAGAAGAAAATGCACGATTTCATCCTTGAAGCAAGAGATGAATGCCTGATTGAATTTATCACGGATAACGGGGGAGGCGGACTGTCATCATCCGTTGGTGAATCTTCCCAGATCAGCAACGGGTGTATCGTTGACCTTGAAAAAGTGCCATTGAAATATGACGGTCTGGATCAATGGGAGATCTGGGTATCCGAGTCTCAGGAGCGCATGACCCTTGCTGTGAAACCGGAAAATATTGACCGGTTTCTGGCGCTTTCCAAAAAACATGCGGTTGAAAGCACCGTGATCGGCAAATATACGAATTCCGGAAAACTCCATATCAAATACAATGGGACGACATGCGCCTATGTGAATATGGATCTTCTGTCTTCGGGTTTCCCCCAGTGGACGTTTGATGCTGTCTGGGAAGCACCTGAAAAAAGGGGACTGCGTGAGCCGGTATTCAATGAACCTAAAGATTTCAACCAGTTGATGCTCGATATGTTGTCCAGGCCCAATATCTCTTCCAAAGAGTGGATCGCAAGGCAGTATGATCATGAGGTTCAAGGGGGAAGTGTGGTCAAACCCCTTGTCGGGAAAGAGAGGAATACCGCAAGTGATGCAGCCGTTATCCGGCCTGTGCTTGATTCGGAAAAGGGACTTGCCTTTTCCCAGTCTCTGCTGCCTTCATATTCGAGGATTGATGCCTATCATATGACATGCGCCACCATTGATGAAGCTGTGCGGCGTGTCATTGCCGTGGGAGGAAATCCCGGACACATTGGCGGCGTGGATAATTTCTGCTGGCCGGATATAAAATATCATCCGGAAAAAAATCCGGATGGTAAATTCAAGGCAGCTCAGCTGGTGAGATCATGCCAGGCGCTTAAGGATACATGTATGGCCTATTCGCTGCCGCTGCTTTCAGGCAAGGACAGCATGTATGTGGATGGATATCTGCCTGGCCGGTATGGGGAAACCCGGAAGATTTCCGCCCTTGAAACCATGCAGTTCTCAGTCATATCCCTTGTGGAGGATATCAAAACATGTGTCACCATGGATGCCAAGCTTCCGGGTGACCTGGTCTATGTGTTGGGAATGACCCGGGATGAACTTGGCGCATCGGAATATTATGACCATCTGGGGTTTACAGGGAAAAACGTTCCGGAAGTCTGTTTTGAGCCGTTTTTAACGAGTTACAGAGCCCTGCATCGGGCCATTGAAAAAAATCTGGTTGCATCGGCTCATGGTATTTACAGAGGCGGACTGGGAATTCACCTGTCAATGGTGGCCATGGGCGGCCATCTGGGGATGACCATCGACCTTGAGAAAATACCGGTTGATCATGTAATACGAAGTGACAAAATCCTTTTCTCAGAGTCCCCGGGGCGATTTATTGTGACTGTTTCCCCGGACAATCAGCCTGTTTTTGAAAAACTGTTTAAGGGATTGCCCTGCGCGCGTGTGGGCAGGGTTACCGAAACAAACAGTCTTATCATCAAAGGCATACAGGCTGAAACGATCGTAAATATTACTGTAAATGATTTAAAGGTGGCCTGGAAGCGTCCTTTCGGAGATTTGATATGACTCAAGTGAATGTGCTGGTATTGTCCGGCTATGGATTAAATTGTGATCATGAAACCGCCCATGCCTTTAAGCTTGCCGGCGCCCATGCAGACCGAATTCACATCAACGCTATCATTGATGAATCCGTCACACTGGACAAGTATCATATACTTGTCTTTGGCGGTGGATTCAGCTGGGGAGATGATCATGGCGCCGGTGTGGTTCAGGCGGTGAGATTGAAAACCCATTCCGGTGAAAAAATTTTGCAGTTTATCAATGAAGGCAAACTGGTCATAGGGATTTGCAACGGGTTTCAAACGCTTGTCAATATGGGCCTTCTCCCGGGGTTTGACAAGGATTACACCATGCGATCCGTGGCATTGACACATAACGATTGTGGCAACTTCAGAGACCAGTGGGTTCACTTGAATGTGAACAAAAAGTCGCCATGTGTATTTACCAGAGAACTTTCACATGTTGAATTTCCCGTCAGGCATGGTGAAGGGAAATTTTATGCTGATCCAAATGTTATTGAAAGGCTTGAAAAAAACAATCAGGTGGTGCTTCGCTATGCACTGGAAAACGGTGAACCCGCCAATGGCCTGTTCCCGGATAATCCAAATGGGTCGATTAAAGATATTGCCGGCATTTGTGATACCACAGGTCGTGTATTCGGGCTGATGCCCCATCCGGAAGCCTATCACCATTTTACCAATCATCCGGACTGGACCCTAACAAAGGAAATGCTGCGAAGGCAGGAAAAATCGATGACACCGGGTATGACCAGCGGCATCAAACTGTTCCGGAATGCGGTTTTGTACATGGAAAATGCATAGGTCAGTGAATCGTGAAGGCGTTTCCCTTTTATTATTATCTGAAAGGTCATAGCCGGGAGAGCGGTTTGCCGTATAAAAAAGTACACAAGTTTGTTGTATAAAAGTGCACCATCTATATCTTATTTATTATCAGATGCTTATCGATTATTCTTATTTCCTGTAGCGCCGGATAGACCGTTTGTGTACAGGCCACGTAATAAGTTAAAATCAATTTTTTCATATTATTCATGGTCGTTATCATGCATTCCATTTTGAGAGAGATCTCTGTGTTCAACTGTGCACATGGCCATAATCCGGTATCCGACATGGGCATTGACAGGCAAATTTTTATTAATATACAGAAAAATTATATAGTTACATGAAAACTATTGTAAAAATTGCCTGATTATTTTAAAATAGGCTTAATAATTTTCATGATTGCAGAATATCCGATCATTCTGAGATATCAGATGATAAATGATTCAGGTCAGTTGAATATTAATGACCGGTTTTGCCTCCCCTGCTCCAGGCCATTTTTCATGTGCGCGAAACGAATAATGGCATATAAATTGTATCAGAAGTCTCCAGGAGAAAACTTTTATGAATAGTAAAGCAGCAGGATTTACACTTGTGGAACTGATGGTCGTCATTGCGATTTTTGCAATTCTCACGGCCATTGCCGTTCCCAATGTAAGCGCATGGCTTGCCAGCCACCGATTGAGTTCCTCAGCAAGGGACGTCTATTCCATGCTCCAGTTATCCAGGTTGAAAGCGGTCAAGGAAAATGCCAATGTGTGCATTTCTTTTAATTCCACCGGATATATGTCTTTTGTGGATAGCGGGGTAGGGGGTGGCGGGGAAAGCGATGGTGTCCAGAATGGCACTGAACCCACCGTGTACAGTGGCACGTATGAAATCGGTGTTTCATTTGCTGGTATTACCGTTCCGCAATTGTGGTACAGCACTCGAGGATTTCCCAGTAGCCCGTTCGGCACCACCTTAACCATTCAGAATCAGGAAGGGAAGCGGAAAGTCATTACCCTTAGCTCTGTGGGGCGTGTTACGATCACTGATTAATCATCCATGTGACGGAATGGAGAAACAGGAAAGATGATCCAAAAATTAAGAGGAAATAAAGGATTCACCCTGATTGAACTGATGATCGCCCTCGTGTTGACAGCAGTATCTGCAAAGGTCATCTACGATGTCTATCTGGCGCAGAAAAAATCAAGTGAAATTAATGAGGAACTTGTAGGCATACAACAGAATCTGCGTGCGGCCCTGTATTACATGGAAGATGAAATTAAAAAGGCAGGACTGGATCCTTCTAGAAATGCAAATGCAGGAATACAGATTGCTGATGTCAGTACAATACAGCTTACATCGGATTTCAGGGGGGGAGAAAACGACAGTATCGACAACAACAAGGATGGCACCATTGATGAGTTTATAAATGGGGTTGATGATGATGGTGACGGCCTGATCGATGAAGCAGATGAGCAACGGGAATGGTATGATGGGGATACCGGTGATCCTGGAGAAAATGTGACCTACTCACTCTACGACTCCCAGTCAGATGGCGACCTGGATCTGGGAAGGCTGTCAGGCGGCGGCTTTATCCAGCCGGTTGCGAACAATATAGATGTCCTCGATTTTGTGTATATTGACAGCGCAGGAACGGTGCTTGGACCACTGCCATTGGATTCCAATGGCAGGAACAATATAAGGACCGTGGAAATTACTCTGATTGCCCGGGCGGAAAAAATGGATATGGATTATACAGACACTCAGGCATATTTAAACCGGCAGGGGAATGTCATCCTGGCTGCACCCAATGATCATTACAGAAGAATGCTCATGACAACAACAGTCAAGGTCAGAAATCAGGGATTGAATTGATAAATTAAGGAGTCTCTTATGATGATGGCAGAAGAACGATTGCAAGATTCCGCAAAGCATCAACAAGGATTTACCCTTCTTGAAGTGATTATCGCTCTTTCTATTTTTGCGGTTGGCATATTGGCGGTTTCACTGATGCAGACTGCTGCTTTACGAAGTACAAGCTCTGCCAGGCAACGGACGATCGCTGCATCATGGATCTCAAGCCACATGGAGCAGATCATAAATACCCCTTATGCGGTGTTGACGGACAACGTTGTTGTTGAAGACACGAAATACACGGTGACCTGCACTGTTGACCCGCCAGTAAATAACGGCAGGCAGGTGCATTTGACCGTCAGCTGGCCGGACAGAGGAACAAACAGATCTGTCAACTTTGACATGATAAGAGTGAGTGGGATTTGACGGTTTGTTCATGTGTAAAATATCGATAAAAAGGAGAACCATAATGAAAAAAATAAATATTCCACTTATTTCAAATGAAAGTGGATCTGCCATTATTATTGCGGTTCTCGTCCTTGCGGCGCTCACGATCCTTGGCCTCTCTGCTACCAATACATCTACTATCGAGGTACTGCTTGCAAATAATGATATGTTTTACAAAGAAAACGTGTACAAGGCAGAAGGTGTCGCCATGGAAGGCGGTCAGGCGCTGGAGGATGCGCTGCCTGTGGATTTACTGGCATTCACTCCTGAGTGGTTAAATCAGAATACAACGAATATGCTAAGCCTCTCCTCCTGGGATTATGATAATGCAAATAATGATGATACTGCCGAAGGAGGGATACTTCCAAATACCAGATATGCGGTTGTTTTTAATAAAATTGCATTGGGAAGCTCTCTTGACCTGTCAGCGTCAACCCTTTTAAGGGAGTTTTCAATATATGGATACAGCAGGCCGGGAAACAGTTCAGCCTTTATAGAGATCGGATATAAAAGAAGGTATTAATATCCGTCAAATTTTAAATAAATACGTATCTCCCTCCCGAAGGAATAGTTCCTTTCAGATAATGCCATCAAATTTTATTTCCTGCAATTTACCCGTCTGTGAGAGGCCTTTTTTTTAATATCATTCCAGGTCTGGGCAAACCGCCACCCCCTGTCTCTTTTTATTGCGTCCATTGTAGGAATGGTCTATAAAAAACTATCTCAGAACCTGCCAATCACATGAAAGGGAGACACCATATTTCCATGTCAAAACAATCTGAAAAACCTTTTTCAGCCGGTGCTGTATTGAAGGTGCTTCATCGCAAGGGATTGATCAGCACCGAACAGGCTGACTACATCATGAAAAACAAGGATGCGGTCAGGGCGCAGATGGAAAAGGCAAGAATGGATCAATACCGGTCTTCCGGTAAAATCAGAATTGAAACCGCCATTACGATCATTGATATCATGATATCTCTTGCCATCAAAAAATATCCGGATAGCAAGGAATTGCTGAGTGAAGAAGAGATTTACCATACCCTTTCAGAAGGATGGGGATATCCTTATAAAAAAATCGATCCATTATCTCTGGATTTTCATGTGGTGACCACAACGATCCCCCGGTCTTTTGCCATGAAGCATCTTATGCTCCCTGTGGATCTGAAAGACCGGTGCCTGACAGTGGCAACCTCAAATCCGTTTAATACGGAGGCGCTGGATGATATTGCCCGAGCCAGCCAGATGAAGATCGAAACGGTTGTCAGCGCCAAAAGCGAAATTTTAAAACTGATTGATGAGTTTTTTGGCTTCAAACGATCCATTTTAAAGGCGGAAGACCAGTTTTCTTCTCCGTCGGTTGATCTGGGGAATCTCGAGCAACTCGTCCGGTTAAAAGCGGTTGATGAACTCCCTTCCGATGATCAGCATATTGTCAATGCCGTGAATCATCTTTTTAATTATGCATTTGATCAACGGGCAAGTGATATTCATATTGAACCCAAACGGGAAAAAAGCGTGATCCGGATGCGGATTGATGGCATTCTTCACAAGATTTACGACCTCCCCAAAAAAGTCCACAATGCGATTGTCAGCAGAATAAAAGCCATGTCAAGGCTTGATATGGCTGAAAAAAGACGCCCCCAGGACGGGAGAATCAAAACGGATAGGGCCGGTGTTGAGGTCGATATCCGTGTATCGACGATACCGGTTGTTTTTGGTGAAAAAGTCGTGATGAGGCTCCTTGATCCGGATATATTATTCAAGGATCTGAACCATCTCGGTTTCTCATCACCCGATCTTGAAAGGTTTCGTCGGATCATCCAGAAACCCCATGGGATTATTCTTGTCTGCGGCCCTACAGGAAGCGGTAAATCAACAACACTTTACTCGAGCTTAAGGGAGCTCGCCACACCGGATATCAATATTACAACCGTTGAAGATCCGATCGAGATGATCTATGAAGGGTTTAATCAGATCGCGGTTCAACCGTCGATCGATATCACGTTTTCCTCCATTTTAAGAAATATTTTAAGGCAGGACCCGGATATTATCATGATCGGGGAAATGCGGGATATCGAAACTGCCCGGAATGCCGTTCAGGCAGCGTTGACCGGTCACCTTGTTTTATCGACACTTCACACCAATGACAGCGTGTCCTCCATTATCAGGCTTCTCGATCTGGGCATCCCCCCTTTTCTGATTCAGTCATCCTTGATCGGCATTGCCTCCCAAAGACTGGTCCGAAAGATTTGCACACACTGTTCTGAAACATTTGAAATGGATACAACCACCTTAAAGGAATTTGGCATAGATACGGGAAAAAAGGAAATGGTGACGCTTGCCAAGGGCCGGGGGTGCATGAAATGCCGGGGAACCGGTTTTTTCGGAAGAATAGCGGTTTTTGAGGTTCTGCCATATACAGAGGCGCTAAAAGGGTTGACAACATCTGAAACAGACATTGAGGCGTTAAAAAGGCAGGCTGAAAAGGAGGGGCTGATCTCATTACGGGAAAATGCTGTTTTAAAGATGATGAAAGGCGAAACCACGTATCAGGAAGTGTTAAGGGTAACCTGGGACAATCAGAATGATATCTGACCGTCCCAGGAACAAGTAAAATCACAGAAGATACAACCCCGGACTTACAAGGGGCTCAGTTCCTGGCCACATGAATTTTTGCGCCCGGATTCATATCCCGTTTAGAGGATGTTATCAGAACCGTTGCTGTTTCAAGTTCAGTATGAAGCACAAGAATCGTTCCATAGGTTATAGGGGTAAGCGCCGTTTGTTTGCTTCTTGCACCTACTGGGGTATGTTCCTCATAATAAACATTATACATCTGTCCGTCCTCAACCCCGTCTTTTGTTCCTTTGTTTATAAAGACTGTGGTGTTGTCTCCAAAATAGTTGGACCGTTCTTCAGAAATAATGATTTCACCTTCAAGATCCGATACACTTTCTGACAAAGTGATATTCGGCGTTCTTTTTTTATAGGGAATCAAGAGGTCGTGAACCTGAATGGGCCTGAAAGAACATGTGACCTTTGCCAGTGCATATTCAGATTCAACTTTTGTAATTTCTGCAATACCCGTGATGTAGTGTTGAATGCCATAAACGGTTTTTTTCTCTTTTAAGGGTTTGAAGTTTCTGTAGATGAAAAAGGTTTCCCCTGGGGCAAGCGCGGTGCCGTCAGAAGGTCTGACAAAGATCAGATCGTTCTGGCTGATCATTTCCTTATCGTCTTTTACCTTGATAATGGTGGCTGACGGTGTGACCGCCTCTTTTTTTATAAATCCAACACTGTCTATTTTAGGATAAAAGTATGTTGGCATTTCCTTCACAGGTAGAGTTTCGGGTTCGGGTTCGGGGGGAGGCGCGGTCTTTTTGACCGGAATTTTGACCTTTTCAAGGTCTTTTCTGAGATACAGGCGAATTCTCTGACCGGGGTATATCCAGTGGGGATTTGCGAGCTGTTTGTTTTCACTCCACAATTCCGGCCAGACCCATGGGGTGTTGGAAAACTTTTCTGAAAGATCCCAGAGCGTATCTCCCTTTTGAACGGTATAATAAAAGCCTGTTTCCAGTTCCACAGGTTCTGTTTGTTCTTCCGTGCATAAGGCTGAAGCTACGGAAAAAATGAAAATAACCGCTAAAACCATGAATGATATCAGTTCTGTCTTGAATTTTGGTAACATTAGAAGCCTCAATCTTTTTCTTTTGGTAGGATACGGTGAATAAAAATTATCCAAATATTAACCTTTGTCTGATGAATTTGTCAAGGAATTCAAATAGTCTATTGCATTTTTAAGTTGCAATTCATATGCCAGTGACCTAATTTTGATTTTTTTGAAAAAAATCTTCCTTTAAAACAGGGGACCCGTGAAAAAATGAATAATAAACTGAAGAGGTATGAATGAAAAACATTGCAAACCTTCTGTTCGAAGCAAAAATATTAAAGGAGATTCCAAGAGCAGGCTATCATTTCCTGGGTGTCGGAAAAGAAACAGTGGCTGAACACTCTTTTATGATCACACTGATCGGCTATGTCATGGCCAAGATGGAACCTGAGGCCGATGCCTTGAAACTCATTTCCATGTGTCTGTTGCATGACCTTCCGGAAGCCCGCACAGGAGATCTTAATTATGTGCAGAAAAAATATGTCACTGTAAAAGAAGAAGACGCTATCAGGGATGCTACAAAAAATGTGCCGTTTGGAAAGGATATCTCGGAACTGCTTCAGGAATTCAACCAGGGGGAAACACTGGAAGCAAGGCTCGCCAAAGATGCAGATCAGATTTCGTTTATCCTCGAACTCAAATCCATACTTGATGTCAAAAGTTCGTCTCCGAAAAAATGGCTTCCCACGATAATTGAACGGATCAGGACAGAGACGGGTAAAAAACTGGTTAAAAGCATTTTGGAAACCGAATGGGACACATGGTGGCTTAAAAATTATATTGACTGATTATGGCAGAGCCTTTATTTTAAATAATTGAAATAATTGACAGGGGAAATGGTCTTGCTTTCCGGTCGATAAAGTAAAGAAATGTCAATCGTGTTCCGATAAGTTACCTTAAACAGTCATATTTTTTTAGCGAACACTTATAGCAAGCAATCAACACTATCATTAGCCGCCGGGTTTTATCTGACTGAGGTATTTTTAAGTGATGGCAGAAGCCAGTAAACTGACAAGAAAAATTCTTTGTATTGACAGAGATCCTGAGCAAATCAGGGATTACCTATCCTATCTTGAAGCGTCAGGGTATGATGTGGATACCGCGTTGACGGCAGATGATGCTCTTGATTCATTAAACAATCACATCCCTGATTTGATCGTCAGCGATGCCCTGATGCCAGGCGGAAACGGAAAAGGGTTTCTTGAAACCATTAAAGACCGTTCAATGGAAAATGAGATTTGTCTCCTTATTGTGCAGTCCGGCCGGGAACGTGAAGCAGACGGAAACCTGCTGGCAGATGAGAGGATAGAGACGATTGCCAAGCCGGTGAGGAGGGATATTTTTCTCACTGCAATCAAAAGACAATTGGCTGTCAAAACGCTTCGGGATGATCTTAAGGCGTCTGAAATCAAAAATGAAAAAGCGCTAAAATATATCCGGAAAATGAACAGGGCGCTGAAGAACAGTCAAAAGCTCCTTGATCGGGAAAAGGAGATGTTAAACAACTCTCTTCGACAGATTGCCTTAATGGTTGATGAGAGAGGCAGTTTGAAAAAAACGGTCGCAGACCTGAATGGCCTCTATAAGGAAAATTTTGACAGATTTATCGACCTCCTGTCTTCAATTGTGGAATCGAAACGTCAGTATCACAGAGGCCATGCCAGAAGAGTGGCTGATATTTCCGTGTTTATTGCCAGATCATTCCAGTTGTCCGAAGAAGCGGTGAGAAATATCGAAGTTTCCGCCCGTCTTCATGAGATCGGAAAGTTGGCAGTGCCGGAAGAGATTTTACTAAAAACGCCTGACGAATGTTCAGCAAAAGACAGAGATCTTTTGACCTTTCATCCTGTGAAAGGCGCAACGTTGCTTGAAAATTTCAGTGGGTTTCAGGAAATATCAAAAATTATTGAGAGTATTCATGAACGGGCCGATGGAAAAGGCGTGCCAAGGGGATTGAAAAAAGATGAGATTCCGCTTGGTGCCAGAATTATTTCATTATCCAGTTACTATGATAATCTTGTTCATGGAAGAAAAAACATTTCCATGGAAAAAGTATTTGAAATAATTGATGAGAATATTGGGTTGGCGTTTGATTCATCCATTGTGAATCGTCTGCGTCAATATTCACACGCCCATCCTGTGGACAGCATGGAAAAGATAGCAGAAATAGGCATTTTCAATCTGAAACCGGGGATGGTTCTGGCGGCACCTATTTACACAAAAAAGGGGGCAAAGCTCATTCAGTCAGGGGCCTCATTGTCGGATGCATCTCTCGATCAGATTGCAAGATACAGCAAAATCGATCCATTGGAAGAAACTGTATTTATAAAGGGATAGAATACTATGGATTTAGCGTCGATTATTGGTGTGATACTTGGGATTGGGGCTGTGGCTGGGAGTATTCTTCTGGGGAGCAGCCTTCTGCTTTTCTGGAATCTTCCGTCTGTTTTTTGTGTTATCGGGGGGTGCATAGCTGCCAGCCTGATAGCCTTTCCGCTTGCCGATTTTCTGGGGATGTTCAAGGCATTCGGAAAGGTATTCATCTTCAAGATCGAGCCAGCGGAAGATCTGATCAAAAATCTTGTGGAAATATCCAATAAGGCCAGAAAAGGCGGGTTGTTATCCATCGAAGGGGATATCAAAAGCACAAGTGATCCTTATCTGGCCAGCGCATTACAGATGACGGTCGATGGTGTAAAAACATCTGATATTGCAGCAATCATGCAGAAAAAAATGGATGTGACCGCCAAGGAACACAAATCAGGTTATTCGATTCTGACATCCATGGGCGCTTATGCACCGGCATTCGGCATGGTTGGAACGTTGATAGGCCTGGTTCAGATGCTTGCCAATCTTGATGATCCGTCAACCATAGGTCCCAAAATGGCCGTTGCCATGATCACCACGTTCTATGGTGCGGTTCTTGCCAATCTGTTTTTTATTCCCATGGCTGACAAGTTGAAGTTGAGAAGTGAGGAGGAGATCATGAACATGACCCTTCTTTATGAAGGGATTGTTTCGATAAGGGAAGGTGAACACCCGAGGTTGATGGAAGATAAACTGAATGTCTATTTGTCATCAGCCAAAAAATCAGAGGCGAAAAGTGAATAGGGAAGGGTAAGATGGCGGAAAAAATCGAGAAAAAAGATTCCGAGGATTCCGGAGCGTTAGTACCTCCCGGACCCTCAAAAAAGCCGGAAGAATGACCGCCCCCAGGCGCACCAGGATGGATGTGCACATTTGCGGATATGGTCACACTTCTCATGTGTTTTTTTGTGCTTCTGTTTGCCATGAGCACAACCCAGCAGGAGACATTCAAGGAGCTTGTCCTTTCCCTGAGAACAGCTCTGGGTGTTCAGGAGCTTCCTGAAGCAGGCACCCGCGAGGGGCTTATGTTTCAGTCCACGCCAAGTGAAGAAAAAGCGCCTGAGGCAGTGGATGAACTGGGCGGCCTTGTGCAAAAGGAGGTCGAAGAAATCGTTTCTGATGTCAAGGAACTGATCATGTATAACAAACTGGCAGGGATGGTCAAGGTAGAGGAGAATGAATCCGGTGCCACCATCACCATAGCGGATATGGTTTTGTTTGGCCCCGGCGAAACCAGAATGTCCCAAAGTGGCCTTGAGGTGATGGCAAAGGTTGCCAAAGTCCTGGCGCAGTTCAATTATCCGATTAAAATTTCAGGTCATACGGATAATACGCCTATTCATACGGACAAGTTCCCCTCGAACTGGGAGTTGTCAGCAAACAGGGCATGTGATGTTGTTCGTTTTCTGATTTCGGCAGGAATAAAGCCAAACTACCTTACTGCAGAAGGTTATGCTGAATTCAAGCCCATTGCCATTAATTCAACCGAATCCGGCCGGGCAAGGAACAGACGGGTTGAGATTATGTATGAAAGACAAAATATTGCGGAGGTGTTGTCGTACTGATTTTTCTCAGGTTGATTTTGAGTGGGAATGGGTGTAATATTCATAGGTTTTTGTAATGGTGGGCGGCTGTTTGATATTGAACGGGCAGGTTCATTCCCATTATATGATTTTATAAATCAATTTTATTGTGTAATCAACCGGTGCTATGAAACTTGAATTAAAAGAAGTTGCAAAATCGCTTGATCTGCCCCAGGGTACGGTGGAGCGTTGGATACGGCAGGGAAGAATACCGATCCAGAAGCGAAACGACCTGTGTATGTTCAATAAGGCTGTGCTCAAAAAATGGGCAAAAATGCATAATCTTTCCTGCAACCTTTCTGAAACACCCGACCAGACAGAGCCCGATGATGATCAGGTCCCTGATGATGATAATGATAATCTTCTTTCATCCATGAAACGGGGGGGGCTATTGGTCGATGTCCCGGGGAATGATGCTGAATTCGTTTTCAGATATGTCGTTGGCCGAATACCGGAACTGTCCACAGAAAACAAGGATGCGCTCATAGAAAGGCTTCTTCAGCGAGAAGAACTCGTATCAACCGGCATCGGAAAAGGCGTGGCCGTGCCTCATCCGCGTTCACCCATGCCTGAGGCAATTTCAGAGTCCTTGGTCATCACGTGTGTATTGGCCCATCCGATTGATTTTAAATCGATTGATGACCAGCCCGTTTCAGTCCTGTTTTTTCTGTTAAGCCCTTCGATTTCCTGCCATTTAAACCTTCTTTCCCGGTTGTCCTTTTGCCTGAGGGATAATGCGTTTGTGTCTACGTTAAAAGCATTACGGGACAAACATGTTTTGTTTGAAAAAATTGAACTGATTGAAAAACAGGCCGATGGTAAAGGATAGAGCGGATTGATGAAACGGTTCTCTATGTGGCGATATCCGGCCAGATGGCCCTTATTCAGGGTTGATGATCGGCTTCTTCTGATATTTACCGGCGCTATTGTGGGGATTTTAAGCGGACTTGCGGCAGTTGCCCTGAACCGTTCCCTTTCTTTCATGTTTGACTATTTGCATCGTTTCAGAGGGCATTTCCTGGCATTTCTCCTGCCGGCAGGGGGGGCGGCGCTTTCATCCATATTCCTCAATCAGATCATACGGGAAAAACCGGGTCATGGGGTACCGGAAGTGATATACAGTGTGTCGCGTTATGGCGGGCTTCTCCGTTTCAGATCCAGTTTTTCAAGGCTTATCTCCAGTTGTCTGACCATAGGTTCCGGCGGGTCCGCAGGGCCTGAGGCACCTGTCGTCATGAGTGGTTCGGCTATCGGCTCGAATATCGCAACCCTTTTTTCATTGAACGACAAACAGCGCGTTACGCTTGTGGGGTGCGGGGCAGCCGGCGCGATATCCTCCATTTTCAACGCACCTATTGCCGGCATGATTTTTACCATGGAAATTATCCTGGGGGAATGGTCAACCGTCAATATCGTACCCATTGCCATTGCCGCTGTTGTGGGAACGGAAGTCAGTCATTTTTTCACAGGCGATCAGATCGCTTTCAGCCACAGAAACTTCAGTATTCATCCGTTGGATGTCATTTCCTGCGTGGGACTTGCGGTTTTGACAGCCCTGGCATCCATTATCCTCACCCGAATGCTTAGAAGAATGCACGGTGTTGTAGCGAAAGTCTCTTTGCCCTTCTGGCTGAAAGCCGCTGTTGGCGGTTGCGCCGTAGGACTGTTGGGTTTGTATTTTCCCGATATTTTAGGCGAAGGATATCATTCCATCACCGAGATGATAGGCGGCATATTTGAAGCAGGAATCCTTGCGGCGGCGCTGGGCGCAATTTTAAAAATTGTTGCAACCTCTCTTACTCTGGGATGGGGCGGTTCTGGCGGGATTTTTGCCCCATGCCTCGTTATTGGAAGTTTTGTCGGGTTGTTTTTTCAGCGGGGTCTGACGGTTATGTTTCCTTATGTGGATTGGGTCAATGAAGGATGTTATGCGCTTCTCGGCATGGCGGGCCTGATCAGCGGCATTCTTCAGGCACCTTTGACCGGGATTTTCCTGATTGTGGAAATCACCGGGAGTTATGAGGTCATGCTCCCCTTGATTGTCGTATCCGCCTTTTCCACAACCATCTCACGATATTTTGAACCCGCCTCTTTTTATCTCAAGGATCTGGTGGAGCGCGGTCAGCTTTTAAGGCCGGGTACCGATTCCAGAGTACTTTCGGACTTAAGTATCGCAGAGCTTTTGGAGACAGACTGTATTTGTGTGAAAAAGGATATGCTTTTAAGGGATTTCTTAAATATCGTTCAAAAATCCCGACGAAATTATTTTCCGGTAGAAGATGAAAAAACAGGTCATTTTATTGGTATGGTTCACCTGGACGATATCCGGCCCTACCTTTTTAATCGGGTGATGTATGATACGGTTTTGATCGAGCAGATCATGAACGGAAAAATGATGACGGCGGACATTTCAGACGAGCTTCCTGCCGTGCTTTCGACTATGGATGAAAACGGCTTTTTCAGCATGCCGGTCGTTTCAGAAAAGCGATTCGTCGGCATGATTTCAAAGGCCACACTTTTGGATCAATACCGGAAAGAGTTGATGGTGCAAACGTCCGACACCTGAAAAAAGAAAAATGGCCGGATAAAAAGGAGAAGGATATGGGAACCCGTTTACTTCATATTTTCAGAAACACCCCTTTGGGTCGGGAAACGTTATTTCAATCCGCCTATTTTTGCAAACAAACCGGTTTCTCTCTTGTCATCTATATCCCCAGATTCAAGAAGTTCCTGATGTATTTTAAAAATGATGCGGTTCAGGTCGATCTGGATGATTCCTATCTTGTCGCCCATAAAACAGCCGAAGTCCATGCAAAAGAAATTACCGAATCTCTTGGTATTGAACCGGTTTTTATTCAGGAAGACGCGTTCACCGCATCGACGCTTCCGGATATCCCTTCTGATTTTGATTTCATGTGCTGTCCCAGGAGCATTAGCGATATGTCCTCCAAAGTCAGCCTGGGGCATATCGGTTCACCGGTCAGGCGAATCGTTCGGTCCGCCAAGTTTCCCATTCTCATTACCAGCCCGGTTTTCAAACCATGGAAAAGTATCGCTGTGATGTTCGGCGGTTCCAGAAACAGCGTGAAAGCCTTGAAACTTGGGTTTCGAATGGCCAGAAAAACCGGCATGCCGCTTGATATATTTACTCAAATCGAGAAACCTTCCACCAGGAAAGAGTATAAGGCGATTGTGACATCGAAAAATTTTGATAAAAATCTGTCAACCTATCTTCATCACTGGTATCTTTTCGAAAAACATCAATTTGAAGAGAATCTGTATGATGTGCCCCATGATGCACTGGTCGTTCTGGGGGCATATGGGCATGGCGTCATCAAGGATATCCTTTTCGGAAGCAAAATGGAAACCATCCAGTCAACGCTCTCCAATAATCTGCTGGTGGTTGGTCCAAAATATTCCCAGGTCAACCGCTGATAAGGATCAAGAAGGATTACATCTCGACGTGGGTCAGATCAATCTTTCTTTTTAAAGCGATTTCTGCGGTCTTCTCGAACTGGGTGGTGATGTCTGAGACAAAGAAGAACGCACGGCCTTCTTTTGACAGCGTTTTCTCAATGTCCGGGTGGTCATCGAGATAGGTTTTGATTGTATTTGACACAGCGATGGATGAGTCGATAATCGCCACACGCCTTCCGATTTTCTGCTGGATGATCGATTTCAGGATGGGATAATGGGTACAACCCAGAATCAGGGTGTCAATCTGCCTTGTTTTCAATGGAAGGAGATATTTTTTTACGATCATGGCGGTTTCCGGCTTTTTAACCCATCCTTCTTCGACCAGAGGAACAAGAAGCGGGCAGGGCGTTGAAAACACCCTTGCCTGGTCGGCTTTTTCGAGGATTTTTTTTTCATAAATACCGCTTTTAATCGTGCCACGGGTACCAATGACCCCGATCTGCATGCGTTTTGATGTCTCAATCGCAAGTGCCACAGCAGGAGAGATCACTTCAAAGATCGGCATGTCGAACCGTTCTTTGATGGCTTCGGTGGCCACGCTGGATGCGGTATTGCATGCCATCACAATCATCGTGGCCCCTTTTTTAATGAGAAATTCGGTATTTTCAATCGCATACCGGATAACGGTTGACCGGCTTTTGGTTCCGTATGGGGTCCGCGCAGTATCGCCAAAATAAATCAGATCATAACCGGGCATGATTTCAAGAATTGCCCGAACGGTGGTAAGGCCCCCAATACCTGAGTCAAATATCCCAATCATCTAAGTTATCGCTTTTTGTCCAGTTTGGTCAGTTCTTCACTGACGTATTTTTTAATGACATCATCAGGCACATCTGTTTTTATTCCCGGACAAGCGGTTCCCATAATTTTCCAGTTTGAGATGTCTTTAATCACACTTTCAATAAATGGCCAGGCCCTGCACATACGGGGCTTTACCGGGTGTATTGTACAGAGGGATTTGAAAAAGATGCATTTGCCATCTTCTCCTCGTGTAATGACCGGCCTGCCTCCTGATATGTCACAATAGGTTTCAACAAACGTATCTTCAGATGTGCCAATATATTCGGAGATCATTTTGACATCTTCTCCAGTGAGATAGGTGCCCCCATATCCTTCACAGCAATCGCCGCACATTTTACACTGGAATATATCTTCAGCAGTATATGGATCAAAACCCATGACGCGTCTCCATGGCCCGTTTCAGGGTGACCTGGTCGATATATTTCAACTCTCCGCCGATGGGCACCCCAGATGCAATCCGGGTAATTTTTAGTGTATGGGACGCAATCTTACCGGCAATATATGCGGATGTGGACTCACCTTCAACATTCGTACCTGTGGCCAGAATGACTTCCTTGATCTCTCCCTCCCGAATTCTTTTAAACAGCTCAGGCAGTTTGATATCATCCGGCCCGATGCCATCCATGGGCGACAACACCCCTTGAAGAATATGGTATAAGCCTTTATATGCACCTGACTTTTCAATGGCCATCATGTCTGCGGAATTTTCAACCACGCACAGCATATCCGCCTGCCTTGACGGATTACTGCATATGGCGCAAACTTCCGTATCACTCAGGGAAAAACACCGGGTGCAGAGTCTTGCCTTCTCTTTGATTTCAAGAATACTTCGGGAGAGTTCAATGGCCTCTTTTTTGGGTATCTGCAGAATATGCATGGCAAGACGTTCAGCTGTTTTTCTGCCGATTCCAGGCAGTTTTGAGAGATGCTGAACCAGATTTTTAAAAGACGGCGGATAGTGATTCATAATTCCATAAGTCAAAAAACGTGTTTGCCTTACATCCATCAAATACCATGTTTGATGTTACATAAGACCGGGTATTTTCATTCCGCCAGTAAGCTTGCTCATTGCCGATGAAACCATTTCAGAGGATTTGGTCAGTGCGTCATTCACGGCAGCAACAACCAGGTCCTGAAGCATGTCGATGTCTTCCGGGTCTACAACCTCTTTTTCAATCTGTATGGAAACAATCTGCTGCTTGCCATTGGCAACGGCTTTTATCATACCACCACCTGCTGTTCCTTCCACCTGTTTTTCTTCCATTTCAGCCTGAAGCTTCACCATTTTGGACTGAAGCTGCTGGGCCTGCTTCATCATGTTTCCCATGCCTTTCATCATTCAATCTCCTGTATTATTTTGATATTAATTTGCTTTGGGTTAAGTGTCTTGATCGCTTCTTCGACCAAAGGATGAGATTTGGCCTCTTTTCTCAATTCATTCTCCCGCGTCAGTTTTTTTTCAAAGTTCATTTCTTCTTCCGGTTTTGCATGGATGACAACATCCATTTTCCGGCCAAAATAATTCCGGAATACCTTTCTTATAGCAGCCATGCTTTTATCGTTCCGGGCACGATTGATCTCAAAGTTCGACCCAGATACCTCAAGTTCCATACTCTGGCCAGTCAATTTTTTCAAGACGCTTTTTTGCAGGCATGCCCCGATAGGGGGATAATCCTTTTCAAATATTTTTAAAAGATTCTGCCAGGAAGTGGCTATGGGTTCATTTTTATCCGCCTGCAGATAAAAGGTGTCTGTTGCGGTGTCACCGCTGTTTTCATCTTTCCGGCCAGGTTTTTCCTGTGCAGGGGAGACATTGGATAAAGGCTGTTTGTCTGTGATGTTTTGAACAGGTATGGATTGTTCACAAACGGGTTTTTCAGACGGGATGGAAATATTTTTGACTGTCTCTTCGGATGAGGCAGGCGCCAAAACTTGTGATAGGGCATGCTTGCCGGATTCGGTCTTCAGAAGGTCATTTCTCAGCGCATCGAGTTTTTCAATCAATGTATCAATTGAGAGTGTGGGTTTGACCTGAAGCAGTTTGATAAATATCATTTCAAGGGCCAGTTTTGGCTGATCTGAAAAACGGATCGTTGATTCTTCCCTGAAGAGAATATCGATAATCTGATTCAGAAAGGTTCCTTGAATCTGTTTGACCTGGTCTGAAATCATTTTTTTTTCATGGTCCGGTACATCAGTCAGTTTGTCAATGCGTCGTCCTATTTTAACGACCAGCAGATTCCTGAAATGATGAATCAGCCTGGCATAAAGCTTTTTGATGTCCTGGCCACGGTTATAAAGATCATCCAGGATGTCTAAAAGGCAGGTGGCATTTCCGGTCAATATGGCATCAGATATGTCAAACATGACTTTTTTATCAATCAGGCCAAGCATCTGAATCATATCTTCATGATTCACGTTTCCATCAGAACAGCTGATCACCTGATCCAGCAGGCTTAAGGCATCCCTGACGCACCCTTCAGATTCTTTGGCGATGGCATAAAGGCTTTCATCATTAACGTGAATATTTTCCTTATCCACAATTGACCGCATATGGGACGCAATGGCAGCAATCCCCACGCGTTTCAAATCATGCCGCTGGCACCTGGACAGAATGGTCAGGGGAATTTTATGAGGTTCTGTTGTGGCAAACATGAACATGACATGAGATGGCGGTTCTTCAAGCGTTTTCAACAATGCATTGAAGGCCGAGATGCTCAACATGTGAACTTCATCTATAATATAAATTTTTAATGCACTGTGGGCGGGCATGTATTTGATATTGTCCCGCAACTCCCTGACCTGATCCACACTGTTATTTGAGGCGCCGTCTATCTCAAATACATCCACCGCATTTCCGGATGTGATTTCTCGGCATGACCGGCACAGGTTGCATGGAGTGGGTGTCGGCCCTTCCTTGCAGTTCATGGCTTTGGCCAGAATGCGTGCAATAGTGGTTTTCCCTGTTCCTCTGGGACCGGAAAACAGAATGGCATGGGGCACACGGTTCACCTGGATGGCATTCTGAAGTGTTTGGGTCACATGATTCTGCTCGATGACATCGTCAAATGTTTGGGGTCTGTATTTTCTGGCCAGAACAAGATAGGACATATGAATGCTTCCCGGTTATATGATGAATGATCCAGTATGATACAGGAAGAAACAGCGGAATCAATGAAACAGGTCTTTCATTTATTTCCATGGCGGAGAGAGAGGGATTCGAACCCTCGGTACCTGTTAAAGTACACACGCTTTCCAGGCGTGCACCTTCAGCCGCTCGGCCATCTCTCCTTCATGTTGCTGTCTGGCTGATGACATGTTTAACCTGAAAGGACCCTGATCGGTTTCAGCCCATTTCCGGTTAAATAAAAATGTTAAAATTCAGCCATTTGAAACCAGTTGCTTTCATCGCCAGCCACTGGCTTCAAGCGGTCAACTATATCCCCTTTTTTGGCTCAAAAATCAACCTTTATTTTTTTAAATTTATGGAAGATGCGGTTCGTGACATTCAAAGGATGTTTTTCTCACACGCGGTCCAATTTGTTCTTGAATATCATTTGCCTTTTTAGTATCTGTTGCAAGTTGCTATTCAGGGAAGACATGACGTGACCGATTGTTTTTGGCTATTTTGAAAAGCAGGCGGCAAGTCTATTTTTTCACTTTTTGATATTTAAGGACAATTTAAAATGGCAGATGTTGTCCCTTTCAAGGGTATTTTGTATAATCCGGACAAAATTGATCATATCTCTCATGTGGTTTCACCGCCTTATGATGTCATACCACCTGAAAAACAGATCGAACTTCACCACAGGCATCCCCAAAATGTGGTGCGGCTGATTCTTGGAAGCGCTTTTGAAACAGATACAAAAGCGGATAATCCCCATACACGGTCTGCCGCCTATTTCCAGTCCTGGATGAAAGACAATATTTTAATTCAGGATAGTACGCCTTCGTTTTACCTGACATCTGTTTCATTTGTTGCAGACGGTAAAAAGATGACCCGTTATGGATTGATGGCGCTTGTGGCACTGGAGCCTTTCAGCAAGGGCATTATTCTTCCCCATGAACAGACATTTTCAAAAGTGAAATCCGAAAGACTGGAGCTTTTAAAGCTCTGCAAAGCCAATTTCAGTCCGATTTTCACCTTTTATCCGGATGAGGAAGGATTCATTCATGTATTGAAAGATAAATCAGAGAAGATGGCGCCGGTCTTTGATTTTGAGGATGATGTCAATGAACGGCACAGGCTTTGGCGGATTTCAGATAACAAGACGATAGAAAAGATTCATGGATTCATGAAGGATAAGCGCCTTTTTATTGCAGATGGCCATCATCGGTATGAAACGGCCCTGAATTATAGAGACGGGTTAAAAGAAAATGACCCTGATTTCTCTGATACCCATCCTGCCAACTTCATCATGATGTACCTTTGCAGTATGGAAGATGAAGGACTTGTGATCTTCCCGGCTCACAGAATGGTGACCCAGATCGATAAAGCCATTTCTGACAGTTTTTTTGACAGGGCATCCGAATTTTTTGATCTCCGTGAGATCCCGTTTGAAAAAAACGGGTATGACCATGCATTTTCAGAAATGATGACTGCAATTAAAAAAGAAACATCCGGAACGGTTTTTGGTGTATCCGTGAAAGGGAGAACGTCATTCGACCTTCTTTATTTAAAACCGGATGTGATCGATAATGCTTTTGACAAGTCATTCCCTGATGTATTGAAACATCTGGATGTCACTGTGCTGACTCATCTGATTTTTTCAAGATTGCTTGATATTTCTCATGAAAAGATGGACGAGCATGGCCTTATCAACTACTCAAGCAAGGCAGATCAGGCCGTAAGCCAAGTGGCATCAGGTCAGGCTGCCATGGCATTTATCATGAATCCTGCAAAAATCAAGCAGGTTCAGGATATTGCCCAAAGCGGTTTGATTATGCCAAGAAAGACCACCTATTTTTATCCAAAAGCAATTACAGGGTTGGTGATGAACAAACTGACACGGTGAACGATAAAAATAACCTTGTCATAAGATATTCAAACGTCAGGGATGGAACATCCAATTGATCTCATCAGTATATTGCTCCTCCCTGTCATAGATAACAACAGGTGCAAGTGTTTTAAGCCCTTCTTTTCCGTGTTTTCTACCCTCCACAAGCACAAGCTTTGCATCATCCGTTTTTCTGGCATGAACAAAACGGATTCGTTTGGGTTCAATGTCATGTTGCCGCATTTTACATATAAGGTCGGCCATGCGATTTGCAGAAAAAATGACTGAAAAACGTCCGGATGATTTCATCATGGCATATGCGGTCTTGAGAAGCTCATCCAATGTGATTTTGATTTCATGGCGGGCGATCGCTTTTTGGGAATCCGGATTGATCCTTCCCGCAGCCTGTTTAATGTATGGGGGATTGCTGACGACAAGATCAAAAGAAGCGGTTGGAAAAATCCCAGGGAGTTCCCGCATGTCCTTGTTGACCACGGTCACCCGATCCGTCAGCTGGTTTAAACTGATATTTTCAAGCGCCATCTGATAAAGTTCGGTCTGTATTTCAACAGCAGAAATGGTGATGTCCTTTTTCCGGAAGGCGAGAATGACAGGAATAATGCCATTTCCCGTACCCAGATCAAGCACCTGATCGCCAATTCCCGGTTGGCAGAAATGTGCCAGAAGCACGGGGTCGATGGCATGCCGGTATCCTTTAAGGGGTTGCCTTAGGATCATTTTCCCGTTAAAAAACAAGTCCTGGTTTTGCATGCAAGAATGATCTGATGACATGTGTGGGTGGCTCGTGGTCAAAAGCATCCGATTTTGAATTTCAGTTCCCGGACAAGATCACTGCCTAATGTTGTATTGATTTTTTCAATCAGTTCATGTTTTTGAAAATACAGATGGTGCATCCACGCAGATGAACTGACATGAACAAGGAGCAGGTCACCTTTGAATGCTGCCGGTTTTGCGTTCATGGATACACTCTCTCCCACAGCATCCTCCCACATATCAAAGATTTTAAGCATATCCATATCGTTTTTCCGGCGATATGAACCCAGTGACTTTTCAAGGATGCTCCCAACGTGGGCAAGGGGTGTTTTGGAAGATGTATTCATGCGAAGACCTTATATGCAAATGATTATGCATGTCAAGAAGAAGTAAGTACACAAGTTGAGGAACACTGTTCCGGGTTTATCGGGAATCCATATTTTTCATCTGCTTTTGGTTTTTACTTGAAATCAAGGCTTGATCCGTTTTATATAGCGACAGACCAAAATATAAAACCTGATAGATTAAGGATATGGGAAAAAGCAATATGGCTTGGGATTGGGAAAAACTCCGGGAACAGCAGCAAAAGAACAAGAAGGGCCGGGAAAGAGGACCTGAAGGTGATGGTGGCGGTGGTGGCGGCGGCGGAATGCCCCCGCAATTTGACGACCTGTTGAATCAGTTGAAAAAATTTAAATTGCCTGGGGGATTTCTTTTAATTATTCTTCTGGCGGTTTTCTTTTTTGGCCAATCCATGGTTTATACCATTGATGAAGGCGAAGTCGGCGTGATTCAGATATTTGGAAAATATAGCCGGACAACAGGTCCGGGGTTGCATTTTAAATTACCCGCAGGTATCGAAAAACTTTCCAAAGTCAACATGGAGAATGTGAGAAAAGTGGAATTCGGTGCTCAGACCGAGATTTCATCTGTTTCCACCCGTTATTCATCAAAAAGCGAAGAATCCCGGCAGATGCTTACAGGGGATCTGAATGTAGCGCTGGTTCCCTGGCTGGTCCACTATAGAATAAGTGATCCGTATCTGTTTCTTTTTAAAGTGTATGATCCGGAGCGGTTATTGAAAGATCTTTCCGAAGCCTCCATGCAGCTCGTCGTGGGTGACCGCAGTATTAACGAAGTCATTTTAAAACGGGAGGAGATTGCGATTGAGGCGATGGCCATTCTTCAAAAAGAACTTGATGTTGCTGAAACCGGTGTAACGATCAAGACCATTGAGATGCAGAAAACCAATGTGCCGGAGCGTGTGCAGCCTTCATTCAATATGGTCAATAAAGCCGAGCAGGAAAAGGAACGAATGATTTTAAAAGCACAGGAGGATTACAATACCATCATACCGGCTGCAAAAGGTGAGGCTGAAAAGACCATTAAATCAGCCGAAGGGTATGCTCTGGAGCGGGTTAACAAGGCAGAGGGGGATGCAGCCCGTTTCAGCTCTGTTTACATTGAATATGTGAAGGCAAAAGATATTACCAGACGGCGTCTTTATCTGGAAGCCATCAAAGATCTGTTCCCGAAATTAGGCGACAAGATCATCGTTGATGAGAACCAGAAGAATTTTTTGCCCATGCTTCAACTTCAAAAACAAAACAGTCAAAATGGTGCGACACAGTGAATAACAGCAGCGGATTTTTCATTATTATATTAGCGATTGCAGGTATTATCTTTTTTTCATCCGCCTATGTGATTGATGAAAGGGAGCAGATCATTATCACCCAGTTCGGAAAAAAAATAGGCGAACCCAAAAAGGATCCGGGCATCCACTTCAAGCTTCCGATTGTCCAGAAAGTCAATCGATTCCCCAAAACGCTTCTGGAGTGGGACGGTGAAAAAGGGGAACTCCCCACATCAAATAAAACCTATATCTGGGTGGATACGTTTGCCAGATGGCGTATCGCAGACCCGTATATGTTTTTCAAAACCTGTATCAATGAGAAGTTCGCTCTGGACAGGATTGGGGATATTATTGACCCTGCCGTTAAAAACGCAGTAGCCTCGTATAAGCTGATAGAGTCGGTCAGAAATACCAACAGAAAAATGGATATGCTTGAGGATGATCAACTTGAAGGCGGATCCAAGGTTGTGGATTACAGGATAGAAGCCGGTCGTGAAAAAATAATGTTAGAAGTTCTCGAAGCTGCAAAAACAAAACTTGCAGGCTTTGGTATTGAATTGATTGACGTTAAAGTCAAGCGTTTGAATTACAGGGAAGACGTCCGGGAATCGGTTTATGACAGAATGATTGCAGAAAGAACGCAGATTGTGGAAAAGCTTCGTTCGCAAGGTCGTGGTGAAGCTCAGAAAATTTCAGGTGATAAGGAAAGAGAACTGAAGCGCATTACATCAGAAGCTTATAAAACAGCCCAGAAACTTAAAGGTGAGGCAGATGCAACATCTGTAAGGATTTTTGCAGACGCGTTCAGTAAAGATCCGGATTTTTATTCGTTTGTAAAGACACTTGAGGTTTACAAAGAGGTGTTTGACAGCAAGAGTTCGCTTGTGTTGTCAACCGATTCGGATTTTCTTAAATATCTGAAAAAGATAGAATAACACACCATAAATCCCAAAAAAAAACAGAAAAAGCATATTCGGTCATAGACACGATGGCCAATATGCTTTTTCTGTTTATAGATTAAGGATAAATGGCTGGAGGTGTTATTTGCCTTTACGTCTCTGATGACGGGTTCTGGCTAACAGTTTTCTGTGTTTATGCTTTCTCATTTTTTTCCTTCTTTTCTTGATGACGCTACCCAACAGACCACCTCCATTCACATGTTTTAAGTTTCCCTCTTAAAAAAGTCACTCTTTAGCATTGATTATTATGATTTGTCCACTATTTTTTAGAGAGGTTCAATTTTTTATTGACGGCGCGGGTTTGAAAAAAATATAGGATATGAAAGCAGCGTCAATTCAGTGATAATATATGAATGGTTTGACCGGATTGAAATGGCATCACAACGTTTTTTTTAAAGGTTGTTTTAAAATGAACAAAATATCGATATTCGATGAAGGTCAGATTCAGGTGATAAACAAGACTGTAGGCATGGCTGAGGATATTGTGAGCAACTATTATAAAATGTCTGTCAGTCAATGGCTTCAGGCGAAATACGATATCAAGACGCGTGTTGATCTGTCTAATGATGAAGTTGTGGATGGACCATTCGCCCAGGTGATCAAATATGTGGGGCGAAGAAAAAATTCGCTTTTAAGTTCTTCCCATTTTGATTATTACAGAATTTGCATTCAGGACCATGCCATCCTGTCTGAACTTGAAAGATCCCCTCAAATAAAGCTATTCCCGTTTTCGCTTTACATCATTATTCATGAACTCGTTCATATTGTTCGTTTCAGCAGATTCCAGCATTATTTTGATGCCACGTCAACTGAACGCATAATTGAAGAAAAGTGTGTTCATGAACGCACTCGAGATATACTTTTCGCTTGTAAAATTGGCGGGCTCAATGACGTTCTTTCGTTTTATGAAAGCTGGCACGGGCCATCATAGAGAGGATATATCTGACCGGTTCCCCCCTCTCTAAAAAAAAGCAATTTAACCTATTGCACCCCCTTGACACAGGCTATACCTGATTTATTTTTTCATAAAAAAAAATAGAGTTCACCATGTGGAGCTGAATTGGTTCTTGAAAATCATTATTGGATTTACTATATATATAAATTTATGGCAAATATGGCTTTTGTTCCAGTTTAATTATGAAAAACTGGTACCAAGTTCTTGACAACCCAAAAACACTGACTATTTTATTGAAGGTTTATTTAAGGCCGTTCGTGAAAACAGGAGATTGACCATGCCGATTTATGAATATGAATGCACCAATTGCGGTAAAATTGAAGAAGCGATACAAAAAATTAGCGACAAGCCGCTTGTTGAATGTTCTCATTGCTCAGGGAAACTTCAAAAGCTGATTTCTCAAGGCGCCTTCCATTTGAAAGGCGGTGGCTGGTATGCTGACAGCTATGGCAAAAAACCCGGATCGGCATCCGATACCTCTAAAAAAACGTCCAGTAAAAACACCTGTGAGGCTTCAACAACTTCTGAGTAACGAATTTTGAAGTTTAGTAAATTTATCCTGTACGAATAAAGGGACCCCATTTATCAATCGCACGTTTATACCAAAAAATCGGTATAAACGGCTGTTACGGAAACATTTTATTATGTTTTTCGAGGGGGTTGTTTTTTTCGGATTTGGGAAGGGGTATATTTTTTTAGTAATATTTTCTCTTAATTTTAACTAAAAATAGTGGTTTAAATAAAAGCCGAATTGAAAGGAGAATGGAAAATCATGAAAATCAGACCATTACACGATCGTATTTTGGTAAAACGTCTTGAAGAAGAAAGCAAAACAAAAGGTGGCATTATTATTCCGGATACTGCCAAAGAAAAACCGGCTGAAGGTACCGTTGTCGCAGTCGGCAATGGCAAAATCAGTGATGATGGTAATGTAATCCCCATGCAATTAAAGGAAGGGGATCGCGTTCTGTTCAGCAAATATGGCGGCACAGAAGTGAAAATCGACGGCGCAGAATATCTCATCATGAGCCAGGATGATGTTCTCGGAGTTGTTGAATAATTCGTAAAAGAGATTAAAACCAGCCTGATGGTGTTTAGGGGTTAATAAACATTAAATTAAAAAAATGATGGAGAGATATTAAAAATGGCTAAACAAATTAAGTATGATATAAAAGCACGCGAAGCTTTACTGAGAGGAGTAAAAACTCTTGCTGATGCTGTAGCTGTTACACTTGGACCAAAGGGACGAAATGTTGTTATTGAGAAATCCTGGGGGTCACCTACTGTAACCAAAGATGGTGTGACTGTTGCCAAAGAGATCGAACTTGAAGATAAATTCGAAAACATGGGTGCCCAGATGGTTAAAGAAGTTGCCAGCAAAACAAGTGATATGGCTGGTGACGGTACCACAACAGCAACCGTTCTCGCACGCGCGATTTATGAAGAAGGCCAGAAACTCGTCGCTGCGGGAAACAATCCCATGGCTATTAAAAGAGGAATTGAAAAAGCCATTGAAGTTGCTGTGAAAGAGCTTGCAGCCATGAGCAAACCTACCAAAGACCAAAAAGAAATCGCACAAGTCGGAACCATTTCAGCCAACAGCGATACCACGATTGGAAATATTATCGCAGAAGCCATGAACAAAGTGGGCAAGGAAGGCGTTATCACTGTTGAAGAAGCAAAATCCATGGAAACCACACTGGATGTGGTTGAAGGTATGCAGTTCGATCGCGGCTACCTGTCTCCCTATTTTGTAACCGATACCGAAAAAATGGTTGTGAATCTTGATGAACCCTTTATTCTTTTAAGCGAGAAAAAGGTCAGCAACATGAAAGACCTTCTCCCGATTCTTGAGCAGGTCGCCAAAATGGGAAGACCGCTTCTCATTATTGCAGAAGATGTTGATGGTGAGGCGCTTGCCACACTGGTTGTGAATAAACTTCGTGGTACGCTGCATGTCGCAGCTGTAAAAGCACCGGGTTTTGGTGACAGGCGAAAAGCCATGCTTGAAGATATCGCCGTATTGACAGGCGGTCAGGTCGTATCTGAAGACCTGGGTATCAAACTTGAAAACATGGATCTGGACAGCCTCGGAAAAGCAAAAAGTATTGTCATTGATAAAGACAACACCACCATTATTGATGGCGCTGGTGAAAGGTCTGCGCTTGAAGGCCGCGTGAAAATGATCCGCGCACAGATTGAAGAGACCACTTCAGATTATGACAAGGAAAAACTTCAGGAGCGTCTGGCCAAACTGATTGGTGGTGTTGCCGTGATCAGTGTAGGTGCAGCGACTGAAACTGAAATGAAAGAAAAGAAAGCCCGTGTTGAAGATGCCCTGAACGCAACGCGAGCTGCTGTCGAAGAAGGAATCGTACCTGGTGGCGGTGTTGCACTGGTTCGATGTCTTGACGCATTAAGCAAAATTAAAATCAAGTCTGAAGAAAAACTTGGTGTAAAGGTGGTTATGCGGGCTATTGAAGAACCGCTTCGAATGATTGCAAACAATGCCGGTGTTGAGGGCTCTGTGGTCATCAATGAAGTGAAACAGAAAGAAGGTGCCTACGGCTACAATGCAGCTACAGACACTTACGAAGATTTGATTGAAGCCGGCGTTATTGATCCTACAAAAGTTGTCCGCTTTGCACTTCAAAATGCAGGAAGCGTTGCATCCCTGATGTTGACAACCGAAGCCATGATCGCTGAAAAACCGGAAGAACACCCTGCACCACCAATGGGTGGTGGCGCTCCGGGAATGGGCGGAATGGGCGGAATGGGTGGAATGATGTAAGATCACCTGCTTCTGGCAGACATGATATTAAAAAGCTCCGTTTGCATACACCAATGAAACGGAGCTTTTTTTTTAAGTCATAACGTGTTATGGGCAAATCCCCTTGACACTTTGTTTAAGCTTGTATAGTTTATGCTGAAAATGAAGAATATTTACCGGGTGAATATAAACTTCTCTATATCCGGTCTGATATTCTTGGAAAGATGACATCTGTCACACTACATTGCAAAAAAATGACACACTATTATTTTCTATCATTACAATCCTTTCATTTTCCAATAGTTATAAAAATGATAAGAAAGCCTGGTGCAGAACCGATTACAGTAACCGATTATAATTTACTTGGAGTCTAACCATGATTGCCGAATCCACAGGTATTATTCAGATGATAAGCGGTGCAGGTCTTATCGTCAAACTGGTGATGTTGATTCTTCTTTTTTTCTCCATTACCTCATGGGCCATTATTTTTATCAAATATCGGTATATCAGAAATGCCTTCAGAGAATCACTTGTGTTTTCAGAATCATTCTGGTCCAGCAGAAATCTTGCAGAGGCATTTGCAAATGCCAAACAGCTCAGCTCAAGTCCTGTGGCCAATATTTTTCGTACAGGATACCAGGAGTTGAAAAAATTCAGCAGGGTGCCTGGCATACCTGAAAGCAAACCATCTGCCAACGCGGTTTCCCTGGGGGCTCAATTTGAAGGAATCTCCAATATCAAACGGGCGCTTCGCCGTTCCAGCAATACGGAGATCACAAAAATGACCCAACTGGTCCCCTTTCTGGCCACTGCAGGCAGCACCGCACCATTCATAGGCCTTTTTGGTACGGTCTGGGGGATTATGAGTTCGTTTCACAGTATCGGTTTGACCGGATCAGCCAGCCTTGCCGTTGTTGCACCGGGTATTTCAGAAGCGCTTGTGGCAACAGCCGCAGGCTTGGCCGTAGCCATTCCTTCGGTTATCGGGTATAATTTTTTCATGCAGAAAATCCGGATTATCGATACGGAAATGCAGAGTTTTTCTGCTGATTTTTTAAATATTGTGGAAAGGGACATTTTAAGGTCGAAAGGGAACAGCTGATGGGGCCTGTGGGAAATAGTAGTGAACTGATGGCAGAAATCAATGTCACGCCATTTGTGGATGTCATGCTTGTTCTCCTGATTATTTTCATGGTCACAGCGCCTTTGATGATCCAGGGAGTGAATGTTTCCCTCCCTGAAGCCAATTCAGGGCCTATGTCTACGGATGAGGAAGCGCTTCTTTTATCCATAGATAAGGACAGCAGGATTTTTATCAATGATGTTCAGGTGGAAATAGATTTTCTGCAACAAAAGCTTGGTAAAATTCTTGAAGGAAGAACCACCCGTGACGTGTATTTAAGTGCGGATAAAAGCGTTTCATACGGTCTTGTCGTAAGCGTGATGGCCGAAGTGAAAAATGCGGGTGTTGAAAAGCTGGGCATGGTTACGGAGCCTGTTAAGGAAAAGAAAAAGTAGGGAACATTTATTCTGTGATGATAGACAACGCTTCATTACTTGATGGCACAGCGCATGACTTTCGTTTGTTTTCAGTTTTTTTTGCGATGTCTTTTCTATGCCATGTGGCGGTTTTTTTTCTGGTTAATTACCTGCCTGGAAAGTTCGTCACAAAAAGAAAGCTCCCTTCAATCATCAATGTGGATCTGGCATCCCTGCCAACTCCGCAGAATACGCCTGATCTGCCGAATAAGGCCGAAGATAAGGCAGATAAAACTGATAAGAAGTCACCGGTCGTAAAGGAACAGGCGCCTGAAAAAAAAACAACCGAGACCAAAAAGGAAAAACCCGCAGAAAAGCCGGTAATAAAAAGGAAAACCTCCCTTAAAAAACAGACCTACCAATCTTCAAAGGTGCTGGACAGCGCCAGGGAACAGATCGAAAAAAAGGTCGAATCATCTGCCCAGAAAGCATTGGATGACAGGCTTCGGGCCCTTCAGAAAGAGGTGAGCAAGGCAGAAAAAGGTGCTGATCCGGGTGCCCCGGCTAATGAAGGGATGGGGATTTCCGGTGGTGCCCGTGGTATGAATCTTTTGGATACCTATTTGAATATTATTGCATTTCAGATCAGTAAAAACTGGAATTTTTCTGAACAGCTGGCTGGCGGTGGCAAGGGGCTTGTGGTGGCCATTATTTTTAAAATTATGCCCAATGGTGAAATACGGGATATCTGGATCGAGAAACGGTCGGGAAATTCACTGCTTGATGAATCCGCACGTAAAGCGATAGTTAAATCGAGTCCTGTGCAGCCTCATCCACCGGGTATTGTAAAACCCTATATTATAGGTGCTTTGGAATTTACACCATCTGGGATTAAATAGTGTGCAACCCAAATCATCTGATCGGGTTAATGAAGAAGAGGAATGATATAGTGATAAAAAAAATGCCTGTTTTGATGTTTCTGGCTCTTATTATAGTGGTTATTGAAATGAATGCGTCCTTTTCTGCTGAATATGATTATATCAATATCAGCAATCCGTTTTTAAATAAAATTCCTATTGCTGTGCCGTTTTTCCGGCCCATGGCAGAAGGAAGCGCGGAAAAGAAAATGGCCAGGGAGGCTTCGGACCTTCTTTCGGAAACACTTGAATTTACAGGATTTTTCAAAATACTTAATCGAGGGGCCTTTCTTGAGGAACCCAGTGAAAAAGGGATTGTTGCCTCACGGATCAATTTCAGAAACTGGCGCACAGTGGGTGCTGAGCTTCTGATCACCGGCGGGATTCTCATTCATAATGACAAGGTGGATATGGAGTTCAGGCTTTTTGATACGTTTAAGGAAAAACTGGTTATTGGGAAACGGTATAAAGGCAGCCCGGATGATATGCGGCAGATGGTCAGGCGGTTTGCAAGAGAAATTATCTACCGATTGACGGGAAATATCGGTATTTTTGAAAGCAAGATCGCCTTTGTGTCCTCGAGTTCAGGCACCAAGGAATTATATATTTGTGATTTTGATGGCTACAATCCTAAAAAAATCACCCAGAAAAGCAATATGACGTTTGCACCGGCCTGGTCCTCTGATGGCAGGTATCTTGCATTCACCTCATATGCCAGAGGCAGGCCGGATCTGTTTATTAAAAATTTAAGTGGAAAACGGGGCGCTGTGATCAATTTTCAGGGCGTTAACCTAACGCCCTCCTGGGTTCCGGGGAAATTTGAACTGGCGGCATCCTTGTCTTTTTCAGGGGATCAGGAAATTTATTTATTGACCGGAACAGGGAAAATTATTAAAAGGTTAACGAATCAATGGGACATTGATGTGTCACCTTCGTTTTCGCCTGATGGCAAAAAAATGGCCTTTGTTTCAAGGAGATCAGGATCACCTCAGATACATGTAATGGACATGAGTTCAGGAAATGTTAAACGAATTACTTTTCAGGGATATTACAATACATCACCAAGTTGGTCGCCTGTAGACGATAAAATCGTCTATGTGGGAATGATTAATAACGAAATCAATATTTACATGATAGAGGAAAAAGGAGGTGTTGCCATTCAGCTGACACAGCAGTCAGGAGATAACGAATTCCCTACGTGGTCGCCCGATGGAAGCCTTATCACCTTTTCATCCACACGTGAGGGAAAATCGAGGATATATGTTATGACCGCTTTTGGTACGGATCAGAGACGGCTTTTGACCATGCCGGGCGAACAATCCAGTCCAAGGTGGTCACCAGCAGAGATAAAAGATTAATAACACGGGGGCTGACAAAAGCAGGTTTATAGAAGACCTGCCTGAAACAGACCCAAAAACAGGGTTTAAAGAAAAAAAGGAGAGAACATGCGAAAAAAAAATTGGATAAGACTACTTGTATTACTTGTGATTCCCGGAATGTTGTTTACGGTTTCATGCCGAAAAAAAACACCTGCACCCAGTGCACCGGAACCCGCCATTGTTGAAGAAGCACCCATGATTGATACCAGTGCAGAAGATGAAGCCCGCGCAAGAGCTCAGGCCCTTGAAGAGGAAAGACTGGCTGAAGAGGCTGCCCGTGGGAGTTTTGTGAGCGAAAAGGTTTATTTTGAATTTGACAGCTCGGTGATCGATGCTGCTGCCCAGTCTATTCTGAGAAGCAAGGCAGAATGGCTGCAAAATAATCGTGAAGCGACGATTATTATCGAAGGCCACTGTGATGAGCGCGGTACAAACGATTACAACTTGGCTCTTGGCGACAGGCGTGCCAACAGCGTCAAAACATATCTGGCGGACCTGGGTATTGCCCCATCCAGAATGACCACGATCAGTTATGGTGAAGAAAGACTTGCTGACCCGACAGATCATTCAAAGAACAGACGGGCCCAGTTCGTCATCGAATAATTGTTCTTAGCATTTAACGGTTAACCGGCAACATGGTTGAAGGCTGACCAGCAGAAATTTAAAGGGGTATGGGGAGGGAAACCTCCCCCTATCCGTTTTAATTGAATGTTCGAAAAGGTTCTGTCCTATGATTGCTTCGGATACCGGAACATGGGGTCTTATGAAAAATTATTTTCTGTTAATGATGGTTCTATTTCTGGGATCAGGTTGCGCCCTGAACCGGGATGTCCTTTCTTTGGAGGACCGGATATACAAACTTGAGCGTAGTGCAAAAGAGTATCAGAAAGATAAAAATGCCGGAAAAGATTCAGAAGAGGGCACGCGTGGCAAAATAGCCGAGATGAGGCTCACCATTGACCAGCTTCATGAAACGGCAAACACCCTCAAAGGCCGGTTTGAAGAAGTGGATTTCTTTTTACAACATCAGAAAGAATCCGAACAGACGATCGCCCAGGATCTGCAACAAACCAGAGATGCCCTGGACAATATTTCAAAAAGGCTGGTTAGAATTGAGCAGTATGTCGGATTCGAACCTTCAGAAACACTTAAACCCTTGGGCTCGGAAGTATCAGGCAGCTCTGATAATCTGTCTGAAAAAGAATTGTATACATCTGCAAAAAGTTTATTGGACAAGGGGAACACGGATGCTGCCAGGGAAGGTTTTCAGGCTTTTTTAAAAAAATATCCCAATTCAGACAACGCAGACAACGCACAATTCTGGGTTGGTGAAATTTATTATCGGGAAAAATGGTATGAAAAGGCCATTCTCGAGTATCAAAAGGTTATAGAAAAATATCCAAAAGGAAATAAGGTTCCTGCCGCATATCTGAAGCAAGGATTTGCTTTTCAAAATATGGGGGAAAAAGCCAATGCCCGTCTGATTTTAAAGGAGCTTATTGGCAAATTTCCTGACTCAAACGAGGCCAAGATTGCAAACGATAAAATTAAGGTGTTTAATTGAAGCGGGCGTTTAAACAGACTTGAGGATGGTAAAAGTTATCGGTGTAGATCCAGGGCTTGCAGACACAGGTATCGGTATCATTATGGGTACCGGCCTTACGGTCGATTCATATTCCTTTGGCAGCATAAGCACACATAAAGATGTTTCTCTTCCCGTCCGTCTCGACATGATTTATTCCCAGCTCAATCAATTATTGAAACAGGAGGCACCGGATCTCATGGTGGTTGAGGATATTTTTTCCCTTGCACGAAATCCCAAGTCAGGTATTTCCCTTGGGAAAGTGACCGGCGCGATTTTGCTGGCCGGATGTCATGCCGCCATCCCTGTGATTGAAATTCCTGTAAGGGAAGCGAAGAAAATTTTATCCGGAAACGGAAATGCCGGTAAGGAACAGCTTGAGAAAAGTGTCCGGTATCTGTTGAAACATAATTCCCCTATCAGACCATTCCATGCCTCTGATGCACTTGCACTTGCGTTGATCGGTCTTTACCGGTTTGATACGCATGCATTTAATGACAAATAATATAAATGTTGGAAAATTGACTGGTTTTCTGTTAAGGGTATGATTTGTGTAACACCTCCGGCTTTATCCGGTCAGTCTCATATCACAAAAAAAGGTGTATTGCCGCTATATGATAGGCTATCTTTCAGGGAAACTTTTAAAAAAGGAAGACGACCGGATACTATTGCTTGTGGGGCAAGTCGGATATGAGATTATGGTTCCGGCAGTAGTGATGAAAACCCTTCATTCCAAAGAAATTGGAAATGAGGTTTCGCTTTACATCTATTTTCACCAGACGGAAAAAAGCCCGAAGCCTGCTCTCATCGGATTTAATCTGGAAGCGGAAAAAGAGTTTTTTCTGCATTTTATTTCGGTTGAGGATATTGGCCCCCTTAAAGCAGTTAAAGCCATGGAAATTCCTGTAAAGGAAATCGCAAGAGCCATTGAGGCAAGGGATGCAGCCAAACTGAAACAGTTAAAAGGGATTGGGGCAAGGACCGCCCAGAAAATTATTGCATCCCTTGAAGGAAAAGTCACCCGTTACGCACTGATTGAAGAAGGGGAAATACATACAGTCGTTCCTATTGAAGATTTTATGCAGCAGGTGATGGATGTCCTTGTTCAGCAATTGGGTCACAAGCTTTTGGATGCCAGGAGACTGGTAACCGAAGCCATGGAACGGGACAGTTCAATTTCAACACCTGAAGCGCTTTTTGATGAGATTTATAAAGGTGAAATGCGCTGATGTCTGATTCGATTCTTTCGTATTCGTCTGATAAAAAAGGAATCCTCACGGAAAACAGCTTGCCGGATGATCAAGCACAGGAGATACTTTCTCTTCGCCCGGAACGGTTCTGTGACTATGTGGGACAGGCTGAAACCGTTGAAACACTGGGGATTGCCATCACGGCTGCCCAAAAAAGAAACGAGCCTATCGATCATGTTCTTTTTCATGGGCCGCCTGGGTTAGGCAAGACAACCATGGCGCACATCATTGCCAATGAAATGGGGAGTAAAATCCACATTACTTCCGGCCCGGCCCTTGAGAAAGGGGGAGATCTCATAGGCATCCTCACTCATCTTTCAGAAGGAGATATCCTTTTCATTGATGAAATTCACAGACTGCCGAAAATTGTCGAGGAGTTTCTCTATCCTGCCATGGAGGATTTTGCCGTTGATTTTGTTTTTGACAAAGGGGTACATGCGAGAAGTCACAGATATCGCCTGAAACGATTTGTACTGATTGGCACAACAACCCGGGTGGGGCTTCTCTCGGCACCATTAAGAGACAGGTTTGGGCTGTTCAGGAGTCTCGATTTTTACAGCGAACCGGATCTGGTCAAGATTTGCAGACGATCTGCAGCTTTGTTAAAGATAATGATGGATGAAGACGGTGCAAAAGAGCTTGCAAAGCGGTCAAGGGGGACACCGAGGATTGTCAACCGGCTTCTGAAAAGGGTCCGGGATTATGCTCAAGTTCGGGGCGATGGCTATATCACCAAAGCGATTGTCGAAGCGTCCCTGTCTCTTGAAGGCGTGGATGACATCGGGTTGACAAATCTGGACAGGAATTATCTGAAAACGATTATTTCCTATTACGATGGCGGACCTGTGGGGATTGAGGCTATTTCCGCAACACTTCAGGAGGAGACAGATACGCTTGTGGATGTTGTGGAACCGTATCTTCTGAAAATCGGTATGGTCACGCGAACATCTTCCGGAAGAAAAGCCTCTGAAAGCGCCTATCGTCATCTTGGATTCAGAGTGCAAAAAACCTTTTTTTAACTGGCTTGGCTTAACCGGGTATTTTTTTCAATCATTATGGCAGTCATTTCTCTTATTACAGATTTCGGTATCATGGATGAATACGCAGGCGTCATGAAAGGTGTTATTCTTTCCATTGATCCTTCAGCCCGCATTGTTGATTTGTGCCATCAGATTCCGGCACAGGATATTTTAAAGGCGTCATTCATGATTCATGGCTCTTACGCCTGTTTCCCCAAAGGTTCAATTCATGTCATTGTGGTAGATCCAGAGGACAGCGCCCGTGACAGCGTCAATGGCATATTCAAGGAAAAAAGGATCTCAGGAATTGCAAAAAGCTATCAGGACGCCGATATCATGACCCCCCTGGCGGTGACAGGAAGCCGGGGCTATCTTGAAATTGCAGTGAACAGCGGAAATGCCGGAAATTTTTTCAAAGCGAAAAAAGGGGGATCCTGTGAGGGGCGAGAAAAAATAAACGGCCATATGTTTCCTATTTCATTGCATTTATTTGACATTGCCCGATTGATAAGCTAATGTATCCTTTAGATTTTAACATGTTACATCTCAAAAACAGCATACGGTGAGGATAATGTTTAGGGAGACGTTGAATTGAGCCGTCGAGCTTATCAGTCTGAAATCAACCTGTGGATAGTCGCATCATTTATTTTTTTTGCAAGCCTTACAGAAAATACGGGCTATACAAAACCATTAGAACTGCTGGCTGAGATACCTGAACCGTTTATTTCACTTGAATCTCAAAAAAATACGATGATTCTTGTTGAAAAATCAACACAGCAGCTTTACCTGTATGAATTTGACGGCAACTACCGGCAGATTTTAAGAATACATTGTTCGACAGGAAAAGTAGCGGGAAATAAAAGGGAGGCAGGTGATAGAAAAACGCCTGAAGGGATTTATTTTTGTACAGAAGAATTTACAAAAAAAGAATTGGCGCCGATTTATGGCACACGGGCTTTCCCGATCGACTATCCGAATTATATTGACCGAACGGCAGGAAGGAACGGCAGTGCCATATGGATTCATGGTACAAACAAGGAGTTGAAGCGAAGGGATTCAAACGGATGTATCGCCCTGAATAACGAAGATATCGATCTTCTTTCCCAATATATTTTGCTGAACCGTACACCTGTTATTCTTGTAAACAAGATGAAATACAGCCATCCGGAGGAGATCGCAGAAGTCAAGGAGGCCGTGGCTGGTTTTCTGGATAACTGGAGTCTTTCATTTAATGCCGCATCAATTGCAGACCATCTGGCATATTATGATGACAGCTTCAGTTTTGATGTGACATTCTGGACAGACTGGGTGCCGGTAAGAGATCGCCTGACAGCGTTGACAGGGCAATTTACTGTTGGTATGAAAAATCTTTCCGTATACAGGCATGACGGCGTTTTTGTGGCGTTGTTTGATCAGATCGCACAAACATCTGAGCAGGCCTGGCTTGCAGGTACAAGAAAGCTCTTTCTGACCAGACAGGGTGATCGGTTTAAAATTATCGGTGATGAATTCCAGACCCTGCCCAATAAGGGTCATGAAGAGGGTGCCTTGCAGACACATCCGCTTATTGCGGCCAGCACCAGTCTGGAAAAGAATTTGCTGATCAAGGAAGAAATCAAATCCATGATAGATGAATGGCTGGCAGCCTGGATTTCAAAAGATGTCGAGCGTTATGGTCAATACTATTCGGAAGGTTTTCGCGCCATGGATATGGATCGTGCCGGATGGTTGAATTATAAGCGTGTTTTAAACCGGAAATATGGTTTTATCAATGTATCCATCGATAACTTGTCGGTATCAACCGATAAAAACAACCAGAGCACCGTAACATTTGTCCAGACATATCAATCGAGTGGATTATGTGATATCGGTTCCAAGAAACTCCTATTGAAAAGGGAAGGTGGCAAGTGGAAGATATTACGAGAAATATGGAAAGAGAAATAGAATCCGGCCCAAGCGAAACAGACTTCTCAAAACGGGTAAGACGATGGGATATTCTGATGGTGGGAGATGACGGAAAGGTTATTTCCGTTCCCTGGTTTAAAAAAATGATCGTTTATGTGCTGGTTCTTTTTGCTGTGGTCACATTGCTTTGCCTGTCATTATTTGTCATGTACCAGTCTGCCGTGGCAGAGAAAAATGAGCTTAGAGCCAGTCTTGAAGCGGCTGTAGCTCGAAACATGATGCTTCAGACAGATATCGACAAAAAGATGGCCAGGCTGGTGGCTATAGAGAAAAAAAATGCGGTTTCCGAACCGCCAGACGAAACCATGACTGCCGTAAAAGAGATCGAGGTTAAAAAACCAACCCTCCTTGCCAAATTACCGGAAAAGACAGCGGCAGTTAAACCTCAGGTCACTGGTTTTGATGATGAACCGGAAGAAATGGTTGAAGATGAATCGCCTGAAGAGAAAATAATGGATAATGATGACAGAAATACGGAATCGAATGAGATGGCGCCCGCCTCCTACAAGGCAGAAATTGAGGAATTTTCAGTTGCCCGAAAAGCATATAACAATTCTCTTAGAATTCGGTTTATTATCAAAAATTCATCCAGCAACGTGCAACCCATTTCCGGTAATATTTTTGTCATTTTGAAACCGGATGATCTGAATGAAGCTGAATGGCTGTCTGTTCCCACGGTTCATCTGATGGCCGGCAAACCCACAGAGAGCAAACGGGGGCAGTTTTTTTCCATCAGACGGTTTAAAACCGTTCGGTTCATCGTGACAGAACAGGCAGATTATGACAAATTTAAAAAGGCAACGGTATTTGTTTATGCCAGTTCAGGAGATCTGATCCTTGAAAAAGATTTTGTGCTGAATTTTAATGTAGAATAACCGTTCTTTTTTTCAAGTCCTTATAACCATTACGAAGCATCGGAAATCAACATGAGTTTAAATCGATTAAAATGGGTATCACGGTTTGTCAAATCTTTTACTGTGACATTGCCCGTCTCTTTATTTTTCATCATCATCAGTATGACAGATGCTTCTGCACAACGGACACATACGGTTTATTATGAGGGCACGGAACATGAGCTTCATGTTTACAGGATTTACGGGAAGGAACCGGGAAAAACCATGATGCTCATAGGCGGTATACAGGGGGATGAACCCGGAGGGTTTTTATCTGCGGATCTCTATGCGGACTTTGCTTTGAGCAAAGGCAACCTGATTGTTGTACCAAGAGCCAATTTTCTGTCCATCCTTCAAAACAGACGGCAGATAAATGAAGACATGAACCGGAAGTTTGCCGATGAAGGTGAGATCAACTATGAAGCGAAAGTCGTGACTGTCTTGAAAAAGCTTATTGCCGAAAGTGACTGTCTGTTGAATCTCCATGACGGATCAGGATTTTACTCTGAAACCTATGATGGTCCCATGCGGAATCCAACACGATTTGGCCAGTCTATCATTGCCGATTCGGAAACCTTCACAGTCGAACGAACCGGAAAAGTTATCAATCTGGGAGAGACCGGCCGGTTTGTGGCAGCTGAGATCAATAAAAACATTACCGAAAAAGACTATTCGTTTCATTTCAATAATCACCGCACCAGCGCACAGGACAGCATTCATAAAGAACAGCGTAAATCGGCCACCTATTATGCGTTGACCGTTTGCGGGATTCCTGCATTCGGCATCGAATCAAGCAAGGAACTCCCGCTCGAACTTAAAATTCTGCATCACAATCTTGCCATTAATGCATTCATGAAATATTTTGGCATCAAGCCTGAAACACCGGGCATCAACCTCGATGCGCCGGATTTTAAATATCTGGTCATCTCCGTCAATAACATGCTGCCTGTGGTGGTTGAAAATCAGCAGACCTTGTGTGTGAGTCCTGGGGATGAAATCGCCGTTACCCACATAGAAGCCAATTATGAGAGGGGATTGAGCGCGGATTTAATTGATTACGGCAGCGCCAATGATGTGAGGAAAAAGATAAAAATTACAAAGCCCACCCGGATTGTCGTCAGAAAAGACTCCTACCCCTGCGGAAGCGTTTATATTGCTCTCACAGGAAAATCAGGGAGCAGTTCAAATACGCCATTGAGCACAATCAAATCTTCATCTGCAGGCCCCCAGTATCTGCTTTTCAAGGTCAAGGTCAATCAGGAGGAAATAATCGTTAAAAATTATTCTCACATCACTATCGTTGAAGGGGATTTGTTTGAAATTGTGGATGTCCTTTCAGGATTTTCCGATCCTTCAGCGCTACAGGTCAATTTCAAGGGATATGTTGCAGATGAAGGATACAATCAGGGTGAAGACAGAGGATTTGTGATCGACACGGGAAAGGATCTCTGGGAAAGGTATTCCATAGATGGCAAGGGCAAAACCTATCAGACAATTGTGACCTTAAATGATGAAATTGTAGGCAAGCTGTTTATTGACCTTGAAAAACCATCCCTGAATTATATTCTGGTTAAAATGGGCGATGAAAAAGTATATGTCTCTCCTGGAGAAACCATTGATATTGATAGGAAAAAAACATTTAAGATTGTTGATATTATAACCGATATAAAGTCAGGCGCAGAGCCGCAAGCCTTTATCACCGGACCGTCTTTTCATAGAAAAATAGAAAAAGGGGAAGTGATTGCATTTAATGAAATGATGAATGCCATGGGAAAATCATCCGGTCCGTTTCAGATTGAAATAAAGAGAGAAAAAATAAATTTAGGGAAGATGGACCTAAGGTGGTTATAGGCAGGAGAAAAAAATTATGATAAAGAAAAAATCCCAGAACTTGTCAATAATAGATAAGGACCTGACCGTAGAAGGTTCAATAGCAAGCCAGGGGAGACTCGTGATCAAAGGTACGGTTAAAGGTGCGATAGTTGGGGAAGATGTGATCATTGCCGAAGAGGGAATGGTCTTTTCGAACATCAAGGTCGTCAATTTGACCATAGGCGGCGTGTTTAAGGGAGAAATTTCCGCATCAGAAGAACTGGTGATTTTATCCACAGGCGATTGCTCCGGAAAAGTCGTCTGCAAGAATCTGGTCGTGGAAGGCGGAGGCAAGCTCAACGCAGAAGTATTTTCTTCAGTAGGCGATGAAATCAAGCTCGTCCAGAATTTTACCAATCCGTCACTGTCTGAACCTGCGCTCAAGGAAAAAAAAAGAGGTCATATTGTTGAAATATAAAAGGGTTTGACCTTTAACCAGACAGAAAAAGCCGTGCAATAAGATACATGTCATTAAAAGCACAACTCGTCTCGTTCGTTTTTCATGATAAGTGCGTTATATCCACCTGAATGCCTGTAAAATTATCGAAAGTAATATCAGAAAACGCAAGCGCATATTTTTTTTTGATCTGAGCAAACAATTCAAGATAGCTTGAAAGAATCCGTTTCCGCCAGTCCAGGTCCAGCAAATCCGCGATCTTCCGTATATCCTCCCTTGCGCCTTCAATTTCAAGAAAATTTCCATAGGGCAGGGTATCAAGTACAATTTCCGTTTTTTCCAGGACAAATGTTTCCCGCCATTTTTCATAGGTTTGCTGGCGATGAAATCCTATCGCTTCCATAATCATATCCGTTTTTTCAAAATCACTGACCTTGACTTCGATTTCTTTGTGTATTTTGAAATCTTTATCTTTTTGCCCAAGGGGCCTTGATTTCAGGGTGAGAATTGTATCCCTGTCTTTCCGGAGCCGAAGGATGGATCGGTTTTTAAGAAGGGTTTGATCCTTGTCATCGTAGCGATAATTGACCTCGAATGTCCGACCGCATGTCTGATGGGCACCGATATCCCTCAGTTTGTTTCGGATATGATCAAGATCGGTCATATAGAATTTTACTTCAATTTCAAGATGGTCCATATCGGGAGCAAGCCTTTTTCAAGATTAGCGTTTTTATTTGAATACATGAACGACATATATTATTGGCGGTCATCTGATCCGGCCAATGTCAGGCCTACAACTCTCAAGAGTTCCTGAAATTGATACGGTTTTGCGATGGCCTGGCAAAATCCGTATTGCTTATAATTCGCCATGATCGGATCATTTGAGTAGCCGCTGGAGACAATGACTTTCGCATCAGGGTCGATTTTTTTCAGTTCCGCTATCGTATCCTTTCCACCCATTGCACCGGGAATGGTCAAATCCATGATCACTGCATCAACCGGTTTTTCTCTATACAGCCTGATGGCCTCCTCTCCATCTTTGGCATGGACAACATCATAGCCGCTTTCAGAGAGTATTTCCGTGACGATATTCCGGACCATCTCCTCATCATCCATGATCATGATCCTTCCGCTGCCATGTGTGAAGCGCATTTCTTTTTTTTCAACCAGACAGGCGGCTCCTTTCAAGGAAGCCGGAAGATAAAGGGTGAATGTCGTGCCGACGTCGAGTTCGGATTCGACCGAAATATGGCCATCATGCTTGGCAATAATGGCGTGGGTGACCGCCAGGCCAAGCCCGTTTCCTTTCTCCTTGGTTGTGAAATAAGGGTCAAAAATACGGTCGATAATATCTGAAGGAATGCCGATACCATTATCCCTGATGGTTATCTTGAGGTAATTGGCTTCCCTAAGGCATGCATGTTCTTTTTTATCCGCCATAATGTTTTCAACAGCGATATCGATTCTTCCTCCTCTGGGCATGGCCTGAGCTGCATTGATGATAATATTCTGGATGACCTGGCTTATTTGCCCTTTATCGATTTCAATCGGCCGGAGATTTTCATCAAACTGAAAGTGGCATCTTGCATTGCCTCCCCGCAAGACAAAATCGGCAGAATCGCGGATAACGTCTTCAATAGACGTGACTTCTTTTATCGGTGTCCCGCCCTTTGAAAATGTCAATAATTGCCGGGTAAGGGCTTTTGCGTTTATCGAGGCCTTGCTTGCATTTTCAAGCAGGGTATACCGTTTGTCATCAGGTGCTGTATGGCTCAAAGCCAGCGTGAGATTGCCCATGATGGATACCAGGATATTGTTAAAGTCATGAGCGATACCGGCAGCCAACAGGCCTACGGATTCAAGCTTTCTTACCTTTAAAAGCTCTTCTTCCATGTTTTTTTGTATGGTAATGTCATTCAGATTCATCCGGATACCGGTTATTTTTCCCTTCTGCCGAATCAGGGCACTATTGACCAGTGTGCTGATATGGCTGCCATCACATTTGAGGGCTCGAACCACATAAGGATCAATATCCTCCTTGTTTTTGAGTTTTTTAATGGCGACTGTCACCTTGTTCACATCATCCGGATGAAAAATGTTCAGCGCATTCAAGCCCGATTCCATATCCATTTGAGTATACCCGAAGGTTGAAAGGCCAAGCGTATTGATATACGTTATCCGCATTTCAGGGTCTGTTTCAAAAACAATACTGGGCAAAAGCTCCAATGTCTCTCTGAAGCGTTCCCTGCTTTGTTCAAGGTCACCCCATGCCTGATGCAATTCCGTGATATCCCGGGCGATCGTTATAATTCCTACAATCTCGTCATCTTGCATCAGCGGCGCACCATGAACTTCGGCCAGTTTCCGGATGCCACCCTTTGTCTTGAATTCGTAAATATTATCAACCGGCTCTCCTTTCAAAGATCGATCGCAATCTGAAAATGCAGTATCCAAATAACGCTCGGCAAGAACATCTAACTCGTAAAATGGCCGCCCTATCAATTCCTCAGGGGCATATCCGGATAACCTTGATGCAGATGGCGACACATGGGTGACTTCCAATTTGTCATTCAGGGTATATATCGCATCAGATACACTTTCAAAATACATGCGGTATTTTTGTTCGCTTTCCCGAAGTGCGGTTTCAAGCGCTTTTCGCTCGGTGATTTCTATTTCCAGTGCATCCCGACTCTCTTTTTCCCCGGCCAATGATACCTGCAACCGGTTCAGAATAAAGCCTATGGCCACGGTACTCGCAATGCAAAGAAGCATTAAATCCGTCTCAATGGCAATCACTCTTTCTGTCAGATTCAAAGTCGGGAATTCCCAGTGAAGCACTCCCCATGCAACACAAAAATCGATCACGGAAAGTGACACAGCTGTAATCGCAAGCGCAATCAGCGAACTCCTGAAGCCTATAAGGATGCCTGAAAAGACTGGAAACGCAAAAAGCCATATCATTCCGGGGCCATAAATGCCAAATTTATAAAGAAGATATACACCTAGAATATAAAGGATCAGAATGGATGCCGTGGCGCGAAAAAAATAGGATAATCCTCTGCAAAATAGCATGAAGAGCACAAGTCCATAAGACACCGTGTCCAATGTGACAATCACCCACATGCCTTCCCTGATGAAATGAGGCAGGCCGGCAATATACGCGAAAAATCCAACGAAAGCGGCGATGAGCAGCCCGCATGACAGAATACGTTCCCGGCTATAACTGAGCTCATTCTTGTCGGCTGTGTCTTCAGGGGTAATGAGCCTGTCTAAAAATTGAAAAAACGATGAAAACATATTTCCCCGGAATGATAGCATTAATTAGCCTCAGAGGGAAAGTCCCCCCTCTGTTCATTGAATACATCCACAATATGATTTTTTATGTTGCATTCAGGTATTTTTAAAAGTCTGTTTTGTGTATTCTAAGGGAGGAAATACATCATTTAAATCGTTATCGCAAGGTGTAAAACATTTCATGCGAAATGTGAACTCATCAAAGGGGAATATCAGTCTTGATACAGTAAATCCTCACGAAAACCCTTCCTGATATTCACGACCAGATCAAGGACGAGTCCACGGAAGCTTTTGGAACCACATATATGCCAGGCAATTACTGGGAGATTATTGCCATCACGTCTGTTACTTAAAGAGAACCGGGCCTTTTGGCCCCGGTTAATTTTACGGGGACATTCCAGGCGGCAGGTTCACTTTTCCGCCTTGGATGGACACTTTTAACATGCTCACAAAGGCACGATCGCCGAACTGATTGATACTGAAGTCCGAGTCCCCCAAATGTTCCGGAGAGGGGAGCTTTTTCAAGCCGCTGTTTTTGATGTTGATATAATTCCCTCCTAAAACCAGGGGCCCCTTTCCTTCGTCGACCGCAAACAGGTTAAACACCGATTTTCACAGAATCTTGAGAGTACCGAGTTTTTAAGTTGATCCTGCCGTTTTTTTATCAATTTTCATGCGAAGTTTCGATGCCTCAATGCCGAGGTCGATCCACTCATCCATCAGCTTTTTGAAACGCTTGTAAGCCAATATTTCATTTCAGATCTCCACCACACAATCTGATCGGACACAGTCGCTCTTGCTTCTCATATTACGAGTGTAACTAATCTGCCAATAGGGGCCGCTTTTCGTCTTGGGTTCTTTGTACTCTTTAGGCATTGATTGCTCAGTCTGTTGATATAACTTTTCAAAAACATACAGCAGCTGTTCAAGGCCACGGCTATTCAATATTTCTGAGAAACTGCTTCGGCTGATACCCTCTTCCGGGGCGATATGTTGTTTTGCAATGGTTTGGTGTATTTGTTAAAGTTCAACGATTCAAGATTTTTCTTTGGGATTGGATGTCGCATATCTCTAAGTCATTGAAATTATTGTTAATAATATCAAGGCGTGCGACATTTTTTATCGCCCTTGTCAAGAAAAAAATGAAATTTTATGAAAAAAAATTTACGTCACCATATGCAAATACCTAACCGGATATTACTGATATTTTTTACATGATTTGTTTGGCTTTGGGCGTAAGTGGCGGTTCCGGTCAATATGGTCATCATTAACCGTTATAAAATCAGTCGTCATCTTCCAGGTTGTTCAGGTAGTTTTTAATCGTCTTCATGTGATATATCAAAAATATGACAATCAGCACGACTGAAATAATGGTTGCCCATTTTTTAATGAGTTCTATGTCGACAAACTGATTGATATAGCTGATCGCACTGTTTCCCAAAAAGGTGTAAATAATAATGGAAGAGAGCGTACCACTGAAGACAATCAGAAATGTGTTGATGGCCCTGTAGTTGAGAAGATATCCAATGATCGCACCAATGACCGGACCGGTCATGAAAAAGGGGAACATGACAAACAAAAAAAGCCCGATTGTGCCATATTTTTTTATTCGTGTTTTTTGACTTTGTGCGGTAAGTTCCGCCTGCCTCACCGCACTTTTAAACAGTTTGGGCTGGATGACATTCCGCATGATCAATACAAACATACCGTAAGTAATGAGAACGATCACAATCTCAAGGAAAAAATTGTATGAAATGGTAACAAAGGGTGAGATGCCTGCAGACAGGCATTTGGCAATACCCAATGCCCTTCCTCCCATAATATGAATAACGGCGGTGAGGGATAAAATGCTGTAAAGATGAAAATCGGCAAAAAAGAGATAACCCAGGTACAGAGCGGCCAGGACGGTCAAAATAATGCCGATTAACAAAATTTTTACTTCAATAAGATCAATCCGTTTTCTTATTAAAAATATTAATTTTTTCAGGGCATTATTGGTGACAACTGCCAATTTGTTAAACGTTTTTATCATGATCCTCAATCAGTCAGTTTCATTAAAATGGGGCTATTTATACTATCTGGATCTGCCTGTTGTCAATTGGAATCGAGAACAAAACGCTTTCTGGCCAGACAAAGGTATTCATTCAAATATCAATTGAATTCTGAAATGTTATTCAATCAGTTTGTGAAAAATCCCAAAAGATCCATCATTTTTAATTTGAGATTGGGTCAAGGGTCTGATAAAGTGCCATTATTATTTTAATACTGTTGCCCTGGTCTGCACTTTAGGAAGTCAGGCATTCTTTACCAGGAATTTTTCAAATCGAAGACAGTTCATTCAGCTTTAAACGCATTTTCAACTTTTTCATTACCTGGCATACCATGATCGATTACCACCGATTTTTTTCATGTATACGTTCAGCATGTTTATTACTATTGCTTTGGGCAGGCAATGCCTTTGCCTCGAATGGATGGATGTCTTCACCGGATAAGGCCAGTATCAGTCCCCGCACGTATTGGATTATGGGTGGCGTGTTTGCTTTTCTTAGCATCTGTTATGCCGTGCTGATGTATTTTTTCAACAGACAATTAAAAACATCCGTCAAACAGCGCACCAATGAACTGTCTGTTTTGAATGACATGCTGTTCAAGGAAATTGATAAACGAAATGCGATTGAGGCCTCCTTGCGGGAGAGTGAGCAGCAGTTCAGGAATACCTTTGATCATGCGGCTATCGGTATGGTTCAGGCATCCCCTGATGGCAGATTCATTCGTGTGAATAGACCTTTTCAACAAATTACAGGCTACGATGGCGAAGTGCTTTTAAAAATGACGTTCCAGGAGATCACACACCCTGACGATCTTGAAACGGATTCGAGCCAGTTCAGGCAGTTGCTTGAAAATGTGATTTCCACATTTACTGTGGAAAAACGGTTCATCAGAAAAGATGGCCAAACCATATGGGTGAACCTGGCTGTTTCCATGGTAAGGGACAATTCAGACAATCCGGAATATGTCATTGGGGTAGTGACAGATATTACAGAGCAGAAAAAAAACGAATTCCGGTCCAAGCAGGATGAGATGACCGATAAAACCCTTCTTGCCCTGAACCAGATGGTGGAGTGTTCGGCCAATGAAATCATGGATTACGCCCTGGACGCAGGCATGAAGATTACAAACAGCACGATCGGGTATATTTATTTTTTTGATGAAAATACCCGTCTTCTCACTCTTTATGCCTGGTCAAAGGACATTATGAAGGAATGCTCGGTCATGGAGCCCCAGACCGTTTATGAACTCGAAAAAACAGGCTTGTGGGGAGAGGCCATCAGGCAGCGCAAACCGTTCATCACAAATGATTATGGGAAAAACACCCCTTATACCAAAGGACTTCCTGAGGGGCATGTGCCATTGGCCCGTCATATGAATGTGCCGATATTTATTGATGATCGCATTGTGGCGCTTATCGGTGTCGGAAACAAGGAGGCACCCTATTACGATTATGACGTAAGGCATCTCAATCTGCTGATGGAAGGTGTCTGGCGGACAAAAACCCGAAAGGACATGGTTGAGGAGATAAAGGATCTTAATGAGGATCTTGAAAAAAAAGTTCAGGACAGAACGATAAAGCTTGCTGAGGCGTTGAACAGCATCAGAAAGTCAGAGTTGAAGTTCAAAACGATATTTGATTCAGCCAGTGATGTTATTTTTATTCATGATATGGAAGGCCGGATTATTGAAGTTAACCGGATTGCCCTCATACGCCTTGGGTATGACCGTGATGAAATCAGCCGGAAAAGACCGACTGAAATTGTATCACCCATAGACCGGTCTGTCCTTATTGATGAGCTTAATCAGCTTGACAGAAACGGTTATGTGATTTTTGAAATTGAAATCGTGGGAAAGGACGGCCGGGCAATCCCCATGGAAATTAATTCCAGGGTGATTGATTATGAGGGTACAAAAGCTGTATTAAGTGTTGCGCGCGATGTCACGGAACGAAAAAAAGCGGAAATAATGCTCAGAGAAAGCGAGGAGCGATTCAGAACCCTTTTCAATCTTGCACCTGTTGCTATTGTCGTCGGCAGCTTTGATGGCAGGTTTCTCGCCTTTAATGACACAGTATCCGCTTTATCGGGTTATTCAAGGTCAGAAGTCCATAAGCTTTCAATTGAAAATTTTTATGTCAATCCTGAAGAGAGAGAAAAATTAATTCATGTATTGGAGAAAGAAGGCCGTGCCGTTAATTTTGAGATTCAAATGAAGCACAAGGATGGGAGAATAAGGCATACCAGTGTCAATTCAATTCCTTTTTTCTATGATGATGAACTGGCTATTCTATCGGTAATAGAGGATATTACGGCGCGTCGAGCCTATGAGGACGAACTGAAGATAGCCGTCGATGTGGCGGAAGAGGCGAATAAGGCCAAGAGCGAGTTTCTGGCAAATATGAGCCATGAAATCAGAACCCCCTTAAACGCTGTGATCGGTTTAAGTGAGCTTTTGACAGCAATTGTTGATGATGAAAAACCAAAGAGTTATCTGAGATCCATCAAAACAGCCGGAAGCAGCCTCCTGAAGCTGATCAACGATATCCTCGATTTGTCAAAAATTGAATCAGGAATGATGAAAATTCAATTAATGACAGTGAATCCTTTTCACCTGTTAAATGAAATCGAACAGATATTTGCATTAAAAATCAGGCAGAAGGGGATTGAATTAAAAATAGACATCAATAAAAACCTTCCGGAAGCGCTGATCCTTGACGAAACACGGGTCAGGCAAATTCTTCTTAATCTGGTGGGAAATGCGGTCAAGTTTACCGATAAAGGGTTTATCAGGCTTTCGGCTGACAGGCTGTTCAAAAACCGGAACCACTCCAAAGTCGACCTTATCATTTCCGTTCAGGATACAGGTATCGGCATCCCCTTGAGTGAACAGAAAATTATTTTCGAATCATTTAAACAGCAGTATGGGCAGAGTGACAGACGGTATGGCGGGACCGGCCTGGGGCTCTCAATAAGCAAACGTCTGGCAGAGCTTATGCATAGTGAAATACAGGTTGATAGCACTCCCGGCCAGGGCAGCACATTTACGCTTATTTTAAGAGAGATCGATGTGTCTTCGGAAAAAATTATTCATGCGGATGTGGATGCATTTGATATCAAGAGCGTCCGGTTTGAAAATAGCACCATTCTTGTCGTGGACGATGTGGAGTCCAACCGTAGTCTTTTAAAGGATGTCTTGACCGAATCCGGTTTGACTGTTTATACTGCTGAAAATGGGGAAGAGGCGATTATTCTGGCGGAAGAAGTTCATCCGGCCATGATTATCATGGACATCAGAATGCCTGTGATGGATGGCAGGGTTTCTGCAAGAGAATTGAAATCAAGACAGAAAACATCGGATATTCCGATTATGGCACTTACGGCTTCGGTCAATTTTATGGACACAGGCGAAAGGGACGATGACCTGTTTGACGGATTTCTTGCAAAACCGGTAATTATGGAACAGCTTTATGCGGAGTTATGCAAAACGATTCCATTTAAAAAAATTGATAAGAGCAAAAATAAGCTTGAAGAATATAAAGAAAACGGATTTGCGTCTTTGAGAAATGTTTCCGGGTTGGAGGATGTATTTAAATCAGACATTCTTCCTGCACTGGAAGATATGCGCGGCGCATTCAGAATAAAAGCGATTCGGGAATTTGCGGACAATCTTATAAAGATCGGTAATGAATATGACATAAGAACCATTTTAAAAAAAGGCGAGCAGATGAAAGCCATGGCCGATCGTTTTGACATGGAAAGAATATATCAATGCATGGAAGATGTGAGAACCATGTCTGATTTTGTACTCAGCACAGATATTGAGGAAAATGGTATCCGGTAAACTCATAAAATTGTTTTTTCTCTTTCAGGATAACAAATGGAAAAAGGCAAACTTGTATTGATCGTGGATGATAATCCGGAAAATTTGAGAGTGCTTGGGGAGTTGATTGAATCGATCGGGCATGAGAGCGCTTTTGCCATAAACGGGCGTCAGGCCATTTCCTTTCTTGAAAAAGAAATGCCGGATATTATTCTTCTTGATGTGATTATGCCGGAAATGGATGGCTATCATGTGTGTCGCACCTTGAAAAAAAATGAGAAAACAGCGGGTATCCCGATTATTTTTATAACTGCAAGAACAGAACCAACTGATATTGTGAATGGTTTTGAAGCAGGCGGCGGCGATTACATCACAAAACCATTTAATATGTCTGAATTAACAATTCGTCTTGAAAACCAGTTGAAGATCAAATCATATCAAGAAAAGCTTGAAGTGACCAATAGAATGCTTGATGAAAAAAATAAGGCATTGGGTATTGCTTTGAAAAAACTTGAGAAGGCAGCGCTGACAGATCCCCTGACTGGGCTGTGGAACAGGCGTGCCATCTATAAACGGTTGAATGATGAGAAGGAACGCGTTGAACGCGGCGGCAGGACTTTTTCTGTTGTGATTGGTGATGTGGATCATTTTAAACAGTTCAATGATACATGGGGGCATGATTGCGGTGATTTTGTTCTGGAGTCCATTGCCCGTATTCTGGAAGACAACTTGAGAAAACAGGATACCGTTTCACGCTGGGGGGGTGAGGAATTTCTCATGCTTCTTCCGGAAACTCACGTTGATGGGGCATTTCAAAAAACCGATGCAATACGGAGGCTTTTGGCAGATCATATGTTCAGTTTCAAGGAAAAATCCTTGTCCCTGAGCATGAGTTTCGGTGTTGTTGAATTTCGAGCCGGGCTTGCTGTGGATGAATGTATTAAACTGGCAGACAGGGCATTATATTCGGGAAAGCAAATGGGACGAAACCGCGTGGAGAAAACGGGATAGGATGGGATCATGAATCGATATTTTGTTACGGTTCTCCTTCTTTTTGCAAGTAATGTATTCATGACATTTGCCTGGTATGCACATCTCAGGAATCTGGCCCAGAAACCATGGATTATCGCCGCACTTTTAAGCTGGGGCATTGCTCTTTTTGAATATATGCTTCAAGTCCCTGCCAACCGCATTGGCCATTCGGTGATGACTGTCGCTCAACTCAAAATTATTCAGGAAGTGATTACGCTGATTGTTTTTGTCCCCTTTTCAATATTTTACCTCAAGGAAAGAATAACGCTTGATTATGTATGGGCGGGTTTCTGTATTCTGGGCGCTGTATTTTTTCTTTTTCGACGTAAATTATTTTTCTGATTAAAAAGTTTATGGCCAAGTCAGAAAAATCATGTTATACAAAATAGTTTTCTTAATGGGTAACTTTATTTATTAAAACACTAAAATTTTTTTTGCTGTTTTTTTATTTTTGCTTGACATCAGAAGGCAGTTCAATTAATTAGTGCAGATTCTTTTTTCTCTATTATTTAGTGAGTTAGGAGCAGGTAAGTGAAAAAGTACACATATAGCGCAAAAAATTCGGATACAGAGACCCGGTGGGTTGTGGTTGATGCAGAGGGCATGATTTTAGGCAGGCTTGCAACAGTCATCGCCTCCCGCATCAGGGGCAAACATAATCCTTTGTTTACACCCCATTCAGATACCGGTGATTCCGTTGTTGTTATCAATGCTGAAAAAATTGTCCTTACAGGAAGAAAACTGGCCCAGAAAACATATTACCGCCATAGCGGTTATACGGGTGGGCTCAGGGAAATCACCGCAGAAAAACTTCTCGAGAAACGTCCTGAGGATCTTGTCCGTTTTGCAGTTAAGGGAATGTTGCCAAAGAACAAACTTGGCCGGCAATTGAACAAGAAACTGAGGGTTTATGCAGGTCCGGATCATCCACACGCATCGCAGAAACCCGAAGTTCTCGAAATATAATCAAGTAAACTGGAGCATCCTATGGAAAAAGAGAATGTATTTTATGCAACCGGAAAGCGAAAAAGCGGTATTGCAAAAACGTGGCTTAAACCGGGCAGCGGCAACATAACCGTGAACAACAAACCTGTTGATATATATTTCAGTGCCTATGCCAAGCAGGTTCTGATGGAACCCCTTGAGCTTACGAAAAATACAGATGTCTATGATATTAATGTCAAGGTTTTGGGTGGAGGCGTTGTCGGCCAGGCCGGTGCGATCCGTCACGGAATTACCAAGGCTTTGATTCAGGCTGATCCCGATCTGAGATCCGTTCTCAAGAAGGCCGGTTTTATTACAAGAGACCCAAGGATAAAAGAAAGAAAGAAATACGGCCAGAAAGGCGCAAGAGCCAGATTCCAGTTTTCAAAACGTTAATATTTCCAGATATTCTGACGATTTTAAGGGGGTATGTTTCTCATTCCCCCTTTTTATTTTTAAAAAACGAGTGAATCTATTTGAAAAGGTCAAGAATTTTTGTCAACTCCGGTCCTAATTTTCCAAAAATATCCGCCAGTTTAGGGTCAAAACAGGTCCCGCTTTCCTTTTTGATTTCTTTAAGGGAATCTTCAATAGACCATGAATCCTTGTAAGGTCTTTTTGAAACAAGATTGTCAAACATGTCGCAAATGCACACAATCCTTCCAGGCAAAGGAATTTCCTCACCCTTCAGCCGTCTGGGATAACCGGTGCCATCCCATTTTTCATGGTGGGTGTGGGCGATGATGGCTGCTGCCTGAAGAATTTCGGAGCTGCTTCCTGAAAGGAGTTCTTCTCCAATGGTCGTATGGGTTTTCATGATGACCCATTCCTCTTCTGAAAGTTTTTCCGGTTTCGTGATGAGATGATCGGGAATACCAATTTTACCGATATCATGCATGGTGCTTGCGATGGCAAAATTTTCATTTTCTTCTGTTGAAAAGCCGAGATGAATCCCCATAAGCCGGCAATATGCACTGATTCGTTTAATATGAAGGCCTGTCTCTTCATCCCGATATTCCGAGGCCAGACCCAGGCGTTCAACCGCTTCCAGCTGAGATGCCTTGAGTTCCATGCGTCTATTTTTGATTTTTTGATCCAGAATGGCGTTTTGATTCTGCAGATCTTCCTTGGCTGCTTTTAATGTGAGATGGGTTTTTACTCTTGCCTTTACCACAGGCGGACTCACCGGTTTGGTGATATAATCCACCGCACCAATTTCAAACCCTTTGGCCTCGTCGCTTTCCTCGTCCTTTGCTGTGACAAAAATTACCGGAATATTCTGGGTATGCCGGTCAGCCTTTACCCTTTCACATACCTCGTAACCGTCCATTTCAGGCATCATGATATCAAGAAGAATCAGATCAGGCCTGTTTTGAGCGATGATTTCCAAGGCCTGAGCCCCGCTGGTCGCAATACTGATTTCATAATCTTCTATCAAAATCTGGCCCAGGATTTTAATATTGGTAGGTGTGTCATCAACGACCAGAATAGTTTGTTTTTGTTTACGCTCCATGCCTGTGTCCTAGAAAAGTAACTCCTAAGTTATATGAAGAACAATTTTTAACAGCTCTGGTTTAAGTTTCAAAAATTTTTCCACCAGTCTGGGATCAAAGTGTGAGCCACTGTTTCTTTCAATTTCCTCAATTGCTTTTTCAAATGGCCATCCTTTTTTGTATGGCCGGTTTGATATAAGGGCGTCAAATACATCTGCAATTCCTGATATCCTGCCTACAAGCGGTATGTCTTCCCCTGAAAGGCTATTTGGATAACCCGTTCCATCCCAACGTTCATGGTGCGTGAGAGCTATAATTTCAGCGGTTTGAAGGATTCTTGAATTACTTCCGGCAAGAAGTCCGGCGCCAATGGTCGTATGGGTTTTCATGATTTCAAATTCTTCTTTTGTAAGTTTTGCAGGTTTGTGAAGAATCGTATCTGGGATGCCTATTTTCCCAAGATCGTGCATGGTACTGGCCAGCGTGAAATTTTTATTGATTTCAGGTGTCAGTCCGACAGATTCGCCCAACAGTTTGCAGTAGGTGCTCATCCGATGAATATGGTGGCCGGTATCTTCATCCCTGTACTCAGATGCCATACCCAGTCTTTCAAGTATTTCTATCTGGGATTGAAGAAGCTCATTGGTTCGTTTTCTGACTTCCTCGTCAAGAAAAAGATTTTGATTTTTTAACTCTTCCTGGGCTTTTTTCAGGGCAAGATGGGTCTTTACCCTTGCCCTGACAATAGGCGGACTCACCGGTTTGGGAATATAATCCACTGCGCCCAGATCAAACCCTTTGGCTTCATCGCCTTCCTCACTTTTTGTCGTGACAAAAATGACCGGAATATTTGCTGTTCTGGCATTTGCCTTGAGCCTCTCACAAACCTCAAAACCATTCATTTTGGGCATCATAATATCAAGAAGAATCAAATCCGGCGGGTCGAGCGATTGTGCAATTTCAAGCGCCTTGAACCCGCTGGGGGCGACTTTTATTTCATAGTCCTCCATTAGAATCTGCCCTAGTACTTTAATATTTGCCGGCGCATCATCTACAATCAATATTTTAGACTTTTGATCGCTCATTTTGTCCCTGTGTTGATTGTAATTCCTAGTCCTTTGGCAATTTCCTGAAGGGTGGCCTGGGCGCTATTGAAATCAAACATATTGATTTGATTATCTAAAGCTTCAATTTTGTCATTGAGGCCGCCACCTGCCAAATCATTTTTGATGGATTCCAGATAAGAAACTGCTTTTAGATTGCTCTGTTTGATCAAGGCATATAGTTCGTTTATCAATGGTGCGACTTCAGAGGTGATAATTTCTTTGTTTTCAGCCGGGTGTGTTCCTGCCTGAGTGTCCTGAACAGCGGGCGGGGGTTCTATGCTTCGTGCTGCATCAAGAACCTTGTTAAGAGCGGTTTCAAGGGTTTTCAGGCGATCATCGAATTCATCGTCTTTACCCTGCTTGATGGCTGTTTCGAGTTCAAGGGCTTTTTCCTGAAGCTCAATGGCTGAAAAGTTGCCTGCCACTCCTTTGAGTGTATGTACCGTTCTTGCAAGCAGTTCTGTATCTTTTGCCTGAAAAGAGTCTCTGATTTCAATCACAACGTTTTCATAGGTTTTCAGGAATTCCTTAAGAATTTTCCGGAACAGCTTTTTATTACCCCCAATTCTCTTTAAACCGGATTCGATATCGATTCCTGGAAGATGTGCCGGCAGTTCGTCTTCTGTCAATTTAACCTCCACAATTTTAGTCGGTATTGCTTCAATATCTTCTTTCTTTTGGGTGCGTTTTAACCATTTTGACATGGTTTTAAACAATTCATTTGTATCGATCGGTTTTGTGACATAATCATTCATCCCGGCATCAATACATTTTTCACGGTCACCGATCATGGCATTGGCGGTCATGGCAATAATCGGGAGATTGATATTTGTTCTGTCGCTCCGAATCAGCCGGGTCGCCTCAAGTCCATCCATTTCCGGCATTTGCACATCCATGAGGACGAGATCGTAAGTTTTTTCTTTGATGGATTCAATGGCTCCCAGCCCGCTGTTTGCCGTATCAACAAGGATATTGACCTTTTCCAGTATTTCGGTGGCCACAAGCTGGTTGATGGGATTATCTTCAACCAGAAGTACCTCAATATTTTCAAATTCCTGTTCCCAGGACTCTTCTTTTGCATTATCCGCGGGGTCATCTTTTTTCTTGTATCCAAATACCTCCATCGTGGTGTCAAAAAGAAGGGATTGTTTGATCGGTTTTATGAGGAAACTCTCCACACCAGCTTCAAGGGACCGTTTCACCTCAGCGTCACTTCCGATGGCACTGATGACAATAATTGGCGGAGGGGAAATCCTTGAATCTGTTTTAATCAGTTTGGAAGCGGTGATACCATCCATACCGGGTAACAGAACATCCATAATAATCAGCCCAAATGGCTTTCGTTCTTCAATGGCTTTTTCATGCATTTTAAGACCGGACTCTGCACTGTCCGCCATATAGGCTATAAAACCGAAGGATTCCACGAAGCGTTTGATAACCATCATGGTTGAGGGGTTGTCTTCCACGATGAGCACTTTTAATTGGGACAGATCTTTTGGTGCTTCTGTTTCAGGCTCTTCACCTTCTGTGGATACTTCAAATTCTGTTGTAAAGAAAAATGTGCTTCCTTTTCCTTTCTCACTTTCGACCCAGATTTCCCCACCCATCATTTCCGCAATTTTTTTACAGATGGTGAGCCCAAGACCTGTACCACCATATTTCCTTGATGTGGAACCGTCTTCCTGGGCAAATGCATTAAAAAGTTTATCTTTTTTATCAGCATCGATGCCTATGCCGGTATCTCTGACACCAAATTTGAGTTTGACAAACACATCGTGCATATCGATGACCTCAACCGAAACACAGATTTCACCTTTTTCAGTGAATTTAAATGCGTTTGTTGTGAGGTTTGAAAGGACCTGTCTTAACCTTAACGGATCAGAAACGATACATCGTGGCACATCAGGAGCAATATCCAGTATGAATTCAACAGATTTCTCTTGAACCTTTTCTATATACATATCTGAAACTTCTTCAATAATGTCCCTTATCGAAAAGGGGATATTTTCAAAATCAAGTTTTCCCGCATCAATTTTTGAGAAATCAAGAATATCGTTAATCAGCGCCAGCAGAGACCGGGAGGATGAGTTGATCACTTTGATATATTGTTTTTGTTTTGTGTTCAGGTCGGTCTCGCTCACGAGTTCGCACATGCCGATAATGGCATTCATGGGCGTTCTGATTTCATGGCTCATATTGGCCAGGAATTCACTTTTTGATTTTGCAGAGGCCTCTGTCACTTCTTTGGCTTTGGCGAGCTCCTGGTTTGATGCGGAGAGCAGGCCGCCAGCGAATAAAATAATCACGATGATGATAATGATCAGGATAAATATTTTTTTGGCTGAAGATACTTCTTTTACAACTTCGTCTCTGGCCTGTGTCATTTCTTTCCACGCCGAGTTCGAAATATCATTGGCAAGCGTAACAATCTGGGGGGCCATTGGGAAAATGGTTTCCTTGACCTCTTCATCCATTTTATTGGTCACAAGAACCAGGCCTTCAAAATCGTCCTTGAAATCTTCTATGGAAAGAAGAATATCCTCCGGTTGATATCCTTCCAGGGATTCCATGATCTGTTCAAGGATCACATTGGCGTTTGTCGCAAAACTGAAATTATATTCAGCCATATATCTTTCTACTTCGATGCGTGCGGCCATGAATTCATGGTTGAGTTTAACCATATTTTCTTCCGGATTCTGAATCCGGTTCAGTCTGCTCTGAATTTTTTTACCCAGAAGCTGCAGGGTGCGTTTGTTGTCGTTTCTGGAATTGTAACGGATAACCACATTTCTGTATTTGGTTATATAATCCTTTGTCAGGTTATAGATTTCCGCCAGAATGTCACGTTCCGGAAACCCTTTAAGCCGGGTTCCCGCTTGTACCACAATTTCGATCACTTTAGAGATATTTTTTTCCGCCTCAATATTATCTTCCTCTTTATTGAGATAGATGAATTTTTCAACCGAGTTTTTCATTGAAAGAATAGTGAACTTGATGTCATCTGCCAGTTTGACTTTTGTTGAGACCTCTGTTGTCAGATAATCTACTTTTTCACCCAGTTCTCTGTTCTGAAGAAAGGAAAGGATACCTATGGCAATGATAATGGTTGTGAGGGCAATATAACCGATGAATATTTTTTTTGTTTGATTCAATTCAATTCAACCGTGGACATTATGTGTTTAACACCTTTTTCAGTCTTGGAACCCCATCCTGATCAGGACTGAATCGAGCATTTGACGTATCCAGATACAGATTTTTTATGTGATCCGATAATTTATGTTAACGCCATTGGCCACTATATAATATTCTTGCAAAAAATTAAATCTTTAAGTGAGCCAATGTGAAAACATTCCTTTTTTGCCAGCTGATAACGGTTGGAATCCGGTTTAATGAAAAGGACGGGCATGTACCCGTCCTTTGAAATAGTGAATTCTCGTTTTTCAGCAACAAACCGCACAATATCAGAATCTGACATCAACCAGCGTATAGATATTCAATTCGGTCATGTCGCTTTTGGGTTGCGTGCCGAAAAACAGGTTGGGGTTGTAATAGTTGTGTTCAATATAAATGGCGCCCAATCTCAGATACATGTGTTTTTGATTAATGGGCTGGATATAATACGCTTCATACGCATCACCGTAAATGCCTAGTTTGTTGGTGATTTCACCACCTTCAGATATCAGGATGCCGCCCATGAAATATTTTGATCCCCGGTTAAATTCGACCCCGATTTTGGGATAATTGATGGCTTGGATCGGGATGGTGTAACGGAGGCCCGTGTAAAAAGCATCGCCTTCCCTGAATTCTCCGAGGTTACCTTTGATACTGTCTGAAAAAAGGCCTAATTCTATAACTGGCGTAAAGGTCTGCCTATCACCGGTAAAATCCATTCCTATTAACGTACCTTCTTTGTTCGGGACGATCTCATTGTGCACATAGGCCCCAAACCAGTCTATACCCGTATTGAAAATATTGTCAAACTGCAGGTGTGCGGTGGACACGTCAAAATCTCCCGAGTTTCGTGGCTTGTCTAAAATTTTGAGGTTTTCTGGGAGTAGTTTTTCCGGAACGGTTCTCAAATCGTAAACCTTGACATAACTTAGCCAGAACAGTGAATTGTTGACACCGGGCACCATCATTTCAAAGGCTGCCGTTACTGAACGTGTATCATCGGACCGGTCTTCTTTTTCTGACATGGTTTTCAGGTAGTCCTGGAGATTTTTATTATAGGTGATACGGAACATTCCTTTTTTGAGATGAAAAAGCTGGTCCAAGTCCAGGTTGAAGATGATGCCATCTGCCTCTGTACTGGTCATCAGCATCGGCCAGGTGGATTTCCGGGTGGTATTGTCCTTGTATTCCGTGGGGGGGCCGCCAGTGCCGGGAAGCCGTCCAAATGTGAAGGAAATAGGGGTGTTGGGAACAAAATAGTCGATATATGCCCGTTCCACGTGGAGGTCACCTGAAACCGAGGTCGATGCGGAATGAACATCACCGTCAAATTCAGCATCTGTATCATAATTATGGTCACCCCAGAGTTTGAAGTAGCTTAACCGGCCGTGAAAAATAATATTTGTGGTTACATCTGACCTTAAATCAAGGCGGAGACGGTTTGACCAGGTTTCGGTGGATTCACCGTCATACTGGTCTTTCAGATTCGGCACACCAAAAGCGTCGAGTCGTGCAATTTTTTCAAAATTGAAATTGTCATACCGGGTTCTAAGGCTTCCGCTGACTCTTACTTTATCAAGTATCGACTTGGTTTCAACCATATCCAGCCGGTCGGCAATTTCATCAAATTCTTCCTGGGTTAAGTCTGTAGAGGTTTTCTTGCCTGGGTCTGCATTTTCGAGTTTTTCGAGTTTTTTCTCAAGGATCATCTGACGTCTGTAAATTTTTTCAAATAAATCTTTATCAACCAGAATACTACCGGCCATAACCGGATATACCCAGAAGAACATAACAGACATTAAAAATAGTCTAAAAACAGTTTTTTTTGTCATCATCTTTTCCTCCGTTTTTTATCTCAGTCCTGCTGCAATTGGCAAATCCGAATCAGCCGCATGGTTGGTCAGATATTTTTCTATTGTCGTGATTTCTTCCGGTGAAATTTCGCCACTGATATCTTTTTTTCGTTTGTGTTTGTCTCTGGAAAAAAATCTTTTCCATTGACTGGATGCATATTTGACGGGTGCAACATCGGGCGCGTCCCCCCGGGTATGGCATTTACCGCATTTTGTCACAAAAAGATCCTTTCCGTCTTCCGCATGCAGTCTCGGCTGGATACACAAGCCAAGAAGAACGAAAATGATAATGAAACGGTATAATTTTTTCATTATTCCCCTCTTTGCCTTTTAACCGTTAGAAAAGCGAGATTGTTATAATGGTGCCATGCCAGCATAATGTTTAATTCTACTGGCGGATTTCAAATGAATTTTTATAAGTGCCTCCCCCCCCTTTTTGTGTATTTGAATATTTGTAATGATGGAACAGTTTGAAAATATGAATCGAAAATATCCGGCCCCTCTTAAGGCAAATAGGGGGGACCGGGTTTTTTGATTACGAAAATACTTGTGCTGTTATTGCATGCCACATCTGATCTGTCAATATTTATACTAATTGATTTCAGTCTGTTAAGAAAAATGATGGGAGGATTGGCCTTAAAACACACATAGAACAATATGGCAGCGTTCTTTCGCATGTGGAGGAAGGTTGCTTTTTTTTTACTTATTCCGTTTATTTATATCTGGATACATACATTTTTTTAAGCATATTTTTAACAAAAGGGGTGGGGATAGATACATAGTCATTGCGCTTGCGTTCAGATGGCTTTTCAATCCCCTGGTGCGTGATAAACTGGCTGGTTCGATTCAGTCCTTCCATGCCAAGCAGTTCTTTAAAATTCTCAAATTCTTTTTTTGAAAAAGCAGCAACAATTGAATCATAATATTCTTTTTTCATCAACTTGTTGTATGTGAGACCAAAAATACCGACATGGAGTTTGGCCATGAATCGGGATTTTCTGACCAAATCCCTTATAAGTAATGCGCCATCTTTTTTGACTACGCGTGCCATTTCCCGAAGCACAGGTGCAGGGTCATGGAGGTGATGAAGCATATTGTGGCAAAAGACAGAATCAAATGTGTTGTCCTCGAACGGCAGTTCCTTGGCGTCTGCAGATTTAAAATGAACCCGGTGGTTTACGCCTTCTTTCGTGGCATTGTCTTTTGCAACGACCAGCATACTGTCCGATAAATCAATCCCAACCAGCCTTATCTGCTGTGTGTATTTGGCAATCCCGATCGCAATTCTTCCTGATCCGCATCCGATTTCCAGAAATCTTCCTTTTTCAGGACTTGCATTGATGACCGTTTCGATAAACCCATTATGGAGTATCATCAGATATTTGAGTGAAAGCCTGTCATAGGCATACACTTCTTCGAGTGTTTCGACTACTTCGGGTTCCATAATGCGTTGTGACTTGGAAGACATCAGACTTGCTCCTTTTAGGTAACGTAAGTTCGGGTGCAGTGATATTGGTGAATGCAAACCGGGTATTGAAAAGCAGCTGGTTTTATTCAGATATTCGAATATTTATCTCATACTAAATGGAAAATTTCAAGCTTTTAAATGATATAATGGTGTTCACCTGATATGAATGGCGTATATTATCGGGTGAATATATCTGAATATTTTAAGAAATATAATAATATGATTTACTTTAAATGAATATAATTTTGGTCTTGTAATTATCGTGAATGCTGATAGGAACAGATTGACGTTGATACAGCTTTTTTTAGGACAGGAAAAAGAGCCATTCATTTTTTCCTTTTTTAATCATGTGCAAGTGATATAATAATTTCATAATGCTGGTCAGTAATTTTCCGGAAAATAAAAATTGTAATGGTTCACTCAACTGGAGGGAAACATGTTTAAGCTGGGTAATGTCAGTTTTTTGGTCGCCGAAGATGACGCATTAAAAAGAGAGATTTATAAGCTCAGGTACAAAATTTATGTGGAGGAGTTCGGATTCGAGAAGCCTGAGGATCATCCGGAAGGATATGAATCCGATATATATGACCCTTTCTCCATTCATTTTGCCGCAATTGATGATGAGACAGGTCATGTGATTGCAACCATGCGAATCATTCTCAATTCTGATATCGGCTTGCCCGTGGCGCATATTGAAGAAGTCTCTTTCGTGGGGGACAAATCGATTCTGGATAAAATTATCGAAGTATCGCGATTTGCCGTTCATGCTGATTTCAGGCGACGAAAAGAGGACATCCTGTTTCGGGGCGTATCTGCCGAACAGGGCAAGTTTGAAAGGCGGTCTGCTGCTCGAAGTACACCTGATCGCCGGCAAAGACCTGTAATTGTCTATGGCCTGTTCAGGCTTATCTATCAGATAACGAAAAAAATGGGATTTACGCATTGGTGCATGATTTCCGAAAAATTTCTTTTTGAAGCCCTGTCACATATGGGCTTTTTATTTTATCCTATTGGCCATGAAGTGGACTATCATGGTTTGCGGACACCCTATATCGCCTTTATTGATGAAATGGAGAGCTACTGGATCACGGAAAAACCGGATTTTATCCTTTTCCTTGCAGAGGGCCTTGAAGAACAGTACTGGCCCAAGAATGACCGGTTTTATCATTTGATGAAAGACGTGGACTGATTTAAAAAAGAAGTCCGATCCTGTTTGTGTCAGGCGTTTTTTCGGATCAATGCGTCTATTTCCTTCCTGTAGGTATTGCAGCGTACCCCTTTGCCATACCCCATGCGAAACAGCATGATGTGGCCATCTTTTGAAAAAGTGACATCCGGGAAAAGCGCTTGATAGGCATCCCAGATAGCGGGGAGACGTTCTTTGTGGGCGTCAATAAAATTTTTTCCCCCTTCCATCTGCCACCTGGTCCAAAAAAGGGTTATGGCCGTCATTGGCTGGACAAAAAGGCCTTTTCTGGTGAGGGTCAGCCATATGTTTTCAAGTGCTCTGCCACCCTTTATAAAATCTTCAGGCAAGGTGCCGGAAACAGTTAAAAGTGCGGCGCCACCCGATTTCAATATTCCCTGTCTTGAGATATGAGCGATCATTTTTCCCAGGCCTGCCTTGTTTGCAATGTTCATCACAGGCCAGGGGCGGGTGATTTTGAGGATGGCTTCTCCGGGCAGCCCGGCTTCCAGATTTTTAAGGGGCAGCCCGTCTTTTTTGTTTTCAGCATCTTCAGGTGTATACCGGATCATTTTATGCAGGTGTTCATGAAGCGGCCGGTGCTCACTTCTTATCCGGTCAATATCAAATATCAGGTCTCCCAGTTTTTTAAGGCTTTCTTTTCCGGTAACACAGTGAAGTTTTACCCCTGAAAAGGGTTCAACAGCAGCTTCAAGTTCCTTTAAAAGGACAGGAGACACAGGCTTCTTCCCAAACAATTTTCTGTTGGTCTGACGGCTGAAAATATGATCTGCCAGAACAGAATCACTGGATTCAGCATGAAGGAGGCGGATTGTGGCGATCAGATCATGATTATTACGGTCAGGAAGAATGTCTGTTTCCGTATCCAGGTACAGGCTTTTGGCTGCGATTTTAATGTTTTCAATGACTGCACCGCAGGAAATAAAAGATGCGGTCTGGTTGACATTAAAAAAAGAGGTGTCCGCATTTCTATCGATGTAGAGATTGACAGCATTTCCGGTATAGGAGAATTTCCATGGCTGGGCATTATCACCGGATGGCGCCTGAATACCCGCTTTTATTAAATATCGGATGACCTCTTCCGGAATCGTGTCCTTTGACGGTTTTGCCTTGGGAAGTTCGGGAATTTCCGTATGATGCTGTTTTCTTCTGTTTTCAACCAGTTTTTTTGCAATGCTTATTTTCATTTTTTGTATGGGATGACGATTGCCCCTGAAGAGTTTGCCTGTATGGAGTTTGCCCACATACGGGTCAAACTGAATATAATGCGGAACGGATTTGACTCTGCCTCGTTTTAATACGATTTTAAGCGCTTGGGTGGCGGCCATTGCTGAACAGAGCTGGCATGCTATATTCAGGGACGGCCCGCACTGTTTATCAACATCGACTTTTGAAAAATCCACATATTGAAAATGGGTGGTTTTCGGTGCAAGGCCGATACCGAAAGAAATGTACTTGTCCACAGGTTCCATACGATCGGAAATATTAAAATACTCATCAAATGTCATGCCTTCATGGGGTGAGAAAATGAGCATGGCCGCGCTGAACCCCAGAGGGCCTGCGGTAATCACATATGTACCTTTTTCCTGGGCTCTGTTGAACAGTTTTCTCCTGATTTCAAATTCAAAATAGTCCAGGGAATCCAGAACAACATCGACTCCTTCAAGAAAATCATCCAGATTGTCTTCGGTGAGTCCTTCATTGAATGCCTTGATATCCAGATAGGGATTGATGGATAAGGCTTCCCGTTTCATGGCTTCCAGTTTGGAATGCCCGAAATCAGGAATTCTGGCACCATATTGCCTGTTCACATTGGCCGCCTCAAATTTATCAAAGTCGGAGATATGGAATTTCCCAATGCCGGTTCTTACAAGTGTAATGAAATGAAGGCCTCCGACACCTCCCATGCCTGGAATCCCCACGCGAACATTTGCCAGCAGATCCTGTTCCTCCTGGGTGAGGAGTCCGATGTTTCTTGAAAATGCCATATCTCTGTATTGGTCATGGGTATGAATGCCAGAGTTTACGAGTTTTTTAAAAATGGAATTTCTGTCCATCTGGTCCCCTATAAAAGGTTGAGGCACAGATCGCCTTGATATGGAGTATGTGTTCAGTCTTAGCCGTGTTTTAAGCGTTGTATATTATTATGATTTTACGGTATATGTCAATCCAATGTACGACAATGAATGATTTTTATGTTTTAAACGTCTTTTTTTTCAGGATAAGTATGGCTGTATCGCACGGGAAATAGATCAAGGAGAGCAGATTTGGCAGAGATAAAAAACAGGAAAATGTACATTTATCTGATAGTGTTTACGATTTGTGCAACAGCCGGATTGCAGGCGTGGCGGACGCTTTTTGATAATTTTGCAGTGAGCGTGATCGGGTTGCAGGGGGAGCATATCGGCATTATCCAGTCGGTCCGGGAAATTCCGGGGCTTCTGACATTTCTGGTCATTTATCTGCTCCTTGTTATAAAAGAGTATCACCTTTCTGCATTGTCCATTCTGATGTTAGGTGCAGGGATAGGTCTTGCAGGATTTTTCCCGTCTTTTTCCGGCCTCATGATGACGACGCTTGTGATGAGTTTTGGCTTCCATTATTATGAAACAACCAACCAATCCCTGACTTTGCAATATTTTGACACCCGGACCTCTCCGGTTGTTTTTGGAAAACAGCGGAGCATGGCGGCAGCCTCCAATATCGGCATCGGTATTCTGATCTATTTTATCGCACCGGTCATGAGTTACAAGGCCATTTTTCTCATGGTGGGAGGAATGATACTTCTTGTAGGCATCTGGGGTCTTTTTCAGAACCCGGCAGATGAGAATATAGCCCCCCAGAGAAAGCAGATGATTGTCAGAAAAAAATACAGCCTGTTTTATTTTCTCACATTCATGGCAGGCGCACGCCGCCAGATATTCATTGCGTTTGCTGTTTTTCTTCTGGTAAAAAAATTCGGGTTTACGATTCGGGAAATCACGATTCTGTTTCTGGTCAATAATCTTATCAACTATTTTTTGAGCCCCTTTATCGGCAGATGCATTGTGAGTTATGGAGAGCGCAAGGTGCTCACCCTGGAATATTTCAGCCTGATCATTATTTTTATCGGGTATGGCATGGTAGACTCAAAAATTATTGTTGCCATTCTTTATATTGCAGATCATATATTCTTCAATTTTGCCATTGCCATCCGGACCTACTTTCAGAAAGTGGCCGACCCCCGGGACATAGCCCCCAGCATGTCGGTCGGTTTTGCCATCAATCACATCGCCGCTGTTTTTTTCCCTGCACTTGGCGGCATGCTGTGGATGATGGATTATAGAATTCCTTTTTTCTGCGGCGCTGTTTTCAGTTTCATTTCTCTTATAGCGGTTCAGCGGATACGAATCCCGTCTAAATGATATTTGATATATAACGGTGGCAAAAACCAAATGGCCCGGGGGTCGTTATGGCTGGACCGTGCTGCTTTTTTCATAACAGGAATGATCAATCTCATAATCGTTCAGGATTTTCAGATGATCTATGACAGGCCACGAGATGATTCGGGTTTTCATTGTGGGCTGTTAATTCCGGTTCTTCTATCCTGCAACGATCAATTGTGATTGGACATCTGGTGTGGAACCGGCAGCCTTCAGGGGGACTGGCAGGGGAGGGTACGTCTCCTGAAAGGATGATTCGTTTTCGTTTAAAAGCAGGGTCAGGAACAGGAATGGCCGATATCAGGGCTTTTGTATAGGGATGAAGCGGATTCCGGTAGATCAGATCCGCATCCGCGTGTTCGACGATTTTTCCCAGATACATGACGGCAATGGTATCGGACATGTGTTTGACCACAGCCAGGTCATGGGAGATGAAAACATAAGTCAGTCCCATATCTTTCTGAAGGTCAAGGAGGAGATTTAATATCTGGGACTGAATGGATACATCAAGTGCTGATACCGGCTCGTCACAAACAATCATCCGGGGATTCAGTGCAATGGCCCGTGCGATACCTATGCGCTGTCTCTGGCCGCCACTGAATTCATGAGGAAAAAGACCGGCTGCCGATTTTGGAAGGCCTACCTTCTCAAGAAGTTTGAATACGGCAACGCTTCTTTCCTGTGGGCTGCCGATGTTGTGAATGATAAATGGCTCTTCCAGAATTTCAAGAATGGTCTGCCTGGCATTTAAAGATTCAAAGGGGTCCTGAAAAATCATCTGCATGTGCTGCCTGGTTTTTCTTAAATCTTCTTTTGGGAGTCGGGAGAGATTTTTTCCTTCGAAAATCACATCACCTGATGTGGGTTTATAGAGTCTTAAAATCGTTCTTCCGGCGGTTGTTTTGCCACAGCCGGATTCACCAACAAGACCCATTGTGTCACCTTTTTTAACGGTGAATGATATCCCGTCAACCGCATAAATTTTTCCTTTGGTTCTTCTTAAAATGCCCCCGGAAACAGGAAAGTGCATTTTAAGGGTGTTGACCGAAAGAATAGGGGCGGCCGGGTTGCTCTGATCTGGCATCATCCGTCTATTTCCTCCCTTCCAGCCGGTAACAGCTTGCATGGTGGGTGTCGGAAAGTGTTGTCATCGCCGGTGAGACGGTCTCACAGATACTCATTTTCAAAGGGCACCGGTTTTGGAACCGGCATCCGGAAGGCATTTCAGAAAGGCTTGGCACCATTCCCCTGATGATGGGAAGTGTTGCCTTTCGTTTGTTTTCGAGCCTGGGGATGGAGGATAGCAGTCCCTGGGTGTAGGGATGTGAGGGGGTCTTGAACAGGTCTTCGGACATTGCCTGTTCAACAATTTTCCCGGCATACATGACAACCACCTCATGACAGATTTCTGCGATCACACCCAGATCATGGGTGATGAAAATGATGGCCATGCCTGTTTCCTGTTGCAGGTTTTTCATCAGTTCAAGGATTTGCGCCTGTATCGTCACATCGAGTGCGGTTGTGGGCTCATCTGCGATGAGAATATCCGGTTCACAGGCAAGGGCCATGGCAATCATGACGCGCTGCCTCATGCCACCTGAAATCTGATGCGGGTAACTGTTCAGGCATCTTGAGGGATCCGGAATTCCGACCTTGTTCAGCATATCGATGGATGCCTTGAAAATTTGTTTTTTATCCATATCGGAAAAATGAAGGTGATAAATTTCACCCAGTTGGCGGCTGATTTTATATACCGGATTCAAGGCCGTCATCGGCTCCTGAAAGATCATGGAAATCCGGTTTCCTCTGATTTCATGGAGTTTTTCAGAGGGAAGAAGAAGGATATCGGTTCCCTTAAAAATAATGTTTCCGCTTTCAATACGGCCAACCGGCCTGGGGAGGAGTCTGATAATGGAGAGAGCGGTTACGCTCTTCCCGCAGCCGGACTCTCCCACGATGCCTAACGTTGTTCCTTTTTTAAGCGCAAAGCTTATGTCATCCACAGCGCGAAGCATCCCCTGTTCGGTGTCAAATGCCGTTACAAGATGCTTTATGAAAAGAATAGGCGCTTCCTGATTTGCCATTGTTTTTTCCATATACATTTATTTGGGCTCATACGTTTTGTCGATAATCGTTACCGGCGGAAACGGTTTCCCGTCTTTCATGGCTTTTTGGGTTTCTTCGTAACGGGCTTGATCATACCAGAAAAGGCCGCCTGTGCTGCTTCCGAACGGGTCGAACAGACTGTCTGACATTTTGGTGCCGGCTACCTTGGGAAGCTGCCACCACCGCCAGTAAGCCTCTCTGGTATACGGCACCATGAATGTGGGGACAAACGCGCCGATCTCGTGAATTTTTTCCTGGATTTTAAGGGAAAGGGAAATCCGCTCGTCTTCATCAAGGGAATTTCTGTAGGCATCAATCAGCTTGTCCATTTCAGGGTCATCCGTGTTGGTGATGTTGTTGGTCTGCGGCTTGTGGGCATTTACAGAATGAAAGTGTTCCCAGTACTGGGGCCTTAAGGAAGTGCTCCAGCCCATCCAGGCCACATCATGTTTTTTTTCAATGACTTTTTTGTAAGCAGCAGATGAATCGAGTTTCTGAAGCCTCAATTCAATACCTGCTTTTTTGGCTTCTTCTTTCAGGACAACCAGCCTTTCCGTATGCTCGTCAATACTGTAACTCACCTCAACGGAAAAACGGGTTCCATTTTTCTCCCAGATACCGTCTGCGCCCCGTTTCCAGCCGGATTTTGTCATGTACTGAGCCACTTTTTCAAGATCGAACCGTCTGGCCTTGATTGCCGTGTTCGAATATCTGCCATATCCGACAAAACCTTGCTCCAGCCTGAAATAATCATTTCTCAAGACCTGATCGATGACTTTTTCAATATTCATGGCATGGGCAAATGCATACCGGAGATTCCTGTCCCTGAAAATGTCCTTGTCCTGGTTGAGCCACAGTCCCTGGGCGGATTGCTGGGTATCGTTAAAGAACCAGATTTTTTCCGCATACCCGTTTTCAAAAATGGGAATTTGGGTTTTGATATGCCAGTATTTGGGCATGGTTACGCTAAAAACATCGATTTCCCCTTTTTTGAAATACTCCCACATGACGGTCATGTCTCTGACCACTGAATAGATAACTGTATCTACATTAAAGCGATTTTTGAAATAACGGTTGTCTTTTGCCCACCAGTCTTTTTTCCGTTTGAATTTAACATATTTTCCTTTTTGAAAGTCGGCGATCTGATAAGGCCCGGTATTGGGTTCAATCTGCCAGTTATATTTTTTGACAAACGTTTCATCAATCGTGCTGAAAAAATGCCTGGGCGTGGGATTCAGCCCGACCCTTAAATGGAGGTCCGGCTGGGCCTTGGTAGCAACCACAGCAAGCGTGTGGTCGTCATAGACAATCACTTTGTCGATCTCCTGGGTGTAATAATCATTATACCAGGGGGCAACAATATGCTTGGACCTCATGAATTCGAGGGTGAATGCAAAATCATCTGCAGTGACCGGTTTGCCGTCCGACCACCGGGCGTTTTTATCCAATTTGAAGTACATGATCTTTTTATCTTTATCAAATGCCCAGTGGGTGGCCAGTTCAGGAATGATGTTTTCCGTATTGGGATGTATACCGATGAGGCCCAGCTGATTTCCCAGGATGGCTCCCCTGAAACTGGAGTTTGAATCAGGCCCAACGGTTCTGAAGGTCAGAGGGAATGTGAAAATGGCTGTACGGAACACCCCGCCGTTTTTTGCGGATTCATCTGAAAAGGCCGGGTCTTCACTATTGGAGAGCCATACGATATCCTGGGGAAGTGTGGGTTCTGCAAAAAGGTTCGGTATGTATGAAATAGCCGCGAATATGATGGTAAAAATGAAGAAAGCGTATGCTTGAATGCGTTTCATGGAGACGTTCCTTTTTTTGGGTTTATTCATAAATGGTATACATTTTGGGATCAAATGCCTCTCTCACCGCTTCTCCCACAAAGGTGACGGTCAAAAGGGTGACGATCAATGCACCGATGACTGAACCTGCAATCCAAAGCGCATCCATATTGGACCATCCCTGCTGCAAGAGATCGCCCCAGCTTGGCGTAGGCGCCGGCAGCCCGAAACCCAGATAATCAAGAGAAGTGAGTGCCACGATGCCGGACGCAATCGTAAACGGCGCAAAGGTGACAATGATGGCAATTGTATTGGGAATAATATGTTTGAAGATAATTCTCACATCCGTTGCCCCCAAGGCTTTTGAGGCCAGAATATATTCTCTGGCTTTTTCCTTGTATGTCATGGTGCGCATGATCCACGTAATCGAGGTCCATCCGAAAAAAGCCATAATCAGCAGAAGAATTACCGGGTTCGGCACGATAATGGACGAAATGATAATAATCACAAACAGGACCGGAACATTGGTCCAGATTTCGATGATTCGCTGGAAAAAAAGATCGAATCTGCCGCCCAGATATCCCATAAGGCATCCCAGGCTGATCCCTATTCCATAAGTAATGGCAAGAAGTGCCAGGGAAAAGAAAATCGCTATTCGAAAGCCGTATGTCAGTCTTGCCGCAATGTCCCTGCCTATCGTGTCTGTCCCCAGATAATGCTTTTCCAAAAGGGATGGCGGGAACGGGGGATACGTATCTTCCCTGAGGTCATTTTCAAAAGGGTTATAGGGTATCAGGGGCATCAGAACAAAATTGCCGGACGGATCATTTTCAAACTGTTTTTGCAGTGCCCGGTAGTTGGTTTCATAATCATAACCAAGATCAAATACATTTCCCGGAATCATTGCCCTGTATGTCGGGAAGTAATAGCTGCCGTTGTATTTTACTATAAGCGCCCGGCTGTTGATGAATACTTCTGCAAAAAGGGAGAGAATGATAAACGTGGCAATGATGATGAGGGAGTAATACCCGCGTTTGATGGATTGAAACCGTTTTATTTTTTTTAGCGTAACCGGTGTAATTTTCATGTTTTGTTACTCAAATTGCACTCTGGGGTCAACGAGAGCCACGCAAATATCCGATAGAATGTTTCCTACCAAAAAAAGAAGGGAAGATACAACCAGAACGCCCATGACAACAGGATAATCCCTTTCAACGACCGATTCATATCCCAAAAGCCCCATACCATTTATATTGAATACTTTTTCTATCAGAAATGATCCTGTAAGGATGATGGACAAGTGATTGCCGAAGCTGGTGGCAATCGGAATCAGGCTGTTTCTCAATGCATGCCGGAACACCGCTTTTCGGAAAGGAAGGCCTTTTGCAATAGCGGTTCTCACATAGTCTGATGCCAGATTTTCCATGAGTGTATTTTTCATAAGCAAGGTCAATACGGCAAACGATCCGGAAACATATGCGGTGACAGGAAGAATGGCATGCTTGAAACGGTCAAACGCTTTTCCTGAAAATGTCAATTCATCGAATGTATCGCTGACAATGCCTCCCAGCGGAAGCCACTCCAGCCGGGATGCAAAAATAATCAGAAGAAAAAGACCCACCACCCATCCGGGAATGGCATAGCCGGTGAATACGACCACAGACGAGATATTGTCAAAGGTGCTTTTATGCCGGATCGCTTTTGCTAATCCTAAGGGGATGCAGATGCCATATACAAGAAACATTGAGATCAGGCCAAAATAAAGGGATATCGGAATCCGTTCCTTGATCATCTGCCATACCGGATCATAATATCGTGTGGAAACACCCAGGTTGCCTGTAAGTACCTTGCCAAGCCATATAACGTAGCTTAAAAGAACCGGTTTATCAAACCCATAGTATTTTTTAAGCGTCTCAATCTGTTCATCTGAAAGCGGTTGAGAGGGGTTCCCGGACATGGAACCGATGGCGCCCGCACCTAAGCTCCTGGTCTGATATTCAGCAATGATTCGCTCGATGGGTCCGCCTGGCACAAACCGGGTGATGATAAAAACCATCATGGTAATTCCCAGGAATGTCGGAATGATCAAAAGAATTCGCCTGATGAAATATGCTGTCATGCTTAGGTTCCAAAGTACCTGGTTCTTTGGGCCAGAACCGATTTTTTAAAGCCCCTTTAGCGGGCAGTTAAAATTCAGACCTTTTTAGCCCCGATTTTTTTACTTATCTACCGGATTTTGTTTTTAAACACAAGTCTTTTGGGGGATATAAAAAAAAGCGGGTACAAGGAAATTTGTACCCGCTTTATTGTAAAAAATGATTTCAGAAAGTGAAAATTAATGGCTTGCCGGTTTCTTTTCAGCATGCCCCCCGTTTGCCGGTTTTTTTTCAAGGGCCGGCTGATTTTCAGGGGCCGGTTTTTTTTCCGTTTTTGATACGGATTTTTCCTTCTCTGATTTTTTGCCGACGATTGAGTCTTTGAAGGATTGGACGGTGGCATCAATCAGGGCCAGCTTGTCGTATATCAGTTTGCGTTGTTCCTTATGGGTGGATACGGACTTTGCCCTGAGAAGATAGGCCTTGACTCTTTCAATATTTGGAATTCCCTGAACCTGACTCAGTTCATTGGCTTTTTTAAGGTAATAGGTGTAAGCGATCAAGAGCGCCTCGTCCCTGGTGTATACATCCTTTATGGCTTCAGGCGCTTTGGCACCCGGCAGCTTGATGATCATTTCAGCGTTTAATGGTGAAAATGTACCCTGCCAGATTTCAACAGCAAACCCATTATCTTTCACATAATAATTTTTGGTATTTGAATAGCTCACGATAGCCACGATCAGGACAAGGGCCAAAAGTCCGGTAATGGCAGCTTTCATTTGTTTATTGAGCGGTTTGAGTGTAAACATTTCCTGCTCGGCAATTCGGGCTTCTTCTATCTTGCGGGCTTCTTCAGCTTTTCTTGCCTCTTCGGCTTTCCTTGCTTCCTCGGCCTTGCGGGCTTCTTCAGCTTTTCTTGCCTCTTCGGCTTTCCTTGCTTCCTCGGCCTTGCGGGCTTCTTC